>Ga0114129_10003441_pt1 | contig 22256 bp, 23 predicted proteins | sample RhiMetdeltSRZDD1_FD_80071 | JGI IMG/M metagenome (GOLD analysis project Ga0114129, IMG submission 80071) | Populus rhizosphere microbial communities from Tennessee, USA - Rhizosphere MetaG P. deltoides SRZDD1 (version 2) (version 2) | ecosystem: Host-associated > Plants > Roots > Rhizosphere >... | reverse complement strand
GAAGGAATGGAGCTCGAGTGGCCGCTCGTCTCGCTCGAGCCGTTTCTCTTCGTCGGCAACGCGGCGCTCGAGAGGCTCGTCCGGCGGCTCGAGTCGCAGGCGCTCGCGTGCCGCCGCCTCGAGATCGGGCTCCGACTCGATCCGGAAGGGTGGGACGCGCGCGCGATCACGATGCCCGCTCCGACGCGCGACACCAAGACGCTCCTGACGCTCGTCCGTCTCGAGCTCGAAGCGCGTCCGCCCGGCGCGCCGGTCGTCGGGTTCACCTTCACCGCGCAGCCGGATCGCCCGCGCCAGGCGCAGCTCTCCTTGTTCGGACCCGCGGCGCTCTCACCGGATCGCCTCGCGACGACGATCGCGCGCCTCGTCGCACTGCTCGGCGCCGACCGCGTCGGCTCCCCGCGAGCGGTGAACGGCCACCGGCCGGAGCGATTCACCGTCGCCGACTATTCGCCTCCGCCGCCGCCCCCCGAGCGCCGCTTTCCGCGGACCGGCCGGGGGCTGCTCGCGATCCGCGTCCTGCGCCCGGCGGTCGAGCTGGAGGTTCTCACCGGCGAACGGGAGCGCCTCCTCTCCCTCAAATCGCTCAACGGCTCCGAGCCCGAGATCTCCGGAACCGTCCGCGTTGCCGCGGGGCCCTGGAACCTGGAGGAGGGCTGGTGGTCCGCCGCACCCGCGTCGCGCGACTACTGGGACGTTGAGCTCTCCGAAGGCGGCCTCTACCGCATCTACCGCGATCGAAGAAAAGAGAAGTGGTACGCGGACGGAATGTACGACTGAGAGTCGCGCCCGGTCCGTGATAGCGTGTCTCTTTAACAAAGGAGAAAGTCATGACACAGAAATCCGTCGCCGATCTGGCGAAGGAGCAGATAATCGCCTACAACGAGAAGGACTGGAATCGCGCGCGAGAGGTTTTCGCTCCCGAGATCGTCTACGACGAGGTCGGGACTCATCGCAGGCTCAAGGGCGCCGACGACGTTCTGACGGCGTGGAAGGGGTGGGCGACGGCGATCCCCGACTCCCGGGCGACGTTCAATTCCGAGTTCGTCAGCGGGAACACCGCCGTGCTCGAGATCACGTGGAGGGGTACGCACAGCGGACCTCTGCAAACGCCCGACGGCGAGATTCCGGCAACGGGAAAGAAGATCGAGCTGCGAGCCGTTCAGGTCGTGGACGTGGACAACGATCGCGTGCGGTCGGTCCGCCAGTACTTCGACATGGGAACGCTCCTTCAGCAGATCGGCGCCGATCACTGAGTCGGTCTCTAAAAACCATCCGAGTCGGAAGAGCGCCCGCCAATGACGGGCGCTTTTCTTTTGAGGCGAACGCGCGTTCCAAGAACCGCCGCAATTAGGAGGATGCCAATGAAATACGTGCTCAGCTGGTTCGAACGCCCGCAGGGTTCACCCATCGAATACGAGAATGCCCAGAAGCGAATCCTCGAGGTATTCAGCCAGTGGAAGGCGCCCGCCAATTTCAACATCGAATTCTTCGTGATACGGGTCGGTGAGTGGGGTGGGCATATGCTGGTGGAGTGCGACGATCCGGTGGCCATTCACAAGTTTTGTTCGATGCTTCCCGCTTTCGTATTCGAGGCGCGACCCGTCATTACGGTCGAGGAAGCCGTCCGCGGCGAGCTCGAGGTGATTGCCTGGCGGGACGGGCTGAAACGCAAGTGATGGTCGAAATCGGCCCGGGCTCCGGTCAGATCGCGGACTGACGGCGCGAAAGCGGACGGCGCCGGGTTGACGGGATCGGGTCCGGCCGAACTTGCTCACCGGCAACGACCGCTCGATACGCGCTGAACGCCGACGGTTAGCCGTCGGCGCGAGTCCTCGAAGGTACTGAAATGCCCGCCACATGTGATCTGACCGAGACGATCCTGGCGGCCTGGCGGACCAATCATCAGGTCACGGTCTTTCTCGTCAGCCACGTCCCCACCGATGTCTGGACGGCTCGGGTGCCCGGAGCCCCGCGAAAGACGGTTCGCATGCTCGCCGGCCACCTCCACAACAGCCGTTGTATGTGGCTCAAGACACTCGGTCGGCCGCATGGCATCGCGGTTCCGTCCGCCGTCGACCGCCGGAAGGTGAGCCGCGGTCAGCTGGTGGCCGCGCTGGACCGGAGTAGCCGGGGCATCGAGGCACTCTTACGCCTGGGGTGTCGCTCCGGCGGCCAGGTTCCCGCCACCCCGGCTTACGTGTGGCGCAACCTGCCGCTGGACGTCGGCCACGTGCTCGCTTACTTCGTGGCGCACGAGGCCCATCACCGTGGGCAGATCGTGTTGGCGGCGAGGCAGATGGGATCCGGGTTGCCAGCCGCCGTGACGGCCGGCCTGTGGCAGTGGACGAAACGTGCGGTGGAGTAGCAGGGCTACACGAGGAGACGGCAGAATGAAAACGGTCGGGTCAATTCCGACTATCGTCAACAGGCTATGTCGACCGTACGGCGCCGCTCTCTGACTGACCTCTCGAAACGCTGAAGCACACGGACTTTCGCAGGCGCGTTCTCGCCCTGCCTTTCGAGGCTCGGAAGCGGATATGGGTCGCCTTTCGGCGCCCGACCGCCGAACTGGCTCGGCGGATCGGAATGTTCGAGCGGCCTTACGAATACCTGCGGAACGAGCGCGCCGGGTTCAGCCCGGAGATCCGATTTGTACTGAACTCCGTGCTGGAGGGTGACCCGCTGGCTCTCGAGGCTCGCGACTCCCACATCGCCGCTTCGCGGAAGCTGTTCCTCTGGGAAGACTCGCCGCTGGACGACACGCCCTGGAGGACCTTTTTCGCGAAGCACGACACGGAGTTTCAGACGTTTCTCCGGGACTGGAAGCCCTGGTATCGACCGGGCGGCCGGAGTCCCGAGGCCTTCGAGCGCGATCCCGACGTCGACCGTCACCTCGACGCCGCGATACTCGGTAATCTCTCCGCATTCGGTTTTCGGCGGTTGGTCCGTTCCTTTCGAAGCGACGTGCTGCCCCAGCCGATCGTCATTCGATGGGACAAGGGAACCTGGCGCATGTCTCTCGCGATCGACTTCCGATTTCCCTCACTCGACCTGGACATCCCGTTTCTCATACCCTTTGGTTTCAGTGGGGAATACATCGAGTTCTGTAAGGCCGCCAACGTCGGAGCGCGGCTTCAGGAGATCTGTTGCGCCTGGGCCGGGATTTTCCCCGGATTCCTCGAAGCGGTCCGGAAGGGGTTCGCCGACGCCGAGGCCACGCTCGAGACAGCGACACCCGGCCCCTGACCTCGATCGCCGGACGGACCGGAGTCGCGGGTGAGCCGAGACGAGGCATGAACTCGACGCGGAAGCAGGCACGGGTCGCCGGCCTCCTCTATCTGCTTCTCCTGATCACGGCGCCCATCGGCCTCCTGTACGTGCCCGGGAAGCTGATCGTTCCCGGGAACGCCACCGCCACGACCGACAACATCCGGGCCTCCGAGTGGCTTCTGCGCATCGGAATCGCGAGCGAGCTGGTTCACCAGATCGTCTTCGTCTTTCTCGTCCTGGCGCTCTACCGCTTGCTCAAGGCGATCAGCGAGAGCAATGCAATGCAGATGGCCGTCCTCGCGTTGGTTTCCGTTCCGATCGTCTTCGTCAACGTGCTCAACGAAATCGCCGCGCTCGGCCTCGCAGGCCCGGCCGATTTCCTCTCCGTTTTCGAGAAGTCGCAGTTGAATGCCCTGGCGTACCTGTTCCTCCGCCTGCACGGCCAGGGCCTCGCTGTCGCTACCGTCTTCTGGGGACTCTGGCTGTTCCCGTTCGGAAAGCTCGTCATCCGGTCGGGCTTCATCCCTCCCGTGTTCGGAGTCCTGCTCATGATCGCGGGGGTCGCGAATCTGGCCGATGCCTTCGCAGTTCTGACCCTCCCCCGGTACGCGCCGGTGGTCGGACGTTTCGCGATGCCGCTCGAGTTCCTGGAGGTGCCGATCGTCTTCTGGCTGTTGTTCCGGGGTGCGAAGCGAGAGCGCTCTGTAGAGGAGTCCCGTGTCCAGGCTTCGCGTCCATAGCTTTTCGATCTCGCTCGATGGGTACGGTGCGGGACCGAACCAGGATTTACAGAACCCGCTCGGAGTCGGCGGCCCGGAGTTGTTCGACTGGTTCGTCCACACCCGGACCTGGCAGCGGATGCACGGGAAGGAAGATGGCGAAACGGGCACGGACGACGCCGTTGCGGCGCAAGGGTTCGACGGTATCGGCGCCTGGATCCTGGGTCGAAACATGTTCGGCCCGATCCGCGGGCCATGGCCCGACGACAGGTGGAAGGGCTGGTGGGGCGACGAGCCGCCGTATCACGTGCCGTCCTTCGTGCTGACCCATCATCCGCGAGCGCCGATCGTGATGAAAGGCGGCACCGTCTTTCACTTCGTCACCGACGGAATTCGCGCCGCGCTGCAGCAGGCGAGGGACGCCGCGGGCGGCCGCGACGTCCGGCTGGGCGGCGGAGTATCCACGATCCGGCAGTATCTCCAAGCGGGGCTCGTCGACGAGCTGCGGCTGGCCATCTCGCCCGTTCTGCTGGGCACGGGGGAGCATCTTTTCGACGGCCTCGATCTGCGTGCGCTGGGATATGAGTGCGTCGACCACGTCGCCGGCTCTCGGGCCGCCGCTCACGTCACTCTCCGCAGGCGCGTGACGAAATCGTCGGAATCGACCGGAGGTCCGTCGTGAGCGCTACCCTCTACCGCCATCGCGGGCGCAGCAGGCGGCAAAGCCCCGGCAAAGAGGCTGACTCCGAGGAAGAGCCGACATGGCACTGGCGAAAGTCAATGGAGTCCGGCTCTACTACGAGGCGAGCGGCACCGGAGTTCACGGGTTCCGGGGATCGCATCACGCCAGACCCGACGGAATAAGCTGTCCGCAGGCACCGCGTCGTGTGCGCATGCAGGAGGAATTGAAAGGATAAGGTGGAGTTCAACCTCGACCTCGCGATCGACGTGCTTCGTCGCACCCCGGCGTCTCTCCGAGCGCTCCTCGAGGACATCGCCGAGCCGTGGGCGCGCGGGAACGAAGGCCCCGAGACGTTCAGCCCGTTCGACAACCTCGGCCACTTGATCGACGGCGAGGAAACGGACTGGATCCCCCGGGCCCGGGTGATCCTCGCTCGGGGTCCCAGCGTTCGCTTCGAGCCCTATGATCGATTCCGGCATCGGAGTCGCAATGCCGATCGCACGCTCGATTCGCTGCTGGATGAATTCGAGCGGCTTCGAGCTGCGAATCTCGACTTGCTCGATTCCTGGCATCTCGACGCTTCGCAGCTCGACCTGCCCGGAGAACACCCCGCGTTGGGTTCCGTGACCCTGCGCCAGTTGCTGTCGGCCTGGGTGGTGCACGATCTCGGACACGTCGCCCAGGTCGCGCGGGTGATGGCGAAGCAGTACACGGGGGAGGTGGGGCCGTGGGTTCCGTTCCTGCCGGTTTTGACGGACCACCTGAAGCCGCGGTCGTAGCTTTCGAGGAGCAGTCCATGAAAGGGAGTTCCGGGTTGGTCGTCGCCATCAATCGCCGCAGGCTGAGCCGGGGTCTGTCGTCGTCTGAGGAGCCGTAATGCCGTTCAAGAGTCAAGCGCAGCGACGGAAATTCGCCGAGCTCCTGGTCAAGGGCAAGATCTCGAACGAGACGTTCGAGGAGTGGAACCGCGAGACGGGATCGGCGAAACTTCCCGAGCGGGTGAAACCCAAGGCCGGAAATAAATCGAAGAATCGGAGTGCCCGGAAGGTGAGGTCCCGGCGGAAGTCGAAATGAGTTTCCGAAGCCGATGACGAAGGTCTACAGCGCCCAGAGTGCCCTCACCGTGGGGAATCTGCGAAACCTTCTTCTGAGCGAAGGGATCGAGAGCGAGGTGCGGATACCGTTTCTCGCGGCGGCGGGCGGCGACCTCCCGATGACCGAGTGCTGGTCCCAGCTCTGGATCGTAAACGACGAAGATCTCGATCGCGCGATGAAGTTGATCGACGGAACGCGCCTGACCGGAGCGCCGAGTTCCGAGTCGTGGAAATGTCCGCAGTGCGGCGAGGAGATCGAGGGTCAGTTCGAGGCGTGCTGGCGTTGCGGATCGTCCCGCCCGGACGGGGACGGCTGAGGCGGGAGCCGGAGCTCCTCCACCATGGAGATCGGGGTCCTCGCCTGGCTGCTCTTCGGGATCGTCAGCGGCTTCGTCGCGAGGAAAAAGGGGAGGAGCGGCTGCGGGTGGTTTCTCCTGGGCGTGCTGCTCGGCCCGATCGGCCTCATCCTGGCTTTCGCGGCGAGCTCGCGGAAGGAGCCCTCGGACGTCGCCGCTCCCGAGCCTGCGCCCGCGATGAGGGCCTGCCCCTCGTGCGGTGAGCTCATTGCTCAGGACGCGGAGAAGTGCCGCTTCTGCGGAGTGAAGGTGGCCGGGACCCGGGTCACCGCTGCGCTGCCGGACCACTGGACCTGCCCTCGGTGCAACACACCGAACCCGAACACGTCCTTCCTGTGCCGCAACTGCGGATACTCGCGGGAGTGAAGCCCCCGTCGCCCAGCTGAGTCCGCTCGCACGGCCTCGTGCGGGAAATCCGATCTCGCGCGGCCGGCGAAATCGTTAGGATCGAAAGCTCGTGAAGGAGCGAGTGGCTGAAGTCCTGACGAGGCCGCTTCGATTGTGACCCACCTGCCCGGGAAGGAGGTTCCCATGACCCGGAGAAGAGTCGTCGCCGACGGAGATGCGGAGAATGGCGGGGTCACCCGCCGAGCGTTCCTGGGAGCGGGCGTCGCGGGCGCCGCCGGCGGCGTCCTGCTGTCCGGAGGAGCCGGCTGGCTCGTTCCGGAACGCGCGACCGCCGCAGGCGCGGCCGTCGAGGAAGCGGTCTGGGTCGAGAAGTCGATTCGCGAGCTCCAGTCGCTCATGACCTCCGGGCAGTTGACGAGCCGGGAGCTGACGCTCGGTTATCTCGCCCGCATCCGCGCGCTGAACCCGCTGCTCGCGGCGGTGATCGAGACGAACCCGAACGCGGTCGCCATCGCGGCGCGCCTCGACAACGAGCGTCGTGCGGGCACCGTGCGGGGCCCGCTCCACGGAATTCCCGTCCTTCTCAAGGACAACATCGCGACCGCCGACAACCTGCAGACGACGGCCGGGTCGCTCGCGCTCGTCAACAGCCGGGTGCCGGCCGACGCGCCGATCGCCAGAAAGCTCCGCGAGGCGGGTGCGGTGATCCTCGGAAAGGCGAACCTCTCGGAGTGGGCGAACTTCCGAGGATTTGCGCCGGGCGACTTCAACGGATGGACCGCGCGCGGCGGCAAGACACGGGACCCGTATCTCCTGTCCTTCGATCCGTGCGGCTCGAGCACCGGATCGGCGGTCGCGGTCGCCGCGAACCTCGGGGCCGCCGCGGTCGGCACGGAAACCGACGGCTCCATCGTGTGCCCGTCGGGCAACAACCTGGTCGTCGGTCTCAAGCCGACGCTCGGCCTCCTGTCGCAGGACGGAATCATCCCGATCGCCCACAGCCAGGACACGGCCGGACCGATCACGCGCACCGTCACCGACGCGGCGATCCTCCTCGGCGTCATGCAGACCCCGTTCGGCGAGGTCGTCGGCCACAAGCTGCCGGATGACTACACGTTCTTTCTGCAGAGGGGCGCGCTGAAGGGCGCGCGGATCGGCGTCGACACCCGCTACTTCACCGAAGATTTCGGGGGCGAACCGGATCTGGTGGCGGTCGCGATGCAGGGAATCCAGACGATGGAGCTGCTCGGCGCGACCATCGTGGAGGTGGACACCGGCGACCCGTCCGGGTGGTTCGATGCGGAGTTTCTCGTTCTCCTCCAGGAGTTCAAGCCGCAGATTGCCGACTACCTGGCGGGGCTGTCGCATACCTCCATGCGGACGCTCTCCGATCTGATCGCGTTCAACATCGCCCACTGCCCGGCGGAGATGAAGTACTACGGCCAGGAGATCTTCGAGATTTCCGATTCCTTGAGCGGGGACCTCACGGACCCGGACTATCTCGCGGCGCGCGCTCTCTCGCTTCAGCTCACGCGGACCGAAGGCATCGACCGGGTACTGACGGAGGACGACGTCGACGCGATCGTGGCGCCGAGCTACAGCTTCGCCTCGTCACCCGCCGCCGTGGCGGGATATCCGGACATCGCGATTCCGGTCGGGATCTCATCCCTGGGCCGCCCCGCGGGCCTCTGGATGTACGGCGGCTTCCTGCAGGAGCCGAAGCTGCTCGGGTACGCGTATGACCTCGAGCAGGAGCTGAACGTGCGGGCGAGCAATCCTCCGCAATTCGCGGGAGAGCTCCAGCCGTTTCCACCCGACCCCGGAATCTGCGCGGCGCTTCCGAGCACGCGTCGAGTTCACTCCGGGAAGCCTCACCTGACGCGCCACCTCGGCACCGGCAAGGCAATCCGGAGGTGATCCGCCGGTCCCTCTGAGAGACCTCGCCGCGTGCTGAAGCTCGGGATCCCGCTGCTGCAGGTGTCGAAGTCCGCCGAGGCGGAGGAACCGGTCCGTGACGAGCGAAAGGGGACGGTCGTGACGACTCGCGCTAGCGGAACGTGAGGGCCGGATTGCGATTCTCATCGCGGACGGCAGGCACCCGTACGAGTTCGACTACACGCTTCCGCATTGAATAAGACGAGTGGCGTCCGGCTGCGCGAAGTCGAGCCAAGCGACCTGCCGATCTTCTTCGAGCAGCAGCGGGACCCCGAGGCAAACGCCATGGCCGCCTTCCCGGCCCGGGACCGGGAGGCCTTCGACGCGCACTGGGAAAAGATCCTGGCCGACGATTCGGTGACGACGAAAACCGTCCTGTTCGACGGCCGCGTGGCGGGAAACATCATGAGCTTCGAGCAGGCGGGCCATCCCCTCGTCGGATACTGGATCGGAAAGGACTACTGGGGTCGCGGCATCGCCACGCGCGCTCTCTCGGACTTTCTCGGCCACGTCGGCGCACGCCCGCTCTACGCGCGCGTCGCCCGGCACAACGTCGCCTCGATCCGGGTGCTGCAGAAGTGCGGCTTCACGGTCAGCGACGAGGCGATGCCCTCGGACGACGAGGTCGAAGAGGTCATCCTGGAGTTCGGCACGCCGTGACGAACCGGAGCGTCATCCGTTTCGGAGGGCTGTGCCTCGCGGCCGGCGCCGTGGCCTTCATGGGCATCTTCGATCGCCGGTGACATCGAAGGGAGGAGTCGGATGAAACCGAAGACCGTCTACCTTCTCCTCTGCGTTACGGGCACCGTCCTGCCCGGTTCGCAGCTCGTGCCGTTCTTGCGGGAGCACGGCCTCGACCTGCGCCTCTTTTTCGAGCAGCTCTTTTCCACCCGGATCGGTGCCTTTTTCGGATGGGACGTAATCGTGTCGTCGGTGGTGCTGTGGGTCTTCGTGCTCGTCGAAGGAGGTCGTGCCGGCGTCCGGAACCTGTGGGTCCCGATCGCGGCGAACCTCGCCGTCGGCGTCTCCCTCGGGCTGCCGCTGTTTCTCTACCTGCGCGAGAGGAGGATCGAGTCGGCGACCGCCGCCTGACTCGATCTATCGCCGCCAGCGCCGATAACCGAACCCGCCGAACAACAGCAGAATGACCAGAATGACGATGATCAGCGTGGTATTCGACATGAAGGCTACCCCCCGCTCCGCTTCTTAGGCACGTTCCGTGCCCGTGCCGTCCGAATGAGCAGCGCACCTTGACCCGGACCGAGTTCGAGTCGGTCGACGCTCTCAGGCCGACTTCTTCACGAGATCGAGCAGCCGCGCCGGCGGCACCGGCTTCAGGAGATGGTCGTCGAATCCGGCGGCGCGGGAGCGCTCTCGGTCCTCCGCCTGCCCGTAGCCGGACACCGCGACGATCCGCGCATCTCGGGAGCCCGGCTGCGTCCGAAGCCGGCGCGCGACTTCGTAACCGTCCATCCCGGGCAGACCGATGTCGAGGAGAACGATCTCGGGACGAAAGGCTTCCGCTTCCCGAAGAGCGTCCGGGCCGTCGCCCGCCGTGCGCACGCGATGTCCTTCGTCCTCGAGCAGGAACCTCAGGGCCTCGCGTGCATCCTCGTTGTCATCGACCACGAGCACGCGCCTTCCCTCGTCGATCGCCGCCGTGCGGGAGCCGCGCGCGGGGATCCGGTCGCTCGGAGTCGCCGGCTTCGCCGCAGGCGCGAACGGCACCCGCAGGGTGAACTCGCTGCCGTGGCCGAGCCCTTCGCTCGTCGCCTCGACGGTGCCGCCGTGCAGCTCCACCAGGCGGCGGACGAGGGTGAGTCCCAGGCCGAGCCCACTCGACCGCCCTCCGGGAGGTGGAGGTCCCTGAACGAAGAGATCGAACACGGTCCGCAGCACCTCGGGCGCCATTCCCGCGCCGGTATCGCGAACCCGAAGCACCACGAGTCCGTTTTCCTCGGCGGCGGCGATGGAAATCCGGCCGCCGACGGGAGTGAAGTTCGCCGCGTTGTGAAGAAGGTTCGAGACCGCCTGCGCGAATCGCGTCGGGTCGGCGTCGATCCACAGCGCGCGGTCCGGGAGCTCGATCGAGAGCTCCTGCCGACGTTCTCCGATTACGTGCCGCCACGTTTCGATCGCCGGCGCGATCGCATCGCCGAGCGCGATGCGGCGGACGTCGAGCTGCACGGCGCCGCGGGTGATTCGCGAGACGTCGAGCAGATCGTCCACGAGGCGGGTCAGGTGGTCGGACTGACGTCCGATGATCTCCCGGGCGCGTTCGGCGAGAGCCGGATCGCCGCGCCCGAGCAGCTCGACGGCGTGCACGATCGGCGCGAGCGGATTGCGAAGCTCGTGAGCGAGCATCGCCAGGAACTCGTCCTTTCGCCGGTCGGTCTCCGCCATCTGCTCCGCCCGGCTCTTGAGCTCTTCGTGCGCCCGCCGCTGCTGAGCGACCACGGCGCCGAGGATGAGGCCCGCGGTCGCGACGACTGCCATGAAGACCTGAAGCAGGACGAAACCGTGCTCGGGTCCGGCGTCGGCAAACGGGCCCAGACCCGCGTGCGTGGTCCAGACCGCGAACAGCTCGACGGCGGTCGTGACCGTGACCGTCCCGATGGGTCCGAATCGGAACGCTCCCCAGATCAGGAATGGAAAGACGATGTACTCGGTGACGGGGGCGGGGGGCAGCTCGCTGAACGCGATCAGGCAACCGCCGAAGAGCAGGGCGAGCAGGACGATTCCCTCGACCGCGGCGAACCGCCGGCGGAGCGCGGTATGCCCGGTCGTCCAGACGAGCAGCAGGGGTGCGAAGACGAGACCTCCGAGGGCGTCCCCGAGCCACCACGTCCCCCACAGCTCCGGAAGACTGCGTGCCGGCTGCACGCCGCCCGCGCCGAGGAACGCGACGCCGATCGTCGCGCTCAGGAAGGGAGCGGCCGCGACCGCGACGATGAGCGCCGTCACGTCACGCAGGCGCGAGATATGCGAGTCGAATCCGAACCGGGCGAGCAGTGCGGTCGCGGCCACAGCCTCGAGCGTGTTGCCGCCGGCGATACCGGCCGCCACCCACAGCGGCTCGTCGGCCATCGAGTTCGCGACGAAGGCGCCGAGCAGGACGCCCGGGACGGCGCGCCGGCCGTAAAGCAGAACCGCGGCGATGGCGAGACCCGTCGGCGGCCACACCACGCTGACCTGTCGCGCCTGGAAGGCGAGCGCGAGGCCGAGCTTCGCGGCGCCGGCGTACAGGATCGCGACGCCGACGGGGATCAGGATGTCGGAGGGTCGAAGCTCGAGTGCGAATCTGCGCCTTTCGGGCACGTCCACGGCTAGTCTAGTCTGCGCCCGATGTCGTCTTTCCCCGACCACTTCTCCGGCGTCGCGGGGGCGTACGCCGAGCACCGGCCGCGCTATCCGGATCGACTCTTCGCGTGGCTCGCCGAGCTCGCCGGCGGTCGCGAGCTCGCCTGGGACTGCGCGACCGGGAGCGGACAGGCCGCCGTCGCGCTCGCGAATCGTTTCGACCGCGTGATCGCCACCGACGCGAGCGCCGCGCAGATCGCGGCCGCGGTCGCGCACCCGCGCGTGGAGTATCGCGTCGGTTCCGCGGAGTCGAGCGGCCTCGCGCCGGATTCCACCGACCTCGTCACGGTCGGACAGGCACTGCACTGGTTCGATCGCCCGGCGTTCTACGCGGAGGCGCAGCGGGTCCTTCGGCCGAACGGCGTCCTCGCCGCGTGGACGTACGGTTTCTCGACTCTCGGCGATCCGGGGGCCGACGCCGCGTTGCGCCGGTTCTACTCGGAAACGGTCGGCCCCTACTGGCCTCCCGAGCGCGCGCTCGTCGATGCGGGTTACCGCACGATCGATTTTCCTTTCGAGGAAATCGGGCCGCCGGAGATCGCGATGGAGGCCGACTGGCCGATGGCCGCGTTTCTCGGGTACGTCGGCACGTGGTCGGCCGTGACGCGCTTTCGCGCCGAGCGAGGCGTCGATCCCGTCCCGCAGCTCGCCGAAGCGCTCCGGCCGCACTGGGGAGATCCTCTCGTGCGGCGGCGGATCCGCTGGCCGCTCGCGATCCGCGCCGGACGCCGTGCCGCGTAACGGCAGGATGCCCGTGCTTCGCCAGAACGTCTGGGTCAGTTCTGCCGCAGGCGCCCGCCGCCTGGCGCAAGTACGAGCGATGAAGTCGCGCCCCGTTTTCGCGTCGATCGCGCTGTGGCTTCTCGCGGCCGGCGCGACGCCGCTTTTCGCGCACCCCGGAGTCGGCATCGTGATGGATTCCCGCGGGAACGTCTTCTACACGGATCTCGAGCGGGTGTGGAAGATCGCGCCGGACGGATCGAGGACCGTCGCGGTCGGCAACGTCCACACGCACGAGCTCTACCTGGACGCCCGGGGAAATCTGTACGGCGAGCACCTCTGGTACGAGGGAGAGGCGGCGAACCGTTGGGGTCACCGCGTGTGGCGCCGCGCGCCGGACGGCGCGGTCGCCGACGTCGTGCCGGCGCGGGAAGGGTTTCGCACCGACTACAGCTTCGTGCGCGACGCCGCCGGCAACATGTACTCGTCGGCGGCCGCCGATCCTTCCGGCGCGCCGCGGCCGACCGCGTTTCGGCGCCGGGCTCCCGACGGAACGGTCACGACGAACGCGCAGTGCCGCGACTGCCGCAACGTGCGGTGGATGACCGCGACGCCCGACGGCACCCTGTATTTCACCGACACCGGGGATCTTCGGGAGGTTTCGCCGCGCGGGCAGATCCGCACGCTCGCGCGCAATCTGGCGGCCGGCGCCCGGAGCGTGCCGCAGAGGGAGGACTGGCGGCTCGTGATGGGACTCTGGACGGACGCCGCGAAGAACGTCTACGTGGCGGTCTACGGGCTGCGTCAGGTGAAGCGGATTTCACCGGACGGGAGGGTGGAGGTCGTCGCGACGTCCAAGTTCCCGTGGGCGCCGTCCGGCGGTCTGATCGCTCGCAACGGCGACCTCTGGCTTCTGGAGTCGACGTTCTGGAACGCCGTCCGGGTGAGGCACGTCGCGGGCTTCCGGGCGGCCGTCTCCGCAGCGCCCGGCGCGATGAGTGCCGGGGAGCGCGCCGCGTGCTCGCGGGTGCTCGACGAGGCGACGGGTTCGACCGCCCGAGCGCTCGCCGCCTTCGAAAGCGGGAACGGCGCCGACGTCGCCGCCGGGCGGGCCGTGCTGGAGGCGGCGACCGCGGACCGCGACCGTCTCGAAGCGACCGCGGTTTCCCCGTCGTGCGCGCGGTCTCGCGCCGAGGAGCTCGTCTATCTCAATCACCTGACCCTCGGCTTCCAGGGCTGGGTCGCCGCCCGGTCGCGGTTCCCGCCGGGGGATTACGACCTCGCTTCGATCGTTCGACGCGCGCGCGTTCATCGGGAACGGGGCCGCGAACGGCTGCGGCCGGAGTGAGCTCCTCCGACGGGTATTTCGACGCGAAGCCGAACGTGGTGGAATACTTTCGGGCTGTTGGAACTGAAACTTCTTCGCGCTGAAGCGACTATTTCGGGCTCGAGGAGCAAACGATGACGGAAAAAGCGACGTTTGCGGCGGGATGCTTCTGGGGAGTGGAAGCGGCGTTCCGGCAGGTGCCGGGCGTCGTCGACACCGCGGTCGGGTACACGGGGGGGACCGTTTCGAACCCGACGTACGAGGACGTCTGCACCGACCGGACCGGACACGCGGAGGCCGTCCAGGTGGAGTTCGATCCGGCGAAAGTCTCCTACGAGAAGCTCCTCGACGTGTTCTGGGAGAACCACGACCCGACCACGAAGAACCGCCAGGGACCCGACGTCGGCGCGCAGTATCGCTCGGCGATCTTCTACGGCAACGCCGAACAGGAGAGGGTGGCGAGAGACTCCAAGGACCGCCAGGAGGCGAGCGGGAAATTCCGGCGGCCCATCGTCACCGAGATCACGCCGCTGACGACGTTCTGGCGCGCCGAGGACTATCACCAGCGCTACCTCGAGAAGCGCGGCCTCGCGCACTGCAAGATCTGACCGTGGCGGACGTCGGCCGGCACTACCTCGACGACGCGATCGCCGAGCTTCGCAAGTACAAGGCGTTCGGCGACAAGGCAGTCGCCCAGGTCACCGACGAGGACTTCTTCCGGAAGCTCGACCCCGAGTCGAACTCGATCGCGCTCGTGATGAAGCACATCGCCGGCAACCTGCGATCGCGGTGGACGGACTTTCTGACGAGCGACGGCGAGAAGCCGGACCGCAACCGCGACACGGAGTTCGAGAAGGCGGAGAACGACTCCCGGGAGAGCATCGTCGCGCGATGGGAATCGGGATGGCGGACGCTGTTCGCGGCACTCGAGCCCCTCGGAGCGGACGACCTCGAGCGGAGCGTGACGATCCGCGGAGAGCCGCACACGGTCGTCCAGGCGATCAACCGCCAGCTGACTCACTACGCGTCGCACATCGGTCAGATCGTTTTCCTCGCCAAGCACTTCGCGGGCGGCCGCTGGCGGACGCTCTCCATTCCTCGCGGCAAGTCGCGGGAATTCGAAGTCGCAAAGGGCGGGACTCCCTACAAGACGTGAGTGAAGTCTTGACGAACGTCGAGTAGCGGTTGACGCAGCGCGTTTCGCTCGCGGAGGCTCTCCGCCGTTTGCCCGGTCCCGCCGGAGAGCGTTACGCGAGCATGATCGACTACGGGACGCTGACCGTCGAGATCTATGCGCCGCGCGGGACCGATCCTCAGACGCCTCACACTCGGGACGAGGTCTACGTCGTGATGGCCGGGACGGGATGGTTCATCAACGGTCCGGACCGGTACGAGTTCGGACCCGGCGACGTTCTCTTCGTTCCCGCCAACGTCCCCCACCGCTTCGAGGAGTTCAGCGACGACCTCACCCTCTGGGCGGTCTTCTGCTCGCCCCAGAACGAGAACGCCCGATGACGAAGACCATGGGATCCGTCCGGTCGCTCTGGCGTTATCCCGTGAAGTCGATGCTCGGTGAAGAGCTCGAGTCCTGTGAATTGACGGTCCGCGGATTCGTCGGCGACCGGGCGTTCGCGGTCGTGGGCGCAGACGACGGCAAGGTCGCGAGCGCGAAGAACCCGCGGAAGTGGGCGAGGCTGTTCGAGTGCCGCGCCGAGTTCGTCGAGAGTCCCCCCGCGGTGCGCATCGCGCTCCCGGACGGCTGCGAGATCAACGCCGACGACCCGGACGTCGGGGCGACGCTCTCGCGCTTCTTCGAACGCAGGACCGTTCTTCAGAAGACGGCGGCCGAATCGCCGGTCATCGAAGAGATGTGGCTCGACGGCAGTCCGGACGGCCGGCCGGTGACGGACGAGACGATCGCGCTGGGATCACCGCCCGGGACCTTCTTCGACTACGCCGTCGTCCATCTCGTGACGACGGCGACCCTCGAACGTTTGAAGGAGCTCTACCCGCAGGGACGCTTCGATCCGCGTCGCTTCCGCCCGAACGTGCTCCTGTCTCTCGCGGAGGGGCGGACCGGGTTCGTCGAGAACCGGTGGGTGGGGAAGACTCTCGCGATCGGCGACTCGGTTCGGCTCGCGGTTACCGACCCGTGCCCGCGGTGCATCATGACGACGCTCGCCCAGGAGGATCTGCCGGCAGATCCGGGGATCCTGCGGACCGCGGCACGGCACAACTCTCTCGTCGGAGGTGAGGCGCGGGGACCCGACGGCGCTTATGCCGCTTCGGTCGGTGTCTACGCGCGGGTGCTTTCGGGCGGAACGGTCCGGCGCGGCGATCCAGTCCGGATCGTCTGACGCTCCGGGCCGCGCGAACTTTGCACTCCTTTTACATCGGTGTTCGCGCCTGCTCGCGTAAGCTCCGGCCAAACGGAGACGCGAGAATGAAGATCACCCTCTTTCACGATTCCGACAGATGCGAACCCGTCGCGGCGGGCCAGGCTCTCTTCCGGGAAGGCGAGCACGGAGACGCCTTCTTCGTCGTCATCGCGGGAGAGATCGACGTCGTCATCGGTGACGAAGTCGTCGAGACGGTCGGCCCGGGCGGAATCGTCGGCGAGCTGGCGATCATCGATGGAGGCCCGCGAAGCGCGTCCGCAATCGCCCGAACCGACGCTCGCGTCGAGCGGCTGGACGAGAAACGCTTCAAGTTCCTCGTCCAGCAGACGCCGAATTTTGCGGTTCAGGTGATGCGGATCATGGCGGATCGGTTGCGGAGAATGGACTCGCGCCTGGAAATGGAGGCAGTCGAAGACCGCAGGGTCTGATCGGGGCACGGGGCCCCCGGAGATCTTCCGAAACTCCCGTCGGGTCAGTCGATTGCGGCTGATCGCGGCCGGTGGAGACCGGATCCCGCGCTGTTGATTTGCGCCGGATTTGCGCCTAGAGTCGCGGGGTGGGCTTCGAGAACACCGACGTCCGGATCGTCGCTGCGGGCGCGCGCAAGGAGAAGCTCCGGCAGCGGACCTGGCGGTCGCCGGCGTCGCGTCAGGAGCCGCGTCCCTACGCCGAGCTGCGCGCCGCGTCGGCGTTTTCGTTTCTCGACGGGTCGTCGCTTCCGGAAGACCTGATCGAGGAAGCCGCGAACCACGGTCTTCCCGCGGTCGCGCTCGTCGACACGAACGGCGTCTACGGAGCGCCGAGGTTCTACAAGGCGGCGCAGCAAGCCGGAATCAAGGCTCTCGTGGGGGCGGAAGCGACCCTCGATGAGGGTCGTCCCGAACGCAAAACCCGGCTCACGCTCCTCGTCGAGAACCGCGCCGGCTACAAGAACCTCTGCCGGCTCATCACGGCCGGCGCGCTCGGGCGCGCGAAAGGGGAGGGGCGTGTCTCTCTCGAGGATGTCGCCGCGCACGCCGTAGGACTCCACTGTCTGACGGGCGGCGAAGAGAGTCCCGTCGGCCGTGCGCTCGGAGAGAACGGTCCCGACTCCGCGCGCGCCGTCCTCGAAAGGCTCTCCGGCATCTTCCCGGGCCGTCTCCACGTCGAGCTCCAGCGGCATCGCCTCCGGGACGAGGAGCACGGCAACCGCGCGCTCGTAGACTTCGCCGCGCGACTCCGCCTTCCTCTCGTCGCGACGAACGGGGTCCGCTACGCGCGGGCCCGCGACAAGGAGCTGCACGACGTGATGACCGCGATCCGCCACAAGACCGACCTCGATCGCGCGGGCGCCCTTCTCGCCGCACAGCGGGAGCGGCACTTCAAAGGGGCGGCGGAGATGTCCGATCTCTTCGCCGATCTTCCGCGCGCTCTCGACGGCGCGTGGGAGCTGTCGCAGCGACTCGACTTCACTCTCGCAGATCTCGGTTACCGGTTTCCGGACTATCCGCTGCCTCCGGGCGAGACGCCGTCCTCGTATCTGCGGAAGATCGCGTGGAACGGCGCGCGCTCTCGCTTCCGCCCGCTGACCGCGCGGGCGCAAGCGCAGATCGCGAAGGAGCTGGATTTGATCGAGAAGCTCGAGCTCGGCGGCTATTTCCTGATCGTCTGGGACATCGTCCAGTTCTGCGCCCGCGAAAAGATCCTCGTGCAGGGTCGCGGCTCGGCTGCGAACAGCGCGGTGTGCTACGCGCTCTCGATCACCGCGGTCGACCCGGTGAAGATGGAGCTCCTTTTCGAGCGGTTTCTCTCGGAGGAACGCGGGGAGTGGCCGGACATCGACCTCGACCTTCCGTCCGGCGACCAGCGCGAGAAGGTCATCCAGCACGTCTACGAGAAATACGGATCGCGGGGCGCGGGAATGACCGCGAACGTCATCACGTACCGGGACCGGATGTCGGCCCGCGAGGTCGGAAAGGCGCTCGGCTACTCGCCCGAGCAGGTCGACCGGCTCTCGAAGCAGCTGGGGAGCTGGAACTTCGGCGAGATCCGCGAGCCGATCGAGGAGCTCGCGAAAGAGGTCGCGGCCGCGGGGCTCGACCCGCGGGAGACCCGCTCGCGCCACTTCATGCGCCTCTGGCTCGAGATGCAGAACCGGCCGCGCCATCTCGGCCAGCACTCCGGCGGGATGGTGATCGCCGCCGGCCGGCTGGACGAGGTCGTGCCGCTCGAGCCCGCGTCGATGCCGGGGCGGGTCGTCGTGCAGTGGGACAAGGACGACTGCGCGGACCTCGGCATGGTGAAGGTCGACCTTCTCGGGCTCGGCATGCTCGCGGCGCTCGAGGAGGCGCTGCCGATGATCTCGACGAACGAGAAGGTCGAGGTCGACCTCGCGCACCTCCCGCACGACGACCCGGCCGTCTACAAAATGCTGAACGAGGCGGACACGGTCGGTCTCTTCCAGGTGGAGAGCCGCGCGCAGATGGCGTCGCTGCCGCGGCACGGCCCGAAGACGTTCTACGACATCGTCGTGCAGGTCGCCATCATCCGGCCGGGGCCGATCGTCGGCGGGATGGTGCACCCGTTCTTCGACCGGCGTCGCGGGCTCGCGCCGGTCGAGTACCCGCACCCCTGCCTGGAGCCGATCCTGAAGCGCACTCTCGGCGTGCCGCTCTTCCAGGAGCAGCTCTTGAAGATCGCCATGGTGGCCGCGGGATTCACGGGCGGAGAGGCGGAGGAGCTCCGCCGCGCGATGGGATTCAAGCGCTCGCAGGAACGGATGGCGGCGATCGAAGAGAGGCTCCGGAGCGGAATGACCGAGCGCGGGATTTCTCCGGCGGCGCAGGAGCAGATCGTCAAGTCGATCACGTCGTTCGCGCTGTACGGATTTCCCGAGTCGCACGCGGCGTCGTTCGCTCTGATCGCGTACGCGAGCGCTTATTTGAAAGCGCATTACCCCGCCGCGTTCTACGCCGCGATCCTGAACTCGTGGCCGATGGGCTTCTACCACCCGGCGACGCTCGTCAAGGACGCGCAGCGGCACGGGACTCGTGTCCTGCCGATCGACGTCGCGCGGTCGGGCTGGAAGTGCCGGTGGGAGGGGGGCGCGGTGCGGCTCGGGCTCCGGTTCATCCAGGGGCTCCGCGAGACGACCGGAAAGCGGATCGAGTCCGAGCAGGCGGCGGCGCCGTTTCGCGATGCCGACGACCTCGCGCGGCGCTGCGCGCTCCGTGGAGACGAGCTCGTGCGACTCGCGTACGCCGGCGCGCTCGCGGCGTTCGGGCGCACGCGGCGCGGCGCCCTCTGGCAGGTCGCGAAGGTCGCGCGGCCGTCGGGGTCCCTCTTTACCGGGATGGCGGCCGACGACCCGTCGCCGCTGCCGGACATGACGCCCCGGGAGGAGACCGGGGCGGATTACAACGCCACGCAGATGACGACCGGCCCGCATCTCGTCGAACACCTGCGCGAGGACTTCCGACGCAAGGGAGTTCTCTCCGCGGCGGAGCTCTGGAAGCTGCCGCACGGCGCGCTCGTCCGGGCGGGAGGCGCCGTCATCGTCCGCCAGCGGCCCGGCACCGCCAAGGGATTCGTATTCCTGACGCTCGAGGACGAGACCGGGATGTGCCAGGCGATCGTCCGCCCGGACCTCTTCCGCGAGTTCCGGACGGTCATCGTCGGATCGGGCACTCTCGTCGTCGAAGGCCGGCTCCAGAAGCTGGACGGCACCCTGTCGGTGAAGGGGGAACGCTTCTGGGGGGTCAGTCAGCTCGAGGAAGTTCCGAGCCACGATTTCCACTGACTCCAACCGGTAGTTCCATCCAAACCGAAAACGCCCGGGCGCGTCCAAATGGGCATGGAGCGCTCCGCACCGGCAGCCTACGAAACCTTTCGTTGGGTCGCCCGTAACGTCTGGACGGTGAAAGCCGTCCCTTTTTTCGCCTTGCTCCTCCTTTTTGCGTCGTTTGCGGCGGGCCAGGCGAAGGCCTCTCCGGATTTCGAGCCGCCGATCGCTCTGCCGCGCATCACCTCGCCCATCCACGTCGACGGCGACCTTTCCGACCCGGGCTGGAAGGAGGCCGCGAAAGTCACGACCTGGTACGAGTCGAACGTCGGCGACAACGTCCCGCCGCCGGTCCCGACGACCGCGTACGTCGCCTACGACGCGAAGTTCTTCTACGTCGCGTTCGACTGTCCCGACCCGAACCCGGCAAAGATCCGCGCGCCGTACGTCGATCGCGACAACGTCTTCTCCGACCAGGATTTCGTGGGGATCATCTTGAACGCGAAGAACGACCGCCGCTCCGCGGTCGAGTTCTTCGTCAACGCCCGCGGCATCCAGGACGACGGAATCACGAACGACGCCACGGGGAGCGAGGACTTCTCTCCCGACTTCTTCTGGGAATCGGCGGGGAAGGTCGGGCCGCAGGGCTGGTCGGTCGAAATGCGGATCCCGCTCACCTCGATCCGGTATCCAAAGGGCGATCCCCAGACGTGGGGAATGATGCTCTACCGCAACTACCCGCGCGATTTCCGCTACCAGATCTTCGACGTCCGGCTGCCGCGCGGCGGCAACTGCTTCGTGTGCCGGTCGCGGGAGTGGACGAACATCATGGGCCTGCCGCGTGGCGGGCACCTCGTCGTCGCTCCGTACGTCACGGCGATGGAGAGCGGTCATCCCCGAAACGGCGAGGCCGGGACGGAGTTCGTCAACGAGCCGATCGAGGGGGATGCGGGGCTCGACGTCAAGTGGACTCCGAACGCGGACACCGCGCTCGACGTCACGGTCAACCCCGACTTCTCGCAGATCGAGTCCGACGTCGCGCAGATCTCGGCCAACGAACGGTTCGCGCTCTTCTTTCCGGAAAAGCGCCCCTTCTTCCTCGAAGGCGTCGACCTCCTCGAGACGCCGATCCAGGTCGTCTACACGCGAACGATCACGTCCCCGAGGTGGGGAGCTCGAGCGACCGGGAAGGTCGCTGCGACGGCGTACACGCTGCTCGTCACCGAAGACCGCGGAGGCGGCAGCGTCATCATCCCGGGGCCGCAGTCCTCCGACCTTGCCGACCAGGACTTCAAGTCGGTCGACGCGATCGGCCGGGTCCGGCACGACGTCGGCCGGTCTTTCGTCGGCTTCCTGGTCACCGATCGCGAGAACGAGAACGCCGGCGGCTCGTACAACCGTCTCTTCGGTCCCGACTTCCAGTGGCGACCGAACGAGGGCGACGAGGTCACGGGACAGTTCCTCTACAGCTCGACGAAGACGCCGAATCGCCCGGACCTCGCCGACGAGTGGGACGGCCGCAAGCTCTCCGCCGGGGCGGGGTTCCTTTCATGGCTGCACACCAGCCGCACGTGGACCTGGCGCACTACCTACGAAGAGATCGGCGAAGACTTCCGCGCGGACAACGGCTTCCTCCCTCAGGTCGGGTTTCGCCGCGGGCGGAATTTCCTCGGCTACACGTTCTACCCGAAGAATTTCTTCTTCAGCAGGCTCGAGCCGATCTTCGTGGCGAACCTGTACTGGGAGAGGAGCGGCGGCGTCCTGAACCACCGCCTTTATCCGGGCGTGCAGTTCCGCGGAAAGTTCAACTCGAGCGGCGAGCTCGACGTCAACTTCGACCGCGTGCTCGTCGGAAAGAGGCTACTCGAAAGCAAGCAGTTTTTTTACTCGGTCGGCGTCTCGCCGTCGCGCGTGGTGTCGCGGGTGTCGCTCGAAGGCTTCGTCGGTGAGCAGATCGACTTCGACAACGCGCGGGTGGGCGACGGTGCGAGCGTCGCTCTCTACGCGGACGTGCGTCCGACCGATCACCTCGATCTCCAGTTCAACGGGACTCGGCGGTGGCTCGACGTGGACGCCGAGGACCTCGGACGATCCGGGCGGCTGTTCACCGCCACCGTGGCCCGGCTGCGCGCCGCCTACACGTTCTCGGCGCGCGCTTTCCTGCGGTTGATTGGGCAGTACGTCGAGACGAAGAGAGACCCGGCTCTGTATACCTTCGACGTCTCTCGAAAGAGCGGGTCCTTCCAGGGCTCCGCGCTCTTCTCCTACAAGCTGAACTGGCAG
>Ga0114129_10003439_pt1 | contig 22261 bp, 19 predicted proteins | sample RhiMetdeltSRZDD1_FD_80071 | JGI IMG/M metagenome (GOLD analysis project Ga0114129, IMG submission 80071) | Populus rhizosphere microbial communities from Tennessee, USA - Rhizosphere MetaG P. deltoides SRZDD1 (version 2) (version 2) | ecosystem: Host-associated > Plants > Roots > Rhizosphere >... | reverse complement strand
TCGACACGACGCACGTGGGGGCCGCGCAGCGCGGCCAGAACGCCGGCGCAGACGGCGACCAGCGCCATCGCCGGCACCCACGCCGCGCCTGCCTCAACCAGGCCCGCGTGCACCACCGCCAGCGGCGGAAGCACGCCCGTGGCCAGCAGCAGCAGGTCGCGTCCGACCGTCAGCACGAAGACAAAGCTCAGCCATCCCATGCAGAGAAAGCTGAGCGTTTGCACCCACTCGTGCACCCGGCTCTCGCGATCGCGATTGCCGAACCAGTAGACGACGGGAAGAATCCACACCATGACGAATGGCGCCGCGAGCGCCACCCGAACCGCCGCCGTCGAGGTCAACCGCGCGGCGACGTACGCATAGCCGGCCAGGAGGATCGCGCTCACCACGAGCACGAACGGATGAAGGAGACGTCTCACCAACTGATGCTACCAGAGCGCGCGTAGACTCTAATCGTGAGCTTTCATGGGAAACACCTCAGCATCCTGCCGGCCGCGATGCTCGTGCTGCTGCTGTGGACGTCCGCATCGGGCACCGGCACCGCTCCGCGCGTGGCCACGCCGGCGCCGCCCGGCATGGCCCAGGAGCTGGCCGCGCTGGTCGAGCAGGCGCGGCTGCGCTTCGTCGCCAAGGACGCCGCCGGCGTGCTGGCGCACGTCGCCGAGAACTATCGCAGCAGCGGAATGACGAAGGCCGACGTCCGCCAGCAGCTGCTCGCGCTGTATTCGTTGTACGAGGCAGTGCGCGCACAAGTGCAGGTCGACCACGTCGAGATCGTCGACGGGGATACGTGGTTCTACACGACCGGTGTCGTCACCGGCCGTCTGCCGCTGGTGGGCTGGGTCACGGTGCTGTCGTGGCAGCGCGAGCCGGAGGTCGCGCGGCGTCAGGGTGAGGTCTGGCGGCTGGTCGGCTTCCAGGACTGAGCTAGCGGGTCAACTTCGGCCCGTAGACCCAGTCATTGTCGACCAGGACCGCGTCATTCTTTTCCGTCGGCGTTCCCGCACAGCCATTCGGCTCCGAGCAGGCACTCTGCGGGCTCGCCGGCGCGGTGGCGGTGACCCAAGAGAGCAACATCAGCGCGCCGCCGAGCACGACGATCGCGATGAGGGCAACGAAACAGACGACGACGGCGATCTGATCGAACGAGATCCGCGTGCTGACATCTCGCGCGCCGCGAGTCGCCGAGCCCCACGTCCTCTCCGTGTGCATTCTGAGGACTGCTCGGGGCATTGGAGCCGTTCGAGGACCGCCGGTTAGACTCCCTGCCATACTGTCGCCCTAGGCACATACCGTGCCGAGCGTAGACAACGCGAAATCAACGGATTAGGAGGACTGGACCGCCCGACGTTCGGGTATCTTGCCCGGCGCATGCGGGCACTTGAGGGTGGCGATCAGGGTCGGCGCGCATCGTCCGCCCACTGCGGCGCCGCCAGCTCTACGCGCCAGATCGGACCATCGGGATAGAAGGGACCATCGAAGCGTATGAAGGTCGGCATCGGCTCACCCGCGAGCCAGAAATTGAGCGCCGGCGGCTGCTTGCCCACGACCGAGGCGACCGTGCCCAGCGCCCCTTTCAATTCGGACTTCGCCACGTACCGCGCTGCCTTGCGCGCCGATCCCTCGATCTGGACGGTGTCCTCGCCCGCGGGTGAGACCTCGAGCGTCAGGACTCGCGGCTTCGGCGTGAACGCCAGCACGTGGGCGTTCACGCGCTCGCCGGCGTTGAGGTTCTTCAGCAGCACCGCCAACATGCCGAACCCGTAGACGTCGTCCGGCAGCGCGATCGTGCCCTCATCGACCTTGCGGTCGCCTTTGCTCCGGTCGGACGTCTGCACGGCGTATCGACCAGTCTTCCGCTCGATGTACGCCTCGAGGTCCCGGGGAAAGCTGGGACCGCGCTGAACAGACCGATACGTCAGAAGCGTCCAGACGCGGCGCTGGCCAAGAACGAACGTCTCGTGAGAGAGCGACCCGTCGGTGAAGTTGAAGCGGAGGTGCACCTCGATCTGTTCGGCGCTTGGCTTCTGCCACCAGTCGCCATGCGCCAGCACCTCGGCCTTCGGTCCACGCAAGACGAGAAACCCATGCGCCGCGCCTTCCGGCGACCGCACAGACACGGGTGCTGCCGCGACGCCACCCGGGGCGATCGCGCGCAGCGAAATCGCCAGCAATGTGCAGCCAAGGATCGTGCGAATGCGCCAAGTCTACCGGACTCGAACGACACGTGCTGTCACGGCATCGACGGCGTCGAGCGGTGGCCGTATTGACAAGCCTTGACGCGTGTGGAACCGTCGCGGCAGTCCGTGGCCAGCGCGCGTTGCCGCGCCGCTGAGCCCGGCGGACAGGAGGCTCTCCGTCATCGAACGCACCGTCTAACAAAGAAGCGAGGTCGTCATGAAATTCATGTTGTTCGTGCTGCCGACCGTGCCGGGAACCCTCGACGATCGCAAGCGGCTTCGCCCCATCGCCCGCGACAACGAACGCTATCAGCAGATGCTGGAGGAGCTGCGCAAGCTCGCGATCTTCGCCGACGACGCGGGATTCGATGTCTTCGCCACGACCGAGCACCACTTCCACTCCGAAGGCTACGAGACCTCGGTGGCTCCGCTGCTCCTCTACGCCGACCTGGCCGCGCGCACCAAGCGCATCAAATTCTCGCCGCTCGGATTGGTCCTGCCGTCATGGGATCCGATCCGCGCCGCCGAGGAGCTTGCCGTCCTCGATCACCTGACCAAGGGGCGGCTGTACGCGGGCTTCGCGCGCGGCTACCAGGACCGGTGGGTGAACGTTCTCGGCCAGCAGTATCACGTGACCGGCGCCCCGATGGATGGATCGTCGATCGACAACCACAACCGCAAGGTCTACGAAGAGAGCGTGAAGGTCATCAAAAAAGCGTGGACCGAGGAGGCGTGGGACTACGACGGCGAGTACTACAAGGTGCCGTATCCGTATCAGGAAGGCATCCGGCGCTGGCCGGTGGCCGACTGGACCCGCAGCTATGGTGCCCCCGGCGAGATCGACGACGCCGGCGTGGTTCGAAAGATCTGCGTGGTGCCCAAGCCCTACCAGCTCCCGCATCCGCCCATGTTCCAGCCGTTCTCGGTGAGCGAAACGACGATCCGCTACACGGCACAATCGGGCATCGTTCCCTGGATCCTCGTCGCGAATCCTCCCGACTTCCAGCGCCTGTGCCACGTCTACCGCGATGTGGCGGCGACGGCCGGCCGGACGCTCGGCCTCGGCGAGAGCGTCGGCGCGTTCCGCGCCGTGCACTTCGGCAATACGGAGGCGGAAGCGGTCGCGTTGCTGCGCGACACCAACTACGCGGGCTTCCAGAATTACTTCGGGGGATTCGGCTTCTGGGAGGCATTTCGCACGGCCGAGGATGCCGCGAAGTATCCGCTGGATCCGTATACGCCGCTGCCGCCGTCAGAGTGGACCGTCGAACGGATGCGCCGAGTGAAATACGGGCTCGCGGGAACGCCGGACCAGATCAAGCGAGAGTTCGAGTCGCTCCGCACGATCGGTGGTAGTGGCAATCTCGAGTGGTTCGGCTGGTTCTTCGATCAGGGCTTCATGCCGTGGGAGGAGGAGGTACGTCAGATCGAGCTCTTCGCCAAGCACATCATCCCGACGTTCAGGTAAATCGCGCTGGCAGCGCTACCTTCCGTTCAGTCGGCGAAATCAACGGGCGCTTCCGAAATCGGAAGCGCCCCGTTGTCCGGACCACGACCATGAAGATCGCGTGGGCAGTCCTGGGGGCTGTGTGCGTAATCTTCACGCTCGCCGGCTGCGCGGTGACCTGGCAGCCGGGCTCGCTGCCCTCCCCCGAGCAGGAATGCGCGAACGTCGGCGGGGCGTGGTCGAGCAGCGGCGGTTTGTGCCGGTACCGGGGAGGGCCCTAGCCCGTCTGTTACGTCATGAAGCGACGGATGAGCTGCGCAATGTCATTCGCCGCCGTATCGAGCGCGAAATGCCCCGCCTCGAGGACGTGGATGTCGGCCTTCGGCACGTCACGGCGATAGGCCTCCGGCTCGGAGAGGTCGAACGAGGGATCGTACTTGCCCCAGATCACCAGGAGGCGCGGCTGCCGTTCGCGCAGCCAGGCTTGCCACGTCGGGTAGGCCTCGACATTGGTTCGATAGTCGTAGAACAAATCGCTCTGGATGTCGGGCTGGCCGGGCTGGTTGAGAAAGGCAAACTCATCGGTCCAGAGGTCCGGGTCATAGCGTTCCACGTTGGGATCGCTCCCGACGTGGCGTGCTCGCGTCGTCGGCAGCGACAGGAAATTTTCGCGAAGCATCGCTTCGTTGGCGGCGCGATCGGCCCAGAACGCCCGTCGCGGCTTCCAGATGACCCCCAGCCCGTCGTTGTGCGCGACAGCGTTCTGGACGATGAGCCCCACGATCCGATCCGGGCGCGCCAAGGCCATGCGGAATCCGACGGGACCCCCGTAATCCTGCACGTAGAGCGCGTAGCGCGAGAGGCCGAGCGCTTCAGTGAACTGATTCATGATCTCGGCGAGGTGATCGAACGTGTACGCGAACGTCTGCGGCGCCGGCCAGTCACTGTGTCCGAAGCCCGGGTAATCAGGCGCGACGAGGTGATAGCGGTCGGACAATCGGGCAAACAGAGGCTCGAACATCCGGGATGAAGACGGAAACCCGTGCAGCAGGAGAATCGTCGGCGCGTCTTTGGGCCCGGCTTCTCTGTAAAAGATGGACAGGCCCTCGATCTGGGTCGTGCGATACGACGTCGCGTGTTGCAATCGACGTTCCTTTCCTTGTTGGCGTTCCCCTGGCGCAACGTCACGGGTCACGCGTGACTCTAAACCCCGATGAGACTCCACGCCCTAGATACCTTCGAGGTAGGAGAGGAGCCAAGACAATGAGCACGATCAAAGCCAAGGACGGCACCGAGATCTACTACAAGGATTGGGGCAAGGGTCCTGTCATAACGTTCTCGCACGGCTGGCCTCTGTGCTCCGACGCCTGGGACGGCCAGATGCTGTTCCTCGCGCAGAACGGCTTCCGCGTCGTCGCGCACGATCGCCGCGGCCATGGCCGGTCGAGCCAGGCTTCTTCCGGCAACGACATGGACGGCTATGCCGCCGATCTCGCCGCCGTGATCGAGACGCTGGACCTGCGAGAAGCCACGCTCGTCGGTCACTCCACCGGCGGCGGCGAAGTGGCGCGCTACATCGGCCGCTACGGGACGAAGCGGGTCGCCAAAGCGGTCCTCCTCGCCGCCGTTCCGCCGATCATGCTGAAGTCCACCTCCAACCCGGAAGGGCTGCCGATGGAGGTGTTCGACAAGATGCGGAGCGACCTCACGAAAGATCGCTCACAGTTCTACAAGGACCTGGCAATCCTCTTCTATGGGGCGAACAGGCCGGGCGCCAGTGTCTCGCAAGGCATCCTGGAGCAGTTTTGGCTCTGGAGCATGCAGGCCGGCCTCAAGAACGCCTACGAAAGCATCAAGGCATTCTCGGAAACGGATCAGACGGATGATTTGAAAAAGTTCGACGTGCCGACGCTGGTCTTGCACGGTGAAGACGACCAGATCGTTCCTGTCAAAGACTCGGCGAAGAAGTCGGCCAGGCTGGTCAAGGGCGCCAAGGAGATCTACTATCCGGGCGCGCCGCACGGCCTCACGGCCACGCATCAGGATCAAGTGAACCGCGACTTGCTCGCGTTCCTACGGAGTTGACGACGGCCCGGGCGCTTTCCACGTCGATGCGCCGTCGTCTCCAAGCTCGAGAACGGCGTCGTAGTCTTCGATCCGGTCGTCGCCATCGCTGAGCGTGAGACACGTGATGGATCGCTCGCGGAGCAGGCTCATGACGCGATCGGCCTGTGAGGCTCCGAGCGTCGCGCGCGGCCGCTCGAAGAAGACGAACCGCGGTGCAGCGAGGACCACCCGGGCCACTGAGAGCAGCTGCTGCTCGCCGAGCGAGACGGTGGCGGCCCAGTCCCGGTCGACGTCGAAGCCGCCGACGCGCTCCAGCACGCCGTTCAGGTGTAGCGCGCGCAGCACCGTAGTCATCGGCTCGTCCCCGATGCCACCCTCCTGTCCCGTAGGTCGCAGCACATCGCGGAGCGTGCCCGGGAGCACGTACGGTCGCTCCGGCAGGAACAGAATGGCGTCGAGCCCAGGCCGCACGATGCATCCGCTTCCGTGCTCCCACATTCCCGCGGTCGCACGGAACAGCGCGACCTTCGCGGCGTCGTTCGGTCCGGCGATCAACGCATTCGTTCCATGCGGAATCGACACGGACAGGTCCCTCACCAGCACGTGGTCGTCGTCCGGCGAGCGCAGCGTCAGCCCCTCATAGGCGACGCGTGCGTCGTCCTGGCGGACCTCGAGGGCCGCGCCGCCCGGCGCTCGGACGCCCTCCAGCGCGTCCGCGAGCGAGCCGATGCGCGAAATCACCACGGCGAACGACGAGATCGACTGGAACTGGGTGACGATGAGGGAGAGTGCGCCGAGCAGAACGGAGAATGCCATCGCCGACTGCGTGATCACGCCGAACTCGACCTCGCCCCGGATGAAGAGGGGTGCGACCACCAGAGCGGGGATGATCTGGATCAGGTAGTTGTAGCCGTTGGTGAAGAACGCCAGGTTCCGGTTCACGGCGATGAGCCGTCGCATGTTGGCCACCAGATCGTCGAGCCGGTGTCGTAACCGGTCGCCGACCCGGCCTTCGCGACGCAGCAGCGCGATCGACTCCGCGTTCGCATGAAGGTGAACGAGGCCCGCGCGGAAGTCGGCTTCCCTGTCGAGCTGGTTGTAGTTCAGCCCGACGAGCCGGCGGCCGAACAGCACGGTCAGCGCAGAGCCGCATGCCGCGTACAGAAGGGCGACGCCGAACAACGTGCGGCTAATCGACCACAGCACGCCGGAAAACGCCACCAGCGTCACCGTAGCATTGGACAGCAGGAGCACGAACGAGAGGGTCGTCGTCGTGAACGCCTTGACGTCCTCGGCGATGCGCTCGTCGGGGTTGGTCAGCATGCCGGCGGCGCTCAGTCGATAGTAGGCTCTGCGATCCAGGTACGCAGCGAGGAGCTCGCGAGTGAGCCACTCCCGCCACAGCAGACCCAGCCGCTGCTCGCTGAAGGAATAGAAGGCGCCGACGAGCGTCGAGGCTCCGAACACGCCGACATAGAGAATGGCCTGCCGGATGAACCGGGCAGAGTCGCGGTTCGAGATGGCCGTCATGAAGTCCCGGCCGACGTAGCTGTTCAAGACGTTCAGGGCATTGAAGATGACGACGAGGGCGATGAGCACCGCGAACAGCGCGCGCGCACGCCCGCCGACCTCGCAGGTTGCGAAGCTCTTGACCGCCCGGCCCAACCGAGCCCAGGTCGATCGCGTGATCGCGATCTGCTGCTCGCTCATGTCTGAAGGAAGCGTATCCTTCTTTGCGCGCTTACCGAGGCATCGGCGCGGCGGGAGGTACGCTTACATGAGCAAAGGACGTCTGGAAGCGTTCAGCGACGGAGTCATTGCCGTTGTCATCACGATCATGGTGCTGGAGATGAAGCCGCCCCATAGCCCCTCGGTCGCGGCATTGCTACCCACCGCACCTGTATTTCTCGTGTACGTGCTGAGCTTCGTGTTCGTCGGTATTTACTGGAACAATCATCATCATCTCATGCACGCCGTTCACCACGTCAATGGCTCGATTCTGTGGGCCAACCTGCATCTGCTCTTCTGGCTGTCGCTCGTGCCGTTCGTGACCGCGTGGATGGGCGAAAATCACGTGGCGCCGGTCCCCGTTGCGGCGTACGGAGTCGTGCTGCTCTGCGCCGCGATCGCCTATTTCGTGCTCACGCGGGTCCTGCTGTCAGCGCATGAGAAGGATTCCGGACTGGCGAAGGCCTTGGGCAACGACTTCAAGGGAAAGGTCTCCCTGCTGATGTATGCGGCCGCGGTCCCGGCTGCCTTCGTTCACCCACTGATCTCATGCGTGCTTTATGTCGTGGTCGCGATCACATGGCTCGTCCCGGATCGGCGCTTCGAGAAAGTGCTGACGGCGCCCTAGTGGCCGAGGAGCGCCGGCGCCGCATGAGCACACAGGGACCGATCCGCATCGCCAGCCCGTCGGAGCTGGCTTTCCAGGTGAACGCCAACGGCGCGATCCGCCGCATCGATCACCGCGACGTCATCGTCAACGCCTTCCTCGGGAACGAGGTCGAGGGAGGACCCGCCAATCTGTTTCTACGCCGGCGGGGCGCGCGCATCGAGTGGACGCCGCTGCTCGGTCCGCGGAGTCCCGGCGCCGTGCGCGTCGACGAGCGCGGCCTCGATGTCGCCGGTGAGTGGGAAGGGCTTCGCTTTCGCGTGTCGCTGCGACTGGCGTCGTCTGCGCCGGCCTGGTTCTGGCACGTCGCGGTCGAGAATGGCGGTCGGCGTGCCGAGACGATCGACCTGCTCTACACGCAAGACCTCGCGCTCATCGATTACGGCGCCGTGCGCCTCAACGAGTACTACATCAGCCAGTACATCGATCACACGCCGCTGGCCCATCCCGCGCACGGAATCATGCTGGCATCGAGACAGAACCTTTCCGTCGGCGGGCGCCATCCGTGGGCACTGATCGGCTCGCTTGCGAAGGCGTCGAGCTACTGCACCGACGCGCTGCAGTTTCACGGCCTCGCGACGCGTGCCGGCGACGCGCCCGTGGGTCTGCAAGCCGAAAGCCTGCCGGGCGCGCGCCACCAGCACGAGCACGCGCTTGCGGTCATCCAGGATGCGCCGCGACGGCTCGATCCCGGCGCGCGCGTCACCCTCGGCTTCTTCGGCTGGCTCGAGCCCGATCATCCTGACGCAACCGGGATGCGCGATCTCGCGTTCGCCGAACGTGCGCTCGCGCTCCCGGAAGCGACGGCCCCGGCGGCGCCCCTTGCCGATGCCGGCCTCGCTTCGGCGTCAACGCTGTTCAGCGCGCGCCCGTTGCTCGACGTCTCGGAGCTCGACGACGCCGAGCTGCACACGTTCTTCGGCGCGGAGTGGCGCGCGATCGAGCGCGACTCCGACCGGCTGCTCTCCTTCTTCGTCGGCAGCGACACGCACGTGGTGTTGCCGGCGAAGGAGCGCGCCAGCCTGCGGCCGCACGGCCAGATCCTCCGCACGGGCAATCGGCTGGAGCCCGACGAAGCGTCGCTCACCACGACGCAATGGATGGGCGGCGTGTTCCACTCGATGCTCACCCAGGGCCACGTCAGCATCAACCGTTTCCTGTCGACGACGCATTCCTATCTCGGACTGTTCCGCTCGCACGGGCAGCGCGTCTTCGTCGACATCGATGGCGCCTGGCACCTTCTCGGCGTTCCCTCCGCGTTCGCGATGACCCCGAGCGGCGCCCGCTGGCTCTACAAGCACGCCGGCGGGCTGCTGGAAATCCGCAGCTGGGCGCCGGTGGACCGGCACGAGCTGTGGCTCTCTGCGCGCATTCTCGACGGACCCGCGCGGCGCTTTCTGGTGTCGAGCCACGTGGCGCTGAACGGTGACGACGGGTCCGACGCGCGGCCCGCGCGGTGGACGCGCGACACGCGCGGCGTGCGCATCGCGACGCTGCCCGACACGGACGTCGGTCGGCGCTTCCCGGACGGGGCCTTCCGCATCGACCCGGCGGACAGCGCCGCGCTCGAACAGGTGGGCGGCGACGAGCTGCTCTTCGCCGACGGTCGTTCGCGCGGCCAGCCGTTCGTGGTGCTCGTGACCACGCCGAGCACCTCGCTCGGGCTGCGCATCAGTGGTCAGCTCACGATGCCGGAGCCGGCAGCGGCGCCCAGCGCGCCGGATGCTCAGCACGCCGCCGACGCCGCCGCCGGGGAGCGCTTCTGGCGCACCGTCAACGGCTCGCTCGCGATCGAGCGGCCCGGCATGGCCGACGTCGCGCACATCGATGCGATCGTTCCGTGGTTCGTCCACGACGCGTCGATCCATTACCTGGCGCCGCGTGGGCTCGAGCAGTATTCGGGCGGGGGCTGGGGAACGCGTGACGTGTGCCAGGGCCCCGTCGAGCTGCTCCTGGCGCTCGGCCGCGTCGAGCCGGTTCGCGACATCCTGCTGCGCGTCTTCCGAAATCAGAACCCGGACGGCGACTGGCCGCAGTGGTTCATGTTCTTCGACCGTGAGCGCGGCATCCGCGCCGGCGACTCGCACGGCGACATCGTCTTCTGGCCGCTCTGGGCACTCGCGCAATACCTTCTCGCCTCGGACGATGCCACGCTGCTCGACGACGCGGTGCCGTTCTTCCATGCGGAAGGCGAGGACAAGGCGGAACGCGGCACGATCGTCGCCCACGTCGAGCGCGCGCTCGCACTGATCGCAAGGCGCGTGATTCCTGGTACGCGCCTCGCCGCGTACGGCAACGGCGACTGGAACGACTCGCTCCAGCCGGCGGACCACGCCCTCGCCGCGCGCTTGTGCAGCGCGTGGACCGTGACGCTTCACCACCAGACGCTCGCGGCTCTCGTGGAGGCGCTACGCGCGGTGGGCCGCGACGCGCTCGCCACGTCGGTCGACGCGTCGCTCGCCGGTATCCGCGATGACTTTCAACGACTGCTCGTGGTCGACGGCGTCGTGATGGGACTCGCTCACTTCCGCGACGACGGTCGTATCGAGCCGTGGCTGCATCCGGCCGATCGCGACACCGGCATCCGCGCGAGCCTGCTGCCGATGGTCCACGGCATCCTCGCCAACCTCTTCACGCGCGAGCAAGCCGAGCGACACGTCGCGGAGATCCGGCGCCATCTCCTCGCGGCCGATGGTGCGCGGCTCTTCGATCGACCGCTGCCATACCACGGCGGCCTGCAACGTCGCTTTCAGCGCGCCGAGACGAGTACCTTCTTCGGCCGGGAGATCGGCCTGCTCTACACCCACGCCCATCTGCGCTATGCGGAGGCGATGGCACATCTCGGCGACGCCGACGCGTTCTTTGCCGCGCTTCGCCAGGCCAACCCGGTGGGGCTCGGTGCCGCGGTGCCGAACGCGCGGCTGCGCCAGGTCAACTGCTACACGTCGAGCTCGGACGCGGAGTTCGCGGATCGCTACGACGCATCGACGCGTTACGAGGCCGTGCGCACCGGGGGCGTCGACGTGGATGGCGGCTGGCGCGTCTACTCGAGCGGCGCCGGCATCGCCGTGCGACTCGTGCGCGAGCGCTTGCTCGGCCTGCGCCTGCGCCGCTCGTCGATCGGCATCGACCCGATCATGCCGCGCGCGCTCGACGGGCTGAGGGCGCGCGTCGACATCGGCGGACGCAGCGTCCGGGTGCGCTACCGCGTCGGTCCGCGCGGATATGGGCCGCAGTCGCTCGTGTGCAACGGCACGCCACTGCCGTTCGCACGTGAGTCGAACCCCTACCGCGAAGGCGGCGCTGTGGTCGCGATGGAGGCGTTCCGCAAGGCGCTCCGCGACGGTGGCAACGAGCTCGTCATCGAGCTGGCCTGACGATCCATGTCCGATGAAACGCTCGACGATTTTCGCGACGTCTCCGGCTGGAGCGCGGTCACCTCCGGCGAGGCGCAGCTCGTTCTCGGCCGCGACATCGACTCCACCGGCGGTGCGCTGCGCCTCGACTATGACTTCAAGGGCGGAGGCGGCTTCGTCGTCGCACGGAAGGTCTTCGAGCGACGGATGCCGGAATCGTGGGCGATCGCGCTGCAGGTCCGCGGCGTCGCGCCCGCGAACAGGCTCGAGATCAAGCTCGCCGATCCCACCGGGCGCAACGTCTGGTGGTGGCACCGCGACGCATTCGAGTTCCGCGACGCGTGGCAGCCGCTCCGCATCCGCAGCTCCGAGGTCTCGTTCGCGTGGGGGCCCGCCGGGGGCGGCGCGATGCGCGAGCTGGGTGCGATCGAGATCGCGATCGCCGCCGGGCCCGGCGGCCGCGGCTGGGTTTCGCTCACCCGTCTGCAGTTCGAAGACCTGTCGCTCACCGGCCCGCCGCGCGTACAGGCGTCCAGCGCCACACGCGGTCACGAGCCGGCGCACGCGATCGACGCGTCGCCCGCCACGAGCTGGCGCACGGCGTCCGCCGCAACGCCGCAGTGGATCACGCTCGATTTCGGCCGCGAGCACGAGTACGGCGGGTTCGTGATCGACTGGGAGCCCGGCGCGGGGGCGCGCGCCTTCGACGTGCAGAGCTCTGCCGACGATACGCACTGGACGACGCTCTGGTCCGCGCGCCAGGCCGAAGGCGAGCGCAGCTACGTCTACCTGCCCGGCGGCGGGCGCTCACGCCACGTGCGGCTTCATCTGCTCGAAGCGGCCACGGGCGCCGATGCGTTCGGCATCCGCACGCTCGACGTGCGCCCGTTCGACTTCTCGCGGTCGCTCGCCGACTTCTTCCACGCCGTCGCCGCGGCCGAGCCGCGCGGTCATTCGCCCCGGTGGCTGCACCGCGAGCAGTCGTACTGGACACCGGTCGGCCTGGCGGGCGCCTCGAGTGCTGCGATTTTGAACGAGGAGGGCATGCTCGAGCCCGATCGCGGCTCGTTTTCGCTCGAGCCGTTCCTGTACACGGACGGCGCGCTGCTGACGTGGGCCGACGTCGAGCCGACGATCGCGCTCGCGCAAAGCGACCTGCCGATTCCGTCGTCGACCTGGCGAGATCGCGGCCTCACGCTGACCACCACGGCGTTCGCGGCCGTGGATTCGACCGGCCGCGGCGCGCGTGTCTGCTACCGCGTCGTGAACGAGGGAACAGCGCCGAAGCGTGTGCGTCTCTTCATCACGCTGCGCCCGTTTCAGGTGACGCCTCCGTGGCAATCGTTCGAGGGCCTCGGCGGCCCCGCCCGCATTCGCTCGCTGACGTGGCGCGATGGCGCGGTCGTGGCCGATAGTGGTGTGCGCGTCGTCCCGCTCACGCCCCCCTCCGGCTTCGGCGCCGCGGCGTTCGAGCAAGGCGGAGTGCTCCGCCACCTGGTTCGCGGCGAGCTGCCACCACGCACCGAGATCGACGACGCGTTCGGCTCCGCATCGGGGGCGCTTGCATGGGATCTCGAGCTGGCACCCGGCGCCGCGCGCGAGGTGCACGTCGCGGTGCCCTTCGCCGATCGTCCGGCGCTCGGTCCTGTCGCGGACGCCGAGATGCGCGCGGCGAGCGTCACTACGCTCGACGACGTCACCCGGTATTGGGAGCACAAGCTCGGCGCGGTCGGCCTTCGTCTGCCCAAGAGCGCCGCCGCCTGCGTCGACACGGTTCGCACCGCGACCGCGCACATCCTGGTCAACCGCGACGGCCCGGCGCTCCAGCCGGGACCGCGTCGGTACACGCGGTCGTGGATTCGCGACGGCGCCACGATGTCGGCGGCGCTGCTGCGTATGGGCTGCACCGACGAGGTGCGCGACTTTCTCGACTGGTACGCGCGCCATCAGGGACCGGACGGCAACGTGCCGTGCGCGGTCGATCGCAAGGGCGCCGACTGGCTGCCGGAGCACGACAGCCATGGCCAGCTCGTCTTCACGCTTGCGGAGTACTTCCGTTTCACCGGCGACCGCGAGTTCACGGCGCGCCTGTGGCCGGCCGCCCGCCGCGCCGTTTCATACCTGGAAGCGCTGCGCGCCCAGCGGCTGACGCCCGAGTTCCGCGAGGCGGACAAGCGCGCGCGGTTCGGCATCCTGCCGGAGTCGGCGAGCCACGAGGGCTATCTCGCGCAGCCGGTTCACGCCTACTGGGACGACTTCTGGGCGCTGCGCGGGCTCCGCGATGCGATGCAGCTGGCGCTCGCGCTCGGCGACGGCGCCGACGCCAAGAGGATCGAAGCGTCGTACGACGACCTGCACGATTGCGTGTACGCCTCGATCGAGGCGACGATCGCCGCGCGCACGCTGTCCTACGTCCCCGGCTCGGTAGAGTGGGCGGACTTCGATCCCACCGCGACGGCGACTGCCATCACCACGACCGACGCCCCACAACGGCTGCCGCCCGCCGCGCTCGCATGGACCTTCGACGAGTACATGCGTGGGCTGCGCCGACGACGCAATGGCGAGATCGACTGGAACAACTACTCCGCCTACGAGCTCCGCATCCTCGGGGCGCTGGTGAGGCTGGGCCGGCGCGACGAGGCGCACGAGCTGCTCGCGTTCTTCCTCGGCGATCGCCGACCGGAGCCGTGGAACCAGTGGCCCGAGATTTCGTGGCGCGACCCGCGCAGCCCCGGTCATCTCGGCGATGTGCCGCACGCCTGGATCGGCGCCGAGTTCGTCCTCGCGGTGCTCGGCCTGTTCGCGTACGAGCGCCCGGCCGACGACGCGCTGGTGCTCGCGGCCGGGATTTCGGACGCCTGGCTCGACGCCGACGAGGTCGGCATCGACGATCTCCCGACCTGGTGGGGGCGGGTTCGCTACGCGATGCGCAGACGCGGCGAGAAGGTGATCGAGTTCGACCTCGGGCCGGGGCTCCGTCCGCCGCCTGGAGGCATCGTGATCCAGCCGCCGCTTCGACGACGCCTGGCTGCCGTCGAGGTCGATGGCCGTCCGATCACGGAGTTCGACTCGCAAAGCGCCACGCTGCGGACATCGCCCGCGCACGTCGTCATGCGCTTCTGAGTCGCCTGGCACGAGAAATGACAGGATAGGCGGGGACAGAGCGCACCACGCCCGGGCGCAACGATGGGTATGATTGAATCCGCTCTCGCCGCGAGGTTTGCAGCATGAAGTGGCAGATCGATCAACTAAAACGCACGGTCCCGTTGATGATCGCGGGGGGCCGCTCGGGGGAGCTTGTCGCAAAAATCGGGCGACGGCTGTACTCCGACCGCCATTCCTATCTCCTGGCGCGGGACATGAGCGGGCCCTTCGCGGCGCCCAAAGGCAGGATCCCGATTGTGGTGCGCCCGGTCCGAAGCATTGACTATGCAGCGATTCTCCGAGAGATACCAACGCGCTTGCCAGCTCTGCACGCCGGGTTGGCAACCTGCTACGTCGCCACCTGCGGGGACGGTGAGGTCTGCTACATGCAGTGGCTCATCGACTCGTCACAGAATGCCCTGCTCGAGCGCGCCTTCGCCGGCCTGTGTCCACCGCTGCGGCCCGGCGAGGGCCTCCTCGAGTGGGCGTACACCTTCACGAAGTTCCGCGGTCTGGGAATTATGGCCGACGCGATGTCGCAGATCTGTACCTTCGGAGCCGCCGCTGGCATCCGGTCGATCCTGACGTTCGTCGACGTCGACAACGTGCCATCGCTGCGCGGCTGCCGCAGCGCCGGATTCCGGCCATCTCGCCGGCGGATCGAGCGATGGCGCCTGCTCCGATGCCGGGTGTCGTTCGAGAGCCTGCCGGAGGGAGCGAAATTCCCGTTCGAAGACAGGACGACCAATCCCGCCCCTCCTGAAAGGAGCGCGCAAGGCACCACGCCGTAGTAAGCCTCAACCGCAGAGCCACCGCCCGTCTGGCTGCGCGGAGCAGCTGGGGCTCGAGTACTCCCAGGTGCCGTAGCTGTAGGGACCGGGATAGCCGTAGCTGTACGGCGCTCCACCGCCAGCGCTGACGTACGGACCCGGGTACGCGTAGTTGAGGCCGCCCGGATATCCAAAGGCAAACGGCCCGGGATAGAAGAATGGGTGCCAGTAGAATGGCCCCTGCACGGTCGCGCCCGAGTTGGTATGGCTTCCACGCACGCGAGTCCGGGCCTGCGCCAGGCCGGGCATCGCGAGCACGGCACAGATCAGCACGAGCAGGATCTTCCTTTTCATCGCTTCACACTCCCCGTTTCAGTCTACGCCCCGCTCGCGTAGGAGTCGGCTCTCTTGAGAGGGATGGGGAGTGCGTGGAGTTGCTCCGAGGCGGAACGAATTTCGTGGCTAGCCGGGGAAGAATCGCGCCGCCGTGAAGTTCAGGATGCGGTCCAGACCAGCCTGCGGGAACTTTCCCTTCATCGCGGCAATGAGCTCGGCCGCGTTGTGCGAGGCCGCCAGGGCCGCCTCGAACTCGGTGAGGTATGCCTCGTTGAAGGCGAGCACGTCCGGCGTGTCCGCGAGCTCCGGGTGGTTCTTGTGTCCGGCCACCACGATACGGGGATGTCGTTCTCCGACGAGGCGAAGCGTCTGCTGCCACGCCTTGCGGGACTGCGCATCGGTCGCCCGGAGCGAGAGATGCACCTGGTTGAACGCGATGTCGCCGACGATGGCGGCGGCCAGCGAGGGAACCCAGACGACATTGTTGCGCGGCCCCGGCCCCACGTCGCCCTGCAGACCGGCGATGACGTCGACGGCCTGACCGTCGACCGTGAAGTGCGTGTCCGGCCACGGCTCCGGGACCTGGATGTCGGCGGGAATGCTGCTCGCGCCGAAGCGCGCGCGGATCTCGGCAACGGTGGTGGCCACGCCACTTCTCTCGATGTACTCGATATCGGAGGCACTCGCGTAGAGCGGGGTTCCCGGGAAGCGCTTGAGCAGGACCGAGGCGCCGAAGTAGTGATCGAAGTGCGGATGCGTGACGAGAATGGCCTTGAGGCGCCTGCCCTTCGCGGCGATGCGATCGGCCAGCTTCTCCGCGTCGGTGATGCGGAACTGCGTATCGACCAGGATCGCTTCGTGCTCGCCATAGATGAGGGTCGAGGTCACGCCGACTCCCTGAGCATCCGCGGTGTAGATGTCGAGTGCGAGCGGGCGCGTTTCCGCGCGCGCCGGGCGGCCGGCGCCGGGCGTACATGCGACGGCAAGGGCCGCAACCGCGGTTCCAAGGATCCCGAGAGCAAGTACCGCGAGCCGGTTCGTCATCCGTGACCCCCTTGGTTGAGACAACCTTGTCGCGGATGCATGGTCACGCGCGCTCGCTATACTCGCAATGGTCAGAAAGCGCATCTTTATGTCTGATCGTACAGAAGGAGCCGCATGACCGACACGCTCAGTGAAGTCCTGGCGGTCACACGCTTGAAGGGCACCGTCTATTTCTCGGCTGAGCTCCGTGCGCCTTGGGGCATCGCGCTTCCTCAACGCCGGCGCGCGCCCTTCTATATGGTCACCAAGGGGCGATGCGAGATCGTGCTACACGGCGCCCCGTCCGCTGCCGCATCGTTGGGACCAGGCGATCTCGTCGTCCTGCCGGGAGGCTCTGCCCATGCGCTGTCCTCGAGTGGCGGAGCATCGACGACGCCGCTCGAGCAGTTCGTCGCCCGCCATCCCATGGACGAGCGCGGGCACGTGAAGGCGCTGGATGGCAATGGACCGACGACCTGCTTGATCGGTGGTTTCTTCGAGCTCGAGCGAGCTCCCGAGCCCCTCGTGGGGATCCTGCCGCCGCTGATGCACATACCAGGCGACGATCCGGAAGTGTCGGAGTGGCTCGAACCTACCTTACGGTCGATCGCTCATGAGTCCGCGCAGGCATTCCCAGGTCGCGCGGTCGTGCTGAACCGGCTGGCCGACGTGCTGTTCGTCAGGGTCGTCCGCGCCTACTTACTGAAGATGTCTGCGACAAGCGCGACCAGCTCCCCGAGCTGGTTACGCGGCCTGACCGATCCCCGCATCGCCCGGGCTCTGGCGCAGATTCACGGTGCTCCCGAGCAGGCCTGGACGCTCGCCCGACTCGCCTCCCACGCGGCCATGTCCCGCACCGCCTTCGCCCAGCGTTTCCGCTCTCTCGTGGGCCAGACGCCCGTCAGCTATCTCGCCACGTGGCGAATGCAGAAGGGCGCCTACTTGCTCGAGATGGGCACGCTGTCGATCGCCGAAATCGCCGAGCGTGTCGGCTATTCGTCAGAACTCGCGTTCGCCAAGGCGTTTCGTCGTCGCATTGGCATGCCTCCTGGGGCGTACGCACGACAACGCACGAACGATCGGCGCCACTGATTCGCTCAGGACGGCAGGATGACCGCCTTGCCTGTCGTCTGCGTGTCGAACAGCTTGTAGGCCTCCTCCGCCTGGTCGAGCTTCCAGCGGTGCGTGAAGAGCTTCTCCACATCCACATTGCGATCAGCGACGAATTCGGCGCATTCGGCCTGGCCTTGCTTCGAGAACGTCCAGGATCCCATCAGGGTCACCTGTCGGCGCAAGAGATCCGGACTCACGTCGAGCGTCACCTGGCCGCGCTCGCCGACGAAGCACGCCGTGCCCCATGAGCGCACCGAGCGCACCGCGGCGGCGCGGGCGTCGGGCGCCGACGAGGCGTCCAGCGTCTTGTGCGCGCCCTCGCCGTGCGTCAGATCGCGGATGGCGGTGACCATGTCGGTCGACGTGGGATCGATCACCTCGTGCGCGCCGAATGCCTGAGCGAGCTTGCGTCGCTCGGGCGCGACGTCGAGGGCGATGACGCGGGCGCCCATAGCCAGGGCCAGCTGCGTGGCCGACAGGCCTACCGGCCCCTGGCCGAAGATCGCGATCGTCTCGCCGCCCTGCAGATTGATCCGCTTCAGCGCGCCCCAAGCCGTACCGGTGCCGCACGAAATCGCCGCGCCCGTCACGAAGGAAAGCGCGTCCGGCAGCGGCACCAGCGTCGACACCGGCACCTTCATGTACTTCGCGTGTCCGCCGTGTCCGCCGGAGCCGTAGACGACCGTTCCCGCGAGGCACATCTGCGTCCACCCTGCGCGGCAATGCTTGCAGTTGCCGCAGCCGTCGTAGTGGTGGTCCATCACGCGCTGGCCGACCCGCGACTCTTTCTCGGTGACGCCGGAGCCGAGCGCCGCGACGACGCCGCAGGGCTCGTGGCCGGCGATCATCCCGGCCTCCCGCTTGATGCCGCCGGTCACGGTGCCGGGCGCGTGAGCCGGGGCGCGGTAATTGTGCAGGTCGCTGCCGCACATGCCCGAGGCCTTGATCTCGAGGATCACGTCTCTGGGGCCTGGGGTCGGATCGGGGAACTCTCTGAGCTCGAGCTTGCGATCGCCGAGAAATACGACGCCCTTCATGGTGGCCTCCGGTGCACTATCCTACCCTCTCACCACTGGCTGAGGAGGATCACCATGACGGTGTACGAGATGCGGACCTATACGCTTCACGTCGGAAAAATGGCCGAGGCCGTCAAGCTCTATACGGAGTTTGGCTACCCGGCGCTCCAGAAAGGCGGCCAGGACAAGAAGTTGATCGGCTACTTCCAGGCCGACACGGGCATGATCAATCAGCTCGTCCATCTGTGGAAGTTCACCGACGATGCCGACCGTCGCGCGCATTGGGCGTCGGTGTTCGCCAATAAGGATTTCGTCGACGGCTTCGCGGTGAAATTTCGTCCGCTGGTCGCTTCCCAGGAGGTCAAGCTGCTGACCGCCGCCCCGTGGGGACCGCATCCCTGAGTAGAGTCGCGAGCTAGGCCCTCGTCCTCGACGCGGCTTCGGCGAGCAGCGCGTACTTCGCGAGCGTGCGCCCGGCGAGCGCGCGCGGCCAGCGCTGAGCGTCCACGATCGTCAGGAACTCGTCGAGGACGCGGGCGAAGTGTGTCTCGTGGCCTCCGTCGAGTCGGGCCGGCACGGTCACCTCGAACGTTTCCGGGCTGAGAGGCACGACCTCGACGCCGGGAAGCTCGGCCTGCCATGCTTTGACCGTCTCGTGCAGAGCGCGTGAGACGTCACCGGCATCGGTGCGGGGCTCGACGAAGACTCTGCGGCGGTGGTTCGTGCGGGCGCTCTGCTCCAGGCGGACGTCCGCGCGAGTCCCGTGAGCGACGCTGTGAGAGGTATCTGCACCACCCGGCGATGGCGAGAGGTTCCACCGCGTCGCGGCGCTCACGGTGACCCGACCGATCTGATACTCGAGCGCGGCATTGCATCGATAACTCAGCGTGTCGGCGTCGACGAACGGCTCGAGCTCGCGCGGAAACCCCGCTTCTCCAGTGATGCGCCGGAACGCCTCCGCAGGCACACGCGTCGCCCACGCGCGGGCCGAGAGGAGCACCGGCGCGGCGGCGTCGCCGTCGACGAGCCACTGCGCCTGATCCACGAGGTGGGTCGGAATGTCGACCGGACCACTGCCCTGCGCGCGCTCGTCGAAGAACCACCACGGACGTCTGAGCGGCGCGCCGTCGACGAGCTTCTCCAGGTGGTGCACGCTCTCTTGCTCGATGGCGGGCGCGTCACCACGGAAGGCGCCAAAGATCTCGGCGGCACCGACGAGCCTCTTTGCGAGTCCCGCCGCGACGTCGTGACGCCCGGTCATGATCTCCGCGGCCAGCGGCCAGCCCTCCAGGCTCGTCCGCACGTGCTCGAGGTCGCCAGGCTCCACGAGCCACGGCTTGTCGGCGAGCACGTGGAAGCCTGATTCATGCAGCCGCCGTATGGTGCGCGCCTTGCCCCCGTTTCGACCCGCGAGGATCACCACGTCTCCACGCCGCTCTTCGACGAGTCGCGCGAGCGGGTCATCGGTCGGGGTCACGACGGGACGCCAGCGCGTCGGGTTCGCGGAGCGGCGGTTGAAGCGCTCGACGAGGGCGAGGAAATCACGCAGCTCGGCGCCCTCGTGCGCGTAGACGAAGATCTCGTCGGCCACGCACGGCTGCGGCACGCGCAGAGTCAGGGCGGCGTGGAAATGGCCCGGGTCGAGAAAGAGTAGCGAGTGCATCGGCGCGTTCCTAGACGCCGTCGAGCGCCGGCTTCATTTTCAAGATGGCCTCGATGTGGCCACGCGCAGTGAGACCGGCCCCCATCGTGTTCACCGAGAGGTGGGTCGCGCCGAGATCGCGCCACTCCCGGGCTCGCTTCGCCCACTCGGTCGGTCCGCCGATCGCATAGGCGAAGCGTCCCTCGATCCCCACGGCAGAGAGCGGGCGACCCGCGTCCTTTATATATGCGCGCACGCGATCGAGGGTGTGGCTCGCCTCGTCGCCGGGCTGAAACTGAGGGAACCAGCCGTCGGAAATCTGGGCGACCCGCTTCAGCACGGGCTCGGCCATCCCGCCCATCCATACCGGGATGGGGCGCTGCACGGGGAGTGGGTTGATGCCGGCTCGGTCGAGGTGATGATCCGAGCCTCGGAACGTCACCAGCGGCTCGGTCCAGAGCTTCCGCATGACGGCGATCTGCTCGCTGACGCGGCGGCCCCGCGTGTGAAAGTCCTCGTTCAGCGCTTCGTATTCGACGTGGTTCCAGCCGATGCCCACGCCGAGCCGCAGGCGCCCGCCGGTGAGAACGTCCACCGCAGCCGCCTGCTTGGCCACGAGGGCCGTCTGCCGCTGAGGCAGGATGACGATGCCGGTGACGAGCTCGAGGCGTCGCGTGCAGGCCGCCAGGTACCCGAACAGCACGAAGACCTCGTGGAAGGGGCTCTGGTCGGTGTACGGCGGAACGCGGCCGAGCTTGTCGAAGCGCTCCAGCGTGCTGCCCAGCACATGGTCGAAGACGAGCAGGTGGTCGTAGCCGGCGCTCTCAGCCGCCTGGGCATAGTCGCGGATGACTGCGGGGTCCGAACCGATCTCCGTCTGGGGAAACACCACGCCGAGTCTCATGTCGTCTTCGTCCTCCCATCGTCGGTTCGCGCCGTGTCGGGCATCCGCAGCCGACGCCAGCGAGTCAGTGGGTTATACAACGAAGGCGCGTCGAAAACCTGCCGCGACTGAACCACACTGCCCGAACGGGGGCGGCCTTAAAACGACCGCGTCACTAACGGCGACGACTCAAATGCGCCCCCGAGAGTATCTGACAGTATCTCCTCTCGGGGACTGCGCGGGTTCTCGACGGGCCCTGGGAGTCACGTTCTTCTCGGAATGAACCCGGGAATGCCGGTCTCAACCACAGTATTAAATCTGACCCGCGCCGTGATCCCTTCGCTGATCTCCCGTATGGCGTCCTCAGGAAGGGTAGAGACTTCGAAGTTCTCCTTGATCCGGCTGGGAGTCTTCGAGGTGGTCAAGAGGGCCGTCCCGCGTTGGATGCCCCAGGCGAGTAAGACTTGGGCCGGGGTCTTCTTGACTCGCGTGCCGATAGCGGTGATGACAGGATCTTCGAGCAACTTGGGCTCGCTACTATGGCCCAGTGCCGCGAACGCTTGCAACACGATGCCATGCTTTCGGCAATAGGCGAGCAGGTCCCATTGCGGCAGATATGGATGGGATTCGACGTGGACAACCGCGGGCTTGATCCTCGCGGCTTCAAAGACCTCGTTCACCTTATCCGTGCTGATGTCGGACAGTCCGATGGCCTTGCACCTGCCCTCGTCCACAAGGCTCTCCATCGCCCTCCATGTGTCGAGCAACGTCACCCCTTTGTCATAGATCACATTGCCACTGGCGTCCCTCGGGTCTTGCTCGTCGCCCGGCCGAAAGGCAAAGGGAGTGTGGATGAGATAGAGATCGACATAGTCGAGTCGAAGCTTCC
>Ga0114129_10003437_pt1 | contig 22268 bp, 20 predicted proteins | sample RhiMetdeltSRZDD1_FD_80071 | JGI IMG/M metagenome (GOLD analysis project Ga0114129, IMG submission 80071) | Populus rhizosphere microbial communities from Tennessee, USA - Rhizosphere MetaG P. deltoides SRZDD1 (version 2) (version 2) | ecosystem: Host-associated > Plants > Roots > Rhizosphere >... | reverse complement strand
CCCCTGGGTACGGCGCGCAGTCTGCTTGCCGACTTGGCCCGGGTCAGCGAGTCAGTCTTCTCCGGACCTCGCTCGGCTGCGGTGGCCTCGGAGTTGAGCGAGCTCCTGGAGCACGCGTGCGACGCGGCCCGAGATCTCGCGGCACTGGACGACACACTGGGCCTCCTCGAGAAGCGGCGCGAGACTGCGACCGCGGTCGCACACTGGGCCGAGGGTCATTCGGGGGTCGAGAGAGCCCGCGACCGGCTGGTGCAGCAGCTGCTCGAGGCGCTCACGGTCGTCAGTCGCTTGCACACGAGCGCCGTCTCGTCGGACGCAGCCGGCGGCGAATTGGCGGGGGTCGCCCACGAGTTGGCGGTGCGCAGTGAGGCGCACGCGGCGGCAATGCGGGAGGTCGAGGCACTGTTGGCGTGATCACGACGCGCTGGGCCGTGGCTCCTCGCTGGCTGGCCCGGGCGGTGCTTTTCGGGCTCGTGCTGCTGATCGGGTATGGGGCCCGGCAGTCGTGGCGAACCCCCCTTCGACCTCGCAGCCCTTCCGCTGCCGGCACCAATACCGACGTCGACGTGTACCGCCGCATCGCGGACCGAGTTCGACACGGCGAACCGTATTACATGGTTGCCCGGGCAGAGCTTGCCGCGGCCGGCTTTCCCACCAGCAGCGTCTTCAACTTTCGACTGCCCACGCTCGCATGGCTGCTCGGCGTACTGCCGAGCGATCGCACCGGGCAAGCGGTGCTGATCGGCCTGGCGGCCCTGACGCTGATACTCTGGTTCGCGACGCTGTGGCAGCGGGAGTCGTTCGCGATCGGTCTGGCCGGCAGCGCGCTGCTGCTTGGCTTGCTTGCCTGGCCCGCACTCGACGACGCCTACCTGGTTCACGATCTCTGGGCGGGCGTACTGATTGCACTGAGTTTGGTGGCCTTGGGCCGCGGCTGGTTCGCTGCCTCGATCGCCGCGGGCGCGGCGGCTCTGTTCGTGAGAGAGCTGAGCCTGCTCTACGTCTGTCTCGGCGCAGCGGATGCCCTGGCGCATAAGCGGCGCCGGCACGCGGTGGCCTGGGCCCTGGTGATCGTGGCGTTCGGCCTGGTGCTAATCGTGCACGCCAAAGCAGTCGCCATTTCCGCCGTGAGCACTGTCGGAGCTACCCGCGCAACCAGCTGGCTCCGTTTCGGGGGCTGGGAATTTGTGCTCAAGACCGCTTTGATGAACGCCTGGCTCATCGGCATGCCGCCCGTCCTCGTTGCGGCCATCCTTCCGATTGCGTTGCTCGGCCTCATGGGTTGGCGCGGCTCACCCGGCACCCAGGTCGCCACAACAGTCTTTGCGTACGTTGCGGCGTTCCTGGTTGTCGGACAGCCCTTCAATCATCTCTGGGGCTTTCTCTACGTGGGGCCCGCCCTGATGGGTCTGGCCTTTGCACCCGCCGCCCTGCGGGATCTATGGCGGCGGGCGTAGTAGCGCTCACCCGCCCTTGACGATCTTGTTGAGCAGTGTCTTGGCGTAATCCTTATCCCACTCAGCGAGGTTCTTCCGTGCACTCACCTCGGTCTTGGTGGTGGTGGGAGTCTCGCGCTTGAGATCGACCGAGACGTCGAGATCGCCCTTCGTCCCCTTGAACGACCGCTCGTCACCCTCGGACTCGGTCTTGGTCTCCGTAATGGTGATTCCTTCGCCGTCGAGCACCGAGCGCGTTCGAGCCGCGACGTCATTGACCGAGCCGTTAACCGTCGAGCTGGCGCCGCGACTCGTGAGGTAGATCGCTGATCCGGCACCGGCTGCTCCCGCCGCCGCCGCTACGCAGCCGCCTGCCGGCGCGAGCAGCGCTGCCGTGAGCGCCAGCCGGGCCCATTTCGTTTTACCGCCTTCCATGGCTTCCTCCAAGAAAAAACTCTCAGACTACCAGCGTGTGAGGTGTATGGGAAATAGCATTTGCGCCGCGCAGGGTCCAGCGAACCTGCGACATAGATGATGCTTGGTCTGGAGTATAGGGAAAATCGGTGACGCGCGACCCACCCCTCAGGTGAGGCGCATCTTCTCCAGAAGACCGGCAAAGCGGGGATCCGACCTGATCGGGTCGAGCAGCGGCTCGACCTTGAGATAGCACAGCCATCCGCGCCGCTCCTCCCGGGCGCGCTCGATCCAGGCGAACGCGTGATCAGCCTCCTCCAGTCCGAGGTGGACGGTGGCAAATGCTACCGGCGAGACGTAACGCTCCTTGGCCTGGGCATAGAGTCCGGCGAGAATCGAACGTGCCTCGTCCGGACGGCCCATGCATGCCGCAACGTGCGCCAGTCCGGCGCGGGCGTAGGCGAGCTCGGTCGACAATCCGATCGCTTCGCGAAACTCGTTCTCCGCCTCGTCCAGCCTGCCCTGCTGCAGCCGGACCAGTCCGAAGATCCGATGAGTTTCCTCCGACGTGGGATTCAGCTCCACCGCCCGTCGCAGGTGCTCGGCCGCGCCGTCGTACTGCCTGGCGTAATACATCAACCAGCCCAGGCTGCGGCGGATCGACACGGACGCGGGATCCAGCTCGAAGGCAAGCCGCCCTTCAGCCAGGGCTTCCTCGACTCTGCCCTGGGCAATCAGGAGCCAGGAATGCCACTGCCGCGCCGTTGCGTAGCGGGGATTCAGCTCGAGCGCCCGCCGGAATGCCTGCGCCGCACTCTCCCAGTCCCACTCGTAGATGAACTGTACCCAGCCGAGAGAGGTATGGGCTTCCGCCAGCGTGTCGTCCAGCGCGATTGCTTTGAGGGCGAACTCTTTTGCCCGCTGCATTCCCTCCGCCACCGGAACACCCCGGTAGTCGAGTTGGAGGGCAAAACAGTCGGCCAGCCCCGTGTAGGCGAGTGCGTATCCCTGATCCCGTGCGATCGCCTCCTCGAAGTAGCGCACACCGTCGGCCACACCTTCCGCCGTTCGCTTGTTCCAGCTGTAGCGCCCCTTGAGGTACAGGTTGTACGCGGTCAGGTTCGCGGTGTACCGCCGCGGCAGTACATCGCCCAGCTCACCCAGCAGCGTTGCTCGCAGCGTGGTCACGATGGTCTGCGCGATCTCGTCCTGCATCGCGAACACGTCATGCAGGTCGCGGTCATATCGCTGGGACCAGAGGTGCCGACCGTCCCGTACGTCGGTAAGCCGAGCGGTGATGCGGAGCCGCGGCCCCGCCTTCCGCACGGTCCCTTCGAGCACGACGGCCACGCCGAGCAACGCGCCGAGGGTGCGGACATCGGTCTGCTTTCCCTTGAACGCGAAGGCCGACGTGCGGGAGGCGACGTGCAGCCCCTCGACCTTGGTGAGCGCGTCGATCAGCTCATCGGTCATCCCGTCGGCGAAATATTCGGTGTCGGGATCGGGACTCGCGTTCACGAACGGCAGGACCGCGATGGCGTGCCGGTCGGCCCGCGCAGGCGCGACCGCTGCGAGCGGCGCGGTTGCAAGCGGAGATGTTGCTTCGAGCGCGCGCCCGAACTCCCCCGCAGTGGCGAAGCGCTCCGCCGGATTCTTTGCCAGGGCCCGCGCGAGCGCCTGCTCCAGCAGCGGCGGAGCATCGGGACGGAGGGTACGGAGCGCCGGCGGCAGCTCCACCACGTGCCGCGCCATCGTCTGGCGTGGCGTGGTCCCTGCAAACGGCGGCCGGCCCGTCAGCATCTCGAACACGACACAGGCGAGACTGTAGATATCGGTGCGCCCGTCCAGGTCCTCGTCTGCGCTTGCCTGCTCCGGACTCATGTAGGCGGGAGTTCCGATGGCAATGCCGGGCTCGGACACGGTGCGGCCCTGGCCGAAGGCCGCCGAGACCGCGCGGGCCACGCCGAAGTCGGCCACGACCGGCTCGCCTTCGTGCAGCAGGATGTTCTCCGGCTTGATGTCGCGATGGAGCACGCCGCTCCGATGGGCGTAGTCGAGCGCGCCGGCGACGCTGCGCCCGATGCGGACCGCGTCGGCCAGGGGGAGGCGCTCTTCCCGGTCGATCCGCTGACGCAGCGATTCGCCGTCGAGGTACGGCATCACGAAGTAGAGAAAAGCGCCGCACTCGCCGGAATCGTGTACCGGCACGATCTGCGAGTGTACCAGCCGGGCCGCGATTCGTATTTCGCGCAAGAACCGCTCGGGCAACCCACCACCACTCAGGTCTGCGCGGAGCACCTTGATGGCCACGGTGCGCCCGTGCCGCAGATCCTCAGCCACAAAGACGGTCGCCATGCCGCCGCGTGCCAGCTCACGATTCACCCGATATCGGTCGGCTAGCGCGGTACGAAGGGCATCGAGCATGACTGAGCGGGGCCTCGGGGGTCGAAAATCGTAACCAATATAGACGGCTTTGCAGGTTAGATGGTTTCGGGCTTTGCGGCTTGCGCCACGGCTTCGTAACAGGCAACCTGCCATCACAATGCGAGCGATGCTGCTGGAGCGCCCCGGCGCTCCGCTCCGTAAAGCGAACCTGCCGCGTCCGGCTCCGGGACAGGGTCAGATTCTGCTCGACGTTCTGGCGTGCGGGGTATGCCGAACCGATCTCCACGTCGCCGATGGCGAGCTGCCCAATCCCAAGCTTCCCCTGGTGCTGGGCCACGAGATTGTAGGCCGCGTGGTGGAAGCTGGCCCCGGGTCTTCGCGCTTCAAGATCGGTGATCGAGTGGGCGTGCCGTGGCTGGGATGGACCTGTGGGGAATGCGGGTATTGCCGGTCCAGCCGGGAGAACCTGTGCGATCGAGCGCGGTTTACCGGTTGGCAGATCGATGGAGGATATGCTGAGCAAACCGTCGCGGACGAGCGCTACTGTTTTCCCCTTCCGGCGGCGTACGACGACGTGCACGTTGCTCCACTCCTCTGCGCCGGGTTGATCGGATGGCGGGCCCTGGTCGCCGCCGGCCCGGCCGAGCGGATCGGGTTGTACGGCTTCGGCGCGGCGGCACACCTGATCGCGCAGGTGGCCCGATATCAAGGGCGCCGCGTCTTCGCCTTCACCCGAGCCGGCGACGACGCAGCGCAGGCGTTTGCCCGGGAGCTGGGGGCAGAGTGGGCCGGCTCTTCGGAGTCGCCGGCCCCCGAGCTTCTCGACGCCGCGATTCTCTTCGCGCCGGCGGGTGGACTGGTGCCTCTGGCACTCCGGTCTGTGGTCAAGGGAGGGACCGTGGTCTGCGCAGGGATACACATGAGCCCGATACCTTCCTTCCCCTACGACATCCTCTGGGGGGAGCGATCAGTGCGGTCGGTTGCGAATCTGACGCGGCAGGACGGAGCAGAGTTCTTCGACGTCGTCGCGAAAGCAGCCGTCCGCACCGAAACCGAGCGGCTTCCCCTCGAGCAGGCCAATACGGCCTTGGAGCGCCTGCGAAGCGGCGCTCTCAGGGGAGCCTTCGTGCTGACGCCCGAATGACGATACGCCCCACTCCGATAGATCCGGCCTTCGGATGACGGCGCCTCTGCTGATTGCCGACGCGGTTACCAAGCGCTTCGATCACACCTTCGCGCTCGACGCCGCGACGTTGAACATCGCGCGAGCCGAGTCGGTGGCCCTGGTGGGCGAGAGCGGCGCGGGAAAATCGACCCTACTTCGCTGCTTCAATCGCCTGATCGAACCTGAATCGGGGACGGTCTCAGTGCGTGGAGAGGATGTGCGCTCGGTCGATCCGATCCTGCTTCGTCGCAGCATCGGATACGTGCCGCAGGAGAGCGGACTGCTGCCTCACTGGTCGGTTCTGCGAAACGTTTCAGTCGTTCCCTGGCTGGCGGGCAATGCGCAGGCGGAACAGTTGGGGCGCGACAGCCTGAATCTGGTAGGGTTGGATCCCAAGCGGTTCGCCGCTCGGCGGCCTCGCGAGCTGTCCGGCGGTCAGCGCCAAAGGGCCGCCCTGGCCCGCGCGCTCGCCGCACGACCGGACATCGTCCTGCTCGACGAGCCGTTCGGCGCCCTCGATGCGATCACCCGGGCCGATCTCCAGGCCACCTTCCACCGACTCCAGCGAGAGCTCAGCCTGACCGCCGTGCTGGTTACCCACGACCTGAGAGAAGCTTTCGACCTGGGCGATCGCGTCGTCGTGATGCGCGCCGGGCGAGTGGAACAGGCCGCCGCACCGGCCGAGCTCCTCGCGTCACCGGCAACGCCGTACGTGGCCGAGCTGCTCGATCGGGCGCGCATGAGAGAACGGTGACGCGCCGATACCTCGCAGTTCTCGCGCTGAGCCTTTTTCTGACCGGCGGGAGCGCGCCGCGCCCGATCGTTGTTGCGTCCAAGCCGTTCGGCGAGTCCTATCTTTTGGCCGAGATGTTCGCTCAGCTGCTCGAGGCTCGCGGCTTTCCGGTCGAACGGAGACTCGGCCTAGGCGCCACCGAGCTGGCTTTCCAGGCGCTCCGCACCGGAGCAATCGACCTCTACCCGGAATACACCGGTACCGGGCTCACGGCCATTCTCCACGAGCCTCCGCGCCCCGATCCACGTGAGGCCTTCAACCGCGTGGCAACCGAGTTCGCCTCTCGCTGGGGCATTCGCTGGCTCCCGCCACTCGGCTTCGAAAACACCTATGCCATTGCAGTCCGTCGGGAGACCGCCGACCGGTATCGCTTGCGAACCTTGAGCGACCTCGCGCGAGCCGGCGGCGAGCTTACGGCAGGGCTCACGCCCGACTTCATCGGCCGTCCGGATGGACTACCCGGGATCGGCCGAGCCTACGGCATCGCGTTCAAGGCGGTGCGCGCTCTGGGACCGGCGGTCAAGTACCAGGCGCTCGCGGCCGGGAAGGTGGACGTGATCGACGGCTACGCCACCGACGGATTCATCGCACGCTACGACCTGATCGTGCTGCAGGACGATCGTCGCTTCTTCCCGCCCTATCAGGCTGCCGCGCTGGTTGGACCGCGGCTTCCGCGGGAAGCTCCTGCTGCAGTGTTGGCCCTGGAGGAGTTGAGCGGACGGCTGAGCGAGAGCACGATGCGCCAGCTGAATCGGCGGGTCGAGGTAGACAACGAGCCGGTTGCGGCGGTGGCGTCGGACGCACTCGCGGAGCTGGGGCTCGTGGTCCAAGGCGGTGCGGGAAAACCGGCGAGCGCGACGGAGGAGCGGACCTCGGCTGGGCGCACGCCCGCAAACAGGGAGTCGCTGGGAACTTACTTCCTCACTCAAGCACCTACGCTGGCGAGGCTCACGGTACGCCACCTCCTGCTCGTGGCCGTCTCCCTTGCCGCCGCCGTCCTGGTCGCACTCCCGCTCGGACTTCTGCTGGAACGAACCCGGCAAGCGGCCGAGACAACGATTCGAGCCGTGGGTGTGCTTCAGACGATTCCGGGCATCGCCCTGCTGGCGTTCATGATCCCACTGCTCGGCATCGGGGTGGTACCGGCACTGGTCGCGCTGTTTCTCTATTCGCTCTATCCGATCCTGCGGAACACGTACACCGGTGTCCGTAACGCCGACCCGGACGCGGTCAACGCCGCAGTCGCCATCGGAATGCGGCCCGTGCAGGTGCTCCGCCACGTCCGCCTTCCGTTGGCCGCACCGGTAATCATGGCCGGCATCCGGACCGCTGCTGTGATCAACGTCGGAACCGCGACGCTGGCGGCTTTCATCGGCGCAGGCGGGCTGGGGGACCCTATCGTCGCCGGTCTCTCGCTTTCGGATTCGCGAATGATTCTCTCGGGCGCAATCCCGGCGGCGCTGCTCGCGCTTGCCGTGGACGGAGCGCTCGGAGTGGTAGAGTGGGCGGTGAAGACCAACCGGTAAGGGGTCCCGGAGGCCGGCCGAGCTCAGGCCGCGGACGTGACGCCGGCGCTCGAGGCAGCAGCGGGCTCGTCGACGTGCACGCGCCCGATCTCCCGGCGAAACCGGGCCCGCACTCTAAACAGCAGGAGAGCGGCGACTGCCACCAGTCCCACCACGAGCCCCCACCACAGTCCTGCTGCCCCCAACGCGGTTCGAAAGCCGAGCCAAAGACTCACCGGGAAGCCCAGCAGCCAGAAGCCCAGCACGGCGATGACGAACGGGGCCCGGGTATCGGCCAGGCCGCGCAGGATGCCGACGGAGACAACCTGAATACCGTCGAAGATCTGAAATGCCCCCGCGATCGGGAGCAGCACCGCCGCCAGCGCGATTACCGCTGCGTCGCGGGTGTAGAGCTGAGCGATCGGCACCGGCAACACGAGCAACAGCAGCGCCATCGCGCTCATGAATGCAACGCCAATCGCGAGCGCCGCTCGGGCCTCACGGACGGCGCCCTCTGCGTCTCCTCGCCCTACCGCGTGTCCCACCAGCACCGCAGCCGCGGCGGAGACGCCAAGCGGAACCATGAAGGTCAAGGAGGCGACGTTGATGGCGATCTGATGTGCGGCGACCGGGATCGTCCCCAGGCGTCCCATCAACATCATCACCGTCCCGAATACGCCCCACTCAAGGATGAACTGAAGTCCGATGGGCAGGCCCAGGCCGAACATCCGAACCAGGGGGTGCCACTGACCGAGCTCCGGGCGGAGCGGAAGCAGATGGGGACGCAGGTCCTTCCAGGAGAGAGCCATGAGACCGACGAGCATGGCCCAGCGGCTCACGGTGGTTGCCCAGGCCGAGCCCGCGACGCCCATGGCGGGAGCGCGCAAGTGTCCAAAGATGAGCACCCAGTCCAGCAGCGCGTTGAGCAAATTCGCGAGCACGATGGTCGTCACGATCGCGCGCATTCGGCCGAGGGCCTGCAACGTCTGGCGAAAGACGATGAAGCCGAAGAACGGCACCACGCTCGGGATCATGATGCTGGTGAACAGCGAGGCGTACGGGATCAGCTCGGGAGGCTCACCGATCGCAGAAAGCACGGGGTCGACTGTCAGCAGCAGTGCGCCGCAGGGAACCGAGAGCACCAGCGCCAGCACCAGCCCACGCTGTAGCGCTCGCGCGATCGCCGTGTGATCGCCGGCCCCGACTGCCTGCGCGACCAGCGGATCGAGTGCCAGCAGGACTCCCATCCCGAAGATCGCCAGGCCCATGAAGTACATGTTGCCCAGGGCCACGCTCGCCAGCGCGTTGGCCGACAAGTGTCCCACCATGATGGAGTCCACCACACCCATCAGCATGATACCCACCTGCACGACCACGACCGGCACGGCAAGTCGCAGTAGATCCCCAAGCTCGCGGGCAGTCGGTACGAGTCTGCTCGGGCGCGAAGGGAACGGCTCGTTTGCGGGGCGAGTGGACATCAGTTCAGCACGACGACGTCGGAAGGCGGGAAACATAACGTGGCAGGCGGTCATGGGCATGGAAGATGCAACCCCGTCAGCGCTGGTCTCATCCATGTGCCGCCAATCCGAGCGAGCACGTGAGACAAGTCACGTTTTCCGGGGTACGATATGCGCTTTTCTAAGTGCGTTCCGATTGGACTTGCGTTGTTTCTTGCGATAATCCTCTCGCAGCCCGCGGCGGCACAAATGCCGTCCGTTACCGCTCCGCAGGTGACTCAGCCGCTGTCCTATGGGCCCGGCGCATCGGGGCCCACTCTCGCCGCCGAGCGTCTGGGCTATTCAAACGATTTCGAGCAGCCGACCACGGTGAATGCCGCGGCCAAGCGGATGGCAAAGCGAGAGGGTCGCGCGCTCGCGCTGGTCGGCGGCGCAGCCGTCATTGCAGGGCTCTTGATCGGAGATGACGCCGGGACCGTGATCGCAATCGGGGGCGCGGGACTCGGCTTGTACGGCCTCTACGTGTGGCAGCGCTAGGACCGGCTGGACACCAGACGCCGAAGCGCCGCGATCGCCGCCTCCGGATCAGGCGCTTCGATCGGGGCCACTCGCCCCAGGCCGCGTAGAAACGCGAGCGTTTCAGGCGCAGGACTCAATAGCACGAGCGGCTTTCCGGCGCGGAGGGCGAGTGCCGTCTCCGACGCCGTGCCGGCGCTCATTCCGCAGCACACCAGCGCATCACTCGCAAGGACGATGAGATTGTTCCGTGCCTCGCCCATCCCGGTCGGCAGCACCAGGTCGATCGCGCTCGACGCTCCTCCCCCGTCGGTGCTCGGCAAGAGACCCACGGTAAGCCCGCCGGCGTCTCGCGCTCCTCGACACGCGGCATCCATCACGCCCAGACTCCAGCCGCCGGTCAGCGTCACCCACCCCGCCCTGGCGACGAGCACCCCAATCTGACGCGCCCATTCCAGCTCGCGTGAGGTCGCCTGCTCACCCGGTCCGATGACGCCGATGATGATGCGACGGCCGGTCATGCCAGATCGCGCAGGACTTCCATTGCGGCGTTGCGTCCGTTGATCGAGATCACGCTGCCGCCCGGATGGGTGCAAGCGCCGCAGAGATAAACGCCAGGCATTGGCGTACGAGCCGCTAGCCGCCGATCCCACATGTATTGCGGCAGAATCTCGCCCTGGAAGATGTGCCCGCCGGTGAGTCCCACTCGCTGCTCTATGTCCGGAGGCCCGAGCACCTGCAGATCGATGATCGCCTGCGGGAGGTTGGAGCAGAAACGAGCGATAGACGCCACAACCGCCCGACCGACCTCGTCGCGGCGGGTATCCCAGGTTCCGTCACGGAAGCGGTAGGGCACGTACTGGGAGAACACGCTCAGGGTGTGAACGCCCGAGGGCGCGACGCTGCGATCATAAGCCGTCTGCAGATAGAGCTCGCACCAGAGCCTCGGCGGCAGGTCGCCTGCCTTCGCGGTGCGATACTGCGACAGCCATTCCGCCTTGGTGAGCGGGGTGTTCACCTGGCCGGTGTGGTGCGGCTCGAAGGTGCCCGGCCGCGAGGTGAAATTGGGAAGCTCCCGGAGCGTGAGATTTACCTTGACGGTGACGCCCTCGATCGGCACTGACTCCACCTGACGCTTCCATCCGGAATCTGCGTGGTTGCCCAGGAGACGCAGGGTGACCCGCGGATCCGCGTTCGACACCACTCGGCCTGCTCGAATCCTGGTGCCGTCGTCCAGCTCGACGCCCTCACCAGCTACGATTCGAGCAACCGGTACTCCCGCAGCGACCACCGCCCCGGCCTCCCGGGCAACGTCGCACAGAATGAACGACACCCGACCCATGCCCCCGATGACATAACCCCACGTTCCCGGCAAGCCGTCCATGCGACCGGACGCGTGATGGTAGTACACCGAGGCCGTTCCCTTGTCGTGCGGACTCGCATCGGTTCCGATCACGCCCTGCCCCAAGTACGCCATCTGGAGGCGTTCGTCGGACAGGTATCGCTCGACCAGCTCGACCATCGACCAGTCGAACAGCATGGCCCGCGCTTCGGGATCACCCCGCAGGCGCTGCTCGATCGTCTCCCGGTTTGGCGCCGGGCCGATCCAGAGATCGCCATCGCCCTCGGGGCGAAGCGCGTCCCGCAGCCGGCGTTTGACGTCGAGCATCGCGTGCCACCCATCCACGTCGCCCGGGGCAAAGGCGCGCACCTCAGCCTCGCACTTCGCGTCGTCGTTCCACAGCTGAATGCTGGAGTCGTCCTCGAAGGGCACGAAAAGACCACCGGCGGCCGGATGCCATTCGAATCCGTGGCCCTTGAGGTCCAGCTCCTTCATCACCAGTGGGTGCAAGAGACCGACGACGTAGGCGCAGGGAGACATGCGCACGCCCGGCCAGGGCTCTTCCATCGTGCATGCGCCCCCGATTTGCTGTCGTGCCTCGAGGACGAGTACGCGTTTTCCCGCCCGGGCCAGGTAGGCCGCACAAGTCAATCCGTTATGCCCCCCGCCGACCACGATGACGTCCCAGGTCCGCGCGGCAAGCGCGCTGACCGGCTCGGGTAGGCCAATGCGGCCCAGCACATTGGCAGCGGGCACAGAGGCTGAGGAAGATGGGCCAGTCGACACGGCTTATCCCGGGTTTGGAGAGCGAAGCGAATCGGGCAGAAGTCTAACAGCAGGCGCAAGCCAACCATCCGACAACCGTTACGGGCGACTGGCCGTCTAATGCCGTGTCTCCCACCGAGGCTCCCTCGTGCTCCCTGGGCGTTCGCCGAGCACGAAGGCCAGACGATTGAAGTACGACTGCAACAAAGACGGCGTGGTGAGTGGACGCTTCCTCGGCGGATGGGGTCAAAACATCGCGTTCTCGACGGGTCGGCCGCTGCGCGGGTGCTGGCGTTTCTGCATCAGGTACCGCAGTAGCCGACGAGGCATGAGCCGGAGTAAGGCCGCGATCAGCTTATAGCGAAAGCCGGGAATGAAGACCACCGGTCCTCCGCGGTCCAGCGCCGCGAGCGACGTGTCCACGACATACTCGGCCGTGAGCCAGAGGCGCCGCCGTTTGAGTGCGGCAGAGTCCATAGCCATCCGCTGATGGAATTCGCTTCGAGTGAACCCGGGACAAAGCGCCTGAACCCGTATGCCGGTCCCCGCCAGCTCAGTCGCCAGGCCCTCGCTGAAGACGGTCAAATACGCCTTGGAGGCGCAGTAGTTGACGCTGCCGGGACTAAACAGAAATCCAGCGACGGAGGAGACGTTGATCACTCCTCCCGATCGACGCGCCAGCATGCCCGGGAGCGCAGCTTGAATCAGCCGCATCGGAGCGAGCACATGCAGGTGCAACATCGCGACCTGGGGCTCGACCGGCGTTTCGATCAGAAGACCCTTGGTTCCGAAGCCAGCATTGTTCACCAGCAGTGAGAGCGGATTCCCCGTTTTGATTCGCTCGGCCACGCGCGCAACGTCGTCATCCCGCGAGAGGTCGGCCTCGAGGACCTCGACCGAAATCCCCAGGCCGGATAGCTCCCGGGCTACTGCCGCAAGCCGCTGTCCGTCCCGGGAGACGAGCAGAAGATCGTAACCGCGCCGCGCCAGCCGGTCGGCGAAGACCCGGCCGATGCCGGCGGTCGCCCCGGTGACCAAAGCGAGCGGACGGGCGCCTCCGGAGGGGGTCCTCATGGTCGTGCAATCTGCGCGGCGCCATGGCGGGGCCCATTTTCAGATTCTGCACTCCGAGCCATCGGGGCCGCCGGGCTCACACCGTGGGCGTGGTCGATCCCGGCCAGGTCGGCCCCGCCCACGCCCCTGCAACCAAAGCACTTAACAATCACCGAAAAGACCTCGAAGGCGGACTGCCGGCGCCCGCGGTGAACAGAATGGCGTGCAATGTGCTGCATGCGGGCCAACAGCATGATTTTCGCGTAGTTGCCGCCGATGCTCGCGCCCCACCCGGGTCGCGACGAATCCGGAGCTCTCAAATGTACAGAATCGAGTTCGAGCCCGGCGATGTCGGGGTGTTCAGGAGCGTCGAAGAGGTGGCCACCGCCATCAAAAGCGGTGTGATTACCTCGCGTGCGCGCATCTACCACCAGGCCACCGACAAGTGGCTGCCGATCGAATTTCATCCGCACTACAAGAAAGCGCTCGAGATGGTGGCGAGCGGCAACGTTCCGGCCCCGTCCAGCAGCACGCGTTTCAACGGCTCGCCGTTCACTCCACCGGGCGCTCGCGCAGCGATACAGGTGGCGCCACCGGCCCCGGCAGTTGTGTCCCCACCCGCACCAATAGTTGTCGAAGCTGCCAACGAAACGCCGCCGACGATCAACCACGTCGAGTTGGAGCCTCCGGCCGCGACGCACTTCGAGCCGGAGCCAGCCGCTGAGGTTCCGCCTCCTCCGGTCGAGCGGGAACCCGCCCCGGAACCGGCCGTGGAAATGAGCAATCCCGCGATCGTTGAACCCGAACCGGCCCCGCCTCCTCCCAATTTCGTCTTCATCCCGCGATCGAGGGAGATTCGGTTCATTCCGCTGGAAGAGCCCAAGCCGTTGGGGCGCTCACGTCAAAGGCACCTGGAATATCCGATTCCGCCGGCTGCGCTGGCGCCTGAGATGCCCCCGTTCTTCGTGGGTGCCCCGAGCGACGAGCTGCGATACCAGGAGGTGGCACCGGAAGTCCCCCAAAGTGAACATCCGGGCAACGAGAGCCTGGCGATCGACACCGCGGGCATGGACAGCCTGGCTCTCGCGGCGGATGCCTCGCCTCGGCCGATATTCCGACCGAGATTCCGCGTGGGATCGCTGGGAAAGCTGCGGCGGCCGATGTTGATCGGTGTCGGAGCCTTGGCGTTGATCGTCTCGACACGCTTCGGCATCTCCGCGGCCGCGAGCACCCTCAACGCCGGCGTTATGACCTCCGGCTGGGGTGCGCTCCCCTTCCTCAACCGCGAGTCGGGCGCCGACCGCTCCGGCGAATCGCTCAACCAGGCTCAAGCCGGTGGCCGGCTCCCCCGGAATCCCGAACCCCAGGGCAGTCCGAGCTTCGGCTCGAGCAGCGCGTTTCCGATCGGGCGCTCGGGTTCGGGGGATTCCAGACGGCAGCCCGGAGGAGTGAACTCGGCGACCATCCCCGGCGAGAAGATAGAGCAAGTCGCTACGCCCGACTCTATGGTCCGAAAGGCGCCGGTGGCACAGATCGCCATCGCGGCGCCCAAGATCGCCGGACTGCCGGGCGCGACCAACGTCAAGCTGACTCCCGCAGTGGTGGTCACGCACTATGAAGCCGCCTACGCGGCTGCGCGATCGGAGCTCGAGACCGGGTTCCGCACCGCCGGTTTCGCCAATGTGTTCGCGCCCGAGCACTTGAACTCGGCGCAAGGCGTCCGGGCCGCGCGCCTGGCCGCCGGTACAGCTTCAGCCTACGTCGCCAAGTACCGGCGCCGGGAAGCTGAAATCGAGGCGGCCTACGCCGACTCTGCCGCCGAGCTGGCCAAGACCCCGGCTGACCGGAAGGTCTGGGATGGGCGCAAAGTGCTCCAGGAAAGCCCCGAAGTCGCCAAGCTGGCCGGATTTCTCCTGCAGGAGATCGACAGCGTTTTCGGTGTGTTGGCGTCGCAGGATGGGGCGTACGAGATCAAGGACGGGGCGATCGTGTTCCAGGACGCGGCCGCCGCGCGAGCCTACGCCGAGCTTCGTCCGTGGCTCGAACGTCCGGCCCACCAGTGGGCTGACTCTGCGGAAGGCACACCCAACTCGGCAGGGCGCGTTCTCCGTGCCATCGGGTCCACCAGGCTTCCCGAAGGTGGCGCGTTCTAACGATCGCTTAGCGCTGGATCAGTGAGAAACCCGGAAGGCCGGCGCCATTGCCCGTTCCAGCTCGGCGTCCGAGGCGTCCGGATTCTTGCGATAAAGGTCTATCAGACCGGCGACGTTTCGTGACGAGCGCCAGAGCTCCTCTTCGGTTCCCGGCGCACGATCTTCGTCACCCGACCGACGCGCGAACATTTCGCTGAAGAGCAGCCTCGCCTGCCGCAGGAACTTCATCTTTCGTCCCGTTTCCCTGACCACTACAGAGACCGCCGAGTCTATCACGGTGCGGCCCCCGCCGGGGTTCGCCGCTAATGCCTCCCCCACGACGGTCTGGACGTTTCGATAAAAGAGCTTGCGTTGCGGCTCGGTGAGACTGAGCGTCTCGGCCGCGGCGAGACAGGTGGAGTCACGCTCGGCGTCAAAAGCGGCGGTGTCGGCCACGCTGGTGGTAGGGACGGGCTGGGACGGCGAGTCGGCGGATTGAGCGCGGCCTGCGCTAACGGCCACGGACAACAACAACAGCCCCGCCGACGAGCCGAGGAATGTGCGCGTCATCTCGGCCTCCGGAACGGAGCGGAGCTACATCATTTACGATAAAGCTTTTTGTATGGGACGCGAGGGTTCGCCCCCACCCAGGACTAGTGACCCAGGCGGCTCACGCGAAAGCCGCGGTGCCCCCGAGGCATTACTTCGCCCCGTCCGGGGATGCACCGGTCATCGCCAATGACGATCCAGGGCCGGCGAATCTGATCTTCGGTGGCTACGTCGCTGGCGGGGAGCGGCTGCGTGCCAGTTCCCCCCGAAACGGGAAGAACGGTCACCGTCTGACCGGGGTCGAGCGGCATGCCTGCCCCTCCGGCGCTGGCGACGTCGCGCGGTCCGGGGGCCGGCGATTGCGGAGCCGGCTCCGGGTCCGGTGCCGTTACCGGCGCATCCTTGGCGGCCCGGTCCACCTGCTTCGCATGCCGGGCGTGGACCCGGGCAGGGACCGGCGTCAGCGCGCTCGCCCCGGCAGCGTTCTTCTGCTCGGGCTCGGCCCGCGGCAGGTCGAGCTCTCGGGCGCTCGCGACCGCATCGGTGGCCGATTCCGCCGAGGGAAGCAGGGTCAGGTCCCGAGGTGTCGAATCGGAACGCTCGGAGGAGCAGGCCGCAACTACCAGTGCTAGGGGGATGGCGAGGCAGGTATAGCGAGTGTGCATGGCCCAGAGGCCTCCGAACGGCAGGAACGGAACTGAGTGAGAATACTACAAAGACGATGGCAAGGAAAGACCGCGCACAAAACAGCGTGAACGGTAAACGGGGGGCTCCGCGTCACCGGGACCCCCCCGTTTACTGTTCACCGTTCACGCTGTTACGTCGTACCAGACCAGTCGGCTATTTCGCCCTTTCTAAGTAAACCCCTTCCCGCGGATTCACTCGGACTCGTTCACCCTCGCCAATGAATTCCGGCACCTGGATGGTGACACCGTTGCTGAGCTTGGCCGGTTTGGTGCTCGCCGTCTTGGTTGCTGTCTTCATGATGGGCGCCGTTTCGACGATTTCCATCTCGACCGCCGACGGCAGCTCGATCGCGATGGGGCGTCCGTTCAGCCACTCGGCGACGAAGGTCATGCCGGATTCCAGCCAGGATCCGGCATCTCCCACGACCTCGTCATCGAGGGAGTACTGCTCGTACGTGCCGTTGTCCATGACGTGCACGCCGTTCGCGTCGCGATAGAGAACCTGCAGCTCTTTGGTATCCAGCCGGGCCTCATCGACGAACTCGGTTGCGCTCAGGCGCGTATCGAACGTGTTCCCCGAATTCAGATTGCGAAGCCGCACCTGCACGAATGCACGCAAGTTGCCCGGTGTGCGGTGCTGAAAATCCATAACGCGGCACGGCGCCCCATCGATGATTAGGACGTGACCGCGACGGATGTCGGATGCCTTCATCTCTACTCCTCCACCAATGAAGCCGGCTCCCGGGTCGGGGCGCGGGCGCAGGAAGATAAACCAGCGGCCTAATGGGGCAACTCGCGGTCGCAGCCTGTGGGAGGGGCTGAGACGGCCTGGGGCCGGCGGGGTTCTTGACCGCACGCCGCTGGCCTTCGCATATATGGCGGCAAACCGAGAGCCCGGAGGAGCGAGCCTCTCATGAGTGCGCGAAACGAGTCTGAACTCGGCGCCGACGAACGCATTTGGGAAGACGTACACGAGCGGTTGATGGGCCACCCCGACTTCGACGCCACCGACGTCGAGATCGAAGTGGAGGGGGGACTGGTGACCCTGGCCGGCAGGGTGGACAGTCGGGAAACGAAGTGGTTGGCAGAAGAGATCACCCGGGCCGTACAAGGCGTCCAGGACGTACACAACCGCCTCAAGGTGGCCCGCTGGTAGGCTAGCCCTCGGCGCTTCTCGCCAAGCCTGCCAACGTTTCGAGTGCCTGCTCCAGCTCGCCGCGGAGCGGGAATCCGCAGTTGAGCCGGAAACAGTGCCCGAAAGTGTCCCCTGTCGAAAAGACCCGTCCGGGAACGATCCCGATGCGACGGGCCAACGCGCTCCGCGCCAGCGCAAGCGTGTCCGTTCTTGGTGCGAGCTCGATCCAGAGAAGGTGACCGCCCTTGGGCCGGGAGACCCGAGTCCCTTGCGGGAACAGCCTCGCGATCGCGTGGGCGTAGTCGGAGACCTGAGCCCGGAATGCCTGGCGCAGGCGGCGAAGGTGGTGCTCGGCCCCGCCCCCGCTTAGATACTCCGCCACGGTCAGCTGTGCCAAGGTGTTGGTATGGATTGAGCTTGCCAGCTTGAGCTGGCGAATTCGTCCGGCGTGACGAGCCGCAGCGACCCAGCCGATGCGGTAGCCTGGCGCCAGCGTCTTGGAGAAGGAAGAGCACAGAATCACGTTGCCGGTAGTGTCGAAGGCCTTGAGCGGCGCCGGCCGTGTCTCCCCGAAGTACAAGTCCCCGTAGAGATCGTCTTCCACCACCGCGACATCGTGTCGCGCGAGCAGCGCCACCTGCTCCCGCTTGACTGCGTCCGGCACTGCAAACCCCAGCGGGTTCTGGAAATTGGGATTGGTGAGGAATACCCGCGGCTTGGTGCGCCGAATGGCCGAGTCGAGGTGCTCGAGGGACGCTCCTGTCTCCGGATCGGTTGGCACTTCCACTACCCGCAGATCCAGTGACTCCGCCGTTTGAGGAAATCCGTAGTACGAAGGTGATTCGACCAGGATCACGTCTCCCGGTCGCGTAAGCGCCCGCAGGGCAAGCTGAATCGCCTCGGTGCAGCCGTTGGTAACGATCAGCTCGTCCGGACGGAGCGTGAGCCCGGCGGCAAGAGCCCGCCGAGCTAATTGATGGAGGAGAGCCTCATGGCCCACTGGAGACCCGTAGACCAGACCGGCGGCTCCCGCTTCTCGGATGACTCGCGTCATGATCCGGCCCAGCCGATGCGTCGGGTAGTGCTCTGGTGCGGCCGTCGCGATTCCGAAGGGCGCCATGCCCTTGTCGTTCACCCGGGCCAGCAGCTCCCACGCGAGATCCGCGATCCGCACCTCTTCCTTGGTGAACGACGGCCTCGGGATGGAGGGCGACGGCGCCCGACTCACCGGAGCCGCGCTCACGTAGTGTCCCGATTGAGGTCGGACCTCGAGGTACCCGCGATCCTCGAGCAGCTGGTAGGCGCGCAACACGGTCGCGAGGCTCACCCGTTTCTGCCGGCTGTAGGTGCGGACCGAGGGGAGCCGATCGCCGCTTCGGAGGGTGCGGGTTTCGATCAGGCCTACGAGCTCATCGGCGAGCCGTTGATAGAGAACGCGCTCACCCCGTCGGCGGCGCCTGGGAACTGTACTGGTTGCAGTCGTCATATGCTGAAACTGTTATGGTTACAGATTCCACGATACGTTGAGACGTGCCGTCCGGCAAGTCACCGGTCCCCGGAGCTCGCGATGCTCGATCCCACGGTCCTGCTCGACACCCGCATCGTTCCCTACGGCCCCGAGCACCGAAACGCCTTCCGCGATCTCAACCTCGAATGGATCGCGACCTACTTCGAAGTCGAAGCCGAGGATCGGAAAATCCTGGGCGACCCCGAAACCCATGTCCTGGGCAAGGGCGGCGCGATCCTGATGGCGCTCGAGGGCGAGGAGCCGGTGGGAACCGGCGCCCTCATCCCGACTGGGAGCCATGAGTTCGAGCTGGCCAAGATGGCGGTCACTGCCCGCGCTCAGGGGCGGGGTGTGGGCCGGCGGCTCTGCGCTGCGCTGATCGATCTGGCCCGACGGATGGGCGCTCACCGGATCGAGCTGGTCTCTCACCGATCGCTGGTTCCCGCGATTGCGCTGTATCGATCGCTCAGCTTCCGTGAAGTACCGCTCGGCGACGTCGCCTATCGTCGCGCCAACATCCGGATGGAGTTGCGGCTCCGGTGAGGGCCCGCATCATCGCGGCCTTCGCGGTCGTCTACCTCGTCTGGGGCTCGACCTACCTCGGCATCCGCTGGGCGGTCGAGTCGTTCCCTCCCTTCGTGATGACGGCAAGCCGGTTCCTGGTGGCCGGCGCGTTGCTGTACCTGCTCGCCCGCCTGCGGGGCGCGCCGGCGCCGCCGCGGCGGGCTTGGCTCGCGGCGATCGTGATAGGCACGCTGCTGGTCACCGGCGGAAACGGTCTGGTAGTCTGGGCCGAGCAGCGGGTGCCGTCGGGCCTGACGGCGCTGATCGTGGCCGGAATGCCGCTCTGGGTGGCTTTGTTCGAGCGGGTGGCCCCGGGCGGGAAGCCGCTTTCGCTCGCGCGGGTGACGGGACTTCTCTTGGGTTTCGGCGGTCTGGCATTGCTGGTGACCGGCTCCACGCCGGAGAGCGCCGGGTGCGTCAGCGCATCGACACCGTGCGGGGCGGCTTCGGACGTGCCGCTGTTCTACCTGCTCACGGTACCGCTGGCGTCGATCAGTTGGGCTCTCGGTTCGGTGATCTCCCGGCGGGTGCGCTTGCCGGCCAATCAGGTGCTGACGTCGGCGATGAACATGATGGCCGGTGGCGCCGTGGCGCTCCTGATTGCCCTGGTCACTGGTGAGTTGCGGGGCTTTAGCCCGGCGCAGCTGTCGGCGGGCTCGCTGGCAGCATGGGCCTACCTGGTGGTCTTCGGCTCGATGCTGGCATTCACCTGCTTCACCTGGCTAGTGAGCGTCGTTGAGCCGACCCGGGTAGCCACCTACGCCTACGTGAACCCGGTGGTCGCTCTGGTACTAGGTGCCTGGCTCGCAGGCGAGCCGGTCGGCTCCCGCATTCTCCTCGCGACACCGGTCATTCTGGTCGGCCTTGCGCTCGTGCTGCGATCCGGCCCTGCGACGGGTGCGTCCGGCAGCGAATCGTCTGCCGCGCGGCGCGCCGTTTCTCGTCCGTCCGATCCGGGTCAGCCCGCCGACACTGCGGCCTGATCGCGCCTTCGCTGCGCTCGATCTTATTGCGCCGGAGCGCGCGTAGCCTTCCGCTCGCCATCAGCCGATGGTAGACATTCGCCGTGACCGAGCGGCTCTACTACACCGACTCCTATCTCACTGACTTCGAGGCGCGCGTTACCGAGCGTGGCGACGACGGCCGGCGAATCTACCTCGATCGGACGGCGTTCTACCCCACGTCCGGTGGTCAGCCACACGACATGGGCCTGCTGGGCGAGGCGAAGGTGCTCGACGTTGTCGACGAAGGAGAGCGGATAGCTCATCTCCTGAGTCAACCGCTGCCGGCCGACCGCGTAGCGGGCAGGGTGGATTGGGAACGGCGCTTCGACCACATGCAGCAGCACACCGGCCAGCATTTGCTTTCTGCCGTGCTGGCCGACCTGTATCGCTTCGCAACCGTAAGCGTGCACTTCGGTCAGGAGACCTCGACCCTCGACCTCGACGTGGCCGAAGTCACGCCTGGGCAGCTCGCCGAAGCCGAAATGCGGGCCAATGCGATCGCTACAGAGAATCGCCCCGTAACCGTCGGCTTCGAGGACGCCGCACTCGCCGCCAACCTGAGAAAGCCATCCGACCGCCAGGGCCCGCTGCGAGTGGTCACCATAGCGGATCTCGATCGCAGTGCCTGTGGGGGGACCCACGTTCGCGCCACCGGTGAGATCGGTGCCATTCTGATCCGCAGGACGGAGCGCGTGCGGAAGTCGGCCCGCCTCGAGTTCGTCTGCGGACGCCGGGCGATTCGGGCGGCTCGCGCCGACAGCGATCTGCTCTCGCGCATTGCCGGTTCGTTCTCCGCCGCTCCGGCCGACCTGCCGGCCTTGATCGATGCGCAACGGGCTGCACTCAAGGAAGCGGCATCTACCCGTCGGGAGCTTGATTCCAGGCTCGACGCGTTGCGGGCCCGGGAACTCTATGCCGATGCAGCTCCGGGTGCTGATGGCGTTCGCCGGATCATTGTGCGCGACGAGTCCGCCGTCGAACGTCTGCGCTTTCTGGGGCAGGCGGTGGCGTCACTGTCCCAAGTCGTGTTCATTGGGGCTGCCAGGACTCCACCTGGCCTGGTAGTCACTACGTCGGACGATTCGGGTCGGGATGCTGCCGCGTGGCTGCGGACGGTTCTCGAACGGGTTGGCGGTCGAGGCGGAGGCAATGCGCGGCTGGCACAGGGCACTGTGCCTGCCGATACGCTGGATGCGGCGCTGGATATGTTGACCGAGTAGTCAGCGGGGCAATGGGTCGGGAAGGTCGGCCGCGACGTATGCCATGACCGCGAGTGCCGCAACGCATCGTTGTAGCTCGGCTGGCACGATCTTGTCGAATGTGTCGCCGGCGGAGTGGTGATACCAGAAGTATCGCGAGGCGTCCACCCGAAGTCCCATCGCGGGCACGCCATCATTGGCCAGCGGCTCGGCGTCTGCCTCCGGGCCCTCTTTCTCTCGCTCGATGGTCGCAGCGCCCACTCGTTCGAGCAGCCCACCGATCTCCCGTGCGACGGCGGCAGCGGAGTCCGATCCCCGCAGCGCAAAGCCCGTTGGCGCGAACACTCCGTTGTCTGTTTCGATGGCCAGGAGGTGGCGGGTCAGTTCAGCCTGATGCCGATCGCGGTATGCTTTCCCGCCGACCGCACCGGTCTCTTCGCTGGTCCAGAGAACCACTCGGACTGTTCGCTTTGGCCGGAGGCCAAGCTCCTTCATCAGCCGGACCGCTTCCCAGGCAGCCATCGCTCCGCCGCCATCATCGACAGCACCCTGGCCAACATCCCAGGAATCGATGTGGCCGCCCAGAACCACTACTTCATCGGGCCGCTCCGTGCCCGAAAGCTCCGCGATCGCATTGCGAGACGCCGCCTCTGGTAACATG
>Ga0114129_10003436_pt1 | contig 22269 bp, 25 predicted proteins | sample RhiMetdeltSRZDD1_FD_80071 | JGI IMG/M metagenome (GOLD analysis project Ga0114129, IMG submission 80071) | Populus rhizosphere microbial communities from Tennessee, USA - Rhizosphere MetaG P. deltoides SRZDD1 (version 2) (version 2) | ecosystem: Host-associated > Plants > Roots > Rhizosphere >... | reverse complement strand
TGCTCCACAAGGACAGCCTCGGCTCCGAGGCGCTCGCGCGGCCGGGTACGTTGAACCTCATGACGTCCGGCCGCGGCATCGCGCACTCGGAGGAGACGCCGGCCGCGCATTCCGGCCGTTTGCACGCGGCGCAGCTCTGGGTGGCGCTTCCCGATGTCGATCGTGATATCGAGCCGGCCTTCGACGCCTATGGCGACCGTCCGATCGTCGATCTCGCCGGTGGACGCGCGGTGGTGATCCTGGGCGACGTCGGTGGCGTGCGGGCGAGCGGCCGTACGTTCTCGCCGATCGTGGCCGCGGAGCTCACGATCGACGGCGGGGCGGAGATTTCGGTGCCCCTGGCGCGCGGCTTCGAGCATGGCCTGGTGCCGCTGACGGGAGCGTTCACGTCGGCCGGCGAGCCGCTCGCGATCGACCACCTGTACGTCGTGGAGCCGGAGGCCGCGGCGATCGGCCTGCGCGCGGGCGCGGATGGCACCGCGCGCGCCCTTCTCATCGGCGGCGCGCCGTTCGGCGAGGAGATCCTCATGTGGTGGAACTTCGTCGCCCGTACCACGGACGAGATGGTGGCGGCCCGGGAGGACTGGCAGGCCCGCCGGCGTTTCGGCGAGGTCAGGCGGTACGCGGGCGATCGGCTCGAGGCGCCCGCTTTCCACGCGAAGCCGGTGCCGGCCAATCCGATGAGCTGACGTGTCATCCTAAGGAGGATGTCGGAGGCGCCTCCTCGTCCCAAGCTCGTCGGGATCGTCCTGGCCTGGTCCGGCGCGACGCTGCTCTACGCGATCCTGCTCATGGAGCAGCGGCAGATCGTCTTCTCCCTGGCCTTGGCGCTGTCGACCTTGCGCTTCGGCGTGCTCGCGCTGCTGGGCATTCCGATCGCGACGGTGTGCCAGCGCCTGCTCGAGAGCCGTCCTTCGAAGCTGCGATGGACCGTCGGCCACATCGTGATGGCGGTGGCCGTCCTGCATATCTGGCTGGGGATCTACATCCCGCTCTCCGCCATGCTCTACGGCCAGACGCTGGCCGAGCGCCTGGCCAGCATCCCGCCCCTTCAGTTCCTCGAGTTCGGCCTCACCTACACGCTGCTCGTGAGCGGCGTGGTGGCCTTCCAGCTCTCGCGCCTGCTCGAGGCCCAGCGCCGGCGCGAGGCCGAGCTGACGGCGCTCGCGCAGGCGGCGGAGCTGCGGGCCTTGAAGGCGCAGATCCGCCCGCATTTCCTGTTCAACGTCCTGAACTCCATCTATTCGCTGATCGGCTCCCGGCCGGAGCAGGCCCGCGAGATGGTGGACCTCGTGGCCGACCTCATGCGCCGGACGCTCGATGCTTCCGAGGAGCAGCTCGTGCCCGTCGAGTGGGAGCTGCAGGTGGTCGACCGCTACCTGCGCATCGAGAAGGTGAGGCTCGGCGCCCGTCTCGAGGTCGAGCTCGATCTCGGCGACCTCCCGCCCGGGGCGGTGATGTCACCGCTGCTGCTGCAGCCGCTCGTCGAGAACGCGATCAAGCACGGGGTCGGCTCGCGGCCGGGTCCGGGCACGGTGGCCGTGCGCACGCGCTCGGACGGCGACGGCCTCGTGTTCGTGGTACGCGATTCCGGGCCGGGCGTGAAGGGGCCGGTGCAGGACACTCCGGGCCACGGCCTCAGCCTGACGCGCCGGCGTCTCGAGGCGCTGTACGGCGCCGATTTCTCCCTGGACCTCGTGAACGTGGAGCCGAGCGGGCTCGAGGTGCGGCTCCGCATCCCGTCACGCGTGGGGCCGCGTGTGATGAAGGCGGCCCATGCCTGAGAAGCGCCTGCGGGTCGTGATCGTGGACGACGAGCCGCCGGCCCGCGAGCTGCTGCGCGGCTATGCGGCGCGCCGGCCGGAGCTGTGGGTGGTGGCGGAGGCGGAGGACGGCGAAGGGGCGGTGCAGGCCGTGCGGCGCTTCGAGCCGGACCTCGTCTTCCTGGACGTGCAGATGCCCGGCTTCGACGGCTTCGAGGTCGTGGCCCGTCTCGAGGGCGAGCCGCACGCCACGCCGCGGCTGGTCTTCGTCACCGCCTACGATCGGCATGCCGTGCGGGCGTTCGAGGTGAACGCCTCCGACTACCTCTTGAAGCCGGTGTCGCAGGAGCGATTCGACCGCGCCGTCGATCGCGTGCTCGAGACCGCGGCCGAGGCTCGCCCCCCCGTCGGTCCGCTGCTGGACGACGCGGTGCGCCTCGCCCCTCAGCGCCTGCTCATTCGAGACAAGGGCCGCATCGTGCTCCTGCCCGTCGCCGCCATCGACCGGCTCGAGTCCGAAGGCGACTACGTGCGCGTCCACGCGCAGGGCCGCAGCCACCTCCTCGAGCGCACGCTCGCCGACATGGAGACGCGGCTGGCCCCCCACGGCTTCGTCCGCATCCATCGCGGCGCGATGGTGAACCTCGAGCGCGTGAAGGAGCTCTACGCCGAGGGGAGCGGCCGCTATCGATTGATGCTGCTCGACGGGACCGAGCTGATGGTGAGCCGCAGCTACTCGCACCAGTTTCGGAAGGAACTGCTATAGGGCCGAGGAGCCGCACCCGCGACAACGATGTGCACGGATGCGGACGGGTGCAAGCCCCCTGGCTAGTTTTGGTGGCCCCGCAGGCCCGTCGATTCGAGGGTGACGCGCTGTTGCGGCACCCTCGATCGACATGAAGTTGGGGCCGCCGCTCCATGACCGGGCTGGGCCAGAGTGTTGGGCTGAACACCTTCGAGCGACGGCCCCGGGGGTGACGTCGGGTGGAGACTATCCGGCCGTGCCGCGGGGCGTGAAGGGAAACTCGCCCAGCCGCACCAGGAGTCGCCGGACGGAGTGTCCGGTAGTCTGACTTTTGTTTCCAAGAGCGCCGACATGGCGTAGAATTTGCGCACAGTGTTGGGTATCCCCGAGCCCGGGCCGTCGATGCGGCTGAGCGGGCGGAAGCCAGATGACCTCATCGAAGATGCGACCGGGACATCCGGGGCGCGTCCGGGCGAGGACCGCGTGCGCCTCTGCGTACTCGTGGTGGACGACGTCGAGGACACGCGCGAGCTGTACAAGCGCTATTTCGAGTTCCAGGGCGCCCGCGTCGTCACCGCCGGGGACGGGGTCGCCGCGCTGCAGGCGGCCGTCTTCGAGAAGCCCGACATCATCGTTCTCGATCTCGCCATGCCCGGCATGACCGGCTGGGAGGTCATCCAAAGCCTGAAGAACAGCCCCATCACCCGGCGCATCCCCGTCGTCGTGCTCAGCGGACAAAGCGCGCGAGAAAGCGCGATGGCGGCGGGCGCGGACAGCTATCGGGAGAAGCCGTGTCTCCCCGATGAGCTGCTCGCGGAGCTGCTGCGCGTCCTGCGCCGGCCGCCGGCCGCGGGCAGTCACTAGCGCGGCGGCTAGTCCGCCGGCTTCTTCTCCTCGTCGGGCAGGTAGCGGTTCAAGACCACGGCCTGCACGATCGAAAAGGCCACGAGCAGGCCCGTCGTCCAGAAGACCTTGAACGTCACCCAGGCGGCGGTGGGGAAGTGATGCGCGACGTAGAGGTTCGCCGCGCCCAGACCCGCGAAAAAGGCGATCCACATCCAGGTCATGAGCCGCCACGCGTCCGGTGGCAGCACGAGCTTGTCGCCGACGAGAAGCTTCATGAAGTCGCGGCCCAGCAGCCGCCCGACGAGCAGGGCGCCGCTCATCGTCCAGTAGAGGACGGTGGGCTTGAGCTTGACGAACGACTCGTCGCGCAGCAGCAGCGTGGCGCCGCCGAACACGACGATCACCCCCAGGCTCAGCCACAGCGGGGCGGGCACCGGCTGCCGCCGCAGCTTGAGCCACGCGACCTGGGCGAGCGTCGCTACGATCGCGGTGGCCGTCGCGACGTACACGCCAAAGAGACGGAAGGCGGCGAAGAAGAGCAGCAGCGGCAGGAAATCGAACAACAGCTTCATCGTTTCTAGTTCCCCTCGGCGGTCACGAAGTACAGCAGGGCCGTGGCCCCGCGCGTGGCAAAGAGGGCCGGGCCCCCGTTCTCCACCCGATAGCGTAGCGTGAGCGGCTGGCCTTTGCGTACCAGGTAGCCCGTCCCCGCCGGCAGGTTCTCATGACGCCACACGTCCAGGGCACCGGTGCCGGCCCCACGCTGCCCGGTGACGAAGACGGTGGCTTTCGCGTCGCGCTGGTAGACCATGAGCTCGGCATCGAAGACGGCGCCCGGTGGAAGGCCGAACCAGGGGTTCCATCCCATCACGTAGACGTCCGACGGCGGCGACCAGTGCGCCTCCAGCGTCACCGTCTGGCCGGGCGGGACGTCGGCCTCGCGCACCTCGAACGACCCGACGGACAGGGCGCGCAGCGGCGGGCGCTCGGGAGCCGCGATCCGCACCAGCGCCGCCGCCAGCAGCACGAGGGAGGCCGCCGCCAGGAGCCACTCGCGTCGATTCAAGGTGCGGCGAGTATAATCGGCACATCCGCCTATGAGTACGGGCCACGGGCGAAGAGCCTCCGCGGGCGCGCGGTCGGCCGCTGCGGTCAAAATCGCGGAGAGCCGCACCCAGCGGAACGGGACGATCCTCCAGAAGCCGACGCTGCCCGGGCCGCTGGCCATCGTGTCGCGGTTCGGCCCCATCCTCGGCGCGCGCTTCGCCCGCGCGAACCTCGACATCCTGCGCCAGGCCCACGCCGCCTACACCGGTCTGCGGAAGGCCAAGATCATCCGCGGGCGCGCCGCCAACATCTTCACTCAGTGGATCGGCGATCCCGACGCCCTCGGGAGCGCCGTCGTGCTGAAGGCGATGCTGGAGCACCTCGGGGCGAAGGAAGTCCGCATCCTCACCGGCGCCCTCGGACATCCGCAGACGCGGAACCTCGCCGAGCGGTGCCACATCGTCCTGCAGGACCCCAACGCCGACCGGCTGCCGCGCGGCCTGCACTGCATGGTCGACACGTCGCCTCCCCTCGGCATGACCAACACCGGCCGCGTGGAGCCGGTGTCGGAATACTTCTTCGTGGCCGACCATCACGCCGAGCTCGCCGACGTCGAGGAGAACTGCCGCGACCGCGGAGTCAAACGCGTGCGTCTCCCGTTCGTCGGCATCCCCGTGGGGTCGACGTCGGCCTTCGTGGCGGTGATCGCCGCCGCCTTCGGCCTCCTCGACGAGCTGGGGCCGGAGGGGCGCGCCGCCGCCGCCCTCGGCATCTACACCGACACCAGCGCGCTGCTCCATGCGGCCACGCCGCTCGACTTCCGCATGTTCGAGCTGCTCACGCAGGACGAGGCGACCCGCGACATCCTCGACGAGCTGCGCGACTACCGGGTGCCGCCGGAGTGGTACGTGTATCGCGCCGCCGCCGTCCAGAACCTCGAGATGCGGGGCAGCATCCGTATCGCCCCCGTCGGCTACGTGCGCGAAGACCTGCGGGACGTCATCGCCGAGATCGCCAACGACCTGCTGCGCATCGAGAACACGTCGATCGGCATCGCGGTGGCGGTGACGGAGCGGGGGACCGAGGTCTCCGTCCGCGCGGACAGCCGACTGCTCGGCAACGACCAGTCGCGCATCGTGCGCGTCATCGATCATCTTCTTTCCTACGCATTCCCCGGGCTCTCCGGCTTCAAGCACGAGCGGCGCCCACCGCATCGCGTCGAAGGCGGCGCGTGCGTGCCGCACAGTCAGGCGTCAGACCGCTTGTGGAAGCCCGGTGCGACCGGGCCGGGCCGCGGCGATCCCGTGCTCGAGCATTGCCGCGCCTGTGCCCAGGCGCTGATCGCCGCCCTCGAGGACCTGAAGTTCGCCCGGCCGGAGGAGATCGAAGGCCTGCTCTAGTGGTGCTCGAAGACGTTCGGGTATCCGAGCAGATCCAGGTGGGCGAACATCGGGATGGCGCGGAAACACTCCCGGGCGAGCTCGCGTCGTTCCTCGCGCTCCAGCATCGACTCCAAGCGGTCCATGAGCGGCAGCAGCATCGTCACGTCGGAGATCGCATAGCGGACTTGCTGTGGAGAGAGCGTCGGGCTCGACCAGTCCGTGTGCCGTGCCGTCTTGTCCATCTCGACACCGAGCAGCTCCAGCGCGACGTCCTTGAGGCCGTGCCGGTCGGTGTAGGTGCGCACGAGGCGGCTGGCCGTGCGCGTGCAGTAGAGCGGGGCCACCGCGATGCCGAGGTTCTGGCGCAAGGCGGCGACGTCGAAGCGGGCGAAGTGGAAGACCTTCAGGACCTCGGGCGCCTCGAACAGGCGCTGCAGGCGCGGCGCGCGGCCGCCGGTCGGATCCCGCGGGATCTGCACGAGGGCGGCGCGGCCGGCGCGGTCGCAGATCTGCACGACGCAGAGCCTGTCGCGCCGCAGGTTGAGGCCCATCGTCTCGGTGTCGACCGCCACCTGGCCGGCGGCGAGATAGGCGGCCAGCGCGTCGTCGTCGAGATCGCCGCGGAAGATCTTGGGTGTCACGTCGGGCGGTGGCTGCGGCATCAGTCCTCGGAGAGTCCAGTAGTGGTCTCGACCTCGGCCATCGTCTGGTCGATGGCTCGTCCAATATCGGTCCAGCTCTCGGCCCCGGAGCGCCGAGCGCGCTCGAGCTGACGCCGCAGCGCGCGACCGGTACGCTCGAGCTCCGCCAGCTTGCGCAGCGCGCTGTCCTTCGTTTCCCGCGCGGTGCGGACGGCGGTGCGGGCCTCCCGCAAGCGCTCTTCGAGCTCCGCCAGCTTGTCCTCGATCGCCTCGAGCGTGCCCGGCCCGGCCCGCTCGCGCCGCGCGGCGGGAGGCGCGGGCTCGTGGGCGGCACCGCAGCCGCCGCCGCCGAGGACGGCCACCGTGAAGACGATCTCGCGCGCCAAGGCCACGCGATGATCTTAGGGGAGGGGTTTGCCGGGAGGGTACCGGACGCCGGGGAGAGGAGAGAGACGGCCCGCGCAGAGCACGGGCCGTCAATGGTGTGAGGCGGCCTTACTCGCTGACGGCCGTCGTGACTCCGGTCTTGCGGTCGTACTTGAGGGTGAGCCTGGCGATGTCCTCCAGCTTGTAACCCTTCCAGTAGACCTTCGAATCGTCGTCCACGAAGGTGATCATGATGTCCCACTTCTTTGCCGTGTGGGACTTCGGGTCGAAGGAAACCTCGACCTCTTCACCGTTCTCGAGGACCTCTTCCAGCAGGTTCTCCTCCCACGTCGTGGAGGCGCTGGGCGCCACGTACAGCTCCTTGATTCCGTACCCGGTCTTGTTCGCGACGGTGAAATCGAGCTCCGACGCCGCAAAGGTTGCGGGCATCGCCATTGCGAAGCCCACCGCCACCAAACCTGCCAGGAACAGTCTCTTGCTCATCTCTCCTCCAACGGCCCGCTCTTCGCTCCCGGGGTGGGGGCGACGCGTGTTCAGCCTCCCACAAGGTAGGGCGCTGCTCGGTTTTTCGCCATCACTTGCACTTCTTTTTCCCCGCTGACATGCTTGTCCGATTAAGAGTCCAGGAGGATTCATGCCATTGCCGCCGATATACGATCCCGAGGCCGTGAAGCCGATGTGGCAGGAGCTGGCGGCCGTTGGCGTGGAGCCGCTCAAGACGCCGGAAGAAGTGGACGCCGTTCTCGCCGGCAACACGGGCACCGCGCTCGTGGTCGTGAACTCCGTGTGCGGCTGTGCCGCGGGGCAGGCGCGCCCGGGTGTCATGCACGCTCTGCAGAACGCGGTGATCCCGGACCGGTACGTGACGGTGTTCGCCGGTGTGGATCGCGACGCGGTGGAGCGCGCCCGCGCGCGCATGGCGCCGTATCCTCCCTCGTCGCCGTCGATGGCCCTCTTCAAGGACGGCAAGCTGGTTCTGATGCTGCAGCGCACCGATCTTCAACAGATGAACGAGGAGCAGGTGTCCGCCGCGCTGCGGCAGGCGTTCGATCAGCACTGCGCGAAGCCCGGCCCCTCCGTCGACGCGGAGACGTACAAGAAGATCCGTCCGTTCCAGGGCTGCGGCTCCCAGATCCCCCTGATGGGCGGCGGGCGCTAAGCGGCGTCATATCACTCTGCGGGTTGGCGGCCCCCGGCCGACTCGAACGGCCAACCACGAGATTAGAAGTCTCGCGCTCTATCCATTGAGCTAGGGGGCCACGGTGACGACGCCCCTATTCTACCTTGGGGTCGACGCCACACCCGCACCGCGGGTGGCCCGATCGACGAGAATCGAATAAACTAGCCGGGCAGACGTAGCTCAGTTGGTTAGAGCGCCAGATTGTGGATCTGGAGGTCCTGGGTTCGACCCCCAGCGTCTGTACCACCCACCCCTGTTTCTGAGGTCGTAATGGAACTTGTCGAAGCCGCGCTGGCCCGCGGCCTCCGTGATCTTTTGCCGGGAGAGATGATCGCCCGCCAGAGCATGATCGCGACGATTCAGCGCGTCTACGAGCTCTACGGATTCGTGCCCATCAGCACTCCGGCCATCGAGCACCTGCGCGTACTCTCGGGTTCGGGCGGATCGGAGGCGTCGGCCTCGATTTTCCGCGTCCAGGGTCCCGAAGACGATCCGCTGGGCCTGCGCTTCGACCTCACGGTTCCGCTGGCGCGCCTGATGGCGCAGTACCCCGAGATCCCGCGACCGTTCAGGCGGTATCAGGTGGGGCCGGTGTGGCGCGCCGACAAACCGGGGCCGGGTCGTTTTCGCGAGTTCACGCAGTTCGACCTCGATTCCGTGGGCGTCCCTTCCGAGATCGCCGATACGGAAATCATCGCGGGGATGTGCGACACCTTGACCGCCCTCGACTGCGGCCCGTTTCGCGTCCGCTTCTCGAGCCGCCGCGTGCTGAACCTGCTGATGCCCCTGGCCGGCATCGATCCGGCGCTGGCCGCGGACGTCTTTCGCGTCCTCGACAAGCTCGACAAGATCGGCATCGAGAAGGTACGCAAGGAGCTCACCACCGGCTACAAGGACGAATCGGGCGACACCATTACGGGCGTCGGCCTGCAGCTGGAACAGGTGAGCCGCATCGAGACCTTCCTGAAGGTCCAGGGCGAAACCCGCGAGGAAATCCTCGCCGGCCTGCGCGACGTCTTCAAGGGCGTCGATGGCGCGGACCCGGCGATTGCCGAGCTGTCGAAGATCTCCGGGCATTTGAGCGCACTGGGTTATCACGAAGACCGCGCGGTCATCGATCTCAGCATCGCCCGCGGTCTCGCGTACTACACGGGTCCGGTGTTCGAGGCGATTCTTCTGGATGCTCCGGAGTTTGGCTCCGTCTTCGGCGGGGGACGATACGACGACCTGGTCCTGCGTTTCCTGGGCGAGCGCGTTCCCGCGACCGGCGCTTCCATCGGCGTCGATCGGCTTCTGGCCGCGCTCCTCAAGCTCGGGCGGACGGGCAAGCGCCGCGCCACCGCCCAGGTCCTCGTCACCGTGATCGATCCGTCATTGATGGACGACTATCTCGCGATCACGTTCGAGCTGCGTCGCGCCGGCGTGCCGACGGAGATGTACCTGGGCTCGGAGTCGGGCCTGGGTCGCCAGATCAAGTACGCCGACCGCTCCGGGGTGCCTCTGGTCCTGATCTACGGAGCGGACGAGAAGGCCAAGGGCACGGTCACCCTGAAGGATCTCGCGGCGGGAGCCGCCGGCGCCGGCCAGCTTCAGCAGGATCGAACGCAATGGCGGCAGCTTCGCCCCGGTCAGTTCGAAGTGGCGCGGGCCGATCTGGTCACGGCGGTCAAGGACTTCGCTGGCCGCTAAGGCCCCCCGATCTACCGAAGCGATCGGCCTTGGACAGCCCGCGTGCGCTCCACGATCATCGCGATCTCGTTGCCGGTGAGCCGACGGTGCTCATGCAGCGCCTGACCCACGGCCTGGATGCTCCCTCTGTACTTCCGCACGATCTGGCGCGCGCGGTGCACGGCCCTCTTTCTGTCGGCGATGTCGGGGCCCGCCCATTCCTGGATCCTCCGCACGTCGATCGCGCACAGGGGCCCGGCGAGCGACTCCCCGAAACGCGCGAGCTCGCGCGTGACGACCAGGCCGGCGGCGGCGATGACGGCGACATCGGTTGGGTCGCTTGGAAGCTCGTGGAAGGTGCCACCGGCCACCGGCTCGCCGACGTCCATCGAAGCTTCGAAATCGTTCAGTGTGACGTAGTGGACCCTGACTCCGAGAGCGATCGCCACGACGGCATGGGCGGCCTCGTGATACGGCTTGTGCCGCTCGATGAGCGCCTCGGCCGTCCGCTCGTCGCGTGCCCGAACGGCGTCGAGGCGGGGAGCCCCTTCCGACGGGGCGCAGGCCAGCGCGAGGACCATCGCCAGCATCACGCGCGAGGGCATGATTTCAGTGTAACGGTTCTCGCCTCCGCGCCCGCTCCGCGCACGCACCAGGCGGCGCGCCGGGCGCGTCTAGCCCAGCAGGCCTTCCTTGCGGAGCGCGGCGCGTGTCTCCTCGTAGACTTCGTCGGCGGCAGCGTCGCCAGGCACGAGGGAGAGGCGGATCGCGTTGCCACCCGACCGGGAGATCGTGACGAGCCAACGATCGTCTTTCGAGTTGGGCCGGACCTCCACCGTCCATGCCCCCGGTACGCTGAGCAGGGCGTTGCGTAGCGCGGTCTCCACCGCCGATTTGTTCGCGGCATGGGTGGGAATTCGGCTGTAGAAGGTGACCTCGGTACGGGCGACCCGCCGCGGCAGTGGGAACCGGCGGCCGCACTCCTGGCATCGTACGGCGACGAAGACGGCGCCCATCAGAGGCCCGTACACCTGACTCGAGCGCCGCACACGTGTCCCGCTGCAGAGCAGGCACTCGGGGGCGCGGGCCAGCAAACTGCGTATGAGCAGCATCACTTGGAGTCGGTTGTCGTCTTGCCCTCATATACGAGCGGGTGAACGCCTTCTTTCAAGACGGCGGTAGTAAAGCCCCGCCCCGCGCGTATATGGTTTGAGACCGGTGGGGGAGGTGTGTCCTCATCGGGTGGCACCCATGCTGCGGAAGATCCTCATCGTCGACGACTCCGCCCTGATCCATCAGATGTGCGCCCTGTTCCTGGCCGATTATCGAGAGACGGGGCTCGTGAGCGCCATGGACGGCGCGGCCGCCCTCGAGGTGCTGGGCCGCGACACCGAGATAGACCTCGTCCTGCTCGACATCAACATGCCGGTGATGAACGGCCTCGAGATGCTGGCGCACCTGCAATCGGAGGCCACCTATCGGTCCATCCCTGTCATCATGATTACCACCCAGGGCGGTGAGCAGGATGCCGCCCGCTGTCTGGGCATGGGGGCCCGCGGTTTTCTCACCAAGCCGTTTCGGACCTCCCAGCTCCACACCCTCATCCACGAGATCACCGGGGAGAAACCCGTCGGGTACGAGCCGCAGTCCGTCTAGCGAATCCTCTCGAACTGGATGCCCCGCTCGGCACCCGGCGCCACGATACGGGCATGGTAGAGCTCGAACGCGGCGCGGGGCAGGTACCTCTCGCGGAGGTAGTGGGCCAGGGCCAACAAGTGTCCGCGCTGTTGGACGAGGACCTGCGTGAGGCCGCCCAGAAGGTGGGCGCTCGCCCGGTAGCTCTGGCAGTCTTCGTGGGTCAGCAGAATGACGCGGCCCACATGCCCGTGCCGCGTCGCGATCAGCTCGAGCTGTTTTCGGAGGGCATGCCACTCCTTCGGGATGTACGCTTGCAGACCGAAGCTCTTGATGCTGCCCGTGACCGCGATCGTGGCCGGGTTGCGGACACCCAGGTCGCGGACGAAGTCGTCGAAGGCCTGACGGAAGCGCGGATCGGCGCAGCGAATCACGATCCCGTCCGTCTCCTCCTCGCACAGCGGATAGACGGTAGCCAGGGGATCCCGGCTCGCCTCGGAGGCCATGACGCGGCTAAGCCTTCTTGGACGGACCGTCGGGCGGCGGCGGGGGCGCGCCCACGACCCCGCTCACGAGCGGGCTCACGTCGACGCCCAGCTTCTTGAGGCCCTCCGCGACGGCGGGCAGGAGCCCGGCCCGCTTGAGGTTCATGATCATCTCGAAGAGCGCGTCGGGGCCGACCGCCGCCCACCGCTCGACCGCGCTCTTCCCGTTCCCCGCGCCGCTGTCGTAGATGTTGACGTTGTCGATGGAGGACAGCGATGCGTAGGCGACCTTGCTGATCTCCTCCATCATGGCCCGCCCGGCCTTGCCCACCGCATCGAGGATGACGGGCGCGTTCTCGACGTACATCTTGGTGATGAACAGGCGGCGCTGCTCTTCGTCCAGCCCGGAGTAGGCGGCGATCAGCTCCCGCGCGCCCTTGGCCTGGGCGAGCAGCAGGCGTTCCACCGCTTCGGCCTCGGCCTTCTTGCCCTCGGCGTGGGCCAGGAGCAGGGCCTTCTCGGCCGCGGCCTGGGCCTCGCGGCCCTTGGCCTCCGCCTCCAGCTTCGCCTGGTCGGCGTTGGCGGTGGCCAGGCCCTTCACCTTGATCATCTCCGCCTCCGCCGTCCCGACCTTGCGCGTCTGCTCGGCCTTGGCGTCGGCCTCGACCTTGATCGCCTGCGCCTCGCCGGCGGCGATGATGTTGCGGGCGCTGGCGGAGCCCTCGGCCTCGGTGGAGAGGCGCCGCTTCTCGGCCTCGGCCTGCTTGAGGACTGTCGCCTTGAGCTCGGCTTCCGTCTTCTGGGCGACGGCGTCCTGGAGCTTGATCTCGGCGAGGGTCTGCTGCTCGCGCACGGCAACCTGGGCGATCACGACCGCCTTCTGGGCCTCGGCTTCGGCGAGGGGCCCCGCCTGCGCCGCTCGAGCCTTGGACGCGTTCACCTCGGCGTCGTACTCCGCTTTCAGCTTGTTGAGATCGCGCTGGGCAAGGGCGATCTGGGCATCGTTCTGCGCCTTCTGGCTCTGCGCCTCGCGATCGGCGTTGCTGGTCATGATCGTCTGCAGGCGCGTCGCCTCCGCCTCCTTGATGGCGGCGTCCGCCTTGACCTGCGCGCTCTTCGGCTTGCCCAGCGCCTCGATGTAGCCGTGGCCGTCGATGACCCTCTGGATGTTCAGGATCGCGATCTCACACCCGAGCCGGTGGAGCTCCGTCTCCGCCTCGCTCGCCACCTTGCGGTTGAACTCGTCGCGCTTGGACAGGATCATGTCCATGTCCATCTGGCCGATGATGATGCGCAGGTGTCCCTCGAGCGCGTTCTTGATCGTCTCGATGACCTTGGGGCGGCCCTCGATGCCGCCCAGGCGGCCGAACCGCTGGGCCGCCACCTGCAGCAGGTCTTCCTTGTTCGAGATGTAGCAGGTGGCGTTCGCGTGCACGGTGATGGGGATGCGGTCCTGGTTGGGGACGTCGTTGAGCTCGAGGCCCACCTGGAACGCGGTCAGGTCGAGGAGGTAGTAGTCCTTGAGGAGCGGTATGACGAAGACCGCCCCGCCGGTGACGATCCGCGTCTTGCCGCCGCCGTAGAGGACCAGTGCCTGCTCGGGCGGCACCTTCAAGTAGCGTTTGGCGCCCGCGCGCAGGAGCGCCACCAGCGCCACCACGACGATGAGCACCATCAGAGGGCCCATGAACGTGCCGAAGAGCGCGTCCACAGTCTGGGCCGCCTTTTCGCCGGCGCCTTGCGCGAGGAGCGTCTGGGTGAGACTCATGGACGATTTTCCTTCCGCCCGGAGCGTCAGCGCTCGACGGGCTCGACTTGGATGGTGGGGCCGGTGACGGCCGTGATCCGCACGGGCGTGCCGACGGGAATCAGAGTGCGATGCGCGCTGTAAGCGGTGAAGATCTCGCGGCCGGTCGGCAGCGAGCAGGACACTTGGCCGGGCTGCTCGGCTGCGATCGTCACGTCGACGATGCCCTCCCGGCCCACGAGTCCGTCCATGCGTACGGTGGATGAGCCCTGGCGCGTGTAGAGCGCGTTCAGGAACAGGTAGCCGGCCGCGGCCATGACGAGGCCGACGCCCACGCCGGCAGCGGCACCGCCGACGGCGCCCATGTCCAGACGCGTGCCGAAGTAGCCGCCCGCGCCGAAACCGGTGGCGAACATCAGGAGGACCTTGGTGGACAAGAAGCTCATTCCGGCCGCGCCCTCGTGGTCGACGTCGTGGTCGTGATCCACGTCGTGGTCGGCGTCATGGTCGTGGCCGAAGATCAGGGAGACCAGCAGGAACACGGCGGCCGAGATGGCGATGAGCGCGTACCAGACCGACTGGCCCAGGCGCCCCAGCGTTCCGGCGGCCAACAACATCGACTCCATGGCGTGGAGTCTATTCACGCGGCGCGGCTGAATGCAAGGATGCCGAGGGCGCCGTCTTCTGGACATCGGCCCGGGGGTCGGCTTAAGCTCGACCGAATCGACGACTGTCGTTTCTACTGAGGAGCAAGCACGATGCTGAAGAAGATCGCCATCGGTCTCGTCGTCATCCTCGGGGCGTTCGCCGGCTTCGTGGCCAGCCGCCCATCGGAGTTCCGCATCACACGCTCGCGCACGATGGCCGCCCCGCCCGACGTCGTGCACGCGTACGTGAACGACTTCCACAAGTGGCCGGAGTGGTCGCCCTGGGAGAAGCTGGATCCGACGATGAAGAGAGAGATCGCGGGCGCACCCGCCGGCAACGGCGCGACCTATCACTGGGTGGGCAACGACAAGGTCGGCGAGGGCCGCATGACGATCACGGACACGCGTCCGCCGCAGAGCCTCACCATCCGGCTGGAGTTCCTCAAGCCGTGGACGGCCACGAACACGACGCAGTTCGATTTCGCACCGAGCGGGGCCGGCACGAACGTGACGTGGGCGATGACGGGCACGAACAACTTCGTGGCGAAGGCCATGTGCCTCTTCATGGACATGGACAAGATGGTGGGGGGCGACTTCGAGAAGGGCCTGGCCAACCTCGACGCGGCCACCGCCGCCGCGAAGCCCGCGGCGGCCCCGGAGCCTGCGCCGGCCCCCGCCGCTTCGCCCGCCGCTCAGTAGCCCGCCGGGCGCGCCGCGCCTGATGGATGATCTCCCCCGTGTATGTTCGGTGGGACTACAATCGCGCGGTCGGAGGTACCTGCCATGACACGCGTCATCCTGCTGGCCGCCGTTCTGGCGCTGGGGGCGACGGCACCGCCCTTGGACTCCAAGGCGCTGGCCGAGCTCTTCGAGGAGTCGTTCGAAACACAGCTCGAGCTCGATCCCCTCCTCGCCACGTCGATCGGCGATCCCCGCTACAACGACCGCCTGCCGATGACGCAAGCCCCGGACTACCGAGCGAAGGTCGAGGCGGCCGGCCGCCGTGCGCTGGACCGCCTGAAGGCCTTCGACCGCGAGGCGCTCTCCGATTCGGACCGCCTCTCGTACGACGTGTTCCGTTTGCAGCAGGAGCGCACCCTCGAGGGTATCCGCTTCGCGGCGGAGCACCTGCTGCCCGTGGACCAGCGGCGCACCCTGCCCGTGTATTTCGCGCAGCTGGGCTCGGGCAAGAGCCTGCACCCCTTCAAGACCGCGAAGGACTACGACGACTTCCTGAAGCGCGCCGATGCCTACTCGGTGTGGGTCGATCAAGCCATCGTCAGCATGCGCGAGGGGATGCGCACCGGCTACGTTCAGCCGCGCGTCCTCATGGAGAGGGCGCTGCCCGTGCTGGCCGCGCACCTCGTCGAAAAGCCCGAGGATTCGCTGTTCTGGGGTCCGATCACGGCGTTCCCGTCCGAGCTCGCCGAAGCGGACAAGGAACGGCTGACCGCGGCTTATCGCAAGGCGATCACCGCCACCATCGTGCCGGCGTATCGCCGCTTGCATGCCTTCATCCGCGACGAGTACCTGCCGAAGTGCCGGGATACCGTGGGTGTCGACGCGCTGCCCGACGGCAAGGAGTACTACTCGTACCGCGTACGCGTGTCCACGACCACGTCCCTCACGCCCGCGGAGATCCACGATCTCGGCCTGACGGAGGTGACGCGCCTCCACGAGGAGATCCGCGCGCTGATGCGCCATCTGAAGTTCGAGGGCGACCTCCACGCGTTCTTCACCTACATGAAGACGGACCCGCGGTTTCGCTGGAACACGCCCGAAGAGGTGATCGCGGACTACGAGGCGGTGAAGAAGCGGGTGAATGCCGCGCTGCCTCGTCTCTTCGAGACGCTGCCCCGGGCGGACTACGAGGTGCGGCCCGTCGAGAAGTTTCGCGAGCGCAGCGCGGCCGGCGGCTCCTATGTGGCCGCTTCACCCGACGGATCGCGTCCGGGCGTCTTCTACGCCAATACGTACGACCTCAAATCGCGATCGAAGTGGGGGATGGAGTCCCTCTCGCTGCACGAGGGGAACCCTGGCCATCACCTGCAACTCAGCGTCGCGCGCGAGGCGGAGTCGCTGCCGCGCTTCCGGCGGTTCGGCGGCTACACGGCCTACGTCGAGGGTTGGGGGCTCTACGCGGAGTCCCTCGGCGACGAGCTCGGTGCCTACGAGGATCCGTATCAAGACTTCGGCCGGCTGGAGGCCGAGTTGTGGCGCGCGATCCGGCTCGTGGTGGACACGGGCCTCCATTCGAAGGGGTGGACGCGCGAGCAGGTGCTCGACTACATGTCGGAGAACAGCGCGACGGGTGACGCCACTCGGGTCTCCGAGGCCGAGCGGTACATCTCGTGGCCGGCCCAGGCCCTCGCCTACAAGATCGGCGAGCTCAAGATCCGCGAGCTGCGGATGCGCGCACAGGCGAAGCTCGGTGCACGGTTCGACGTGAGGAAGTTCCACACCGAGATCCTGAAGGACGGCCCTCTGCCCCTCGACGTGCTCGAGCCCAAGATCGACGGCTGGATCGCCGCGCAGTCAAAAACCCCTGCCGGCTAGGGCGAATCTCTGATTGTTGCGGCGCGGGCCGCCGCGTACTCTCGCTGTTCCGGCGCCTCTGCGAGGGGGCAATCTGGGGGGGGTGGCCTCCGCGCGAGGCGCCGGCTCCGCATCCATGGGCGGTTACGGTTGGGGGTCAGGTCTGTTGTTTGCTGTCTGCGGCCGTAGACAACAAACAACAGACCTGACCCTGCGAAAGTCGGTTCGTATGATGCGGGCGTACGTGTGGGCGAGGACGTTCTGGGGGACGGTGAAGGTCGGGTTCGAGGTGCTCGTTGATTCGTTTCGCGACCTGACAGGCTTCTACCCCGTCGAGTGACAGAGTGCTCTGCCCTCAAATGAGGACATTCGGCGGACGGCTAAGAGCCGCAAGGCCTTTATAATCAATAGCGTGCCCCTTGGCGCAAACGTTGCTGTTACCAGGTCCGTGCGCCGAGAAGGGCGCAAGCGAGCCAAGGAGGGAATCGTGCAGGTAAGAAGGAAGAGCTGGGCAGCTGCGGTCTCGATGGCGTTCCTGGCGGCGTGCACCCAGGGCCCGTCGTCCCATGGCGAGTCGGCTCCGGCGTCTGCCGGCGCGACGGTGCCTCTGACGCAAATCGGCGGCGTGCCGGTCCAGATCAACTGCGGCGACGGGAAGCAGGCGATGGTGCGGCAGATCTCGTTCGACGGCCGGACGGCCTCGCAGGTCGACTGCGTCGACTCACGCCGCCTCGTGACGAACGCCGACGTGCAGACGATCGAGGATCGGCTCGAGGTGCCGCAGCCCGAGCCGGCTCGCACGCGCGTGGTCGAGCGTGTCGTCTATCGCGATGCGCCGGCGCCGAAGCCGCAGGTGCGGAGGAAGCGGCCGGGCGCGGAGAGCGCCCTGATCATCGGCGGATCGACGGCGGTGGGCGCCGGCGTGGGCGCGGTCGTCGGCGGCAAGAAGGGCGCGCTCATCGGCGCGGTGGTCGGTGGAGTCGGCGGGACGGTCTACGATCGCACGACCCGCAACCGGAAGTAAGGCGCGCTACTGCGACCGGACGGCGGCGGTCAGGTTGAGCAGGTTGGCCAGCTCTTCCTGCACCGCCGCCGACACGTTCACGAACTCGAGGCCGCAGGCCCACAGCGGCGAGCGCCAGGCGCAGTACTGGACGAGGCCGTCCAGCAGCAGCGCGCGGTCGCGGCCGGGGAAGCGGAAGGCCAGGCGCGCGGTCTGTCCCGCGCTCATGGACTGAGGCAGCTCGATCTCCGCGCCCAGCGGGCTCAGCACTGTGAGCTTCCCCTTGACCATCGGGCTACCCACGCTCGGTGCGACGCGGACGTCCATCACGATGTCGCGGCGGGGCACGCGGCGGCGCTCGGAGCCCGGCGCCGGCGTGTCGCCACGCGGGCGATCGCGCAGCACGCTGTCGCAGATGTCGAGCAGCTCGCGGGGCAGGAACGGCTTGTTCACGACGCCGCCCACATAGGGGGGCAGCGGCTTGCGGTCGGCAAGGCCGTCGGTGGCCCCGCTGACCAGCACGACAGTCGGCGGATCCGGGCGGGTGCTGAGATGTTCGATGACTTCCCAGCCGGTGACGTCGGGCATCATGAGGTCGAGCGTCATCAGGTCCGGCCGCGGCGCCAGCTTCTCGAGGGCTTCGCGTCCGTTCTTCGCCACCGCGACTTTGTAGCCCGCCGACTGGAAGACGTTCGACATGAGGAAACGCACCGGCTCTTCATCGTCCACGACGAGGACGTACCTCTGCTGCAATGAGTCCTCCCTCTGACGTCTTTATGAAAGCAACGGCTGTATGGGGAACCCTCCGAAGCGTAGTCGGAGTAGGGTACTGTCCGCAAGGGCCTAGCGAGGACCGGCTTCGAAGCGGCCGACGAAGCCCCCGCCCGACGGCAGCCGCAGCTGGAGGGCATCCCTGGCCGTGAGCGCGGGCCGCTCGACGACGACCTCATCGGCGGCCGCCCCATCGCGCACCAGCAACGATTGAAACCGCGGGCTGTTCCCGAGAAAGCCCAAGTCCACAGTGAGCGTGCGCGCCACGGGGCCGTTCGTGACGGCCACGAACCACGTGTCGCGGCGGCGGCGAGCGAACGCCGCCACCTCGCCGATCTCGGAGCCCGGCAGCACCACCGTCTCGTCCCAGACGGCGGGGATGCTCTTGATCATGTCGGCGGCCGCGTGTTTCAGCAGGCTCGCCGGATGCGACGAGTAGACGAGCAGGGGCGCGCTCAGGATCACGGCGTTGGCGACCTGATGGGCGGCGGTGGTGTCGCCGCGCTTGCGGCCGAAGTGTGTCGGCGTGTAGTCGCCGAGGCCGGCGATCATGCGCGTGAAGGGCAGAGTGACGTCGTGTTGCGCCCACGGCGGCGAGGACTCCATCCCACGGATGCCCTCGTGGCCGAGCTGATTCGGGTAGGTGCGCTCCTGGCCGGCGTTCTTGCCGGTGCCGTGCAGGTCGAGGACGAGCTCGCGCTCGGCGAAGGTGCGCAGCGCGTCCTCTTCGAGGTCGATGACCTCCTTGTGCTCGTGGTTGAAGGCGTCGAGCTTCGCGCCTTTGACCCCCGTGCGCCGGCAGAGCTCGGCGAATTCGACCACCTTCTCGTGGCTGCTGAGGCGGCGCCGGTGCAGCCAGAGGAGGATCCCCACCCCTCGTTCCCGCGAGTAATCGACCAGCTCGCGGATCTGCGCCTCCGACCACCGCGACCAGTGACCCTCCACGACGTTGTATTCGAAGCCCAGCTCGCCGGCGAGGCGCGAGAACTCCTTCGTACCCTCGAGGGTGCGCTCCCCGCCGTCCGACCACAGCCACACCGCACGACCGGGCTTGATCCACGGCGTGGCGGCGCCCTGGGGAAAGAGCGTCGGATCGGGTGCCTCGGCCACGTCGTGGATCAGGTCGGTGTTGGCCAGCGCGTCGAGATCAGCGGCGAGGACGACGACGCGCCAAGGTGTCGTGATCGGACCGGTCACCGAAGCCGGCTGCCGCACGCGCTCCTCGTCGGCCTTGTCGCGGAAGTCGTGCCGCCAGATCCAGTGGATCGGCTGGGCGTGAGCCAGGCGCGCGCGGAACGCGCCCTGGCCGTCCGCCTGGAGGGCCATCCCGCTGTAGCGCAGCAGCCTGCCTTCGCTGATCGCCGCGTACCCCCCGTTCTGCGGCAGCTGGATGGTGATGGGCGGCGCCGCCCACGTGCCGTCTTGCAGCGCGTCGATGCGCCGGCGCTTGTGGGTGCCTTCGTAGAAGTCCTCGAGATCGTGGGACCACACGCGGCTGCCGGCGGCCACGCGGAAGACGGTGGCCTCGTCGGGGACGCGCGTGCCGGTGCCGGGGACGAGAAAGCGGAAGGCGATGCCGCCGTCATACGCCCGTGCGTCGACGGTGTAGGTCGTACCCGAGCGGGTATGGGTCACGGCGACGCGCACACCGTTGGCTTTTGCCGTGATCTCGGACTTGCCTCCGAGCCAGGGGTATTTCTCGTCCACGGTGTAGGTCTCGGCGGTTCCCTGCGCCGCTCCCTGGCCGAGATCGGTGCCGTCGACGGTCAAGCCGGCGCGCGAGGGCTCGATCACCGGCCGCTGCTGGAAGCGCACCGTGTATTCGAGGCTTCCGGTGGCCGTGCTGAGGCGCAGCTCGGCCTTGCCGCTGGGACTGGAGACGACGACGTCTTCGGCGAAGGCGGGAACGACAGCCAGGCACAGGAACACCACGAGCCGACGCTTGCACATGCAAAGCATTTTACGACTAGGGCCGGGTCGCGCGTTCCTTTTCGAAGCCTTCGAGCGACACCACCTCGTACGCCTGCCAGTAGTGGCCCATGTCGCGCATGCGGATGCGCACGCGGCCGTCGGTTTCCCGCGGGGGATCGAACGCGTGGCCGGGCATGACGAGCAGCACGTGGGCGGTGTCGCCCGACGTGACGACGTCCTGGATCTTGACCTGCGGCTTGTTCGGGCCACTGGCCACGCGGCCCTCGGCGATGCCTTTGCGTATCTCGCTCTGAAGCCCGTCGACCATCGCCGGCTTGAGCAGGCGCAGGAACCCGACGCCGACCGCGCGGCCGACCTTGTCGTCGCCGTTCCCGCCGGCGGCCGCCTGATCGAGGAAGCGGTCGACGCCGCTCTCGCAGATCCCGCGGAGGTCTACGTATTTCTCGAACGTGACGAGGTCCCGGGCCTCGACGGCGTCGCGGACCTGGTTGAGTGAGTACGTCGGGCTCGACCAGTGGAGGTAGGCGGCGCCTGCGCCGATGATGGCGATGAGGCCCAGCACCAGGACGGCGCCGCAGCCGAGGCCGACGAACAGCGTGCGCTTGCTTCCTTCGGCCATTGCGATCCTTGGAGTTGGTCGGGGCGGAGGGATTCGAACCCCCGACCTCGTGGTCCCAAACCACGCGCGCTACCAGACTACGCTACGCCCCGACCGGCGATGACGATTCTATACCACGCCGGCGGGGCCGCCGACGAAACCCTTGACATCCGGCCCGTCTCCCGTGGGACAATCCAACGTACTTAAACGTTTAACTAGTGGAGGACTTCATGCCGATGTCCCGCTCTGTCTTCGCCTGCCTGGCCCTGGCCGCCGTGCTCGCTCCGGGGTCCGCCGCCGCGTCGTCATCGGCCCGCTGCCCGAACCCGCCCGACGGATGGAAGCTCGTCTGGTCGGACGAGTTCGGCGGGCGCGGCGTGCCGAATCCTTCGTCTTGGAGCTACCACGTCGGGAACGGTTTCAACCCGGGCCTTGGCGACTTCCAGGGCTGGGGCAACGGCGAATGGGAGTGGTATCGGCCGGAGAACTGCACGCTGTCGAACGGCCAGCTCGTGCTGCAGGCCGACTACTCCCTGACGCCGACCGCGATCGCCGGGCGCGACTGGTACCAGCGCTCGTGCCGCATCACCACGCAAGGGAAGCGGGCGTTCAAGTACGGCCGCATCGAGGCGCGCATCGCCGCGCCCCACGCCGCCGGGGCCTGGCCGGCGTTCTGGATGTTGGGTACGAGCTCCGGCGGCACCTTCACGCCGAACCGGCGCGTGCCGATCGAGCACTACGACACCATGGCCCCGAACTGGGCAAGCTGCGGCGAGATCGACATCCTCGAGAAGCGCAACTACGAGAACCTGAACACGAACAACGCGTTCTGGGACCTCCGCACCGGCGTCTTCCCGTGGACCTTCGGCCAGAACGCGAACTACGGATCGACGAGCGACGTCGCGGACATGTCGGCCTTCCACGTCTACGCCATCGAGTGGGACGAGACGTTCATCAAGTGGTTCGTCGACGGGCGGCAGACCCACATCATCGACATCACGCCGGCGACGCTCGAGGAGTTCCACAAGCCGTTCTATCTCGTCCTCGACCTGGCCCTGGCCGGCCAGTTCCCGCAGATGAACCCCGATCCGGCGGAGTTCCCCCTGAGGATGCGCGTCGACTACGTGCGGGTGTACGAGCGCCGCCGCACGCGATAGCCGCTCCCCGCCGACGGGGCTGTAACTTTCGGCGGGCTCGGGGTACTAATCCCTCGAAATGAGCCCGCCGCCCGACGACGAACGCCTTCTCGAGGCCGCC
>Ga0114129_10003434_pt1 | contig 22270 bp, 19 predicted proteins | sample RhiMetdeltSRZDD1_FD_80071 | JGI IMG/M metagenome (GOLD analysis project Ga0114129, IMG submission 80071) | Populus rhizosphere microbial communities from Tennessee, USA - Rhizosphere MetaG P. deltoides SRZDD1 (version 2) (version 2) | ecosystem: Host-associated > Plants > Roots > Rhizosphere >... | reverse complement strand
GTCCGGACGTCCATCCGCAGCTGCGGCACCCAGAGCGGGTCGCCGCGGTGCAGGTCGTAGGGAAAGCCGATGAACCGCTCCAGACCGCGCCCGTTCGTGACGGGCACGATCTGCGGAGCGCTCAGATGACCCCCAGCTCTTTTCCCAGCCTGCCGAAGGTCTCCAGGGCGTAGTCGATTTGGTCGGCCGAGTGCGTCGCCATCACGCTGGTGCGCAGCCGACAACGTGAGGGCGGCAGCGCCGGCGGCACGACGGGATTGGTGAACACGCCGGCGTCGAACAGCTTGCGCCAGAAGAGCAGCGTCTTCTCGAACTCGCCGATCAGGAACGGGACGATGGGCGTCTCGGTGGTCCCGATGTCGAACCCCATCGACCGGAGGCCCGCTTGGAGCCGGCGCGCATTGACCCAGAGACACTCCCGCCGCTCCGGCTCGCGCTGCATGACGTGCAGGGCGGCCAGCACGCCGGCGGTGTTGGAGGGCGGCAGGGCGGCGGTGAAGACGAGCGGCCGGGCATTATAGCGGAGGAACTCGATCACGCCTTCGGGGCCCGCCACGAACCCGCCGATCGACGCGAGCGATTTCGAGAAGGTGCCCACGATCAGGTCCACGTCGTCGCTCATCCCGAAATGCGCGGCGGTGCCGTCGCCCCGCGGGCCCAGCACACCCACCGCGTGGGCGTCATCGATGGCGAGCGCCGCGCCGTGCTTCTGCGCGAGCCTGAGCAGGTTCGGCACGTCGGCGATGTCTCCCTCCATGGAGTAGACGCCGTCGACGATGATCATCACGCCGGTGCCCGGGGGCACCTGCTGCAGCTTGCGCTCGAGGCTTCCCATGTCGCCGTGGTTGAAGCGCTCCGTCTGGCCATAGGACATCTTGGCGCCGTCCACGATCGAGGCGTGGTCCAGCTTGTCCAGGAAGACGACGTCGCCGCGACCCACCAGTCCCGACACGATTCCCAGGTTCGCCTGGTAGCCGGTCGAGAACACGACGCAGGCTTCCTTGCCGAAGAACTGCGCCAGCTCGCCTTCCAGCTGCTGGTGCAGGTCCAGCGTGCCGTTCAAGAGCCGGCTCCCCGTGCAGCCCGAGCCGTAGCGATCGAGCGCCGCCTTCGCGGCGGCGAGGACCTCCGGATGATGCGTGAGCCCCAGGTAGTTGTTGGAGCCCATCATGATCCGCTCTTTGCCCTCGATCACCACCACGGTGTCTTCGGACCGGGAAATCGGCTTGTACCACGCGTGGAGTCCAGATGCCTGGACCTCGCGAGCCTTGGGAAGGAAATTCCTGCACTTCTCGAACAACGCGATGTTCTGCAGGGTCTCGGTGTTCACGGGCCCCCAGGGCGAGGAGTGGCAAAATTCAGCCCAAGGGTAACGGCGAGGGCCTAAAACCGCAAGGCCACACGAGATGCGTGCCGTCGAGCGCACGCGGCCCACAGTACGTAAGTTGAAGGCCGCCCGTTTCCAACGAGACCCCGAATGCTTCGATTCACCGCGCCGTTTACGGTACTGGTTCTCCTCGTTCGCGCCGCGGCGGCGCAGGCGCCTTATCGCGTCACGTGGTGGGACGGGGCGTCCGTCCTCACCGCTGGCGTACTAGGCGAGATCCCAAAGGTCGCGAAGCTGCCCAACGGTCCGCCGCCGTGCGCCCCCTGCGATCCGGGATCCCTCTCTGGGTTCGATCGGAGCGCGTTGCACACCTTCTCCGGGTCTGCCTCAACGGCCAGCACGGTCGCGCTGATCGGGCTGATGGCGTTTTCGGGGTTCTCGTCGGTCCACGGCACGACGCCGGCGCAAGCCCGCGGAAACGTCGCCGTGCTGTCGAACGCCCTCATATGGACCTATGCGGCGACGTATTGGGTCAAAGTGCTCGCCCATCGGAGCCGTCCTGTGCTGTACACCGCAGCGGCACCCGCCGCAGCGTCGGATCCAGACAACCGTCGTTCGTTCCCGTCCGGGCACGCGTCCGTGGCGTTCGCGGCAGCCACAACATACTTCGTGATAGCCGGTCGTCAGCACCTGCCGCATCGGACGCGCAACGCGTTGCTGGCGTACGGTGCGGCCGCCGCCGTCGCCTCGTTGCGCGTGTCCGCTGGCCAGCATTTTCCCACCGACGTCATTGCCGGAGCGGTGCTCGGCAGCGGCATCGGATGGCTCGCGGCGACCGTGCACCCAACCGCTCCTTAGAGACAGAGTCGGCCCGTGGGCCTGAATCCGCAGCTCCCTCGGGTCATGCGGCTGCGCGACGTGGTGCTGTTCAACATCAGCGCCATCGTCGGGCTCCGCTGGCTGACCACGGCGGCGAGCCAGTTCGGGCTCGCGAGCCTGGGTTTGTGGCTGCTCGCGATGGTGGTCTTCTTCCTGCCGTCGGCGATCGCCGTACGGGAGCTCGCCGACATCGATCCGGGCGCGGGGGGCATCTATCGGTGGGTGCGGCGCGCCTTCGGGCCGCTGCATGGCTTCATGGCGGGGTGGGGGTACTGGGTCAACAACCTGTTCTACTTCCCGTCGCTGCTCGTCACCACGGCGGCGATCGCCGCGTACGCCGCCGGCCCGCGCTTCGTGCGCCTGGGCGACAACAACATGTTCATCGCGGTGATGTCGCTCGTCGGCCTGTGGCTGGCGGTGGGCATGAACGTCGTGGGCCTCCGCGTGGGAAAGCGGCTGCAGAATCTAGGGGGCCACGGCACGTGGGTGCCGGGGCTCATTTTCGTCGTGCTCGCGATCTGGTCGCTCGCGACGCACGGCAGCGCGACGCCCGTCACCGCACGCGGCCTGCTTCCCGCGACCCTCGACCTGCAGTCCATCAACCTGTTCGCCACCATGACCTTCGCCTTCGCCGGGCTCGAGCTCGCGCCTACGCTGGGCGACGAGATCCACGACCCCGCCCGCACCCTGCGCCGCGGCATCGCGGTCTCGGGGCTCGCGATCGTCGCAATGTACGTCCTCGGAACGGCGGCCATGCTCGTCGCGCTGCCGCACGACACCGTGAGCATCACCAACGGCATGCCGCAGGCGACCGCCGCCCTGGTCGAGCGGCTCGGCGCGGACTGGCTCGGGCCGGTGGCGGCGATCGTCGCCATCCTGCTCGTGCTGGGGAACCTGGGTGGTGTCGGCGCGTGGCTCGCGGGCTCGGCGCGGCTGCCGTATGTCGCCGGCGTGGATGGCGCCTTGCCCGCGGTGTTCGGGCGGATCCATCCGCGGTGGCAGACGCCCTACGTCGGGCTGCTCGTTCAGGGTGCGATTGCGACGGTCTTCGTGATCGCGAGTCTCATCGGGACGACGGTGAAGAACGCCTATCTGGTGCTCACGCAGACCACGCTGATCCTGTTTTTCATCCCCTATCTGTACTTGTTTCTGGCGTACCTCCGGCTGCGGCGTCAGCGGACTGTCACGACGGCTCTGGCGGGGCTGGTCGGGTTTGCCGCCGTCCTCTTGTCTATCGTGCTGGGCTTCGTCACGCCGGCCGATGAAGCCAGCCCGTGGCTCTACAGAGGGAAAGTCATCGGCGGTGTGGTCGGATTCATGCTTCTCGGTGTACTACTCGCGGGTCGCCGTGTGAGACATGACACAGCCCCCCCGGCGTCGCCGGCTTAGGCTATTTGGTGTAACCGCCGATTCTCGCTCACGCTCCGAGGGTTTCCCGTGACGCCCCGTTCGCTGGCGTTGGTGGCCGTGGTCTGTGCGCTGAGTGTGCCCGGCGCGACTCGTGCCCAGCAGGCACCTCCGCTTCGCGTTCGCCGCGAGATCAAGGGATTAGACTTCCGCAAGGACGGCGTGTGGCGCCGCCAGGCACGGGCGGTGGGTGCGCTGCGGGCGAAACTCCTGGCGCGCCGGAGCTTCGCCGCCCTGAACGCCCCGATGGCGGCCGCCGGTGCGCCGCTCGCCGCCGGCGCGCCGCTCGCCTCCAGCGCGGCGGTGTCGGGCGTGCTCCGAGTCCCGGCGATCCTCTTCAAGTTCAAGGACACGCCTGCGACGGAGCTGCGCAACACTACCCAGTACAACCAGGTGCTGTTCGCGCCCTCCCCCACCGGCGCCTCCGCGGGGCGTCCGTACACGTTCCAGAGCTACTACGAGCAAATGTCGAACGGCCTGCTGAGCGTGCAGGGTGAATCCTACGGGTACGCCGCGCTCGACTCGAACGAGGTCAGCTACACGGGTGTCGCGGGGACGTGTAGCGGCAGTCCGGACGGCGGCACGAATTGCAACGGCTTGTTCAGCGGCGACGCGCGCGCTCGCATGCAGGGCGGCCTGCGGGAGGCACTGCGCAAGATCGACAATCAGGTCGACTGGCGGCAGTACGACGCTGACGGCGACGGAAACGTGGACCTGGTGGTGTTCATTCACCCGGCCATCGGCGGCGAATGCGGTGGCTCGACGAACAATCATCTGTGGGCGCACCATGCCTTCCTGGGCTTCCCGTACTTCACGCACTCAAAAAACAGCCAGGGCGTCACGATCAGGGTATCCGACTACACGTTGCAGAGCGGCACGGGCGGTGCCGACGGCTGCGACGACACCCAGATCATGGGGATCAGTGCGGTAGCGCACGAGACTGGGCACGGTTTGGGGCTCCCTGACTTGTACGATGTCAACTACGCCACAGCGGGACTCGGGAGGTTCAGCCTGATGGCCTTCGGGCCCTTCGCCTCCCAATTCAGCCCGGCGCGCATGGATGCGTGGTCGCTCAGCCAGCTGGGCTGGGTGACGATCGTGCCGCTCGGAAGCGCTGGCACGCATAGCTTCGGCGCGGCACCGACGTCTGACACGGCGTTCTATCTTCCGGTTTCTGGATCGAACCCTCGAGGTGAATACTTCCTGCTCGAGAACCGCCAGGCGGTGGAGGCCGACACCGCGATGATTCAGCACAACTGCCAAGTTTGGTACCAAGGCCCAACCCCCCCCGGCTCCTGCGGCGGTGGGCTGGTGATCTATCACGTGGACTCGACGCAGATCGCCCAACACGACCTCTACCACGACAACACCGTGAACAGCGGCCCGATCCACGGCCTCGAGGTGGTCCAGGCGGACGGCTTCGGCAATCTCGACGCGAGCCTGCACGGTTGTAGCGGCCCGACGGCGGGGTGCTACGACTACGGCGACGCGGGCGACCCCTATCCTGGAACCACGGGCAACGGGACGTTCAGCCAGACCAGCGTCCCCGCTGCCGTACGGAACTCAGACGGGTTGCCCGCCGGTCTGGTGGTCGATCAGATCACGCAGCTCGTGCCGAACGGGACGATGCAGTTCCGCGTGAGCTACCCGGTCTGGGTTGTGCGCGCGACGGATACGGCCGCAGTAATCCAGTTCGACGGCCTTAGCTATCACCTCTTCCGGGACGTCCTCACACTAAACTCGACCCACAGTGTGGGCGTGGCGGATACGCAGTTCACGGCGGGCGGTCGCACGCGGGACGTCTTCGTGTCCTGGTCCGGCGGGCAGCCGCGCAGCTTCAGCTACACGGCCGGCGCCAGCCCGGAAACCCTCACCGTGACGCTGGCTCGATCGCACCAAGTCGATTACGGCACGACCAGCGGCGGCACCATCTCGGGCTCGGTGCCGAGCGGCACGTTCGTCACCGACGGGACGCCGGTGACCCTCACGGCCACGGACACGAGCGTGGTCCGCACGTTCCAAGGATGGGCGGGTGACACCGTCACCAAGAACTTGAGCGTCACACTGCCGATGGGTCGGCCCTACTCCGTGCGAGCGGTGTTCCTCGAGACCTTCACCACGGCGGAGGTCGTTGCCCAGCTGCTCAACGGGTCGAGCGCGCTGACGGCGGCGCAGCTCGCAGACCTCGACCAGCTGGGGAACAACAGCGGCGCCTTCGATCTGGGCGATTTTCTCGCCTGGGTGCAGGCGACCGGAGCACCGCTCACGGCCCAGCAGCGGGCGCTCGTGAGCGCGGCTAAACGGAAAGGAGTGTCTCGATGAAGCGGCTCGGGCGATGGCTGGTGGTCGCGCTGGCAGTCGGCGGCGCCGGGAGCTGCAGCAGCGACGCGGGCACTGGTCCGGTGGCGGGAGTGTTCACCGTTTCGCTGACGACGCCCAACGCCGGCTCGGACGGCGCGATTCAGTTCAGGTTCACGGGGCCGCTCGCGCCCACGAGCATCACGGCCGCGCCGGGGCTGCGGGTCTTCTCCCAGCCGCCGACCTTGGTGACCCGCGTCGCCGTCACCGGGACGCTGGCAAACGGCGCGGTGTTGACGATCGGCGTCCCCGACACCCGCAAGCTGAGCCAATACTCCGCAACCATCGAGGCCGTGGCCGGGTCGGACTTCCAGCTGCGCCCGCTCACCGGGTACTCCCTCACGATTTCGCAGTAGCTTCGCAGTCGCCTGGCCGCGGCACGAACGCCGGCGTACCATCCGGCAGCCGGAGCGCGAGCACCGCCTCGCGCCCGGCGTGCGTCGCCCACGTCGCGAAGGCACGCGCGTCGGGATGTGGCTCCGGACGGCGCACCAGGTACAGCGTGTACGGGTTCGTGAGCATGGTGTCGGCGGCGAACAGGATGCGGGACGCCAGCCTCTCGAGCTTCGCGTACGTGGGGAGATCGGCGAGCGCGTAGGCCCGCCGTTCGTCGGCGAGGTGGAGTGTCGCCGCCTGGTCCGCTCCCGACTCCAGGTACCAACGCGGCGCCGGCGTCACTCCCGCGGCGCGCCACAACGCGAGCTCCTTCACGTGTGTGCCGGACGAGTCGCCGCGCGAGACGAACGGCGCGCCCGCTGCGGCGATGCGGCGGAACGCCTCCGCGGCGGTGGCGGCGGTCGCGACACGGGCGGGGTCCGCCGCCGGCCCCACCACCGCGAACCGGCTGGCGGCGAGCGGGCAGCGGAGCAGGGCGTGTCCCGGGCCGACGAGCAGCCGCTGTTCGAGTGCCGGCGCGTGCGTGATCACCACGTCCACGTCGCCGTTCGCGGCGGCGCGCAGGATCTGCCCCGATGGGGCGACTACGGTGGTCAGGGGAGCAGGGCCCGTCCAGAGCGACTCGAGCACCGCGAGCGCGCCCGACTGCTGCACGGTGTACGTAGTGCCGAGCCGTAAAGGTGCGGGACCGGCCCGACAGGCAGCAGCCATGAGGAACACCGCAGCTACGCGTTTCATGCCAGGGAATCTCCCCTATCGAGAATGCCCGTCCGGCTGCACCTTCCAGAACGTCGCCCCATGCACCGGGGCGGGAATGGTAACGCCGATGCCGGTAACGCGTCGCCTGTATGCCCCGATCACGATCGCGATCATCGCTCTGGCCGCCTGTAAGGGAACGGAGCCGTTCGTTCCCGTGGCCACAAGCCTCCACGTTGCTCCCAGTTCGCTGAGCTTCACCTCGCTCGGGGCGACGCAGCAGGTCGTGGCCATCGTGCTCGACCAACGGGCCGACACTATAAAGCATCCGACCGTGGGCTGGTCCTCCGACAACAGTGGAGTGGCCACTGTGTCCGCGTTCGGCTTGGTGACCGCGGTCGGCAACGGCAGCGCGCACGCGGTAGCGACGTCGGGTGGGTTGAGCGCCCAGGTCACGGTGTCCGTGGCGCAGGCGGCGGCGCAGCTCATCAAGGCAAACGGCGATGGACAGACGGGCGTGGTGCGTGCGACTCTGCCGTCGGCGCTCGCGCTCAAGGTCGTGGATGCGGCCAACAGTCCTATGGCAGGCCTCATCGTCACGTTCGCCGTGACGCTCGGTGGCGGCAGCCTCTCGAACCCCAGCGGCCCGACGGACGGCTCCGGTCTCACCACGGTCCAGTGGACGCTGGGCACGACGCCCGGACAGCTTCAGCAGGTCCAGGCCTCGCTGGCCGGCACCAGCGTCGCTCCTGCGACGTTCTCGGCGACTGCGACCGCTGGGCCCCCCGCGTCCGCCACCAAACTCCTAGGCGACAGTCAGACCGCCGCGACGAACAACCCGGTGTCGACGTCGCCCTCGGTGCAGGTCAGCGACTCCTATGGGGACCGCGCGCCAGGAGTCGCGGTCACGTTCGCAGCCACCGCGGGCGGCGGGACCGTATCGGGCGGCGCGGCCCACACCGACGCGAACGGTGTGGCGACGGTCGGACGCTGGACCCTCGGTCCCGGCGCTGGAGAGAATACGCTGACCGCGACCGTGGCGGGCTCGGGAATCAGCGGCAACCCGGTCACCTTTACGGCCACCGCGGTGCAGCCGGGTGCGCCCGCCAGCGTGTCGGCGGGTCCCGGGGACGGCCAGACCGGGCTCACGGGGTACGCCCTCAACATCGCGCCGGCGGTCGTGGTGCGGGACGCGGCGAGCTTCCCCGTCCCCAACGTGGCGGTCACGTTCGCGGTGGCGAGCGGCGGTGGGAGCGTCACCGGCGCGAACGCCACGACCGGGCTCGACGGTGTGGCCACCGCGGGTGGCTGGACCGTCCAGCTCGGCACGAACACGCTCACCGCCACGGCGAGCGGCAGCGGCATCACGGGGAACCCGGTCACTCTGGTCGCGACCGGTGTGAGCGCTGCGTATCATATCGATGTCCGCTATCTCACCGCGGTCACACCCGCCCAACGGGCAGCGTTCGACAGTGCCGCGGCGATGTGGGAGCGGCTGATCTACGGCGACGTGCCGGATGCATTGGCCAATTTCCCGGCGGGGACGTGTGGCCCGGGCTCGCCCGCGATCAACGAGACCATCGACGACATCATCATCTTCGTCCGGCTCGATTCGATCGACGGTCCAGGGAAGATCCTCGGCCAGGCTGGTCCGTGTCTCATCCGCGATCCGGGTTTTCAGCCGGGTGTCGGCGTGATGCGCTTCGACACGGCCGATGTCGCAGGCCTCCTCGCGGCTGGTATGTTCGACGACGTCGTCCGGCACGAGATGGGTCATGTCCTCGGCTTCGGTACGACCTGGCAATCTCTCGGTGTGGTGTCGGGCGTGGGCGGCACGGACCCGCATTTCGTGGGCGCGCAGGCGACCGCGGCGTTTGACCGTAACGGTGGTCAACCCTACAGCGCGGGCGCGAAGGTGCCGGTGGAGAACTGTTGCGGTCCCGGCACGCGGGACCAACACTGGCGCGAGACGGTGTTCGACACGGAGCTGATGACCGGGTTCCTGAATGGGGGCGTCCCGAACCCTTTAAGCGTCATTACCACGGCTTCGATGGGGGACCTGGGGTACATGGTGAATTACGCCGCTTCCGAACCGTATACCGTCGCAAACGTTGCGGGACTGCGTGCGCAAGCGTCCCTCCCCCAGATCGAGCTGGGCGACGACATCCTCCGCTTGCCGATCCTGGTTGTCGACAGGCGCGGCAGAGTGACCCGGATCATACGACCGAAGTAGCCGGCAGAGACGGGGCCGGCGTCATTGCTCGCGCGTGAGGACGCGGATCGGCGCGAGCTGCTTCGTCCCGAGTGCGGCGTTGAGTCCACCGAGCTCCTTGGCGGTCCATCCATCGAAGGCCGCGACCACGTCGGCCAGCTCGTGCTCGATGGCATCCGCGCGCTCCACCTGAGTCGCGGACGGTCGCCCCTCGTAGAAAACGACGTTGCCGTATAGGTCGGCCAGATTCTCGCGCAGCCGCTCTTCGCCGGTAATCATCCCGCCCTCTTTCGTGGCCACGATCTTCCGACGCAACTCGTCGACCGCGGCCGATGCCGCACCCAGCCGTGTGGCGAGGCTGTCGCCCGCTGGCAGCTTGCCGGCCCGGTCGTCGAGCGCCAGGCGGACGCCGTTCATGCGTTCGACCGCGAACGTCATGGTGCCGAGCAGATTGTAGAGCTTCATCGCCAGGTCGAACTGCGCCTGGCGCTCCGCGGGTGTGTGCTTCGTTCGTGGGTCCGGTACGAGCAAAAGCGGTGTGGTGTAGGTGTCCTTGTCCTTAGACATCTTCACGGTGTAGGTGCCGGGCAGGAGGCGAGGGCCGAACGCCGCGCCGAACGCCACGCTCGCTGCGGACGGCACCTTGGGTGGCGGGAGGCGCATGGCCCACGTCACGCGGTTGAGGCCGCGTCGTTTGCTGCTCGGCACCGTCCCGACCTGCCGGCCGGTCTGATCGAGTACTTCGATCGTCAGATCACCGAAGATGTGACGCTTCTTCTGGTAATAGGTGATCACCGCATCGCCGGGTGGGTTGGGCCCGACGAACGCGGCGTCACCGTTGGCCCATCCGCCTTGAGCGGGGACGCGCTGGACGATCGGCCGGGCTTTGAGGAAGACCGCATTGCTGGCGAGCGTCGCCGGCGTGAGCGCGCGTAACGGTGTGATGTCGTCGACGATCCAGATGCCCCGTCCATGCGTCGCGATCACGAGATCGTGGTCTCGAGGATGGATCGCCAGATCGCGCACCGCCACCGCCGGGAGATCGCCGCCCTTATAGTGCGCCCACTGCTTCCCGCCGTCGAGTGAGACCCAGAGGCCGAGCTCGGTGCCGAGGAAGAGCAGGTCCGGGTTCGCCAGGTCTTCCTTGATGACGTGTGCGTATCCGCGCACCGGACTATCCGGGGCGACCAGCGCCGACCAGGTCTTCCCGTAGTCGCCGGAGCGGTAGGCGTACGGTCGCGGGTCTCCGAACATGTGCAGGTCGAAGGTGGCGTACACGGTACCCTCGTCGAAATGGCCCGCGTCGATCGACGAGACCCATGCCTGCGGCGGCAGGTCCTTGATACCCCGCGCCACGTTCGTCCACGTCTTGCCGCCGTCCCGCGTGAGCTGCAGGTTGCCGTCGTCGGTGCCGACCCAGACGACATTAGGATTCTTCGGTGATTCGGCGATCGCGAAGATCGTGGTGTGCGTTTCCGCCGAGGAGTTGTCCACGGTCACGCCGCCGGACTGCTCCTGTTGCTGCTTCGCCGGATCATTGGTGGTGAGGTCGGGCGAGATGCGGTCCCACGTCTGTCCGAAGTCGCGCGAGCGAAACAGGAATTGCGCGCCGATGTAGATCGTGCCCTTGCGCGTTGCGCTCACGTGAATGGGCGTGTTCCAGTTGTAGCGCAGCTTACCCTCGCGGTAGCGGGGGAGCGGCTTGACGTTGCGGGTCTCGTGGGTCCGGCGATTCACCCGCCCGATTTCGCCCCCCTGGGATTCCGCGTAGAGGTAATCGGGATCGGCGGGATCGATGAACATCCAGAAACCGTCACCGCCGTACATGTTTTCCCAGCGACTGTTGGTGATGCCGCCCGGGTACTCGGACTCGCCCACCCACGAGCTGTTGTCCTGCAATCCTCCATACACGTGGTACGGCCGGTCCAGGTCGACGCTGACGTGGTAGAACTGGGAAACAGGCAGGTTCTCGGCCTTCCACCATTTGTTGCCGGCGTCGTAGGAGTACCACAGGCCGCCGTCGTCGCCGGTGATCAGGTGGTCGGTGTTCACGGGGTCGATCCACACGTCGTGGAAGTCGCCGTGGGCGCCGCCCCCGATGTTGCTGAAACTCGCGCCGCCATCGGTGCTGACGATCAACGACAGGTCTGGCTTGTAGAGCCGGTTCTCGTTTTTCGGGTCGACGATCAGGTTCGCGAAATAAAACGGCCGCCAGATCATGAGCTGGCTGCGATCGCGCGCCTCCCAGGTTTTGCCGCCGTCGTCCGAGCGATACAGGCCGTTCTTGGGCACCGCGGCTTCGATAAACGCATACACCACGTTGGGCTTGGACGGTGCCACCGTGACCGCGACCCGCCCCCACGGCTTCGCCGGTAAGCCCTTCGCGCCGTTCGCGTCCAATTCCGTCCACGACGCGCCGCCGTCGCTGCTCTTGAAGAGGCCGGAGCCGCTGGGAGCGTCGGGACCGTTGCCCCCGGAGCGGAACGTCCACCCTTGCCGGCGGAAGTCCCACATCCCAGCGTAGATCGTCTTGGGGTTCTGCGGATCGAGCGAGGCCATCGAGCATCCGGTGGACGCGTTGGCACCCTTCAACACCTTCACCCAGGCCTTGCCTCCGTCGGTCGTCTTGTAGAGGCCGCGCTGGTCGCTGTCGCTCCAGAGCTTTCCGGGCACGCACGCGTAGACGGTGTTGGACTCGGTCGGGTCCACCAGGATCTTGGCGATCCGCTCGGACTCCGGGAGCCCGACATTCACCCAGTTGTCGCCGCCGTCCACCGACTTGTAGATGCCGTCGCCGATCGAGACGCTGTTGCGCGTCCACGCTTCCCCGGTGCCGACCCAGATCACTTTCGGGTTTTTCGGATCGATCGTGATGGCGCCGATGGACTGGACGGGCTGCTTGTCGAACACCGGCTTGAAGGTCGTGCCGCCATTGACCGACTTCCACACGCCGCCGCTCGCCGCGCCGACATAGACGGTGAGTCGGGGCCCTTCCTGCACGGCGGCGACCGCTGCTATCCGGCCGCTCATCGCCGCCGAGCCGATGTTCCGCGCGCCGAGACCGGAGATGGTTTCCGAATCCACCTTCACGGGCGTTTGTGCGCTCGCGTGTCCCGCGAGCAGCATGATAGGCAGCCACCGGGCGGTCATGAGTTAATTCCTCCCCGGCTTGGCGAAGCGGCCGTCGTCGACCGGGACGTTGGCCTCGATTTTGTCGAACGTGATCTTCTGGGTGTCTTCGCTGCCCTTACGCGTCGTCTCGATGGAATACGGCAGGTACCAGCCCGCCACCGCCTTGTAGTCACCGAGCGTCGTCTCGAATTCCTGCTCGGCGCCGCGGATCATCCGCTTGATGTCGATCTTGATCGGCACGTAATAGTCTGTGTCCATGTAGTAGTATCGGAGGTCGCCGCTCGCGAGCGTCACCTTGAGCTTGTAGACGTCCGTGCCTTCGACTTGCTCCGTGCCGGCGAACTCGACCTTGTTTCCCTTCTGGCGGTAATTGACGAGGGCTTCGTCGAAGTCGGCGTCCTCCACGATCTGTTTCATCTCCTCTTCGCTCAGCGCCTCGGGGTCTTTCTTCCCCTGCCACGGCTCGATCTTCCATCCCGTCTTGCCATCGTAGGCGTTGACGCCGGTCATGCCTTGGAATACGAACTCCTGCCGAAGCTTGTTCGGACGCTTGCTCTCCTCTATGACCCCCGCCTCGAAGCCGCCGCCGAGGACGACCTTCCCCGTGCGCCGCAGCGTCGTCACGGCCTGGATCTTGTCCATTCCGCCGACGTTCGTGAGATACTTGGCGATGATCTCGTCGGCGGTCTGGGCCGTCAGCGGGGCCGCGAGGGCCGCCAGCGCCAGCGTCAGGAGGGGTTTCCGCATGGACTGCTCCTCGCGTCGAGGGTGAACAAGGAACGCCCTGCGGGATGATACAGGCGGTCGGCGCGACGCACCAGCGAGCGCGATATGGTTGCATCCGCTCACGCCACTGCCTACGATTACGCCGTTCGGGGCGGTAGCTCAGCTGGGAGAGCACCTGGTTTGCAACCAGGGGGTCGTGGGTTCGAATCCCATCCGCTCCATGCCGGCCGCTAAAGCCAACGACCCCCCGGACTGGTCCGGGAGGTCGCTGGAAGCGACGTTCAGCGAGTCCTCAGGCGGTCGTCGATGTCCGCGATGATGGCTCGTGGGGCGCCACGCTTCTCCCACCCCTTGTGTTTGCCGCGATCGTGTCGCTCGCGGACTTCCCACAACCCGCGCACGGCGACCTGCTGACCCTGCGGCGTGGCGAAGATGCGCACGATTTCGTCGTCATTGTCATTCCGGCGCGCCCAGATGATCCGATTCGGTCCCGAGCGCTCCACGCGAACCACCGCCCAGCCGCGGTTCACGAGCACTTCGCGCGTGACCACGACCACGCGATCCACCGGCACGACGTAGACGTACTCTGCCGGCTCACTGTACACGACGGCGGCGCTGGTGTAGCCCCCGGCACAACCCGCGAGACTCAGCGCGCCGGCGACGAGCAGGCACTGCTGTGTGCGTTTCATGTCGGCTCCTGTTGAGTGACTGCCTTCTGAAGACCCCGCCGGCGCGAAGATGTTACGGACGCGCGTGATGCGCATCACCTTCCCCCAGGCCGGAGACGCGCCTGCCAGGGGGTTGCGGGTTCGAATCCCATCCGCTCCATTCACGCTCCTATTCAATGTCCCCTGCCGACTGGCTCCCCTTTCTCACCGAGCTCGCCGATCGCGCAGACGAGCTGGCGCTGCGATGGTTTCGCACCGCCGGGCTGCGTGTCCAGGAGAAGCCGGATCTGAGCCCCGTCACCGAGGCGGACCAGGCGATCGAAGCGATGGCCCGGAAGGCGGTGCGCCAGAACCACCCCGAGCTCGGTGTGCTGGGCGAAGAAGCAGGCGAAGCGCCGGGACCCACGGAGGCGCGGCTCATCATCGATCCCATCGATGGCACGCGCAACTTCGTGCGGGGCATTCCGGTGTTCGCGACCCTGCTGGCGATCGAGGCCGGCGGCGAGGTGGTGGCGGGCGTCGCGAGCGCGCCGGCCTTGGGAGCCCGCTGGCACGCGGCGCGCGGCAGCGGCGCGTTCCGGGACGGACAACCGATGACGGTGTCGCGCATCGCATCGCTCGAGCGTGCCATGCTGTTCCATGGCAACCTCGGACCTGGCGAGGGAGCGCCGCCGCCCGGGATCGCTGGGCTCATCGCCCGGGTCGAGCGTACTCGCGGCTTCGGCGACTTCTATCAGCACATGCTGGTGGCGGAAGGGGCGGGCGAGATCGCTTTCGATCCAGTGATGCACCCGTGGGACATCGCGGCCCTCCAGGTGATCGTAGAGGAGGCGGGGGGCCGGGCCACCAGTCTCCGTGGCGAGCGCTCCATTTACGCGACCAGCCTCGTGACCTCCAACGGGGCGATGCATCAGGCCATATTGGATATCCTCACCGGTTCCACAAAGGGTGCTCCATGACTGGTTGGAACAGAAAAGGCGTCCTCGCGCTGGCGCTCGCCGGCGCGGCAGTCGCCGGCCTCGCGATCGCGACTCCGGCGCCGCGGCCCGACATCATCGCGTACAAGACCTCGACCTGCGGCTGCTGCAAGAAATGGGTCGAGCATCTCGAAGCCGCCGGCTTTCGGGTCACGGTCCACGACACCGTGGACATGGCGGGCGTGGCGGCGCACTACGGCGTGCCCCGCCGACTCTCCACGTGCCACACCGCGCTGGTGCAGGGGTACGTCGTGGAAGGGCACGTGCCGGTGGATGTCATCGAGCGCCTGCTCAAGGAGGGTCCGGAGATCGCGGGCGTGGCCGTCCCGGGCATGCCGCCCGGGTCGCCGGGCATGGAGTCCGAGACGCCCGCGCATTACCAGATCGTGACGTTCGACAAGAGCGGCGGGACCGCCGTCTACGGGGTGCGATGATCGCCGATCCAGCCGACCTCGATCCACTGGACGACGACGACTTTCCGCTGGGCGACGGAACGACGGAAACCGAAGTGGTGGTCGTCTGCCCCCATTGCGGTGAATCGAACGAGCTCGGCCTCGACCCCGGTGGCGGCCCGCTCCAGGAGTACGTGGAGGATTGCCAGGTCTGCTGCCGGCCCTGGCGGGTAACCGTCCGCTACGGCTCCGACGGCAGCGCCGAGGTGTTTACGGAGCCGCTGGACGGCTGACTACCCGTTGCCGTTCCTATCTCCTGGCGGCCTCATATTTCCTGGCTACTTCCGGCCAGTCGACCACATTCCACCACGCGGCGACGTAATCCGGCCGGCGGTTCTGATACTTGAGGTAGTACGCGTGCTCCCACACGTCCAGTCCGAGCACCGGAATCTTCCCTTCCATGAGCGGGCTGTCCTGGTTGGCGGTGCTAAACACCTCGAGCTTGCCGCTCGCGACCACTAGCCACGCCCAGCCGCTGCCGAACCGGGTCGTGCCCGCCGTGGACAGCTGTTCCTTGAACGGTGCGAAGCCGCCGAATGTCTTTTTGATCGCGTCGGCCAGTGCGCCGCTCGGCTCGCCACCCCCACCTTTGCTGGCCGACGCCATGATCGTCCAGAACAGCGAGTGATTGTGGTGGCCGCCACCGTTGTTGCGCACCGCGGTACGGATATCCTCCGGGACGCTGGTGACGCCGCGGAGCAGCGCCTCGAGGCTCTGCTCGTACAGCGCGGGATGCTTGTCCAGCGCTGCGTTCAGGTTGTTCACGTAGGCTTGATGGTGCTTGCCGTGGTGGATCTGCATCGTCTGGGCGTCGATGTACGGCTCGAGCGCGGCGTAGTCGTAGGGCAAAGGAGGCAGAATATGCTTGTTGGCCTTCTCTGCGGGCGCGGTTGTTTGGCTCATCGTCGATCTCCTCTGGTGTGTGGCTCTGTGTCGATCTCAACCCGCGATCCCGGGTGAAGGTTCCCGCTTGATTCCGTTTGGAGCGCCGATATCTTCCCGAACCGGCAGCTCACGTCTCCGTCGCGGTCCCCTCACCTGCGAGGCGCACGATGGCGCTGTTCTCCGATGCGGGAATCCAGTTCTTGTTCCGCTGGATTCACTTCCTCTCCGGCATCACGTGGATCGGTCTGCTCTACTACTTCAACTTCGTGCAGGGTCCGTTCATGGCCGAGGCGGACGCGGCGACCAAGAGCGGCGCGACGCAGAAGCTCGTGCCGCGCGCGCTGTGGTGGTTCCGTTGGAGCGCGGCCGTCACGTTCCTGGCCGGGGTCGTCATCCTGGGGCTGCGGCGTGCGAGCTGGAGCGATCCCTGGGGGCTGACGATTCTCACGGGTGCGGCGTTCGGCACCGTGATGCTCGCCAATGTGTGGCGCGTGATCTGGCCCAATCAGAAGATCGTGATCGCGAATGCGGTGGCGATCGCGGGCGGCGGCCAGGCGAATCCGGCGGCGGCGGGAGCCGCGCGGCGCGCGTTTCTCGCGTCCCGCACCAACGTCGTGTTCTCGTTCCCCATGCTGTTCTTTATGGGCGCGGCGTCGCACTTCACGCTCCCCGCCGGCGGGAACCGCGGCCTCTGGGCCGTGATCCTGCTCGTGATCCTCGCGTTGTTCCAGATCAACGCGTTGGTGGGAACGACGGGGCCGACGAAGAAACCGATCGAGACGGTCCGCGGCGTGATCGTGACCGGAGTGGTGACGGCGCTCCTCGTCTACTGGATCGCCCTGGCCGTGCTGAGCGCGCCGGGGGCCTGACGTTGACAGCTGCGACCTCGACGACCCTGCCCGTCGGGGCCGTGGCGCCTGATTTCGCGCTGCCATCCACCGCGGGGACCGACGTCACCCTGTCCGCGTTCCGGGGGCGGAAGCACGTGCTGCTCGCGTTCTTTCCGCTCGCGTTCACCAGCACGTGTACCGCCGAGAACTGCGCCTTCAGTGAAGACTACGACACGTTCGAGCGCGCCGGCACGATTGTGCTCCCGATCAGCGTGGACTCGGTGCCGACCCTCAAGGAGTACAAGGCGAAGCACGCGATGCGGCAACATCTGCTGAGTGACTTCAAGCGCGACGTGAGCCGCACCTACGGCGTGCTGCTCGAGGACCGCTTCTTCTCGCAACGCGCGTATTTCCTGATCGACCAACAGGGCATCCTGCGCTGGCGCCACATCGAGGCGGAGCTCGGGGCCCGGCGGGACGACGCCGAGCTGCTTCGGCAGATCGCGGCGCTCTGAGCGGAGTCCCCCTTGAGACACGCAATGCTGATCGGTGTGGCGGTTGTGGGGGCGTGCGGATCGACGGCGTTCGTCCCGCCGCCACCCTCGCCGCAGCGCGTCTACGGTGCGAGCGAGGTGGATGAGCGGCCCGAGATCGTGCAGACGCCGCCGCTACACTATCCCGAAGGGGGCCGCGAGGGGGTGGTCGTGGTGCGCGTGGTGGTCGACACCGCGGGGAACCCCGAGCCGGCGACGGCGCTCGCGGTGCAGGGGTCCGACTCGGTGCTCGCGGCAGCAGCCCGGACGCTGGTGCTGAACACGCTGTTCCGGGCGGCCCGCGTGCGCGGCCAGGTCGTGCGGACCATGGTCGAGCTGCCCGTCGAATTCTCCGCCACCCCGACGCCCACAATCAAAATGCACATCGCCGGCGATGTGTACAGCGAAGCGGACGTGGAGGAGCGCCCTCACCGGATGTCGGGTCCGCCACTCACCTACCCCGCGCCCATGCTCCTCTCCCGAATCAGTGGGCGAGTCATCATCCAGGCGGTGATCGACACAACCGGACGGGTCGAAGACGGCACGGTGCGCGTGCTCGAGAGTAGCGACGTCCGGTTCAATGAGGCCGCAAAGGACTACGTCCGGGCGGCGCGGTTCACGCCGGGACGCCTCGCGGGACGCGCGGTGCGCGTGCGGTTCGAGATGTCGGTCGAGTTCAAGCCGCCCTCGCGGAACTAGACCCCCGTGGCGTCGGTCACGCTCCGCCGCCTCGCCAAGCGGTACCATCCCGACGGCCGGCCGGCGCTCGAGGACTTGTCGCTCGACGTGCGCGACGGCGAGTTCTTCGTGCTGCTCGGGCCGTCGGGCTGCGGCAAGACCACGGCGCTCCGTTGCATCGCCGGGCTCGAGGAGGCCAGCAGCGGCGAAGTCCTGATCGGTGGTCGCGACGTCACCCGTCTCGACCCCGCTGCGCGCGACGTCGCGATGGTGTTCCAGACGTACGCGCTGTACCCTCACCTCACCGTCCGACGCAACATCGCCTTCGGGCTCGAGGTGCGGCGCGTCCCGGCCGCCGAAATCGCCCGTCGCGTGCAGCAGGTCGCGGACCGGCTCGGGCTCGGCTCACTGCTCGACCGCAAGCCGGCGGAGCTCTCCGGTGGCGAGCGGCAGCGTGTGGCGCTCGGTCGCGCCCTGGTGCGCGAGCCGCAGGTCTTCCTGTTGGACGAGCCGCTGTCGAACCTCGAGCCCACCCTGCGTAGCGACCTGCGCGCCGAGCTGCTCGACCTGCACCGCGCCCTGCATACGACCGTCGTCTATGTGACCCACGATCAGATCGAAGCCATGACCATGGGCCAGCGCATCGCGGTCCTGGAGGGGGGGCGGCTTCGCCAGGTGGGCACGCCCGCCGAGCTGTACGGGCGGCCAGCCGACGTCTTCGTCGCCCGCTTCATCGGGAACCCGGGAATGAACATCCTGAGAGGCCGGGGACGTGGGGTGGGGGAGGAGGGAGGGATTGTGGATTGCGGCTCCTGGTCTGTTCCCGTCCCGCTCGAGCGCTACGAAGGCGAGATCTACCTCGGCGTGCGCCCTGAGCACGTGAGCCTCGTTGCCCCCGACCAAGGCGTCGGAGCGGCCGAGGTGCGCGGCGTCGAGCCGCTGGGTCCGGACACGCTCGTCCGAGTCGACGCGGGCGGCCCAGCGCTCGTGGCGCGAGTGCACGGCATCCCGGACCTCCGACCCGGCGATCGGGTGGGTGTGAAGCTCGATCGCCGGCAGCTGCATCTGTTCGACGCGGCGGGGGCGCGGCTTCCGTGAAGCGCGTACTGGTTCTGTGTTTCGCGTGCTGGGGGTGCGGCGGCGCACCGGAGTGGGGCATCTCGCTCTTTCACCGGGCCGACGACGGCGCCGCGCAGCTCGAGGACCAGCTCCTCACACCCTACCGCGCCCGGCACCCTGGCCTGCAGGTGCTGCAGCATAACAGCCCGCTCGCCGCGGCGGAGTACCGCCGCCTGCTGCTGACGGCGGCGGCGAGTGAGACCCTTCCCGATGTGTTCCAGCTCGACGACGTCGACGTCCCCGCGCTCGCCGACCGCGGTGGCGCCCTCGATCTCGCACCCTACCTCTCCCGCGTCGGCGTCGACCTCGGCCGCTACGACCCCGAGGTCCTGGCGATTTTCCGTCGCGGTGCAGGCGTGTACGGCCTCCCTCGCGGCTATACACCGCTGATGGTCGTGTACAATCGGGACCTGTTGGACCGCGCGGCCATCCCGTATCCCACGGATGACTGGACGTGGGACGACTTCCTGCGAGCGGCGCAGCGACTCACCCGCGACCGTGACGGTGACGGGCGGATCGATCAGTGGGGAGCCGCCTTCGACCGGCGGCCCTCGTTCTGGCTGCCGTGGATCTGGGCGGGGGGCGGCGATGTATTGTGTCCCGACGGCCGACGCGCCTCGGGATGCCTCGATGCGCCCGCCACCATCGCGGCGATCCGTTGGTATGCGGGCTGGGTGAGGCGCTGGGGCGTCGCGCCGCGTCCGCATGACCCGAGCACCTCGGGCGTCGAGATCGCCCGGCTGTTCGCAGCCGGCCGCGTCGCGTTCATGACGGTGGGCCACGACGTGGTTCGCGATCTCCGGGCCTCGGTGGCGGCGGGCCGGCTGCGGGTGGGATTCGCGCCCATCCCGCATCGTGCGGGGGTGCCGCCCGCCACCGTGCTCTATGCCTCGGCATATGCGGTGCCGGCGCGCGCGCTCCGGCGGAAGGCTGCCGTCGAGCTCGCGGCCGATCTCACCGACTCGCTGCCAGACGCGGCGCGCGGTGGCGCGGGAATCGAGCTGCCCGCCGTGGCCGCGGCCGCGCAGGGGGTGGCAGCGGGCGACTCGCTCGGCTGGGAGGCAGCATTCCTGCGAGCCGCGGCGCATGGACGGCCGGGGTGGGGAGCGCGCGTGGCCCAGTGGCGTGAGGTGGAGGCGGAGCTCATCGACATGATGGATCGCGTCACAATAGGCGACGCCGATCCTGCGCGAGCGGTGCACGCGACCGCACGTGACCTCGACCGGCTGCTGGGGGCGACACGATGACGGCGCTCGCGCGGTGGCGCGCTGGGGTGGTGGTACTGATGGCTGCCGGCGCCCTCGTGCCACTCGTCCTGTCCCAGCAGGCGCGGGGCCGCTACGAGCGCGCCCTGGCAGCGCGGGACGCGACCGCCGCGGCTGCGTATCTCACGATCGTCACCCCCTCACCTCGGGGCGGCGCCGGGTACGATCTGCCGCAGCTCCTCATCCGGGCGCGAGCGCTCGAGGAGCTCCCGGGGTTCTCCGGACGGTTCGAGATCTATCACGCGACGGCACCGCTGGTGCGGGCGACCGCTCCTCCCTTGCCCGCGGCAACACTGCAGCGGATCCGTCGGGAGGTGGCCGTCCGCTGGACCGGCGACGCGGCGCTCGCCCCGCTACTCGATCGCGACGGCTGGGACGTGGTGGGTGCCGTCGCCGCCCGGCCCGCCGCGGGAACGTGGCTGGTCTCGTTGTGGTCGCTCGGCGCGTTGCTGCTCCTCCTGGTCGCGGGGGCACAAAGCGTGGGGGCGATCGGCAGGCCGCGCCAGGCGTGGCGCCAGATCGTGGGCCCGTACGGGGTCGTGGCCGCGTTGTTCGCCGTGGCAGTGTTCGCCGACGTGCGAGGCGCCGCGGGCGACGCGACGGATCGGTGGTTGTACGATACGCGACTCCTGATGGAGGAAGCCGCGGCGCGCGTGCCGGACGTGCGCAGTGCGCCCGCTAGCCTCGCGGCGCTCGCCCGAGGGGCCGAGATCGTGCCGGGCGACTCGGGGCCAGCGGAGGCATGGCGCCGCGCTGCCGGCGGTGTTTCGAGAGCGGCCGTGGCCGTGCGGCTCGCGCCGGGGCGCTGGGTCGAGCTGCGGGCGCGGCCGGGGGAGGCCGGCACGGCCGGCTGGCTGCCGGTCATGCTCGGTCTGGCGGCGCTCGGTCCGCTCGCCGTGCTGCTCGCCGCGTGGAGCACCGCGAGCGCGCCCCGGCCGCGGCGCGAAACGATGGCCGCCTGGGCATTCCTCGCTCCCTCGGCGGTCCACCTCGCCGCGTTCTGCTTCGTCCCACTCCTGCTGGTGCTGTATGTATCGGTGCACCGCTGGAGCCCGATCGAGCCGACGAGGGCCTTCGTCGCGCTCGCGAATTACGATCACGTGGTACGCGACCCCCTCGTCTGGTCGGCGCTGGGCCGCACGCTGCTGTACGCCCTGTACGTGCCCGTGTCGATGGCGCTCGCGCTCGGCCTCGCGCTCGCAGTTGGGGGACGGCGGAAGTCCGGCGCGCTCGCGCTGCGCGCGCTGTTCCTGCTACCGTACGCTTCCTCGGTGGTTGCGGTGGCTCTCGTGTGGCGGTGGATGTACCACCCCGATTTCGGGTTGATCAATCGGCTGCTGGCGCGCGCGGGGCTCGGGCCGGTCAACTGGCTCGGGGATCCTAAGACCGCGCTCCTCGCGGTGATGCTCGTGGCCGTGTGGATGCAGCTGGGCTACCAACTGACGGTCTTCCTCGCGGGCCTTCGGGCGATTCCCCAGGCGTACCTGGACGCCGCTCGCGTAGACGGCGCGAATGCCTGGCAATGCTTCTGGCGCGTGACGTTCCCGCTGCTCCGGCCCGTGACGCTGTTCGTGCTGGTGACCGGAATCATCGGCGCGTTCCAGGTATTGGCGCTCGTCATGGTGCTGACGGGCGGTGGGCCGCTCGGCGCCACCGACGTGATCGTATATCGCATCTACCGGACTGCCTGGGAGCTGCTGCAATTCGGTGAGGCGAGCGCCATGGCGCTG
>Ga0114129_10003432_pt1 | contig 22271 bp, 19 predicted proteins | sample RhiMetdeltSRZDD1_FD_80071 | JGI IMG/M metagenome (GOLD analysis project Ga0114129, IMG submission 80071) | Populus rhizosphere microbial communities from Tennessee, USA - Rhizosphere MetaG P. deltoides SRZDD1 (version 2) (version 2) | ecosystem: Host-associated > Plants > Roots > Rhizosphere >... | reverse complement strand
GTTTCTGGCGTCTCAAGATGACGTGCGGAGATTCCTGCGGACTTACGCGGACATCGATCTCGCGGACGTGCGCTTTCCAAATCCATTCATTCCTGGTCTTCGTTTCAGCCTGGCCACTGGGCTCCACGTTATTCCCGCGCACGAGCGACGCCACCTGTGGCAGGCGTGGCGCGTGCGTCGCGCAGCCGAACAGTCTGCTTCACCTCACCGCAGCTGAGTGCGCCGTTCTCGAGCATTGCGTGTCGACTATTGGATTCGGAAGCAGCTTTCGACAGCAGTGTTGTTTCCAGTGGCAGTCCTCGCGATGACCTCGTACGTGAATTGCTTACCCAACGACAGAATCTGCGACGGGACGGTGAACCCAGTGACGCTGGGTGGGAGATCCACGCTCAGGTTCACCCCGTCGCGCTCGACGAATAGTTGATAACGGCTGATTCGAACCGGCCCCGCTTTGCCGATCTCCGGGTGCGACGTCGTCACGGGATCCCAATCAATGACGACCGGAGTGGTAACTAGCGGAACGTGCACGTCGCACTGTTCGGCTGCCGGCATTCCGGACACGGTGACCTTGGCCGGCGCGGCCATGACGTGCGAGAGGACAGCGGTGGCTTCGAAGGCGCGGCCGTTTTGGGCGACGCCCTCGATCTCATAGCGGCCCTCGGGAAATCGCCGGAAGAAATCTTTGGGATCGAGTTCGTCGAACGAGGGCTCGGCGCTCTCGAACGCGAGCTGCGTTAGACCTTGCGTGCGCAGTCCTCCACGGCTCAGGATCCCCAGCAGTTGACGCTCGCGCGGGTCTTCGATCGTCAGGCTCGTCCAGGGACCGCCGTCGATTGAGGCGTGAAGCCCGAGATCGCCATCCGTGTCGTTGAGCTCGAAGAAAATCTGGGCGTCGGTGAACGTGACCGGCGGATTGGCCTGCCTGGCCGACGTCAACGTCGCGGCACCAAGCACGACAATCAACGTAAGTGTCTTCTTCTTCATGATCCCTCCTGTTCGCGCGTTAGAGCGGCATTCGCGGCGGGCTTCCTTCGCGCGAAGGATTTCCGTCGGCAGCCGGCTCTAACGGGTGCAGCTTGGCGGCACCTGCCGCAGCCGCGACATTGGGGGAGGTCCTATGCGCAGAATCTCGAAGCAAATCACTGCGACGCTGGTCGCGATCGCTCTTCCCACGGCAGCCTCCGCAGGGCCCATGAGCAGCGTGGCCGGGCGTCTTGCCGCCGAGCCTCACGAAGGTCCGATCGCGGCCGCTGTCGCCACGGCCGGCAGCAGCATCGCGTCGAAGCAAGAGAGCGGACAAGGTCGAGGCCGGTTCTGGTCGAGCATCGCGCTGATCATCGGAGGTGGCGCGCTCATCGGCCTGAGCGCCTTCGAGTTCTGGGATGACGAAACCGGGCCGGACGATGGCGAGGATCTCAACGGCTCAGACGATGGGGAGGATTCGGACGGCTGGGGAAACCAGGCCATGCTAGGCGGCGGAATTGCGGCCGCCGGACTCGGAACCGTGCTATTGATGACGGGAGCAAAGAAACCCGCCCCTGTGGTCTCGCTGAAGCGGGGGCACTTTTCCGTCCGCCACACGATCCGTTTCTAGACAACTGCCGGTTCCGTCATGAGCGACCTGGCTCTGGCGCGGCGCGTGATTGCCGGCGACGAGGCGGCATTCGACGAGTTCTTTGCGCTGTACTTCCCCCGCCTCTATCGCTTTACCCTCGCCCGTCTCGGCGGGAACGAGGATGCCTCCGAAGAAGTTGTTCAGCGCGTGCTCATCCGCTCGATCGATTGCCTGCACACGTACAAAGGTGAAGCGGCACTTCTCACCTGGCTCTGCACGTTGTGCCGCCGGGAAATCTGGCGATGGTGCGAGCACGAAGGCCGCGACCGTAATGTGTCGTTCTCCGACGATCGACCCGAACTGCACGATGCGCTCGAGTTGGTTGCGACGCTTCCAGCGGACGGCCCGGACTTCGAGCTGCAGCGGCGTGAGCTGGCGACCCTCGTGCAGCTCACGCTCGATCATCTTCCCGGCCGCTACGGCGACGTGCTCGAGTGGAAGTACATCCACGAATTGTCCGTGCAGGAAATCGCCCAACGGCTCGGCGTTGGTTACAAGGCAGCGGAATCGTTGCTGACACGGGCACGCGCGGCCTTTCGAGAGGGATTTTCGCTCGCCGGCGAGTGGTCCGACGCCGTGCCGGGCCACCGTCCCCAATCATCAGAGGGATCATGAACGACAGGCCGGCACACACCGACGCGCGCGACGAAGACCAGACCGTGAGACTGCTGCGCATTGCGGGCGCGCGTGTATCCGTGCCTGCTGCACGCACTGCGCGGGTACGGGAGGCGGTCCACGCTCGCTGGCTAGTCGTCAACAGACGCCGGGCGATACGCAAGCGCATTCGTTGGGCTGCGGGATCGATCGCCGCAGCAGCTGTCGTGCTGCTGGTCGGGTCACGCGGAGTATTGGACAGGACCTCCACTCTCGAGGATCAAGTGGCTGTCGCGGTTGTCGAGCGGCTCGACGGAACACCGAGGCTTCTCACCAACGTCACGAACGACAACGCACGAGCCCTTGGTCCTCGCGACGACGTTCGTACGGGTGAGCGGGTTCAGACTGACGCGCGCGCGCGCGTCGCGCTTCGGTTTGCGGACGGCACATCGGTACGCCTCGATCGTGACTCTCGAGTGCAGATACTCTCCGCCGCCGCTATCGAGTTGTTGTCCGGAGCGGTATACGTCGATACCGGCCGAACCTCGGGACGCTTTGAGGTCCGGACGGCCGTAGCCATCGCACGAGACATTGGCACACAGTTCGAAGTTCGGCTCGTTCCCAACGAGACGGCGTCGGGTCTCGCCATTCGAGTGCGCGTGCGCACGGGTGTCGTCGAGCTGGAACATGCCGGGCGCTTCGCTTCGGGCCGCGCGGGAACTGAAGTGACATTCTCCGCCGCCGGGACGATCAGCCGGCCGATCCCTGCGTACGGACCGGCGTGGGACTGGGCCGTCAGCCTCGCTCCGCCGCTCGACATCGAAGGACAAACGCTTTCGGTGTTCCTCGGACGGTTTGCCCACGAGCACGGGTGGGAACTCCGCTACGCGGACGCGGCGCTCGCGCGCGAAGCGTCGGAGATTGTCCTGCACGGTTCGGTAGCGGGCTTGCCTCCGGCTGATGCCGCGCAGGTCGCGATTACGACGAGCGGCCTCCGCTGTCGGCTCGACAACGGCGAGCTCGTGGTGATGAGAGGTTCAGGGGCGAAGTAAAAAACTCGAGTTCACCCCATGCGTTGCTTCTCCGCGATCCTCGCGATTGCTGCGACGTTGGTTCTCGATCCTTGTGCGGCCGCCGCGCAGGACGCAGATTCATTTGTGGGCAAGCCGCTCGCGGATGCGCTACACGCGCTGCAGGGCAAGGGCCTGCAGATCGTCTTCACGTCCGTGACGGTCAGACCAGAGCTGCGCGTTCAAGTGGAGCCTCGATCTCGTACCGCCAGAGGCATGCTCGACGAGCTGCTCGCACCGCATGGACTCGAGGCGCAGGAGGGACCGAACGGCGTGATTCAGGTCGTTCGGGCCGCGCGGGCGACCGGCCCATCGCGGGCGTACCCGCCCGATCCGCCTGCTGCTATCGAAGGCCGCGTCGTTCATGTATTCACGCGCGCCCCTGTCGAGAATGCGATCGTGGAAGCGCCCGGAGCGGCTGCTGCTGTGCGAACCGACGCAACCGGCGGATTCGCTCTGCGGCCCGTCACGCCAGGAGCGTGGGTAATTCGCGTCTCGATAGACGGCTTCGCGCCTCTTTCCAAAGTGATTCGCGTGAGCCGCGCCAAGACCGTGAACGTCACGTTACGTCTGGCCCCTCTTGGAACGACTCATAGCGAAGAGATCGTTGTGACGAGTGCCACGCCGTACTGGCCGAGCCGAGGAAAGGGCACGGAAACGAGCATGACGCGCGGGACGTTCGCGCAAGCGAGCGGCGGGCTGGTCGACGACCCGGTGCGCGCGGTTCAGACGCTTCCGCGCGTCTCGCTGCCGGACGACTTTCGAAGCGATTTCATCGTACGCGGAAGCCCCTTCCGTCATGTCGAGATCGTCATCGACGGCGTGGCCACGCCGTGGCTGCAACACACCGCGTACGGTCGAGGAACCAGCGGATCCCTCACCATGCTCACGAGCCACGTCGTGAACGACGCCACGCTGCGCGTAGGTGCCTACGCGCACCGTTCCGGCGACCGCCTCGGTGCCGAGCTGGACATGACGATCCGCGAAGGATCGCGCGAACGCTTCGAGCTGCGCGGTGCAGTAAGCGGTACGAGCGCGACAATCATTGGCGAGGGTCCGCTGGGCGGCTCCGAACAAGGTGCGCAAGGCTCGTGGCTCGTGGCGGCTCGAAACAGCTTTCTGGAATGGCCCTCGGCCAAGGGAGGAGCGACGCGTACTCCGTTTGGATTCTCCGACGGGATCGCGAAACTCGTGTATGACGTGCGTCCCACGCAGCGGATCGGCTTTAGTGTGCTCGGCGGGACATCAAACGTCGACGACGACGAGACGCAGGGCACGGGCGAGCTGGCGGGCGGCACGAATCGCACAACCGTTGCCAATATCTTCTGGCGATCGAGTTTCGGATCGTCCATCGTGCTGACCCAGCGCGCGTACGTCGTCAAGCATCACTTCCTGAGCGCACCTGAGTTCGGGCAAGCGAGCGTCGGCGGCGGCAACGAGGAAGTCGCGTATCGCGCTGATGTGGCGCGCCCGCTCTTTGGCGGGCTGATTGAAGCGGGAGGACGAATCGGGAGAAGCACCGCAGACGATGGCGCAAAGGCCGTTAGCGGAGGCTCGTCGGAGCAGTTCGTGTGGCAGCGCTCCGGATACGTGAACTTCGCGTGGGCGATAACGCCGTCGCTCACCGTGTCGCCAGGCTTTCGGATCACCGATTCCACGCTGCTTCCTTACAGCACGTTCACGCGCTGGATTGTCGGCGAGTACGAGTTTCGCCCGCGTTGGACGATGAGCGCGTCGATCGGCGTTTCATATCAAGCGCCGGGACTTTATCAGGTGCGCGGCCGGCCAGCCGAACTGCCTGAGTTGCGCCCCGAGCGGGCACGGCATCTTGACGTCGGCGTCGCGCACCAGCTCGCGAGGTCCGTCAGCTGGCAGGTGACGGCGTTCGATCGCAAAGAGCGCGACATCCTGCGCGAGCCGGATCTGTACCCACGGCTCGCTGCCGATGCGCGGCTCGATCCCGGGCCACGACTCTATACCAACGGCCTCTTGGGATCGTCGCGCGGCGTCGAGCTGCTCGTCACGCGGAAGAGCGCGACAGGATTCTCGGGTTGGGGATCGTATTCATTTGGAAAAACGAAGCAGACCGACATCGGTCGCAGCGAAACGTTCTGGGCCGACTTCGATCAGCGCCACCTGGTCAACCTTTTTGGCGTCTATCGCGTGTCCAGCCGTACGAGTCTCGGCGCAACTGCTCGCGCGGCGAGCGGGTTCCCGATTCCCGGCTACCTGGATAGTCGAGACGGGACGCTGGTCGTGGGAAGCCGGCGCAACGAGGTTCGTCTGCCGGCCTACGCACGGCTGGATGTCAGAGCCAGCCGGACGTTCGAGACGTTCGGTCGGCGCCTGACGGCGTTCGGGGAAATCGCGAACGTGCTGGACCGCGCGAACGTCGGCCTGGCTCGAGGCGCCATTGATCGCGCGACCGGTGAGGCCGTTCGGTTCACGACCCCGATGTTGCGCCGCAGGGCGTCGCTCGGGATACTGATCGAGTTCTGAACCCGTGAGCGCATCCTTCCCGAGGACCTTCAGAAACTCGAGGCAATGCTCGACGCCGCGGACATGAAATGCAGGCAGCCAGCTTACGAATGGGCGGTCGCGACCGGCCGCGTTTCGAGAGGGTCGCGACGATCGCCGAGAAACGGCAGCGCGCCGATTGCACACGCGATCGCCGGGATGATCACCCAGAAAATCGGAATCCTCCAGTAGAAGTTGTCCAGGACGCTCATCACGAGCATCTCCGCAGACAGATAGATTGCTGGAGAAACAGCGGCGATCAGGCGTTGCGCCGCTCGAGCGCCCTGCCACCGTGCGAGTGTTGCCGCCAACGCTCCCGCGAGTGGCAATGTCAGGAGCCACGGCAGGTATGCCGGCCCATCGGCGGACACCGTGAGGCAAGCGGAGTTGTTGAGCAGCACGGTGTCGTGAATGGGCGCGCAGCCTTCTGGCGTGATCAATAGGTAGACAAACAATCGCAACACCGCGAACGCAACGATTGCGGCCACGATTCCTGGCAGAACGACTCTTCGCGCGACATTCATCGGGTCCTCCTTCGAGCGCCGGATGTTTCGACAAAGCGCGCCCCAGTCGGACACTTGAGCAAGCATCTGCTGCTCGGCGTCGGAATGGCCGTCTCGCTGTAATTGGATGTAGCCCTCTTCGAGATGCTCAGCGATCTCGGCGACAACTTCATGCTGTTCCTCGGGTGCCAACTTGCTGTCGACGAGACGCTCGGCGACGTAACGCGTCCAATCAGGCATCGGACAACCTCGCCAGGCGATTGAGGGCCTGAAAGAACTCCCGCCATTCCTGGCGCAACGGCCGCAAGCGCCGCTTGCCGTCCGTGGTCAGCCGGTAGCAGCGTCGACGCCTTCCGCTGGGCGTTTCTTCCCAGGAGGCTTCCACCCATCCGCGAGTTTCCATCGAATAGAGCACCGGATAGAGCGCAGCAACGTCGAACGTGATCACGCCTCCCGTGTGCTCACGGATCCGCTTGGCGATTTCGTACCCATGCAGCGGACCCTCCGCGAGAACGGCCAGGACAGCCAGCTCGGCGCTGCCGCGCTTGATCTGTGGCGACACACTGGGGCTCTTACTCATATATAAGATTATTATACATAAGAATCTTTTGCGAGTCAACTGTCCGTGGTCCGCGCGTCGCCCGTCAGCGTTTCGGATGCGGTTCGACAGGCGCGTCGCTGAGCCGGAGCGACCACTTGATCGCTTCGAACATCATGTTCTGCACGTTCCTGATGTCCCACGCCTCAGTGCTGTGCGACAGCGAGCTGTACACGACGCGGCCCTGCCCGTAGGTCTTGGTCCACACGAGCGGGAAGTCGCCATCGGCCGGCAGTTTTGAGGAGGGTGCGCTTGCCGGATCGAAGCGCAGCAGGACGTCGACGTTATCCCGCGTCAACGCTCCGGCGCGGTAGAACTCGTCGGTGTAATCGAACGCACCGCCCCAGTGCTTCACGATGGGATGATCGGGGCGCTCGTTGACGATCCGGCCAGGCCCTGTATAGAGGTGGCCGCCGTAAGTCGCGCCGAGCATCTCGGCGAACGCCGGCCACGACTCGAATGCCGTCAGCCCGGTGTGGGCGGCAACGAAACCCTTGCCGCTTCGCACGAAGGCGAGGAGTTCTGTCTTTTGCTGCTCGTTGATCGGTACTTCGCGGTGACCGAGAAAGAAGATCCCGTCGACGTTGGACAAACTCGGCCCGCCACTGGCCGGCGTACCGTCCGTCTTTTGTGCCTGATTGAAGATGATGTGAGAGTCAGTGCGGATGAACGTATCCCAGAGCCCCGACTCATAGCCAAGCCGCTCGACAACGGCGAGTGCATGTGAGGTGAACGCGTGCTGCGCCTGGCCGTTTCTCGTGTCGGCCCACGCGAGGAGCACTTTCCGGAGCCGCGGCTGAGAGCCTCGCCCTTGCTCACCGCTGGGGCTGCCGCCGGCCAACAGCACGAGTACAGCTGCGGCAGCAAGATACCGGTGACTCGTCATCGCTTCGTCGTTTTGTCTTCGCGAACAATCTCGACGAGCGCTCGCAGTGCGGCGGTATACGAACGCCAGCCAAGGCCCATCACGGTTCCTCTGACGGCGGACGTCAAGATCGAATGCTGGTGAATCTCGTCGCGAGTACCGAGATTCGAGATGTGCACCTCGATGACCGGAAACGGCATTGCCTTGATGGCGTCGTGCAGGGAGACGCTGGTGAACGTCAGGCCTGCACCATTGATCAGCGCGCCGTCGACGGCGTCGATGTGTTTCTGAAGTGTGTCGACCAGCACTCCTTCAGAGTTGGACTGGGTGGTAATCAGCTCGACGTTGAGCTCCTTCCCAAGCGCCACCAGTCGCTCGTTGATCTGATCCAGCGTCGTCGTGCCATAGATCTGTGGTTCCCGGCGGCCAAGGAGATTGAGGTTGGGTCCGTGGAGCACCAGGACGCGAAGCCGCGGCTGTTGTGCCTGCGGTTCGGGTGCGAAAGCCGGAGTAACCGTGCCGGCAGCGATCACGAGCGCGCCGGCGATACACACGCGTGTCCACGTCGAAGGCATCACGTCTCGTTCCCTCTAGCGCCTAGATACTACTTGCGATCAGCAGGCTGCGTCTTACGCCTTCCTTTCGAGGCGGCCCCGGACTCTGGCAGCTACGACCTTGACATAGTGTCTATAACACACTATATTGGTGTCGCGTAGACACTAACAAGGGAGTTGCTTCGATGCTTGCCTACTCGAAGAATCCGCCGACGACCTACGTGTTGCATTACCGAAATGGCACCGTTCGTCGTGAGGGTCCCGGCCTGGCCTTTTGGTATTTCCAGCCGACGTCAACGATTGTCGCCGTTCCAATCGCGAGCCGCGATGTGCCATTCGCGTTCAGCGAGGTGACAGCGGACTATCAGCCAGTGACGTTGCAGGGCCAGCTGACGTACCGAATCGCCGACCCACGGCGTCTGAGCGGATTGTTGGATTTCAGTATTCGGCCAACAGGTCAGTACGTTTCCGACGATCCCGAGAAGGTGCCCGATCGGCTGATTCACACCGCACAGAATTTCGCCCGAGCGGTCGTGCAGCGGCTGACGCTCCGAGACGCGCTGGTCAGCTCGGACGGTCTCGTGGCCGAGGTCGGTGCGGCGCTCCGCAATGCGGAGACTGTGCGGATGCTGGGCGTGGAGATCCTCGGGTTGACGGTGCTCTCCATCAAACCGACGCCCGACATCTCAAGGGCCCTCGAAGCCGGAGCCCGAGAGACATTGCAGCGGGAGGCGGACGAGGCAATCTACGCGCGCCGCAACGCCTCAGTCGAGCAAGAGCGCCGCATCAAGGAGAGCGAGCTCCAAACCGAGATCGCGGTGCAAGAGAAGCAACGTCAGATCCGCGAAACGCAAATTGCGGCCGACATCTCCGTTGAAGAGCGTCGCTCGGCACTGGTCGAGCGCCGCACCGAGAACGACCGCCGCGATGCCGACGCCAGGGCGTATGCCTTGCGAGCGACACTGGAACCCGTTCGCAACGTCGACTGGCGGACGTTGATGGCCCTCGGCGGTGTCACGGATCCAAAGCTGATGATCGCGTTGGCATTCCGCGAGCTCGCCGAGAATGCCGGGAAGATCGGCGAACTCAACGTCACGCCCGATCTGCTCAAGGCGTTGACAACCACAACCGGACGGTGAACCCATGGCCAGCTACGAAAAACTCGTTCTCGTAACGCGTCGAACGCGGCTGGAAGAGCTCATCGATCGGTTCAACACGAAAGGCCAGGTCCGATTCTACGTCGCGCACGCGGGAGGCGATTTTGGCGAATACGAAAGAGAGCACGATGCCTATCAGCGCGCGCTCGATCGGCTACGCCGCGATCTCGACTTTGGAGTGCCGCGGCAGTTCCTCGAACGAAGTCTGATTGCGACGTATACATTCGGGGCCAGCGACCTGGTTGTTGCTCTCGGGCAGGACGGCCTGGTCGCAAATGTCGCAAAATACGCCGGGGACCAACCGATCGTTGGCGTCAATCCCGATCCCGAGCGATGTGACGGCGTCCTCCTGCCATTCTTACCTGAGGAGACGAAGCCGGTTGTCGAGCGGCTCTTGAACGGAAAGGCCTGGGCGACCCGTCCTGTCACGCTCGCCGAGATTCATCTTGCCGATGGCCAACGGCTGTTGGCGTTCAACGATCTGTTCATCGGAACGAGGAGTCATGCATCGGCCCGATACCGGATCACCGCGAATGGCCGTAACGAGGCACAGTCATCAAGCGGCGTTCTGGTGAGCACCGGGGCCGGCTCGACGGGGTGGATGTCGTCAGTATTCAACATGGCCACGGGTGTGACAGCGTTCGCAGGTGGGCAGGGCGCGACGTCGATCCAGTTTCCGTGGGAAGACCCAAGGCTGCTCTTTGCCGTCCGCGAGCCATTCGTGAGCCGGCACTCAGCGGCATCGATTGTCGCGGGGTGGATCGACGAGGGGAACGAGATCAGAGTCGAGTCGCTGATGGCAGCCGGTGGCGTGATCTTTTCGGACGGGGTAGAACAGGACTACCTGGAGTTCAACGCTGGTGCGATCGGACGGGTCCGTCGAGCAAGCCAGCACGCCTACCTGGTGGTCCGAGGGTCGTGAATGGCGAGAAAGTCGGAGATGCAGGTCACTGTCGATATCGTCATCTTTGCGCTTCGTAACTGGGAACTGCAGGTGCTCCTGATTCAGCGCGCAGTGCCGCCGTTCGAAGGGCAATGGGCGTTGCCTGGCGGCTTTGTGCTCAACCACGAGTCACTTGAAGACGCGGCTCGCCGCGAGCTCGAGGAGGAAACCGGGGTGCGAGACGTCTTCCTCGAGCAGCTTTACACATTCGGCGACATTGGCCGGGACCCGCGCGGCCGGGTGGTCACCGTGGCGTACTACGCTCTGCTGACAACTGAGGCGGCGCCGTTGGTCGCTGGAACTGATGCTGGTGCAGCGCGATGGATGCCGGCGCGGACCCATCCACCGCTTCCTTTCGATCACGATCAGATTCTCGAGTACGCGCTCGAACGGCTGACGAACAAGCTGGAGTACACCACGGTCGGCTTCCAGTTGCTGCCCAAGAAGTTCACGTTGACGCAGTTGCAGCGCGTCTACGAAACCGTGCTCGGGCGCAGCCTCGACAAACGGAATTTCCGACGGAAGATGGCACTGCTCGGGATTCTTCAGCCCATTCAAGAGTGGGTTCAGGACGGGCCCAGCCGTCCGGCCCAGTTGTACCGGTTCTCCTCGAAGCAATTCGAACGCTTGCGGGATAAGGGAATCCTCTTCCCGTTCTAGCGAAACCCCCTCACTACTTTTTCGGTGGCGCCGCCAGTGGAAGGTTCGGCATCGCTCCGCTCGATTCCACGACTCGCCGCGACAGATAGTTGACGACGTTCGCTTCGTCTCGCACGGCCGTCAGATACGCCATGCGAAGGAGCTGCTCTTTGCGCGAGCGCAGCGTATTGGTGATGTTCTCGCGGACGCCGGGCGTTGACAGGTCGCGTTGCCCGGCCGGTTCGCGCGCGACGACCAGCACCAACGTGTAATTGCCGCCGGCGCTGGCGACGTTCACTGTTCCCGGAGTCTTGTTCAGGACGGCGTTCCGCAGCTGCGGCGGCGCCTGTTGCAACCGCGACATCGGCACCAGGCCGAGATCGCCACCGCGCGGCGCTGTTTCGGGATCCTCGGAGTAGCCGGTTGCAAGCTCCCTGAACGACGCGCCGCCCTTGAGGCGTTCCATCAACATCTTGGCCTTCGCGATCGCCGCCTCCGGCGTCGTCGCATCGTCACCGCTGGCATTGGTGATCTGCTGATCCCGGACCGGGGTGATCACGATTTGTGCGAGGTGGTAGGACTCCTCAGGAATATTGAATTGCGCGCGGTTGGCGTTGAAAAAATCCGTGACCGTTTGGTCGGTTACAGCGATTTTGGACGACAACTCCTGCTCGATGACCTTCTGGGTGAGGAGCTCACGGCGGAGTCCTTCCCGCATGTCCTCGGCCGTGACGTTCCGCCGCTTCAGCTCCTGCTGATACGCCTCGTCGCTGAGATTCTTCTTCGCGCTGTTGTAGGCGGTATCGAGCTCGCTTTGAGGGATCTCGAGTTTCAGCGAGCGTGCTTTCGCCAGCAGGATGTCCTGAACAATGAGGTCGTTGAGCAGCGTCAGCTTGCCAGCGAGGACCTCTTCGTCGGAGAGCGTCTGCGACGGATCGCGCATCCTCCGGTACGCCTTGTCGACGTCATCGCGGGTGATCGCGCGGCCGTCAATGGTGGCCCAGGTGTCGGCGGACACCGCGGGGGCGGGGGGAGGCGTCGAGCGACACGCGCTGACGGCCGCCAGCACGGCGACCAGCACCACGAGCCGGCGATAAACGGGGGAAAACAGGGATCTTATTGATGACATGTCCCCGAGAGAGTACTGCGTGAAGACCAAATCAAACAATAGGCAGTCAGAGAGTCGTGGCTGCACGCACATTCGACCGGGCGGAGCGGCATCCCGACCGTGAGCGCTGAGATGTCGAAATCTGGTCCCACCATTCGTCCATTCGTTGTACGCATGTGATGCGTCGCTGGCGATGGTGTGTGCCACACTAGTCGATCTGCTGGTGTGACTGAGAGTCACCTGCTCGTGCATTCTCGATTCAGGAGGGTTCTATGACGACTGCCACCTCAACCTTGCTCGGACGGCCAGTCTGGTACGAATTGATGACCACGGATACGGCCGCTGCCGAGACCTTCTATAAGAAAGTGATCGGCTGGACTTCCGCGCCCTTTGAGGGATCGCCAAATCCGTACACCGTCTTCAGCCGTAGCAGCAACGTGCAGGTTGCGGGTCTGATGCCGAGGCCAAAGGGCATGAACATGCCTCCGTTCTGGTCGATGTACGTTGCCGTGCCGAAGCTGGAAGAAGCGGTCGCGCACATCACGAAACTTGGCGGCAGCGAACTGTCTCCGGTCATCGACGTTCCGACCGTCGGTCGCATGCAGATGATGAAGGATCCGCAAGGTGCGGCTTTCTACATCATTCAGCCGTCGCCGTCCGAAGGACGTCCCGAGACGGCCCCGGAGATCGGCGAGGCGTCGTGGCACGAGCTGATGACAACGGACGCGCCGGCGGCGATGAAGTTCTACAGCGACGTCTTCGGCTGGCAGCCGGGCGAAACCATGGACATGGGACCGATGGGCAAGTACTACATGTTCAATCGGCCGCACGGAATGATTGGCGGCATGATGAACAAGGGGCCGGAGATGGCGAATGTGCCGCCGTACTGGGCGATCTATTTCCTCGTGCCTGACATCAATGCGGCCGTCGCGCGCATCAAGGCGAACGGCGGCCAGATTCTCAACGGGCCGATGGAGGTTCCTGGCGGCGACTGGGTCGTGAATGCCATCGACCCACAAGGTGCCGCGTTCTCGCTGCACGCAAAGAAGGCGCAGTAGCGATCCGACAGGCGCAGCTCACGCCCGCTGTGAGCTGCGCCCCGGCAGGTTGACGCGGCCGGACACCCCGGCGACAATCCGCCGAATGAGCCAGGCCGAGGATCGGCAACGGCGCGTGCAGTCGGTGTTGGCCGAAACTTTGATGCACGACCCGTCCGAGCGCGAGGAGTACCTCGATCGGACCTGCGACCCGCAACTGCGAACGGAAGTCCTGCACCTGCTGGCGGCCTATCAACACACTCATTCGCGTGCTGAGCGCACGCCTGAGGTCGGCGCTGTTGCCGACGCCCTCGACGATTTCAGCGGCACGGAGCGGTTTCGCGTGATGCGCCGGCTCGGCTCCGGCGGCATGGGCGTCGTCTACGAAGTGCACGACCGGGTACGCGACGAGGTGGTCGCGCTGAAAACCTTGCGCCGGACCAACGCGGTAAGTCTGTACAGATTGAAGCGAGAGTTCAGAAGCCTGGCGGACGTGACACATCCGAATCTCGCCTGCCTATACGAGCTCTTCGTGGAGGACGACAGAAGTTTTTTCACGATGGAGCTGGTCGAAGGCGTCAGCTTCATCGAGTACGCGCGGGGCGCCGATCGAGCGCGGCGCTCCGACAGCCGCCTGGTGGATGCGCTACGACAGTTGGTCGAAGGCGTCTCGGCGCTGCATCGGCAAGGCAAGCTCCACCGCGACATCAAACCGTCGAATGTGCTCGTGACGCCACAGGGTCGCGTCGTGATTCTCGACTTTGGTCTGACCGCCGAGCTCGTCGGTCAGCAATCGAACCCGCGCAGTTACGTGAGGGGCGGAACACCCGCGTATATGTCGCCCGAAGAAGTCGCAGGCCTTCCGCCGTCGGAAGCCAGCGATTGGTATAGCGTCGGTGTAACCCTCTACGAGGCGTTGACCGGCACAATCCCGTTTGCGGGCGCCGTGCGCGACGTGCTGGCACGCAAACAAACCAGCGATGCGCAAGCACCCATTGACGTCGCGCCAGACGTTCCGGTCAATCTCAATGCGATCTGCGTCGCGCTGCTGTCGCGGACGCCAGACCGGCGACTGATTGGTCCTGACATCCTGCGCGAGCTCGCCCAGAACTCAGAACAAGCCCCGGCAGTCAGCGAACCCGCATCGATCCGGGAGATGCCGTTTGTCGGCCGCGAGCAACCTTTGCTTCTGCTTGACGAAGCATTTCGAAAGGTCCTCCGCGTTGAAGCCGCAGCGGTCGCGCTGCACGGTCCGTCCGGCATCGGAAAGAGCGCGCTGGTCGGCTGCTTCCTCGGCGGAGTGCGCGAACGGCCAGACACCGTCGTTCTCTCCGGGCGCTGCTATGAGAACGAGTCCGTTCCATACAAGGCCGTCGACGGGATCATCGACGACCTGAGTCGATACCTCGGATCGATTCCGCGTCAGGACGTCGAACGTCTGCTGCCGCCGGATGTTTCCGCATTGACGCGAGTCTTCCCGGTGCTGCTGCAGGTGGAGGCGATCGCTCAGCTCCGTCGCCTGCAGGAACCAAGCACGGCCGACTTGGTCGATGTCCGCCGGCGGGCCTTCGACACGCTTCGCGAGTTGATCGGCCGCCTCGCGTCACGCCGCACGCTCGTCATTTGCATCGACGATCTGCAATGGGCTGACGCCGACAGTGCCGTCCTGCTGGAAGGGCTGCTCCGTCCGCCCAACGCGCCGGCCATGCTCACGCTGTTGTGTTTCCGCAGCGAGGAAACCGCCGCCAAGCCGTTCTTGAAAGACCTGCTCGAGCGCGCCGGCACGGACATGTGGTCGGCGATCTCACTCGAGCCCCTGAACGAGATCGAAGCGCAGGCGTTGATTGGGGCCGTGTTGCCGGCCGACTCGCGACTGAGCGACGACGATCGACGACGGATGGCCGAGGAAGCAGGGGGAAGCCCATTCGTCCTGGAGCAGTTGGCGCGATTCACGGGCGGGGGTAAAGCCCACACGTTCGCCACGATGTTCGACATGCGCCTTTCCGCGCTGCCAGCCGACGCGCGCAGTTTCCTCGAAACCCTCGCGGTGTGCGGACGTCCGATGGCGACCGAACTCATTTGCGATGCCTGTGGCGTCGCGCGAGAGAAGCAGACCCTCGTCGCAATGCTGCGCGCATCGCATCTGATTCGCAGCAGCGGATCGGCGGAACGAATCGAGACCTATCACGATCGGATTCGTGAAGTGCTGGCCGGACGAATTTCTCCAGAGGCGCTGCGGCGCATTCATGCGCGGATGATCGTGGCGCTCGTCAAGACCCGAAGCGATGATTGTGAAGCGTTGTACGAGCACTATTACGGCGCGGGCGATGCGGAGAACGCATCCAGTCAAGCGGCCCTCGCGGCTGGTAAGGCGGCGGCCGCTCTGGCGTTCGATCGCGCGGCATCCTTTTATCGCCACGCGCTCGCGCTGGCGCCGTCGGCGAACGCCGCGAGCGAATGGAGAGAAGGACTCGCCAACGCGGTTGCCAACACCGGCCGTCCGGCCGAAGCGGCGCAGGCTTACCTGGACGCTGCGACCGACGCGCGGTACCCGCATCGTGTCGAACTGCAGCGTCGCGCAGCGGAGCAGCTGCTCATCGGTGGGAACATCGACGATGGCCTCGAGCTGATTCGCCGGGTGCTTGCCGACATTGGAATTCGTCCGCCGGAAAGCCCGCGGGCGGCGCTGGTGTGGACGTTATGCCGGCGCGCCCGCCTTCGCTGGCGCGGGCTTGGCTTTGTGACTCGGCGGGTCGACGACCTCGACGCGGATGCGCTTCTGCGCATCGACACCTGCTGGTCGGCCGCAGCGGGTCTGGCGCTCGTCGACATGATCAGTGCATCCGATTTCAGCGTGCGCCATCTGCTGATGGCACTGGACGCCGGCGATCCATATCGCATCGCGCGGGCGTTTGCGATCGAGGCCACGGCCAGACGCGCTTTCCCTGGCGATCGCAAGTGGAGCGCGCGCTTCGCTCGAGAGTCGAAGCATCTCGCCGAGCGTGTCGGGCACCCACACGCCATCGCCTTGTCGTTGCTGGCGGAAAGCATCATCGCCACTACGCTGGGAGAATGGAAGAAAGCCACCAGCCTGTCCGAGCAGGCGCTGAGAATTCTTCGTGAGCAATGCGTTGGCGTCACATGGGAATTGAACATTGCTCAGAACATCGTGCTGTGGTCGCTGATGTACCAAGGTGAGCTCGGAGAGGTGGCTCGGCTCGTGCCTGGACTTCTGGCTGATGCCCGCAGCAGCGGCAATAATTACGTCGCGACCGAGTTATGCACCCGCAGCAACTACGCGTGGCTCGCCGTTGACAAGCCGGACGAGGGCGAGCAGGAAACGATGGCCAGCATCGCTCGATGGTCTCACAAGGGTTTTCATCGTCAGCACTACAGCGCGCTGCTGGCGCGCGTTCAGACGGCGCTCTATCGTGGCGACGCGCACGGGGCGTGGCGTGTGTTCCGCGATCAGGAACCGATGCTCCGGCGGTCGCTGATGACCAAAGTCCAGTTCATTCGCATCGAATCACTGTATCTGCACGGGCGATGCGCGCTGGCGATGGCGGCGGCGGGAGGGGACGCCCGCGCGTTTTTGCGCGTTCCGCGAGTTGCAGCGCGCCGAATCGCTCGCGAACGCATGGTGTGGTCCGATCCGCTGGCGCTGCTGCTCAACGCTGGCGTGGCGTATCTCGAAAGTAATCACGCGCTGGCGCTGAGCCTGCTACACGACGCAGCGCAGAAATTCGAGCGGGCTGAAATGAGGTTGTATCTTGCCGTGACCCGGCGGCGGATCGGTGCGCTGCAAGGCGATGCCGCCGGCCGCGCCTGCTGCGAGCAGTCTGACGTCTGGTTCGCCGAGCAGGACATCAAGAACCCGGCGGCCTTCACGCGGATGTTGGCCCCGGGGTTCCCTGAAATGCGCTGATGCTGCGCGGCGCTCTCAACCGCTAGCGCGCAAAACAATAGATCCGGCCGGCGCCACCTCGTGGGGCGGTATTCGCGCAGTTCTGGTTGGCATGCGCCGAATTCCACGACGCCAGCGCGCCAGCGGTGCTCTGATTCGGTCCCATCCCGTCGGAATGTCCGACTTGTCCGGTCACGGCCGCAGAATCCGACGTCCAGTCCGAGCACGTCAGGCCAGCTGCGACGGTCCCGTCCGCGTTCGATCCCGTCATGATGTCGTGTTCGATCGGCGTGGGCGATCCCGTCCACTGGCCGTTGATGCGCTGTCCCCGTTCGTCGAGGAACAGCGTTGCGTCCCCCGACCTCGAGTGCAACTCGGCCAGGTTGTTGGCGACCAATACGAGATTCGCGTTGTACCAAGGACCCGTACCGATACGGTCGCGAGCATGCGCCGGCTGATTGTTATTCGCGGGGTCGCGCTCGACGCTCAAGTAGGCGCGCCACGTGCGCGTCCCGTGTCCAACCGTGGCGGCGAGCCGCTGACAGGTGGCATCGGCTCCCGTGAGCCCGCCGAGATTGCCGGTCGTACTTGTGGCGCTCGTCACGAAGAAGCCGACTGCTGGCCCCGATGGCGCGGTCGGCATGTCATCGTCGCTGCAACTCGCTCCGACGATGAGGAGAACGATTGGAAAGATGGACCGTCTCATCGCTAGTCCCTTCTGATGCGGCAAGGGACCTCGATTGTAGCGCGTGCGATATCTCAGGTGACGGACCGAGTGTGCTCGAGCCGCAAGGCTCAGCTGTAGGCGCGCTAAAGCGGATGGCGTTTCATGTACTCCGCGCTATCCGCGATGCTGCGCAGTGGATCCTGCGCGAAGTTCCCACCCTGCTCGACGAAGTAATGCTTCAGGCCAGCGAGTTTCGCATCCGGGAAGATGCTGGGGAAATCGATCGATCCATTGCCGAGCTCGGTGTAGTCGCGACTGGTCTTGTGCATGTCCTTGACGTGCCACATCACGAACCGGCCCGGAGCACGTTTGAACCACTGGTTTGGTGTCTGCTTCGACGCGCGCGCGATCCAGTAGAGATCCATCTGCAGTTTGACGAGTGAGGGGTCAGTTTCTTTCAGGATGATGTCGTAACCGATCTGCCCGTTCTGATCGAGGAATTCGAAGTCGTGGTTGTGGTACGCGACTTCAAGCCCCGCTGGCTTGATTTGCGCGCCGATGAGGTTCAATCGCTCAGCGACCATCTTGAATTTGTCGATTGTTCGGTCGCCGGCATCGAGAAGCGGCCAGGTGATGTACGACTGGCCGAGTACCCGGGCGCCTTCGATGCAGTGATCGACGTACTGTTTCAGGTCATCGAGGTTGCCGGAGGCAAAGCGATTCAAGTCGTAGTGGCCGCTCGGTGTCGTGAGTTTGTACTCCTTCAGGCGCTCGGCGAACGTCTTGGCCGGCAGACCGTAGTAGCTCGTCGTCTGGGAATTGAATCCGTAGGTTTCGAGCTCCTGGTAGCCAAGCCCGGCGATGTGCTTCAGCGTCCCCTCGGCATCGCGCGCCATTGGTGCCCGCACGGTGAAGAGTTGCAGCCCCATCCGATAGCGGCCCTTGGGCTGATAGGCGGGAATGACCATCGCGGCCGACGCCAGCGTGCCAGCCTGCTGAATGAACGATCGTCGAGTCATCATGATCGGCGCGAGTCTACTACGGTTCTTCCAGGCGCGCGGAACAGGCAGTAGACGTCCTACGTCTAAGGGCCGTAGACTGTCTACAACTATGGCGAAGAGTCCCGACCCGAAGAACCCGGAAAACGGACGGCTGGAGCTATTGCAGGGCACGCTCGACATGCTGATTCTGCGGACGCTGCAGTGGGGGCCGCAGCACGGTCACGGCATTGGCCAGGCCATTCGCGCCCAGTCCGAGGACCTGCTCAAGGTCGAAACCGGCTCGTTGTATCCAGCGCTCCACCGGCTGGAAAAGCAGGGCTGGCTCAAGTCGGAGTGGGCCATCAGCGAAGCCAACCAGCGGGCCAAGTACTACCGGCTCACGGCAGCCGGAAAGGCGCAGCTCGTTCGCGAACAGAACCGCTGGTCGCAGCTCGTACACGCCATCGGCCGGATTATGAACCCGGCGCCCAGCAAGGAATAGGCATGCATCCTTCCGACAAGTCTCGCGCAAGGCCCATCGACAAGGCTCGGGGCAAGCCGGACGAACGCGAGCTCGACGACGAAATCCGCGGCCACCTGGCGCTCAGCGTGAAGGAACGCGTCGAGCGCGGCGAAGATCCCGAGGCCGCTCGCCTCGCGGCGTTGCGCGAGTTCGGCTACATCCCGGCCGCGCGCGACGCCATGCGGCGCGTCTGGTACAGCGAGTGGTTCGATGCTACCGTCGCCTTCGGTCAGGAAGTCCGCATCGCGATGCGTTCGCTCCGGCGCGCGAAAGGCCTCGCCGCGACCGTCATCATCACGCTGGCGCTTGGCATTGGGGCGAACGCGGCGATCTTCAGCGTTGTCCGCGCCGTCCTGCTGCGGCCGCTCGTAAATCGTGGGGAAGATCAGCTGGTCTACATCCGCCAGAGCGCTCCAGGGATCGGCGCCGCCAACATGACGTTCTCGGTCCCCGAAATCGACGATTTCAAGTCGAGCGCCACGACGATCAGCGCCTTCGGTGACTTCTCGACGATCGACTTCACGTTGATCGGTCTGGGCGAGCCTCGCGTCGTTCACGCCGGTGTGGTCAGCGGCACGTATTTCGATGTGATGGGTCTGCGGCCGATTCTGGGCCGACTTCTGAACACGAGCGACGATGGGGCTGATGCGGCTGGCGCAGCGGTGCTCACGTACCGGTTCTGGAATTCATCGCTCAACAGCGATCCTTCAGTAATCGGCAAGGCGATCCGTCTCGGCCCACGCACCGCGACGATCGTCGGCGTGCTCGAACCCTCCGTGCCATATCCGGCTGACACTGAAATCATCGCGAACGTCGTCACGAGCCCGCACCACCTGGGCGCGACGATGGTCACGCAGCGTACGCATCGGATGACCGAGCTGTTTGCTCGTCTGGCACCCGGTGCCTCGGTGGAGGATGCCCGTGCGGAGCTGACATCGGTGCACGGCACGATGATGCGGGACAATCCAGAGTCCTATTCGACCCGGGCGGAAACAACGCTCAGCGTTACCCCGCTGCGCGACCAGATTGCCGCGCCGGCGCGCACGATCCTGCTGGTGCTGCTTGCCGCGGCCGGAATCGTGTTCGTCATCGCGTGCTCGAACGTGGCCAATTTGATTCTCGCGCGCTCGGTGCGTCGTGAAGGCGAGCTGGCGGTGCGGGCGGCGCTCGGTGCAAGTCATGGCGCGCTTCGTCGAACACTGCTTGCCGAGAGCCTGGTGCTGTGTGGCGCGGGGGCAGCGCTGGGCTTGTTCTTGTCTGGTCCGTTGCTCGACGTGGTCAGCAGATTTGCAGCCAAGTTCTCGGTTCGCGCACTCGAGGTCACCGTCGATTCGACGTTGCTCTGGGTCGGCGTCAGCCTGGCAATGGCCGCGGCCGTGCTGCTGGCGTTCGTTCCGCGTTTGCCCTCGCCACACGCACCTACCGGCCTTGGTTTGACGAGCGGCAGCATCCGCATCACACCAGGTACCAATCGCCGCCTGCGACTTTTTGCGATGACGCAGATAGCGTTTTCGTTCGTGCTGCTCGCAGGTGCCGCGACGCTGCTTGCCGCGCTGGTCGCGCTGCAGACCGCGAACACTGGCTACAACATGCGCCAGGTGCTGGTGTTCGACCTTCCCACGTCGGGACTCAGTCTCAAGGATCCGCGTGAGATGGAGGTCTACGACGAGATCACGCGGCGCATCGACCAGCTGCCCGGCGTCGAAGGCGTCGCGCTCGGTGTCTTTGTGCCGTGGCGCGATGCGGGCTCGTTGGGACCTGGCTTCAGGTTTACCGGCGAAGGCTACGTACCGGCCGACGGTGAAGAGAACCCGCATGGGCGACTGCGAGTTGTGTCCCCCGGGTTCTTCAGCGTGTTGGGCGTTCCGCTGATTGCCGGGCGGGATTTCACGAGCGAGGACCGCACCGGCAATGAACCCGTCGTCATCGTGAGCCAGAGCCTCGCCCAGCGCTTGTTCCCCAACGGCGAGGCGGTCAATCGCAAATTGTGGTGGACCGATCCGTACTTCGCAAAAGATCCGCCGAAGCGCATCGTTGGTGTCGTGGCAGACGTGGACGACGAGAACATCGTGCCCGGTCCGGCGCTCACCATTTACCATCCGGTCCGCCAGGTCAATGTTGCCGGCCGTCTGTTCATGCATGTCAGCGGCGACCCGTATGCGCTCGTCCCGACGGTGACGCAGCTCATTCGGAAGATGTCGGCCAATCAACCGGTGGAACGAGCGGCAACGCTCGAAGACGTCCGGGCCGAAGTCCTGGCGCCGGAGCGGCTGCACGCGTTTGTGATCTCGGGGTTCGCGGGCATCGCGTTGCTCATCGCCGTGGTTGGCGTCGCAGGCGTGCTGGCGTTTTCGGTCAGCGCGCGCACGCGCGAGTTCGGCGTGCGTTTGGCCGTTGGTTCATCGCCTCGCCGCCTGCTGCTGCGTGTTCTTGTGGAGGGCGGGGTCATCGTCGCGATCGGAATCGGGGCGGGCGCCGTTGGCGGCTATGGGTTTGCGCGACTGGCTGGGAGCTACGTCGAGAACCTGCAACTTCCTGGTGCATTGCCAGTCGTCGGTGCGGCGGCAGTGCTGATTGCTGCCGCGCTCTTCGCTTCGTTGATGCCGGCTGCGCGGGCATCGCATGTGGACGTGCTGCAAGCGCTGAGATCCGAATAACCCAACCATGACGACCCCAATGAGCGTTCCAACTCCTCATAAGCCACTTCGGCTCTGGCCCGGATTGGTCCTCGCGATCATCGTGGCTGTCGTTGGCTATCTCTTGCCGCTCGTGTTTCCAGACGCGCTGCTTGTTGCGGTCATCGCGCGATTCGGCGGAGCGTTGGCAATTCTGCTGTGGTGGCTGTTCTTCAGCCGCGCCCCGTGGATCGAGCGCCTCGCCGCTCCGGTCCTGATGGTTCTCGCAGTGTTTGTGATGCTTCCAGTGGTTCACGCATCCATTCGGGGTGGCCATATGGGCATGACGCTGCCGGTGTACGGCACGCCAGTCCTGGCGCTT
>Ga0114129_10003431_pt1 | contig 22275 bp, 18 predicted proteins | sample RhiMetdeltSRZDD1_FD_80071 | JGI IMG/M metagenome (GOLD analysis project Ga0114129, IMG submission 80071) | Populus rhizosphere microbial communities from Tennessee, USA - Rhizosphere MetaG P. deltoides SRZDD1 (version 2) (version 2) | ecosystem: Host-associated > Plants > Roots > Rhizosphere >... | reverse complement strand
TTGGGCTCGACACAGAACAGTTGCCACATACTCGGTGTGCTCCACAGGGAAAAATTTCGCGACAACAAGCGAATTTGCACCGCGGCGCCAGTGTGCCCGGGATCGGGGTAACTTTGGTCCATCGGGGATGGGCCTTTCGGCCGGGGCTCAATCCTTTTGCCCGCGCTCGCGATACCAACGCTCCGCGCCTGGGTGGAGTGGGACATCCATCGGCGTGCTGTCGCTCTCGCACCCCATGTGCGAAGCGGTCCCACCGGTTCCCTTCTCCCAGGGTATCTCCGCTTCGCGCGCGGCGAGGGCATCGCAGATGTCGTAGGCGACCTGCTCCGGAAGCGACACGTTCGCGTAAATCGGCCATCCGCTGAAATCGAATGTGTCGGCATCCCGAGCTAGGCGCGGGAAGCGGGCCTTCGGAAGAGAAACTTTTCGCCATCCGAGCCGCCCCATAGCAACGAACTCGGTCGGCTCAATCGCGATCGGCGTTAGACCAGCCGCCAGCGCCTCATCGAGCCAGACCTTGATGCCCTCGTCGAATACCGCGTCGATTTCGCCGCGGCTGAGCGGCCCCAGGCGGCGAATATCAGAGGGCCCGCCGCAGAGGACGAGGCGCCCGCCCCATGATTCGATGTCCTTAAGCGCAAAGCCGTGGAGCGCGAACGCCTGATCGATCAAGACAAGCGTCGAGTGGGTAGGATCCTCGCGAACCGAGACGCGCAACGGATATCGTTTCGCCTTGATGTCTGCGAGCGAGCGGACCCCCGTCCGCGGGTGGACCATGAACACGAAACGGTCCCAGCTGGGATAGACCGCGACGATGCGCACGGGAAGCGGCGCGCTGAACAAACCGACCCCACGATAGGCTTGCGTGAGCAGCGCGGAAGGATTGACGAAAGCCAAGTCGACACCGTCGCCCTTCGCGACCTGCTCGGCGAGGATGGCGGAGCCGGTCGCGAGCCTCAGCCAGGGCCGGAAGGCCGCGCCGGAGCCGCTGCCGATTGTGATGATCATATCGCGATTGCCGCCATAAGGAGTCGCAGGATTGCCCGCGAGGTGGAGGCCGATCTCCCAGAGCGTCTTGGCGCGAACGAAGTTTGCGCCTTTCGGTAGCGGTTCCATGTCGAGCATCTCCGTGCGGTGAAAAGCGCGTGCACTATGCCGCGCTCGACGACCCTCAAGGCTGCGCGGGTTACCGCGACGCCGCTGCTGTCAATTCGGCAGGAACGATTCGTTGATCGGCGCCACGACGGACGTCCTGGCGGTAGGCAGCAACGCCAATGTCCGGATCAGCGCCGCTTCCTCCCCTTGGTCAGGCTCGGGCGCTTTTGCTGCTTGGCTCGTTTCGCGGGCCGGAGCTTACGCCTCGACCTTAGCCGGTCTCGCAGCCGCTGGGTTGCGCCTTCGTCGAGCGACATGCTGCCTCGGAGCACCACGCCGTAGAGTTCATGCGCGGCCCGTCGGGAAATCAACCCCTCCGCGGCATCCGCGGCGACGAGCGCGGCGTCCCGTTCCAGCGGATCGCCCCATCCGCCTCCGCCACCGGTGCGCACGATCGCCAGGGAGTTGAGCGGGACCGGGATATTGGCGCCCGTAATCCACTTGAACGCCTTTTCGCCCGGCAGCTTGAGCAAATTGCCGCCCGGCTCGCCGGCCGCGCCTCCCGCGATCCCCCAGGGCGGGCACTTGCTGCGCCGCGTTCGCTCGAAATTCCACTTGCCCTCAACCAGGTTGCGCACTTTCATGTCGAGCCCGAGCCCGCCCCGGTACTTCCCGGCGCCACAGGAATCCTGCCGCAATGCCCGGCTTTCGACCAGCACCGGGCACTTGAGCTCGATACCCTCGATCGAGCCGTTGCGCACGTCGCCCTGGCATACCGAGACGGTCGCGGATTCGCCGTCCTCGAACGGCCGGCCGCCCCACCCGCCGCCTTCGATACTCTGCACGATAAAGCGGCGCTTGGTCTTGGGGTGCAGCCCGAAGAACACGACAGATCCGCCGAGCAGGCCGTGATGGCCAGCCGGAACACGGTCCGGCATCGCCTTGGCGAGCGCCACCACGATCGTGTCCACGACGGTCGGCACGATGGCGCTCCAGCCCGACATGGGTGCCGGAAATTTGGCCATCATGATGTTGCCTTCCGGAATGACGACCTTGAGCGCGCGGAACGAACCCTCGTTGACCGGATCGAGCGGACCCGTGAGCGCCTTGTAGGCGACACGCGCGCCAGCATAGGTGCGCGAATTGATAGCGGCCTTGCGCTCGGCCGAGCAGCCGGACAGGTCGATTGTCATGTCGCTGCCCTTGATCGTGATCTTGACGCGGATCGGCACTTCCTCGTCGCGGATCAGGCCGTCGTCATCGATCGAAGCCTCGGCCTCGTAGATGCCATCGGGTAGTTGCACCACCACGTTACGGCACTTCTGCTCGGTCTCGTCGAAGATTTGCGAAATGGCGGCGAGGATCGTGTCCTTGCCGTACTTGTCGAACAGCTCGTCCATGCGGCGCGCGGCAAGGCGGCAGGCGGCCATTTGCGATTTCATATCGCCGAGCGACGACTCCGGAAACCGAATGTTGTCCTTGATCACGCGGTAGAGCGTCTCGTTGAGCTTGCCTTCCTCGTAGATCTTGAGCTGGTCGAGCTGGAGCCCTTCGAGCCAGGGATCCGCTACCGTCGCGCCGGCCCCAAATCCGGTGCTTTGTCCGCCGACGTCGATCCAGTGCGCCCGCACCATGCAGAACATCAGGAGCTCGCCCTTGTAGAAATAGGGCATGTAGATGACAACGTTGTTGAGATGCTGTCCGGCCACCGCCTGATGATTGGTGATGACGACGTCGCCCGGCTTGAATCCGTCTCTGCCGTAGCGCTTCATGCCGTCAACGACGAGAACGCCGAGATCGGCGACGAAGTGCGAGACGCCGCCGACATTCTGCGAAATCAGCTCGCCGTTCGTGTCGAGCAGCGCGGTGCAATAGTCGCGGACCTCGTAGATCATCATGTTGTAAGAGGTCCGCTGCAGATCGGCGGCCATCTCGTTGGCGACGGCCGGCAACGCGTTGCGCAGCACCTCGAGCGTGACGGCATCGAGCTTCATTGTCTGCTCCGACCTCGATCATCAGCTCGCCGGACGCTGGTTTTGACGGACGAACTGCGTTTGAATTCGGTAAGGTTGGGATTTGCCCCGCCCAACATACCGATAATTCCGGAGGCGCTCAATGCAGTCCAGTTTTCGGCAGATCATCAACAAGGCCGTGAACGAAAGGCGGCTTTTGGTTGTCCCGGGCGCCCACGATGCGCTGAGCGCGCGACTGATCCAGAAGATCGTGTTCGAGACCTATTTCATCGGCGGCTTCCCGGCGGTCGGCGCGCGATACGGGGTGCCGGACATTGGCTTGAAGGGCTTTGGCGAGATCTCCGCCGCCGTGCGCGACATCATGGCGGCCTGCGACCTGCCGGCGTTCGTGGACGGCGACGACGGTTATGGCGATGTCAAGAACGTGGTGCACACAGTGCAAAGCTACGAGCGCATGGGCGTGAGCGCGATCCTGATCGAGGATCAGCAATGGCCAAAGCGCTGCGGCCATATGGACGGTAAGAAGGTGGTGCCGGTGGAACTGGCGGAGGCAAAACTCCGTGCAGCCTGCTCCGAGCGGCTTAGCGCGGAAACATGGATCCTGGCGCGCACCGACGCGCGCCAGGTCTACGATCTCGATGAGGCTATGCGCCGCAGCGAGCGCTACATCCGTGCCGGGGCCGACGGCATCTTCATCGAGGCACCGCGCAGCGTACAAGAGCTGGAGCGGATCGGCCGCGCCTTCGACGTGCCGCAGGTTTGCAACCCCCTGATGGGTGGCCACACGCCAATTCTGACGATGCGCGAGCTCGGCGAACTCGGTTTCAACTGCGCCGTGCTCGGCCTTGACACGCTGATGCACGCTGCGAAGGCGATCGAGGCCGTGCTGCTTGACATGAAATCGGGCAAATTCGCGCGTCGCAACGACGGCATGGACTTCGAAGAATACAAGAAGGTCGTCGGATACGACCGATGGCAGAGCTTGGACGATCAGTTTACGCCGCCGCAGTGACGGCACTACTCGTTGTCGTGGCTGCGCTTGTCGCGCGCACGCATTTGGGGAGTTCCTCTTTGCCCGGAAACGCGATGAACAAGCGCGGCCGTGACGAATATCGCTTCGTGCGTTCGGCAGGTCACACCAACGCCGGCTCGCGCGTTTTTGTCGTCGGCAGGTCCTTGAGGCGGAAGATGCGGCGGGCGTTGTCGTAGAACAGCTTCTGCTTCTCGGCAGCCGTCAGAGTGACGTCCTCGAGCAGCTTTAGACATGCCGCCGGATCCCAGCATGGATAGTCAGTGCCGTACATAACGTGGTCGATGCCGTAATAGTCGATCGCGAACCTCATGCCGGCAGAGTGCGGAGACACGGTGTCGGTATACATGCGCTTCATGTAGTCCTGGACTGGACGACGCAGCTTGGCGGCCTTGGAATTCTTGTCCATGCGGCCGGCTTGGTAAGGCAGCGATCCGCCGGTATGCGACATCACGATCTTAAGCTCGGGATGGCGCTCCATCACGCCGGAGAGGATGAGCCGCATGGCCGCGACACTCACCTCGATGACGCGGCCAAGGCTGAGGTGTAGTGCGCCGTCATAGCCATCGAGCATGTCCTGGAAGATCACGTCCGTCGGATGCAGGAACAGCGGCAGGCCGAGCTTCTCCACGTGCGCGTAGAACGGTTCAAGCCGCTCCGCGTCGATGCGTGCATCCGCGCCGACGCTGCCGGGAAGGTTCACCCCCATCAGACCGAGCCGATTGACCGCATCGTCTACCGTTTCGATCGCCGTGCGCGTGTCCTGCAGCGGCACCGCTGCGCTGGCCCAGACCCGATCGGGATATTTCTTCTGCGCGTCCGCCATGGCCTCGTTCCACATGAGGGCGTAGTCGCGTCCCTCCTCCACCGGCATGTCGGAGAAGGCGACCGAAAACGGGCCGATCGACAGGATCACGCTAAATTGGTGGCCAAGACGGTCCAGATACTCGAACTGCTTGTCGAGATCGAACCACTCCGCCCAGCTGTTGAGATGCTGACCACTGTCGGCGCGGCGCATGTAGTCATAACCGCCATGCGTATTCACGCGGGCTTTGGGAAAGCTTCCGCGCTTGCAGAGCTTTTCGAAAATCGAGCGGGGCCACCAGTGAAAATGCGAGTCAATGATTTGCATGGAAAGCTGCCCTGTTGCCTGCCAACCTGAGGATTCTAGTCAGAGCCTCATTTCTGGTCAACGCGACGCACCCGCGTGCCATAGCGCAAATTGTCGAATTCTGTAATGATTTCAGCCAAGGCCGCGAACGCGTCGGTCAAGGGAGGATGCCGTGCCTAAATTTTCCCGTGCGTTCCTTTGCATGCTCGTCATGCTCCTGGTCGCGCCAGCACATGCCGCGGAAAAGCTCCGCGTTGGCAAGGCGGTGGCCTTCGCCTGGACCTTCACCCCGTTGGACGTCGGTATCCAGACCGGCATCTTCGCCAAGCACGGCCTGGAGATAGAAGCCTCGGACGCTACCGGCGATGCCAAGCTGCAGCAGGCGTTGACGGCCGACAGCCTCGACGTGGGCATCGGCAGCGGTCCCGGCATGGCTTTCATGGCGAAGGGTGTGCCGGCGAAAGCGGTCGCTGCGATGGCAGGCGTGCCGCGGAACATGGCGGTCATGGTCGGCTACAATTCGACGGCCAAAGCCGTCGATGATCTCAAGGGTAAGAAGCTCGGCGTCACGACCGTGGGCTCCTTGACCGACTGGATCGGCAAACGCATCAACGCGCTGAAGGGCTGGGGCGCCGAGGGCATCACCACGGTCCCGATTGGGGGCATGCCGCCCGCGCGGGCGGCGATCAAGACCGGCCAGATCGACGGCTACATCGGCGCGCTGGAAACAGGCTACGCACTGGAGGAGGCGAAGGAATGGCGCGTCATCACGACGGCCACGCCGTTCGTCGACGACTTCATCACCCACGTCATCTTCGTGCGGGAGGATGTGATCGCAAAGCGTCCGGAGGCGGTGCGTGCCTTCCTCAAGGGCTGGTTCGAGACCATAGCCTTCATGAAGGCAAACAAGGACAAGACCGTCGAGATCACCTCAAAGGTGCTCAACCTCAGCCCGGCGGTTATCAGCCGCGCCTATGACGAGCAGATCGGCATCTTTAGCACGGACGGCACCTTTGACCCAAAGGCGGTGGCGGCGCTCAAGCAATCATTCATCGAGATGGGCCTGCTGAAGGAAATTCCCGACGACAAGGTCATGTTCACCACGCAGTTCGTGCCGGTAAAGGCTGGCATGTAGCGGCAGGCAAACAAATCGGGTCGAGGCTACGAGGAGCGATTGTTCAGGGTCAGCGGGCGGGTACCGATCCAGTGCCCGCCGTGGAGCAATAGTCCGATTGTCAGCACGAAGAAGCCGTCCTCGATCGGCGCATCGCGTCCAGACATGCGCGAAGAGGCTATCACCGAAAGCGGATAGCTGCCGATGCAGCTCTCGACCATCCAGAACTCGAGCGTAGCGTCCGATAGCGCTTCGACGTAGGCCGCGAGTTGGCCGGAGATCGGCTTCCCCGCTTCGATCCCACGGATTACGCCCTCGAACCAGGCATCAGCGCGGGCAACCCTATGGTCCCTTGCGAATGTGCGCGTGCGCCGGAGCCAAGCTCCTTTGTAGGCGATGGATGCACGCACGGCGAAGCGATCCGCCAGTTGTATCGGCTTCGATACGCGGGTTAGCCTTCGGTCGGCGGCCAGATTGGGCGCGACGGCGATATAGGCCTCCTCGGCCCCGGCAAGACGCGCATGCCTTTCAATCAGCCCGGCCAGCGTTCCCGCGTCGGAGGTCGTCGCCGTGTTCACCTGATCAAGCGCGGCGACCGCAATTGCATCGCTGCGCATCAGGATCTGCTGTTCGGCAGGATCGATGTCGCGACGGACCATTGCGAACTGAGCGCTTCCGTCAAGCCATCGGATCGTCGGCGCGGCAGCCGCAAGATCATCGGAGAGTTCCGCCGGCAGGGCATCAAGTTCCAGAATTCCGACCCGCTTTACCGAATCGTCTTTGGCCAACCGTTCGCCCAGCAGCACCCCCGGCCGGGGTGTGCTGATGACATCGCTGACCGGATTGGTCGAGCGGATCCAGTCGGCCACACGGTTCGACAACGCCGTAGCGAAAGCCAATCGACCGGTCATCGGCACGAGCAGCAAGCCTTCCGACCAGTAGGGGGTGAAGCCGGTGAGATAGGTTACGGCGCTCGGTCGTACGAGATTGGTGTAGATGATGAAGGCGCCAAGGCCGGCACTTTTCATCCGGACGCGCAGTCGGGCGATTCTCGCATCGAGCACCTCGAGCGGCAGCTCCTGCGGGTTCCATTCCATCAAGCCGCGGCGCATGATTTGACCCGATCAGCCCGGAACGCTGAAAAGCTCGCGCGGGGTTTTGGTCAGGACCTCGCACCCGTCCCGAGTGACGATGACCGCGTCGCCGAGCACGAGATAGCCCACTGCAGGGTGATAGGTGTTAGGATGCACGATCAGCGTCATGCCCGCATCGATCCGCGTCGTGACGTCTTCCAGCAGATGCGGCTTGCTGTCGGCAAACAGTCCCATGCCGTGCCCCCGCACGCGTGTGTATTTGTTGGTCGTGTATTCACCCAGTCCGTGTTTGCGGAAGACGTCATTCTCTGCGCGGGCGATATCAGCGGCGACGATGCCGTCGCGCACAACAGCGATTCCCGCTTCCATCGACTCGCGAAAGAGCGCGTGAGCGCTGCGCTGCTCTGCGCTGGGTTCGCCGACGACCAGTGTGCGGCAGATCTGAGCATAATAGCCGTCAACGCAGGGCGTCAGTTCGGTCGTGACCAGATCTCCACGCTTGAGCCGCTTGCCGCTCGGAGGCGTCATGCCGCGTACTTCGACGCCGCCGACGCCAATGATCTGGAAATTGTCATCAACGCCGTTGGCGCGGAAGAAGGCTTCCGATTCAGCGATCAGTTCGTAGTCCGGCCGGCCGGAGCGCGCAGCGTTCATGAACACCCGATACCCTTCGTCGGCGATCGTTGCCGCGCGGCGGATTGCGGCGACTTCGGACTCCATCTTGTCCATCAGCAAGCGATCAACGAAGGTGGTCTGGTCGCTGATATTGAGCACCTTGGCGCGAGCAGCAATCCGGCGCGGGAGAAGGCGTTGTGGCGCGGCCCCGATCCGATAATTGCGCAACCGGTCCAGTACGGCATCGACCTCGGCGATCAGATCGGTTGCGTGGATCACTTCGGCGGTGGGGCAATCCAATTCAGCACGGTCAACCTCGAGAGGGCTGTCGAGGTAGAGGGTGATATGGCCGTCGTTGCGAACCAGTGCCAGCGCCTGTCCTTCAATTATACCGAAGTCCGTGGCGTAACGCAGATAATCGCACTGCCAGGCATTGCCATAGACGAGCAGCATATCGAGGCGGGCTTCCGCCATCGCCCCGATGAGACGTGCCCTGCGATCGTCTCCGATCATGTCCATTCCGTTGCAGAAGTTTCGCAAATGGCATTGGAGCATATTGCGAAGCTGGGTTCATGCTACCTATGTGCAGATTCTTCCAGTTGAGGTGACCGCTCAGACCTCCTCGGCCTGCCGCTTGCGCACGCTCTCGATCAGCGACGCTCGCAGCAGATAGGCGCGATGGGCCGCCGGATCGGCTGCGGTCGCGCGCAGGGCCGCGTTGCTCTTGGCGCGCGTGGCCGGATCCTTCTCCTCAAGCCGCTTCTTGTTGGCGATGGTCTGCTGCTGGACATATTCGACGTTCAACGGCCGGCGAAACCGGTCGTACAGATCCAGAATATCCGGCGACACCTCGCGGCGGATGACGCGGCCCAACAGCGTCGACAGCTCGACGCCGTCATGGATTCCGAAATTCAGGCCGAGCCCGCCGAGCGGATTGTTGATGTGGGCGGAGTCGCCGGCGAGGAAGGCGCGGCCCTTGCGGAACGACGCGGCGACGCGCTGATGCACGTTATAGAGGTTGCGATGAACAACCGGGTAGGAACCGGTCTTCGGGAAGAACCGCTGCAGCCGTGCCTGCACGGCCGCCTCCTCGAACGCCTCATCCTCGCTTTCCATCAGCCGGGTGGGGAACACGACACGCCAAAGACCCTTGCCGTCGTCGCCGGTGACCTTGAACAGCGCGGCCCACTCGTCCGGGTCCGAGAAGTAGTTGCGCGAGCATTCAGCGAACTCGGAGCCGAACGGATAGGTCGTCGTGAGCACCAGGAACCGTTCCGGATGGGTGTATCCCTCGAACTCGATGTCGAGGCCCTTGCGCACCGTGGAGCGTCCCCCGTCGGCGCCGATCAGATAGGAGGCTGATATCTTGCGAGACCCGGCCGCCGTCTCGACCTCGACCTCGACCCGATCGTCGTGCTGCTCGAAACCGCAGACGCGCGCCGAGAATTCAACCGCAACGTTCGGCAGCGCTCGCAACCGATCGAGGGCAATATTGGCCAGCTTGTGCTGCTCGCACTGCACGACATAGGGATAGCGCGTGTCGTTCTTCAGCACTCCGAAATTGAATTCCGCGATGATGGCGCGGCTGGCACGATCCCAGATGCGGAATTTGGGTTCGATCAAACCACGCCTGGTCACCTCTTCCACCAGACCGAGATTGTCCAGTATCTCGAGCGTGGCGGCGTGGGTGGTCGCCGCACGCGGACTGTCGTTGACCCGGGCCTCCGCTTCGAAAAGGTGAACGTCCAATCCCTGCCGGGCGAGCGCCAGCGCCGTCACCACGCCGACAGGGCCGCCACCCGCAATGACGATGGGACGCTCGGATTGCATACTCGATCCCGTGTTCGCGGCGTGAGCTCTTGCCGCAGGTCCAGGGGCGTTGCATATGCCGAGACGGCGATGTTGACCAGACCTCGAAACTCGTTACCGGTCGCATGGCTGACTTGCGACGGAAATCTTGCAGTCAAGGCCGATGACCTCGCCCGTCTTTTCCCCGCCGGCTGCAAGCCACACTGCCTCCTGCCATCATGCACTGCTTGCCCGGCAGGTGCCGTCGTGATCAGACCCGCACCGTCCGCGGACGCCCCGGAGTGAACAATGGACCTGACGAAGCCGATTCTGATCACCGGCGCCTCCGGAAAGACCGGGCGACGCGCTGTCGCCGCCACCGCCAGGAAAGGCGGTATGGTGAGAGCATTCCTGCGGCGTCCCGAGGCCGGACCGGAGCTGCTGCAGGCCGGAGCGTCGGAGATCGCAATCGGCGATCTGAGCGATCCCTGCTCGCTGCAGCGAGCGCTCGAAGGCGTGGGACAAGTCCTGCATATCTGCCCGCCCATGCATCCGCAGGAGGACAGGATCGCGATGTGCCTGATCGACCTCGCGTCCAGGGCGGGCGTCGACCGCTTCGTCCTGTACTCGGTGCTGCACCCGCTGCTCGCCGACGTGCCTCATCATGCGCGCAAGTTGGAAGCGGAGCGTTATCTGGTCGACTCCGGGCAGGTCTATACGATCCTGCAGCCCGGCAGGTACATGCAGCACTTGGCCGCGATCTGGAAGACTGTGCTGACGACGGGCGTGCACAGCATGCCGTTCGGGACCACGGCGCGGTTCAGCGTCGTCGATCTCACGGACCTAGCCGACGCCACGGCCAATGTCCTGACCTCGCCGGGGCATGAGGGCGCGACCTATCAACTCGCCGGGCCGGAGGCGCTGAGCCAGGACGACATGGCGTCCATCCTCACGCAGGTGCTCGGCCGGCCGATCCGCGCCGCCCGGAAACCGCTCGACGAATTTCGCCGCGAGGCCGCCGCGGCGGGAATGGCAGCCGAACGGATCGAAACCATGTGTCTGATGAATGCGCATTACGATGCGCACGGCCTGATCGGAAATCCCAACGTGCTTCGTTGGATTCTCGGCCGTGAGCCCACCCGTTTCGCCGATTTCGTGAAGCGCGAATTGCCGACCGGGTGAGCCCGCGCCGCTTGCCGGAACCTGGTCGTGCGGCTGAATGCCGCCCGACGGTCCGCGAGGCCGTTCCAGCTTCGGGCCGAATGCGTCGAGGTCGCACATTTGCGCGGGAACATGCACACTATATCCGCACGGTGACGACACTTTGATCGCTCCAAATGCGGCAAATAGGCAACGGCGGCTTGGCATCACGTCGCCCATGGCATTAATGATCTGGACATTCGTGCGTCAGGGCGCGGACGCCGCGATCCATGGAGTTTTCAAGATGCCGCAGTTGCCGAGGGCCATGATGAGATCATGCCGCCGCTCCCCCAATCACACCGGCACCACGAGCCGCCGGCATATGCTGGCCGGCCTCGCCCTGCTCGCTGCGTTCGCACCCGGCGCCGCGTCGGCGCAGGCGACGGATTGGCCGACCAAGCCCGTGACGGTGGTGGTGCCGTTTGCAGCCGGCGGAAATACCGACATCATGGCCCGGATTGCGAGCCAGAAGCTTGCCGAGGTGTTCAAGCAAGGCTTCGTCGTCGAAAATCGCGTCGGTGCGGGCGGCGCGATTGCGGCGACCTATGCGGCGCAAGCGGCGCCCGACGGCTATACCCTGTTCTTCGCGGCGGCGCCGCAGATTGCGGTTCTGCCGTACGTGCAGAAGGTCAACTATGACCCACACAAGGATTTCACCCCGGTCAGCATCTTCGGGACGGGGCCGTTCATTCTGGCCATCAGCAGCGCAATTCCAGCCAAGACGATTCCCGAGTTTGTCGAATACGCCAAGAACCGCAAACTCAACTACGGGTCCGGCGGGACCGGATCCGTCAGTCATCTGTCCGGCGCGCTGTTCGTGGCGCGCGCGGGACTGGATGCCGTGCACATTCCGTTTCGCGGCGGCGCTCCGGCGATGACCGCGCTGCTCGGTGGTCAGGTCGAGATGTATTTCGGCAACGCCGCCGACATCATTCCTTTCGTGGAAAGCGGCAAGGCCCGCATCATCGGCGTTGCCGCCGACAAGCGGATGAAACAACTGCCTGACGTTCCCACGGTGAGCGAGACCTATCCCAACTTCTCGCTGTCGTCGTGGAACGGCTTCCTTGTTCCTGCCAAAACACCCCGACCGATCGTGGACAAGCTGGCCAAGGAAGTCATCGTCGCGACCAAGGATCCCGGGGTCATCGACCAACTGACCAAGCTCGGCATCGAGCCCAACGGCACGACGCCGGAGGAAACCGCTGATCAGATCGCGCGCGAGCAGGCGCAGTTCGATATTGCGATCAAGGCTGCCAACTTGAAGGAACAGTGATGTCGCCCGGGCGAAAGGATCGCATGAGCCGCATGAACCGGCGCGCGTTCATAACGCTGCTCGGCGGAACGGCCATTGCCTGTCCACGCGCCGTGCTGGCGCAGTCATATCCTTCGCGCCCGATCACCATGATCGTGCCGTTTCCGGCCGGGGGCGGCGCCGACGTTCTGGTTCGCATCCTGACGCGGCACATGGCGGACGATCTCGGGCAGGTCATCGTCGTGCAAAATCAGCCTGGCGCGGGCGGCGCCATCGCCTTCGGCCAGCTCGCCCGCGCCGCGCCGGACGGCTACACGCTGGCATGGACGTCGGCCGGATTCGCGGTGATGGCGGTCACCTTGTCCAATCTGAGCTTCGATCCGCAAAAGGACTTCGTGCATATCTGCAACGTTGCCGAGAACCCATTCGTTCTCGTCGTCAACCCGCAGGTGCCGGCAACGAGCGTGCATGAGCTGCTCGAGCTCGCCAGAGCTCGCCCCGGCACCATGAACTTCGCCCATAACGGCACGGCCACCCTGACGAATCTCGCCGTCGAGCTGCTGAAGTTGCAGACCGGGGTGTCGGTTGCCCAGGTCGCCTATCGTGGCGACAATTTCTCGGTCAGCGACGTCATCGCCGGCCACGTGCAGGCGATGTTCTCGAACAGCCCGGTCGCGCTGCCGCATGTGGCGGCCGGGCGGCTGCACGCCCTGGCGGTTACCTCGCCCAAGCGCTCGCCGGCCGCGCCGGAGCTGCCCACGATGATCGAGGCAGGGGTGCCCGGCTTCCAGGCGGTGGTGTGGCAAGGCTTCAGTGCGCCAGCCGGCACGCCGCAACCGATTGTCGATCGCCTCAACGCCGCGGCACGCCAAGCGCTGCAGGCGGCGGACGTGATGGGGCGGTTCAAGGAGCTGGGCGCGCAGCCCATCGGCAGCACGCCGGAGGATTTCGACGCGCTGATCCGGCGCGAACTCACGGTATGGGCCGACGTCGTGCGTCGCTCCGGCGTCAAGGCCAACTAGTGTCCCGTTTCCGACGTTCGTATCATCTCGCAGGACGCACTTTTACGAACGTCGGAAACAAAGGGACACTAGCAAGTCTATTAGTGCGTGTGGCTTTGCATTTGACGTTCCTATGAAGTACCCGCGGCACATACTGATAGGAACGTCAAATGCGCCACACTAGCGCAGATCGCCGGCCGACGTCGCTGCCCGGCAGCGATCTGGTACACACCAGCTCTGTCCGGTTGCAGGTCCGGCGCTTTCGTCCAGGAATGGATGACGCACCCGGCGCAAAACACGTTTGTTTTTGGTCAGGAGCTAAGCCAAGATCGCGAAGCTGGTCAGTCGCCGTTTCAAGGTCAGCGTCACACAGGCAGCATGAAGATGATGAGTCTTCGCCGGACGTGGATTTGTTTTCTTGCCCTGAGCATTTTGCCGCTCGACATCCCCATCGCTCCGCCTGCCGCGGCGCAGGACTATCCCAATCAGACGGTGAAGATCATCGTGCCGTTCACCGCCGGCGGCGGCGTCGATGTGGCCGCCCGCATCATTGCACCGAAGCTGGGCGAAGAGCTCGGCCAGTCCGTCATCATCGAAAATCGCGGCGGTGCGGGCGGCATGCTCGGCGCAACCGCCGTGGCGCAGGCGCCGCCCGACGGCTACACCCTGCTGGTCGGAACCGGCAGCACCCACGGGACGAACTCCAACGTATATTCGCGCATCAACTACGACCCGGTTCGCGATTTCGTCCCGGTCGTTTTGCTCACGACGTCGCCGCTCCTGCTGATCGTTCCTCCTTCGCTGCCGGTAAAGAACGTCAGCGACCTGATCGCATTGGGACGCAGCCGCGCGGGCGAGCTCAGCTTCGGCTCCTACGGCACCGGCAGCATCAATCATCTCGGCGCCGAGCTGTTCAACTCCATGGCGAAAATCCAGGCCAACCACGTGCCCTATCGTGGCTCCGCTCCCGCAATGACGGACCTCATCGCCGGGCGGCTCGACTACATGTTCGACGGCGTCTCCACATCGCTCGGCTATCTTCAGGCTGGAACCATCCGGGTATTGGGCGTGGCCGGACCCGATCGCTCTCCCGTCCTGCCCGATCAGCCCACGATTTCGGAAGCCGGCCTGCCCGGCTACGATACGACGGTCTGGTTCGGCCTGTTCGCTCCGGCCGGGACACCCAAGCCGATCGTCGATCTTCTGAACGCCAGGACCAACGCCGTTCTCGCATCACCACGCGTAAAGGAGGCATTGCAGAAGCTTGGCGTGGAAGCAGTTGGCGGCAGCCAGGACGTTCTCGCCAGGAAAGTCCAATCGGAATTGCAGAAGTGGTCGACCATCGTGCGTGAGAAGGGCATCCGCCTGGAGCAGTGATCCGCGCTTTCGAACGCGCAGCCGCAACGTCAAGAACCGTACAAAAAGGAGATTGCCGGCATGTCCGCATCCAAGCGCCAGATGCATCTCGGGGTGTTCGTGCTGGGCACCGGCAACCATTCGGCCGGGTGGCGCTATGAGGGCGCATTCACCACCGGCTGCAGCCTGCCGGTGATGAAATCGATTGCCAGCATCGCCGAACGCGGAAAGTTCGATCTGTTCTTCATCTCCGACGCAGTTGTGATGGACCCCGGGGACCATCCGTCCTTCATCAACCGTTTCGAGCCGATGACCCTGCTGGCCGCGCTCGGCATGGTGACGCAGCACATCGGGCTCGGGGCGACCGTCTCGACCAGCTTCAGCGAACCGTTCCAGGTCGCCCGCGCCTTCGCGTCGCTCGACCATCTCTGCGGCGGGCGAGCCGCCTGGAACGTGGTGACGAGCACGCACAATGCCGCCGCCTTGAACTTCGGCAAGGAGCGCCTCAACGAGCACGATCTGCGTTACGAGATTGCGACCGAGTTCGTCGACGTCGTGCGCGGGCTCTGGGACACCTGGGACGATGGTGCCATCGTGGCCGACAGGGCCACGGGCACTTTCCTCGACAGGTCCAAGGTCCGCCCGCTCGACCACAAGGGCCGCTTCTTCAGCGTGAAGGGCCCGCTCAACATCGAGCGTTGCCCGCAAGGCCAGCCCGTGATCATCCAGGCCGGAGGCTCGCCGCCCGGGCAGGAGCTTTCGGCGCGCTCGGCCGACTTGGTCTTCTCCGTGGTCAACGGCGACCCCGCCTCGGCCAAAGCCGCCTACGACGGCCTGAAGCAGCGCGTGGTAAAGCACGGGCGTTCGCCCACGGATGTTTCGATCCTGCCGGGCGTGATGCCCATCATCGGCGAAAGCGAGGAGCAGGCAAAAGAACAGCTCGCGCGCCTGCAAAGCTGGCTGACGTCGACCAACGCGATGGCGTTGGTGTCGCAGCGGCTGGGGCACGATATCTCGGGCTATCCGCTCGACGGCCCGGTCCCCGAGTTTCCGGAAAAGACCGACCGTGGTCAGGCATTTTCAAGCACGTTGTTGGACATGGCCCGCCGCGAGAAGATGACGCTGCGCGACCTCTACAACGTCACCGCCGCCGCGCGCGGTCATTGGGTGATCTACGGCACGCCCCAGCGCATCGCCGACAAATTCGAAGAATGGTTCACGGGCGGGATGGCGGACGGGTTCGTCGTCATGCCCGCCTACTTTCCCGGCGCGTTCGATGACTTCGTCAACCTGGTCGTGCCGGAGCTGCAGCGCCGCGGCCTGTTCAGGCGGGACTATTCCGGCCCCACGCTGCGTGATCACCTCGGTTTGCCGCGCCCGGTCCGGGCGCCGGCTTGAAAGCGAGCGGGACAACGCGAGCGAGACATGGGCATTCCCACCACGGCTTCGCATCCTCACCGCCGCAGCGCCAGCACCACCCACGGGCCGCACCGGCGTGCGACAATCCACGCATGTGGCACGGCGAACCGGTGCCGAAGACCTTTAGGCCGCCGCCGAGCGGAGCGCGCGTCCGAACAAGTGGCGCTCTCCCCTGTGATAGCCATCACGAAATGTCGGTTTTGGGTGTCGCCGGTGAGCCGGTTCACAGGAGCGGCGAGAGCGTTGCGTCAGTGTGGCGGTGCCAGTGATGGATGGCCCGCGCTGGACTTAGATGGACAATAGGGCCTGATCCAGCCAAAGGAGCAGTATCATGAGCACGTACACCACAGCGACCAATCGCTGCCTTACTGACTCAGAACTCGATGAAGTGAGTGGTGGCGACTACGCTGCTAACGGCGCTCTCCGCGCCGTCACCCAGTGGTTCCAAGCTCACACGTCCGTATTGTCCGGATTTGGTTGGGACCTTCGCCACGAGTTGGAATGCCCTCCAGGAGCATGAACATGACCACTGATCTCGACACGCAAGTCCCAACCATCCTTGACGATGCCGATCTTGACGCGGTGAGTGGCGGCGATGTTCGCGATGCCTGTGTCCGCGTGGCCCTCAGCTTTCTCTATAATCAAGCGGTGCTCCGCTATGAGACAAACAGGATCTCAAATGAGATTGGGCCTTGCCAGCCATAATTGAGGTCCAAAGCCTCGTAGAGCGAGCGCCCGCCGATGCCCCCAATCAAGGCAAGGCGGTAGTCCCTAGTAGGTTTCACGGGGCAACGGTGTGCGATCGTACGAAGCAACGGCTCGCTCGGCGTCGCCTTCAGCGTGGGTGAGGCTCATTAAAGCCTCTCTCCTCCTCGGAGTGGGGCAACCCTACGCGTGGTTGACCGGACACGGCTGGGGGCCGCACGAGTCAGGCGGCCCGCCCGGACACCCGGACAGACCGGACACCGGACAACCCCTTAAGAAAGGGGGGTTGTCCGGGTCTGTGTCCGGTCCGTCCGGCCTGTCGGCCTCGTCCGGGTATCCGGTACGGGGCCGCCGACTAGGAAACCGCAGGCCGGACAAGTCACGTTTGTCCGGTTTTGTCCGAGCTGTCCGGCGGTGATCACCGCTTGAGGCCGATGGCGCTGAGCGCCTTGGCCCATTGATCGGTTTCCTCGCGCAGCATCTGGGCGAACTCGGCGGGCGAATTGGCGACAGCGATGGAGCCGAAATCGGCCATCCGCTTCCGGATCTCCTCGTCCTTCGCCATCTGCGCCATTACTTCCGCGAGGCGGTCGATGATGGGTTGCGGCGTTCCCGCGGGGGCGAACAGCGCGTTCCAGGATTCGACCGGATAGTCGACCAGCCCCAGCTCCATCAGGGTGGGAATGTCGGGCATGTGCGGGCTGCGCTTGGCCGTGGTGATGGCGAGCGGGCGCACCGTGCCCGCGGCGAGCTGGCCCATCGCATCCGACATGTTGGAGAAGGCAAGCTGGACCTCGCCGGTGACCACCGCGGCGGTCGCCAAGGCGCCGCCGCGATAGGGCACGGAGGTGAACTTGGATGCAGTCTTGACGCGGAAGATCTCCGCCGCGAATTGCATCAGGCCGCCGGCGCCGACCGTCCCATAGCTGAGGCCGTCGGGCAGACTCTTGCTGAGCGCGGCGAGCTCGCCGGCGGAGTTGGCCTTGACCTGCGGATTGACAACGAGGACCAGCGGATTGGTGTTGATCAAGCTGATCGGGGCGAGCTCCTTGAGCGGATCGTAAGGCAGCTTCTCGGTCGCTGGCGAGACCGTGATCGGTCCGATCCCGCAGACGCACAGCGTGTAGCCGTCAGGGGCCGCCTTGGCGACGGCGTCGGTGCCGTTGATGCCGCCGGCGCCGGCGCGGTTCTCCACGACCACGTTCACGTTCAGCGCTTTCTGCATGTAGCTGGCGGTGAGACGACCCACCACGTCGGTGTTGCCCCCGGCCGCAAACGGCACAATCAGCTTGATGGCGCGGCGGGGATAGGCGTCCTGTGCGGTTGCGGCCTGCAAAGGCGCAACGATGCAAAGCGCGGCGAGAGCAACGAGGACCGATCTCATTCCAACCTCTTCGATAAATTCGGCTGAGGAACGTGGCTGCGATTCAACAGCTTCCACATGTGGGCGGGCGACAGCGGCAGCTCACGCAGCTCGACGCCCAGCGGAGCAAGCGCCGCCGCCACCGCATTAGCGGCCGTCGCCGCCACGGCAACCATGCCGCCCTCCCCCGCGCCTTTGGCGCCGAGCGGATTGGTCTTGGATCGCCGCAGCTCCATGGTGATGGCGCGGACGTTGGGAAAATCGCCCGCGAGGGGCACGAGATAGTCGGCCAGCGAGGTATTGAGGATCTGCGCGTCCTCGTCGTAGATGACCTGGTCGAGGAAGACTCCGCCCAGTCCTTGCACCAGCGCCCCGATCGCCTGGCCATGAACGATATGCGGATTGATGGCGCGACCGACATCCTCGATGGCGACATAATCGAGAATCTCGACATGCCCGGTGCGCGGATCGACCGCGACATGGCAGGCATGGGCGCCGTAGCTGTAGGTGCGGATCGCGGTCGCGAAGCTGCCTTCCGCCTCGAGGCCGGCAAACTCCGCGAAAGTCGCATGCTTTGCTCCCGCGCTCACGGCCCCGTCCGCAATCGTGATCTCTTCATTGGGCAGGCCGAAGCGTTCGGTGGCCGCCGCGCGGATGGCGGCGAGGAGATTGCCGCAGCCATTCATCACCGCCGATCCTCCGACCACCATGGAGCGGGACGCGAATGTGCCGAAACCCTCGCGCACATAGGTGGTCGAGCCGTGCAGAATGCGCACGCGCTCGAACGGCAATTTGAGCGTATCGGCGGCGACCTGCGCCAGCGTCGTCTCGAGCCCCTGTCCCAGCACCGACGACCCGACATAGACGGTGACGCCGCCATCCTCCTCGACCCTGACGCGGACGTTCTCCTTGCCCGAGCCGCTGCTCTCCACGAAGGGCACGGCGGCGAGGCCATGATAACGTCCATCGATCAGACGGCCTTGCAGCGACTTCTTCTCCGCCCAGCCGATCTCGCTCAGGACGCGCTCGAACGTCGCGTGATAGTCCCCGGTGTCGAAGTCGGTCTCGCCCTCGTAAGGCACGAGCTTGCCGGTCGCGAATGGCAGCTCGGCCTCGCCGATCAGGTTCCTGCGGCGGAAGTCCATCGGATCGAGGCCGAGATCGCCCGCCACGATGTCGAGGAGCCGCTCGCGAAAGAAGTTCGCTTCGAACCGCCCGGGCGCTCGAACAGTACCCACCGGCGTCTTGCTCGTCATCAGCGCTTCGACAGTGATGGCCACATCGCGGATGCGGTAAGGCCCCGGAAGAAATTGCCCGGCCTTGGCCGGTACGACACCGCCATTGGTGCGGATATAGGCGCCCATGTCGCCGTAGATGTGGCCGCGCAAGCCGAGGATGGTGCCATCGCGCGTGCACGCGATTTCGAGGTCGCAATCGACTTCGCGCGAGTGATTGGTCGACATCAGGTGCTCGCGGCGATCCTCGATCCATTTGACCGGACGGCCGACATGGCGAGCCGCGAACGGAATGAGGAAATCCTCGGGATAGAACTCGCCGCGCACACCGAAGCCGCCGCCGACGTCGAGCTCGATCATGTCGATGGCCTGCTCGGAAAGTCCCAGCATGGGCGCGAGCGCGCGACGGTTGAAGAATAAAACCTTGGTGGCACCGAAAATGACGAGCTTTCCCTTCGCAGCATCCCATTCGGCGATGAGGCCGCGGGTTTCCAGCGGCACCGCCGTCAGGCGGTGACAGCGAAAGCTCTCACGGCGGGTGTACTCGGCCCTGACGAAAGCCGCGTCGGCATCCCCTGACGATACCGCGTAGCGCACCGCGCGATTGCTGCCGCTGGTTTCGAACAGCAGCGACTTGCCGCTGGCCGCCGCGTGGCGATCCGGCACTGCCGGAAGTGGCGCGATGTCGACCGCGATCGCGTCGAGTGCGTCTTCGGCCAGCGCCCGGGTTTCCGCCACGACCACCGCGATCGGCTCGCCGACGTAGCGCACCTTGTCCCTGGCGATCACCGGCTGCAGGTAGGATGCGAATTCCGGAAGGTTTGCAAGCCGCAACGGAATCAGCGGAATGCTCGCCCCGATCTCGGCCGCGGTGAGCACCGCCCGCACGCCTTTCCTCGCCCGCGCGGCCGAAGCATCGATGCCGTTGATGCGTCCATGCGCCACGCTGCTGCGCAGGATCACCGCGTGCAGCATCCCCTCGCGCTTCAAGTCGTCGACGAACATCCCCGCACCGGTGAGAAAGCGCCGGTCTTCCGCCCGATCGACCGGCTGACCGATCAGCGGCGCGGTTGTCATGTTCATGGATGATCTTTGCGCAGGAATTCAGAATAAGGTTGCACCGTAGTGCGCACCCTACGAAACTGCAAGCACACGACCAAAACACAACCCCGATATGCGCACGAACAAGAAGGGCACCATGAAAATCATCGATATGAGCCACGTGATGAACGTCCATACGCCCGGCTGGGTCGGATATGCCGGCAACAAGATGTATTACGCGCAGAATCTGCAAACCCAGATGATCGTCGCACAGCGCATCGACACCGCCCTGCATGTCGGAACGCATTTCGACGGCGCCATGCACGCAACCGACAATCGCAAGGGCGACATGGCCTCGCTGCCGCTCGATTACCTGGTCAACCGCGGCGTGGTGGTGGATATTTCGAGCAAGATGTCGGACTGGGCGGTGATCACGCCGGAGATCATCGAAAGCGCTGGCGCCGATATCCGCGAGGGCGACATCTTGATCCTGCATACGGGTTGGCATCGCCACTATGAGGGTCAGGCGCAGCAGGATCTGGTGAAATACTTCTGCTACCACCCGGGCCCCAATCTCGACACCCTGCACTGGATGCTGGAGAAGAAGATCAAGTGGTGGGGCATGGACACCGGCTCGTGCGACCATGCCATGAACACGTCGATCCGCACCATGCGGCCGGACTTGGCCGCGCAGTTCACCAAGGTCCACGGCAAGACCCCGGGAGAATTCTTCGGGACCTTCGAATACATCCACAAGAAGTCCAAGCGCCGCGTGGTGTCCGACGTCTTTCCGTTTCACAACTGGGCGTTCCAGGAAGGCCTGCTGCACGCCGAGAACCTCGGCGGCGATATCGAGCTCATGCTCAACAAGCGGGCGCTGATCGGCGCATTCCCCTGGCGCTACGAGGGTCTCGAAGGCTGTCCCTGCCGGATCGTCGCCTTCCTTGATGCCGGCGATAACGTCGAGGCGGTGGGCAACGCCGCCAAGGCCATCATGGGCGCCTGAGCCCCGGGCTCTATCCGAGCCATTACGTCGCGGCACGACTATTTTCGCGGCTTGCGAAGGCGCCGCGAGTTGACTAGCCTTTTGTTTGTACGCAAACGAAGTTGGATCGCGCTTCTCCTGGCGTTCGCAAAAGCACCGCAATGGCGAAGATTTCCGCCCCCGACGGGGTGAAGCTCCACGTGGAAGAGGTCGGTTCGGGAACGCCGATCGTCTTCGTTCATGAATATGCCGGCGACTATCGCAGCTGGGAACCGCAGCTGCGCCATTTCTGCCGCCAGCATCGCTGCGTCACTTACAGTCAGCGTGGATATCCGCCCTCGGATGTGCCCTCCGACCCCGCCCGCTACGCACAGGACATTGCTCGCGACGACGTGATCGCGGTGATGGACGGGCTCGGCATCGACAAGGCGCACGTGGTCGGCCACTCGATGGGCGCCTATACGGCGCTGCACGTCGGTATCCGGTACCCGCAACGCTGCCTGTCGGTGACCGCCGCGGGCTGCGGCTGGGGCTCGGCGCCGGACGTGGCGAAACGGGAGGCGATGAAAGCGCTCGCGGCCGAAACCGGAAAGATGTTCGCCGAGGAAGGCATCGTCTCCGCGGCGGCGAAATACGCCGATGCCCCGATGCGTCAGGCGTTCAAGCACAAAGATCCACGCGGTTGGAGCGAGTTCGCGCGCATGCTGGCGGAGCATTCAGCCGAGGGCCATGCCCACACCATGCTCAATCTTCAGCTCAAGCGCCCGACGCTGTGGGAGATGGAAACCGAACTCAGGCAATTCTCGGTGCCGCCCGTGGTCATCGTAGGAGATGAGGACGATCTCTGTCTCGACGGCAGCGTCTTCCTCAAGCGCACGGTGCCGACGGCGGCCCTTCT
>Ga0114129_10003430_pt1 | contig 22280 bp, 21 predicted proteins | sample RhiMetdeltSRZDD1_FD_80071 | JGI IMG/M metagenome (GOLD analysis project Ga0114129, IMG submission 80071) | Populus rhizosphere microbial communities from Tennessee, USA - Rhizosphere MetaG P. deltoides SRZDD1 (version 2) (version 2) | ecosystem: Host-associated > Plants > Roots > Rhizosphere >... | reverse complement strand
CGGCCGCCTGGGTGCCGCCGCCGGCCGCCTGGGTGCCGCCGCCGGCCGCCTGGGTGCCGCCGCCGGCCGCCTGGGTGCCGCCGCCGGCCGCCTGGGTGCCGCCCCTTTCGCCGCCGGATCCGAACAGGTCGCGCAACCGCCCCGGCGTCTCGTGAATGTTCGTGAGGACCTGACCCAGATCGCGCGGATTCGTGGAGACGTTTCCGGATAGCGGCACGCCTCGCGCCTCCGCCCGCTGCTGCAGCATCTTGACGAACCCCGCGCGCTCCTCCGGCGACAGCCGCGCCAGCGCTTCCTGCGCGGCCTGCGCGTATTCATCGCGCGGAACGGCATGCGCGACGTCGCGATAGCGGTCCATCACCTCCTGATCGGAGTAGCCTTCGGAGGGATGCCCTTGATCGTAGCGGCGCACGAAGTCGGTGTAGTCCTGTCGTCGCTGTCCGCCCCCGAGCAGATCATCGAGAATGCCCATCGCTGCCCTCCATCTCGGACGTCGATACCGACGTCGTGAGTCGAGCGTTGATGATCGGGCCGCAGGCGATGAAGGGCCGAATGGTGATGGCGAACGCCGAACGGCGGTAGTCAGTACTCGCCGAGGCAGCGGTCGACGGCGGCCTTCGCGCGCGCCCAGTCGTACGCGCGGAACATCCGCGTGTTCACGACCGGCTGCGCGGCGGAGTAGAACATCTCGTACTGCAGCTGGCGGCCGCCGAACTCGGTCCCGACGAAATCCCACACGAGCTTGAGGAGCTTCACCCGCTCGCGCGCGCTCGCGGTGGCGCCGCGCATGAATCGCTCGACGTCGGCACGCGTCTCGGCGCTCGTGAACGAGGCCTCCGAGGACGGCAGCTGCTGGAAGGCGCCGCCGGCCAGCTCGCGAATGGCGCGCAGCATGTCGACGATCAGCCGTCGCTGCAGGCTCATGCCCGCGTAGATGTACTGCGGGTGCGGCCGCGCCACGCCCTCCCGGATCAGCGGCTGGCGCTCGGCCGCCTGCACGAGCGCGTCGAACGTCGCGCACAGGGCGGCGATGTCGCCGCCGAGGGAGGCCTGCGCCTCGGGCTTCCGCTCGGCGGCGTGCACCTCGAGCAGCTTCAGCGCGAGGCCGGCCATGAACTCCAGCTTCACCGTGAAGCGGACGAGCGACTGGAAGTTGGCGAGCGTGTGCGAGGGGGACTCGTGGAACTGCGCGTTGACCAGATCGACGCTGCGGTACACGAACACCTGCTCCCACGGCACGAAGACGTCGTCGAACACGACCGTCGCGTCCACCTCGTCGAAGCGTGACGACAGCGGGTAATCGAACACGCTCGTCGTCCCCTGCGCATAGGGCCGGCGCGGATAGACGCGAAGGCCGACCGCATTCACCGGCGTCACGAACGAGAGCGCGTAGTCCTCGTCGCCGGGCACCAGCGGCGTGATGTACGAAATGAACAGCCAGTCGGCCAGCACGGCCGACGTCGTGATGCCCTGCGCGCCCCGCACGACGATGCCGCCGTCGCGCTCGGCGACCACGCCCGGATAGAGCCAGGGCTCGGGCTGGCGGTGCGCGGGCTGCGCGCGGTCGATCTGCAACGGCACGATCCCGTATGCGACGTAGAGGTCTTCGTCGCGCGCGCGCTCGTAGAAGCGGACGACGTTGTCGCCGAATCGCGTTCCGCCGCGGTCGAACAGCTGGCGCCAGCCGGCGAACGCGCTCAGCACGCACGCGACGTGATCCGGCGTGCGGCCCATGAGGCCATACGACGGCTCGGCCCAAAGACGATGCGCGCGCCGGCGCGCGCCGAGGTCGTCCGCCGAGCGCGGAACGAGCCACATCGTGCTGTGCCGCCGGCCCGTCGCTGGATCGACGTAGGTCGTGGCCGTCTCGGCCTCGGGAGCGCGCGCGAGGTCCCATGTCTGCGCGATGCGGCGGATCGGCTCGGCGAAGGCGGGATGCTTCGTCACGTCACCGACGCGCTCGCCGTCCAGAAATACCGAGCGGCCGTCGTCGAGACTCGCGAGATAGTGGTCGCCGCTCCGCATCGCGGGCCAACCTTGCCACACCGACCGGCTGATGACAAACCGGCGACCCGGTGATAGCGTCTCGCCGCCGTGGGTCGCCCGCCGCTCATCGTCGTCTTCGTCGCCATCGTCGTCATCGCGCTCGGCGAGCTGGGTGGCGCGGTGCTGTCGCAGCTGCGGCCCGCCACGGCGCGCTGGGCCGCCGCTCGCATCGCGGCCAATCCGACCGTGCACGGCCTCACCGGCTCGGACGAGTACGACGACGCCGTCCGCGAGCGCACCGTCTTCGCGACCGAAGCCGGCCTGTCGTTCTTCCACACGCACGCCGAGGGGACCGGCCTCGTGTTGTTCTTTGCGGCGACACTCGTCGCGAGTGTCGTCCGGTGGCGCGCGGCGCGCGCGATGCTCTACACGCTGCTGACCGTGGGCGCGCTCTTTCCGCTCGGCTATCTCGTGTACGCGCTCGCGGTGCTCAGCCTCGGCCGTGACAATGGCATCGAGCTCGCCGAGACGTGGGTCCTGACACCGCTTGGCTCGGCGGCGATCGCGGGTCTGGTCGGTCTGGCGCTGGCCCAGGCGCGGCGATGATCCCGCCGCCGAACGCGACGTGGCATTTGCCGCCGCGCGGCGTGCTGCTGGCCGCCGTCGTGCTGCTCGTCGCCGCGGAGGTCGGCGGGGCCTCCATGGGGCGCTACAAGCTCGAGCTGGCCCGCTGGGCGCGGACGGGCATGCTCGAGCATCCCGCCGTCCACGGTCTCGTCGGCGTCCGCGACGTCGACGAGCGGGTGCTCGACGAAGCGCTCTTCCGCTTCGACGCCGGCCTGCGGCTCTTCCACATGCACGCCGAGGGCATGGCGCTCGTCGTCATCGCGACGACCACCGTGGCGGCGACGCTGGCTCGGGCCCCTGCCGCTCGGCGCGGCCTCATCCTTCTTCTCACGGTCGGCGGCGTCGGTTATCCTCTCGGCTACCTGATCTGGAGCGTGCTCATCCCGGCGTACGGCGTGGAGAGGAGCAAAGCCATCGCCGAATGGCTCGTGTGGATACCGTTCGGCGGCGCGACGATCGTCGCGCTGCTCTGGCTGGCCGCTCTGACGGCCACGCGCATGGTGCGTCGATGATCGCGGCGCGGGCCTTGGGCGCCATGCTGCTCGTCGCCGCGGCGGCGCCGCCCATCGCCGCCCACCACACCGGTGTCTACACGCCGAAGGACAACGCGATCACGGAGAACTTCAAGCAGGTGAAGTTCTCGGCCCAGGCCGGAAAGTTCGACGTCGCGCTGCGCCTCTACGACGGCGGCCCGCTGCGCGCCGAGATGCGCGCGCGCGCCGCCGCCCTGCCCGACGGGCTCGAAGGCCGTACGCGCGCCGCTCTGGTCGCGCACGACGCCGCGGAGGCCGAGCGCGGGCTGGCGGTGTTCTTCGTCGCGCTCGCGCGTGACCTGGCGCTCGAGGCCGACCGCCAGCTGGCGGCCGGCGCTCCGGCGGCCACCATCGGGGCGCGCTTCCTGGAAGCGATCTGGCGCTACTACAACCTCGCCGACTTCGTCGTCGGCCAGCGCGACGCGCGCGCCTCGGTGGCGATGCGGCTGGCCTATGACGACGCCGAGACGCTCGCGCGGCTGTCCTCGGGCGCTCCCGATGCCGCGCGGCTGCGCGCGTCGTTCACGCGCCTCGCGCAGATTCTCTCGAATCTCATCGAGACAACGACTCCCCTGAGGAGGAATTCATGAAACGAATGACCTGGCTCGTGGTGCTGGCGGCGCTCGCCGTCGCCGGCGGCTTCATGACGGCGCCCGCGCTGTCGCAGTCGAAAGTCGTGAAGATCGGCGACCTCGGCAGCAAGGTGGGCGTCTTCGAGGGCTACGGCAAGTATCAGACGATGGGCATGCAGCTGGCGGTCGACGAGCTGAACGCCAAGGGCGGCGTGCTCGGCAACCGGATCGAGATCGTCTCCGAGGACGACGAGACGAAGCCCGCGCCGGCCGTCCGGAAGGCGGAGAAGCTCATCCTCCAAGACGAGGTCAAGCTGCTGGTCGGTGCGGTCTCGAGCGGCGCCACCATGGCCGTCATGGACGTCACGAAGAAGCACAAGACCATCCACTGGAACTCGGTCTCGTGCGCCGAGTTCATGCGGACGACGAAGTTCCACAAGTATTACTTCAGCAATCAGCCCGACTCGCGGATGCAGGCGAACGGCCTCGCCAGGTACATCGTCGACAAGATGGGCAAGAAGGTCTACATCTTCTACACCGACTACGCGATGGGCCAATCCGACGGGCGCCAGTTCAAGACGGCGCTCGAGAAGATCGGCGGCGAGGTCGTCGGCGTGGCTGGCGCGCCCCTCGACACCAAGGACTTCAGCCCCTGGTTCGGCGCCATCAACCAGTCCAACCCCGACGTCCTGTTCCTGGCGTTTGCCGGCACCGATTCGCTCCGGCTGATGACGCAGCTCCACTCGTTTGGCATGACGAAGAAGTACAAGCTGGCGGGCATCGATTGCTTCCTGCTGCAGCAGGACCTGCCGGCAATCGCCGAGCCGATGGAGGGTTTCGTCCAGCTGAACCACTTCTCGCCGCACAATCCCGACAAGAACATGCAGGCGTACAACGACCGGTTCAAGAAGAAGTTCGGCACCGACGCCAATATCGCGGCGGGATCCTACGACGCCGTCCTCTTCTGGGCGGCCGCGGTCGAGAAGGCCAAATCCTTCGATCCGGACAAGGTCGCCGAGGCGCATGAGGGCATGTGCCGGGACAACACGCACATCGGTCGCCAGTGCATCCGCAAGGAAGACCATCAGGTCGTGATGGACATGCACCTCTACCAGGTCAAGGGCGGCAAGAATCTGCCGATCGCGCGGCTCGATGGCAAGGACACGATCGGCGACTCGATGGTGGGCAAGGATCCCGTCGAAGGCTTCACGTGGGAGATCAAGAAGAAGTGAGCGCCGCGGCCCGAGCAGCGTTGCGCCGGCGGCGCGGCGCTGCTCGGGCACGCACGGCCCTCGGGATGCCCTCAGATCTGACGCTCAGGCGACCCAGAGAAGATGAGGAGGAGGAGTTCCTGCGGGCTCATCGCGCCACTTCACCCGGGGTTCCGTCCTTCCTCCATTACTACAAAGACGGCATGCCCTTTCGCCGCTATCTCGAAGTGCTCGCAGAGCAGGAGCATGGCGTGAACCTGCCACCCAACCATGTGCCGTCGACCTTTCTGTTCGCGTTCATCGGACACCGGATCGTCGGCCGCGCTTCGATTCGCCACGCACTCAATGAGTTTCTGCATCGTGTGGGCGGGCACATCGGCTACGTCGTCGTGCCGGAGTTTCGACGACACGGCTATGCCACCGAGATTCTTCGTCAATCGTTGCTGATCGCTCGCGACACATGTGGTCTCCATCGCATTCTTGTGACCTGCGACGACGACAACATCGGGTCGATCAGGACGATCGAAAAGAACGGCGGCATCCTCGAGAACGTGGTCGAGGCACCGGATCTCGACAAGCCGAAACGCCGCTACTGGATCGAGTTGAGGTAACACTCAGGCCGGATCTGATCCATCGTCGGGAAAGTCGGACCCTGTCGTTGATGGCTTCGGAGACCAGCCCTGACGCTGCCGTATAGTATCGGCTTTCGTGGACTACGTTCTCAGCATCCTCCTCCCGCAGCTCCTGCACGGCCTCGTCTTCGGGGCCGCGTTGGGGCTGCTGGCGCTGGGCCTCACGGTGATCTTCGGGCTGCTCGGCGTGATGAACTTCGCCCACGGCGAGCTGTACATGCTGGGCGCGTATGCGGGGATCGTGGTCATCAGCGTCGCGCACTCGTTCTGGGTCGCGCTGATCGCGGCGCCGATCCTCGTCGGCATCGTCGCCGCGCTGACGGAGATGACGACGCTGCGGCCGCTCTACCGACGCGAGCCGCTCTACGGCCTCATCCTTACGTTCGGGTTGGCGCTCGTCTTCCGCGAGGGCGCGCGGCAGATCTGGGGCGGTGACATGCGGCGCGTCCTGCCGCCCTTCACCGGCTCGACGCCGCTGCTCGGCATGACGTATCCGAACTATCGCCTGTTCCTGCTCGTGGCCTCGTCGCTGATCCTGCTCGCCATCTGGCTGTTCTTCACGCGCACGCGCGCCGGCATCGTCGTGCGCGCGGCCGTGCAGGACGCCGAGATGCTCGACGGCCTCGGCGTCGACGTCAAGCGTGTGTTCACGCTGACGTTCGCGGCGTCGGGCGCGCTGGCTGCGCTGGCCGGGCTGCTGCTGGCGCCCGTGTTCACCGTCTATCCACAGATGGGCGTGGAGATGATCCTGCTCGCGTTCATCGTCGTCATCCTCGGCGGGATGGGCAGCATGGGCGGCTCCGTCGTGGCCGCGTTCGTGATCGGGATCGCTCAGAGCCTGTTCTCGCTCTGGATGAACCCGCAGCGCGTGGCCATCGCGATCTTCGGCATCATGATCGTGGTCCTCATCGTGCGGCCGCGCGGGTTCTTCGGGCGCGAGGGCGTGCTGGAGTGAGCGTGCTCGGCTGGCGCGCGCTCGTCGTGTTCGCGCTGCTCGCCGCGGTGCCGTTCGTGCCGGGCATGTCGCGCTACTACCTGCTGCTCGCGTTCGACGCGCTGCTGTTCGGCGCCATCGCCATGAGCCTCGACCTCCTGATGGGCTACACGGGCCTCGTGTCCTTCGGCCACGCCGCGTTCTATGGCCTCGGCGCGTACGCCACGGCGATCCTCATGGAGCGCGGTGTCCAGTCGGTGTGGGCGTGCGTGGGCTTCGCGATCCTGGTGGTCGGGCTCTATGCCCTCGTCGTGAGCTTTTTCGCGACGGCGCGTCGAGGCATCTACTTCGCGCTGCTGACGCTGATCTTCGCCGAGGTCGTCTACACGTTCTTCCGTTACACGCAGACCTTCGGCGGCTCCGACGGCATCCAAGGGCTGCCGGATGCCATACTGTTGCCCGGGCTCGTCATCGACACGCCGACCCGCAAGTACTATCTGGTGCTCGTCTACCTCATCGTCGCCTATGCGATCTGCCGCGTGCTCGTGGCGTCGCACTTCGGCCGCGTGCTGGTGGCCATTCGTGAAAACGAGGACCGCGCGCGCTTCCTCGGCTACAACGTGCAGCGCTACAAGATGGGCGTGTGCATGATCTCCGCGCTGCTCACGGGCGTGGCGGGCGCGATCTATCCGATGCGCTCGGCCTTCGCGACGCCCGATCTCATGCTGTGGACCGAGTCCGGCGAGTTCATCATCTCCGTCATGATCGGCGGGCTCGGCACGCTGGTGGGCCCGATCATCGGCGGCGCGTTCTTCACGATCCTGCGTGACAAGGTCTCGTCGGTGGTCGACTGGTATTTCATCGTGATCGGCGTCGTCCTCATCGTCATCGTGCTGTTCATGCCGCGTGGGCTTTTGGGGCTGCGCCGGCTCTTCGCCCGGCGCGAGCGGCGGGCCGCAGCGTGATCCTCGAGGTCGACGACGTCTCGAAGCGGTTCGGCGCCCTCGCCGCGCTGACACGCGTGAGCTTCGCCGTCGAGGCCGGGCAGATCTTCTCGGTCATCGGCCCCAACGGCGCCGGCAAGTCCACGCTCTTCAACGTCGTGTCGGGGCTCTTCGCGCCGAGCACCGGCGCCGTCCGTTTCCGCGGCGAGGACATCACGGGCCTGCCGCCCGAGCGCATCAACCGTCTGGGCGTCGCGAAGACGTTCCAGATCACGAACATCTTTCCGGAGATCTCGGTGCTCGACAACGTGCGGGTGGCCGCGCAGTCGCGCGCGACCGAGTCCGGCCGGGTCTCATCACTCTGGCGACGCCCCGACGTCGACGGCGTGGCGCGCGGGCTGCTGGAGTCGTTCGGTCTCGCCCTGCGCGGCAACGCGCACGCGAAAGACCTCTCGCACGGCGAGCAGCGCTATCTCGAGATCTGCGTCGCGCTCGCCACCAACCCGACCCTCCTGCTGCTCGACGAGCCGACGGCCGGCATGACGCCCGGCGAGACGCGCGAGGCCACGGCGCTGATCCGCGAGGTCGTGCTCGAGCGCGGGCTCACGCTGCTGCTGATCGAGCACGACATGTCGGTCGTGATGGGCATCTCCGACCGCGTGGCCGTGCTGCACTTCGGCGAGAAGATCGCCGAGGGCACGCCGGCGGCCATTCGCAGCGACGCGCGCGTGATCGAGGCGTACCTCGGCGGCGGAGACGACTGACGTGTTCCGCATGCGCGAGGTGCACGCGGGCTACGGCGCCACGCCGATCCTGTTCGGCGTCTCGCTCGAGGTGCGCGAGGGCGAAGCGGTGGCGCTGCTGGGCAAGAACGGCATGGGCAAGACCACACTCATGAAGACGGCCATCGGCTTTCTCAAGCCATGGCGCGGCGCGATCGAGTTCGAGGGCCGTGACCTCACGCGGCTGGCGCCGCACGACATCGCGCGCCTCGGCGTCGGGCTCGTGCCGGAGAACCGGCGCATCTTTCCCGGCCTCACCGTGCGCGAAAATCTCGAGCTCGGGCTGTCCGCAGCCGGCCAGCGTTCCGGTGCGCTGCGCGAGACGCGCCTGGCCGCCGTCTTCCAGCACTTCCCGCGCCTGCGCGAGCGGCTCGACCAGCCCGGCAAGACGCTGTCCGGCGGCGAGCAGCAGATGCTCGCGATCGCGCGCGTGATGATGGCGGGCGCGCGGCTGATCCTGATGGACGAGCCGACGCAGGGGCTCGCCCCGGCGTTCATCCGCCACATCCGCGACATGATCGGCGAGCTCAAGCGCCTCGGCGTCACCGTGCTGCTCATCGAGCAGAACGCGCGCGTCGCGCTCAGCGTGTGCGATCGCGGCTACATCATGGAAAAGGGCGTGATCGTCTTCGAGGCCTCCTCTCGCGAGCTGCGCGAGAGCCCCATCACCCGTGAAAAGCTGGGCGTCTAGCACGCTGCTCGGCGCCGGCCGCCGCGCGCAGCTCGTGCGCGCGGCGCTGGCCATCGTGCTCGTGGGCGGGCTCGTCTGGGCGCTGCCGGTCCGTCGCCCGGGCGTCGACGGCGGCCATCACGCGGCACATACGCCCGTCCTCGATCCCTTCGAGCGCGCCGGCGTCAGCGAGCTTCGCGAGGGCCTCCGCACGCCGCCGCTGCGGCTGCCGCGGCTCGACGGCGGCGTGACGGCGCTGGACGAGCACCGCGAGCGGCTGGTGATCGTGAACTTCTGGGCGACGTGGTGCGGGCCGTGCACGCTCGAGATGCCGACGCTCGAAGCGCTCTGGCGCGAGTATCGCGAGCGCGGGCTCGTGGTGCTCGCGGTGTCCGTGGATCGCGGCGCGCCGCGGCCGCTCATCGAGCCCTACGTCGCGCGGCTCGGCCTCTCGTTCCCGATTCTTCTCGACGCCGATCTGGCGGCCTCACGCGCCTGGAGCGTGCACGGCCTGCCGGCGACGTTCGTCGTGCGACCCGGCGGCGACGCGGTCGGCATGGCCGTCGGCGCGCGCGAGTGGAACAGCGCCGAGATGCGCGCGCTGCTCGAGCGCTTTCTCCCCCACGCGGGAAACGCGACACTGAGCCGATGCCACCACTCATCCGCCGCTACATCAAGACGAGCTTTGTGTTTCTGATCGCGGGACTCCTGCTGGGCGGCTGGATTCTCGTCGGAGAGTTCGTTCTCGGCACGTACCCGCCGCGGCTCTTCATCACCGCGCACGTTCACCTCCTTCTCGTGGGCTTCATGCTCATGCTGGTGATGGGCGTGGCGACCTGGATGTTTCCGCGTCCCGCGCGCGATGACGCTTTCCACGGCGCTGCGCGCGGCGGCCGAGCTCGCCGCCGGCCTCTCTCAAGCGCCGCTGCTGCGCGCGGTCGTCGCCGGTGGCGGGCTCGGCCAGCTCTTGGGCGTGCTCCTGTTCGTCGCGAATATCTGGTGGCGCGTCCGGATGCCGGCGGTCGCGCCGCCCCCGGCGACGCGATAAGCTCGCCCTTCGGGAGGACCACATGGCGAAGGGCGAGGTGGGCTTCATCGGACTGGGACGCATGGGATTTCCCATGGCGCGTAATCTGGCGGCGGCCGGGTGGAGCGTGCACGTGCACGATGTCTCCCCGGACGCCGCCAAGCGCGCCGGCTCGGTGTCCGGCATCACCGTGCACCCGGCACCGCGGGAGGTGGCACCGCGCGTCAGCGTGCTGTTCAGCGCGCTGCCCAATGACGAAATCGTGCTCGAGACCTACCTCGGCGCCGTCGGCGTGCTGGCCGGCGCGCGCGCCGGTCTCGTGACCTGCGACTGCTCGACGGTCACACCCGAGACCTCGCAGAAAATCCATGCGGCCGCGAGCGATCGGGGCGTGACCCATCTCGACACCCCGATGCTCGGCTCCTCGCCGCAGGCGGAGAGCGGCGAGGTGTTCTTCATGGTCGGCGGCGAGCGCGACGCGCTGGCAACCGCGCAGCCGCTGCTCGACGTGATCGGGCGCCTGACGATGCACGTCGGGCCGTCGGGGGCCGGCAATCGCATCAAGCTGCTGCACAACGCGCTGGGCGCCGTGAACGCGGTCGCGGTGGCCGAATCGCTGGCGCTGGCGACACGTCTCGGCGTCGATCTGCAGACCTACTACGAGGTCGTCCGACAGGGCGGCGGGATGGCGTATTCGACGTATTTCGACCGCCGCGCGATGCGCCTCGTCGAGGGCAATTACGACGCCACGTTCACCGTCGAGCTCATGCACAAGGACGTCTCGCTCGCCGCGCGCCTGGCGGGCGCCGACCTCGAGCGGATGCCGATCCTCAAAGACACGCTGGCGGCGTACACTGCGGCCAGGGCGAAGTGGCCCGGACAGGATTTCTCGGGCGTCACGCACGTGGTGGAAGACCGCTTCGGGCTCACGGTCGGGCGAAGGCGCGCTGAGCGGCGCCGGCGAGGGACAGACATGGCGTACGACCTGGTCATCAAGGGCGGCATGGTCGTGGACGGCACCGGCTTTTCTCGCTACCGCGCCGACGTCGCGGTGAAGGACGGCGCGATCGTCGAGATCGGTCGCGTGCGCGCCGCCGCCGAGCGGACGATCGATGCCGACGGGCTCGTCGTGGCGCCCGGGATCATCGATCTGCACACGCACTACGACGCGCAGCCGTTCTGGGACCGCCTCTGCACGTCGTCCGTCTGGCACGGTGTCACGACCGCCCTCATGGGCAACTGCGGACTGACCCTGGCCCCGCTGCGCCCGGAGCATCGCGAGGCGATGCTCGCCACGTTCTGCTGCGTCGAGGATCTGCCCGTACGGTCGTTGAGCGCTGTCTTGCCGTGGACGTGGGAGACCTTCGACGAATATCTCAAGGCGATCGACATCGGCCTCGGCATGAACCTGATGCCGCTCGTCGGCCACAATCCGCTTCGCCTCTCGGCGATGGACAAGGCCGCCTGGGAGCGGCCGGCCACCGCCGACGAGATCGCGGTGATGCAAAATCTCCTGGCCGCGGCGATGGAGTCCGGCGCGTGGGGCTGGAGCACGACGGATTCGCCCACCCACGCGGGACCGAAGGGCGAGCCGGTGCCGACGCGTCTGGCCGCGGACGAGGAGCGCGTGGCGCTCGGGCGCACGCTCGCCGAGTTCAACCGCGGCATCATCGAGATCTTGCCCAAAGGGGCGGCCGCGCCGACCGAGGCCGATCACGCCCACCTCACCGACGTCGCCCATGCGAGCGGTCGACCGGTCTTTTTCCTGACGTTCGACGCCGCGCCGCGCTCGCGCGTGGAGGCGGCCACGCGCGAGGGCGCTCAGCTCGTGGCGCTGCTGCGCGCGATCCCGTTCAACCCGCGGTTCACGCTGAAGCGAACGACGTTCTTCAGCAACCTCGATGTGTGGGACGTGGTGATGGCCAAGCCGCTCGAGGAGCGCGTGGCCGCCCTCACCGATCCGGCCAAGCGCGCGGAGCTGCGCGAGTGGGCGGACAAGCGTCAGCGCCGCCGGCCCGGCGTGCCGGGACGGTTCATCAAGTGGTCGTCGATCGTGGTGAAGAAGGCGGCGCTGTCGAACAACCGCGCGCTCGAAGGCCGGACGTTGGCGGAGCTGGCGGCCGAGCAGGGCAAGCACGTCGCCGACGTGATGCTGGACCTCGCGCTGGAAGAGGGCCTCGACACCGAATTCCAGCTGCAGTCACGGCCGCCCGCGGAGGACGTCGCGCTCGCCGAGTTCGTGCAGACGGGTCACGCGATTCCGTCGCAATCGGACGCCGGCGCGCACCTCAACACGAACTTCTGCACGGCGGGCGAATCGAGCTGGGTGCTCGCCGAGTGGGTACGCGAGCGCCAGCTGCTGAGCCTGGAAGACGCGATCCGTCGCTACACGTTCCAGCCGGCGCGCATCATGGGCCTGCGCGACCGCGGCCTGGTGCGCGAGGGGCTCGCGGCGGATCTGATGGTGTTCGATCCCGCGACGATCGGCGTCAAGGAGGACGAGATCTCGCGCGACGGTCCCTCGGGCACGCCGCGACGTGTGCAGGGCGCCGAGGGCGTCCACCACGTCATCGTCGGCGGCAAGGTTGTGCTGGACCACGGCCGCCACACCGGCGAGCTCCCCGGCCGCGTGCTCCGCGCGGGCCGCTGAGCGGTCACGCCCGGCGCTCGGGCGTCAGTGCACGCTCAGCGCCGTGCGAATGACCCAGGCGAAGTCCACGACGAGCGCGGCCACGAGAATGGCGCCGACGATCTTGTACGCCGTGTCGCTCATGTGTCTCTCCCGCTGAAATCGGGCTCAGAAGCGATACTGCACTCCGACGTACGGGCCGTAGCGCTCGGTCTTGTTCTCGAGGAGCCGGCCGTCGAACTCTCCGGACGGTGTACGCACCGTCGAGGTGCCCTCGCCCGACTTCACCCACCAGTACTGAAAGCCCGCCTCAGCGGACAATCCGCGCCAGATGCGGTACGTCAGCGCGGCGTCGAGCTGGACCCCCACGCCGCCGTTGGCCTCGTCATGGAAGCTCGGATTCTGCAGCAGGTCCGTCCGCTTGTGATGGGTGTCCTCGACGACGCTCTTCGACCACGGAATCACGTACGCGCGCGCCTTGGCGCTGAGCCCGCCGGCGATCGGGATCTGCGTTCGGGCGCCGAGGCGAAAGCTGTACCAATTCCAGTCCTGGGTGATGACCTTTTCGCTCGAGGGCAGCGTGGGAACGACATCGGGGAACGCCGAGGTGACGCCGAACGCTACGTAGCGCTCGTGCCAGTACTGGAATCCGACGAGTCCATCGACGAAGCCGGGGTCCTCACGCGAGCCCCAGCGCGCGAGTCGATACCCGGCGTCGAGGTTGACGTAGACCAACCCGGTGTCATCGGTGTCCGAGCGCGTGCGGGAGAATCGATTGTTATGGTCCCGGTCGGTAAAGTCCTCGTCGATCAGGACGCCTTCCTTGATCGCGCCGCCGCCGATCGCGCCGAGGAGCACGAAGCGCTTCCAGACGAAGTCCGCGTTGACCTCGGGAACGATGCTGTCCACGCCTCGCCACCGGAGCTCGGAGAAGGCGGTGCTGTTCGTGCTGTAGCCGGTCGTGATCCACACGCGCCCGCCGATCGTGAGCGACATATCTTGCGGCAGAGGATTCTGTGCCCAGGCAGGCGTCGCCGTCACCGCGAGCCCGAGCAGGAGCCACATCGTGGCCATGACCCGACGCATAGATCCTCCTTCGCCTCCCCGGGCCGAGCCTACACGAACTCGCGTCGCGACGTCGCAAGATGCGCGGCACCGGAGATGCCGCCTCGAGGTTGACAATGCCGCGTCCGCCACCGACACTGTCGCCGCCCGCGAGACGACGGAGGTGCCAGCGATGCGCGATGCCCACGAGCACGCCCTCATCCCCACCCTGAAGCGGCAGCTCGCCGAGCGACTGATCGACCGCCGAGAGTTCCTGCGCGGGGCGACGCTGCTGGGCATGTCGGCGCCGGCCGCCTATGCCGCCGTGCGCGCGATCACCGGCCAGGCGTTCGCGCCGGCGGCGGCGGCGCAGACGCTGCCGCGCGGCGGAACGCTGCGCCTCGGCATGCGCTGCCAGGACCTCAAGAGCCCACACACGTACAGCTGGATCGAGTCCGCGAACTCGGCGCGCCAGGTCCTCGACTACCTCACGATCACCGGGCCCGACAACATCACGCGGCCCGGCCTCATCGAAAAATGGGAGGCGAGCGCGGATCTCAAGACGTGGACGCTGCGCGTACGCCGCAACGCCAAGTGGCATAGCGGCCGCCAGTTCACGGCCGACGACGTCGTCTGGAATCTCAAGCGCGTGCTCGATCCCAAGACCGGGTCGTCGACCGTCGGTCTCATGAAGGGCTTCCTGCTCGAGGAGTACGACACGGGCGAGAAGGACGACAAGGGCAACGCCAAGAAGTCGGTGCGACTGTGGGACGCCAACGCCATCCAGAAGGTCGACGCGTACACCGTCCGCCTCAACGGCAAGACGCCGCAGCTCGCGGTGCCCGAGCAGCTCTTTCACTATCCCCTGCTGATCATGGATCCGGCCGAGAACGGCGAGTTCAAGGTGGGCTCCAACGGCACCGGCGCGTTCACGCTCGTGGAAAGCGAAGTCGGACGACGCCAGGTGCTCAAGGCGCGCAAGGATTACTGGGGTGGCGGGCCGTACCTCGACGAGCTCCAGTTCATCGACCTCGGCGACGATCCGGCCGCCGCCGTCAGCGCGCTGGCCAGCAAGCAGGTGGACGGCCTCTACCTGGCCGACATCGTCCAGCTCGACGCCCTGCAGAAGATCCCGCACGTACAGATGTACCAGGTGACGACGGCCTACACGGCCACCGCGCGCGTGCAGCCGGTCAAGCCCTTCGACGACAAGCGCGTGCGCCAGGCGCTGCGCTATGCGATCGATTCGAACGTGATCCTCCAGATCGCGCACCGTGGCCTGGGTCAGCCCGGCGAGCACCATCATGTGAGCCCCGTGCATCCCGAGTACGCCAAGCTGCCGCCGATGACCCGGGACGTTGCCAAGGCCAAGCGCCTGCTCGCCGACGCCGGTTATCCCAACGGCATCGACACCGAGATCGCCTGCAAGCCGCAGCCGGGGTGGGAGCTGCTCGCCGTGCAGGCGATGGTGGAGCAATGGAAGGACGCCGGCATTCGCGTGAAGATCAACGTGATGCCGTCCACGCAATACTGGGAGGTGTGGACCAAGACGCCGTTCGGCTTCACGACGTGGGCGCATCGGCCGCTCGGTGTCATGAGCCTGGCGCTCGCCTACCGGACCGGCGTGCCGTGGAACGAGTCGAAGTACTCCAATGCCGAGTTCGATCGCCTGCTCACCATGGCCGAGGGCACCATCGACGTGGCGGCGCGGCGCGAGATCATGGCCGGACTCGAAAAAATCTTACAGGACGACGGGCCGATCGTGCAGCCGGTGTGGCGCGCCATCTTCACGTTCCACGACAAGCGCGTGCAGGGGTTCAAGGCGCACCCGTCGGGCTACATCTTCGGCCACCAGCTGGCGATGACGACGTAGACCGAGGACGCCGGGTGGCTCACCGCCGCGTCATGAGGTTCACCGCGACGGTCGTCTGTCTTCTCGCTGCTCTCATATCAACCGGTTGCTCGTTGCCGCCCTATCGCTCCTGGGAGATTCCCGCGAGCCGCACGATTCAGGACTTCGAGCGCGATCACCGCGTGTGTTATGGGGACGCCCACCGGGTCACGCTGGGCTTTTTCAGCCCCTCGGAGATCGACCAGGCCTACGTCGAGTGCCTCGAGGCGCTCGGGTGGAAGCCGGCGGCGCCGGGCGCGACATCCCCCTGCAGCAGCCGTTACTCACGGCCCCGCCCGTATTGCCAATCGAGCACGAAGTGATCGCCTACCGCCGATGCTTCGGATGCGGCTCCGCGTTCCACCGCGCGCTCGGCACCAGGTCGTTCTCGCGGAAGCGTGTCCAGCGGAACGGCGTGAGGTCGTAGCCGGTGGCGCGACCGTGCAGGATGACGTCCGACATGATGTCGCCAATCACCGGCGAGTGCTTGAAGCCGTGGCCGCTCCAGCCGAAGTCGGCGAAGAGCCCGCCGTATTCCGGAATCGCGCCCAGCACCGGGTGGTGATCGGGCGTCGCGTCGTAGAGCCCTGAGTACCCGCCCATCGCGAGGCCGTGCTCCATCACCGGGAAGCGATGCGCGATGAGTTCGGCGTTCGTCACGATCTGATCGGGATCGACGCCTTCGTTGTAGTGGTCTGGATCGACGATCTCGTCGTAGGAGAGCTTGCCGTGAATCATCAGGTCGCCGTGCTCGGGACGCATGTAGGTCATGAGCACGAGGTCGGCGATCGCGGGGTGTGAGGCGAAATCGCCGGGCCGCCGGAAGAAGCACATCTGGTGGCGCTCGGGCTTGATCGAGACCTCGATGCCGAGCGGACGCAGCAGCCGGTCGGCATAGAGGCCGGCGCAATTCGCGACCACCGGCGCGTCGATGTCGACGCCCTCCGAACTCACGCCGACCACCTTCCCGCCGGCCGTGCGGATCGCATCCACCTGGCGGTACTGGACGATCGTCGCGCCCAGATCGCGCGCGCGATTGATCAACGCGTTGGCCGTCGAGGACGGATCGGCGTAGCCCGACTCCGCTTCGTACGACGCGAGCGCGACGTCGTCGACGTTGGCGGCGGGCACGAGCGTCTTGACGTCGGTCGGTGAGACCAGCGTGACGCGCGCGCCCAGCTTCTGTGCGTGCATGGCGTTTTCCCGGAGCCGCGACGCCGTGTCGGGACCGACGAGGGCGAGCATGCCGACCATCCGGAACCCCGGATCGCCGTCGCCGCCGATCACATCTCTCCAGTGGCGAAACATCTCGGCGGCGGCGCTGGCCGTCCGCGTGAAGAAGTCCATGGCATAGAACCGGCGCACCAGCGCCGTGGAGCGTCCCGTCGGCCCCGACGCGACGAACTTTTTCTCGATCAGCAGCACGCGGCCGGCCTTCTTGCGCGCCAGATGGTAGGCGAGGCTGGCGCCATGGACGCCGCCGCCGACGATCACGACATCCGCGCTGCGCGGCACGTCGACCATTACGAGGAGCGCCTCGGTTTTGCAGAGGCGCTTCCGAGCGACAGGGGGGTATGGGGGGCCATGTCGGGGCCCCCCATTATTCGTCGCTCACGATCAGCCGCGCGTGGGCCGTCGGCTCGTCGAGCACCATACCGGGCTCCCAGTGCGGGCTGAACTGCGTCGGGATGCCGAACCAGCTCACCCAGTCTTCGCGCATGGCGTTCGGCTCGTCGGCGGGCCACAGTACGTTGAGCGGGAGCGGGCGGACGGGCGGCCGAAACGTCGGCAGCGGAATCTGCTCGATCGAAGTCTCGGCGGCGTGCGCGAGCAGCAGCCCCACCTGCTCGCGGCAGCGGCGGCTCTGGCATGGGCCCATGCCAGCCCGCGTGAGGCGCTTGATCTGATCCTGGTTCAGCGGCCCATCGCGCAGCAGCGTTGTGAGATCGCGCGCCTTCATCTGCGGCGAGTCCCATCCGAGATATCGCGGCGGGCGCGTCTGCACGAGCTCGCGGCGGGTGACCTCCTCGCACTGACAGATGTTCACGTCCCAGCCGCTCGCCTCGATGAGCGAGCGCAGCCAGGCCTGCCAGTAGGCGAAGACGTCCGCCGACGCCGGCGTTGCGGGCGACGCGTGGCCGCGACGTCGGTCGGCCTCGTGACGGTCGAGCGCATGGAGCGACACGGCGGCGCCGAGCCCGGCGAGGCGGCCCTGCTCGCGCGCGATCTCCGGCGCGGCGAGCATGGCGTCGTGGAATCCGGCGCAGTCGCCGGCGGCAAAGACCGTCGGCACGCTGGTACGCATCCACGCGTCGACCTGGGGGACCCAGCCACCGAGCGCGCGTTCGAAGCGGAGCCGAGCACCGACGAGATGAAGCAGCTCGACGCTCGGAACGAGGCCGACCGCGAGACACACCGCATCGCAGGCGATCTCGCGATCACGCCCGGCGATGGGACGCCCGTCGCCATCGAGGGCCGCGAGCACGACCGACTCGATCTCACCGACACGGCCACGGGCCTCGCGGATCGTGTGGCCGGTGAAGAACGGGACGCCACGCTCGGCGAGCGCCTTGGCGGTCGCTTCATCACCCCGCACTCGGCTCTCGACCTCTACGACGCCGGCGACGTCGATGCCGTGATCGAGCGCCAGCGCCGCCGTGTGCAGTCCCAGCGCTCCGGAGCCGACGACGACGAGACGCCGCGCCGACAGCGCGCGGTAACGAGTGACCAGGGCGGCTGCGCCGCCCGCGCCGAGCGTGCCCGCGCGCTCCCAGCCGGCGAAGCCGAGCAGCACGTCCCGCGCGCCGGCCGCGACGATGAGCCGGTCGTAGCTCACGAGCCAGGAGCGGCGCTCGTCGGCGAGGCCGAGCATCGGGCTCGGCAGCTCCTGCACCGTCGGTCCGCCGACGAACGCGCCCCACACGTACGTGCCGAGCTGCACATCGACGCCGGCCTCGTGCGCGCTCGCCAGCGCCGGGTTGGTCTCCACGACGCGCTCGAGCATCAGCGCGCGGTTGCGGATGGCCGGCTGCATGCGCTGGCCGAAGCAGAGCGGAACGTCCATCGCCATCATGTCGTTGTCGACCGGATGCTCGTCGATCAGCAGCGTCTCGACGCCGCTGCGCGCGGCCTCGACGGCGGCGGCGACGCCGGCCGCTCCGGCGCCGATGACGATCAGCGGCACGTGGCGATCGGCTCGCGGCCCTTTGCCCGTGAGCGAACGGCGATCGACGGCACGCATCAGTCGTCGCCTCCCGCAGCCAGCTCCACCTCCGCGTGCGTCGCCACCCAGCCGGCCCGCTCGCGCCAGTCATCCGGCGTGTCGGCGAAACGGCTGAGCGCCAGCGCACCGAGATCGGCGAACGAGCAGCGGCCGTGCTGCACGAGCTCGCTGATGGCCCGGCCGGACGCCGGCGACAGTCCGAAGCCCACGCTCGACATCGTCGCGATCACCACGTTGTCGGGATTCACCAGCCGGTCGACGACGGGAAGCCCGTCTGGCGTGTTCTCGACGAGACCGCTCCACGCGCGGATCAGCCGCACGTGCGCGGCGCCGGGGAACAGCTCCGCGAGACGCCGCGCGAGATTGCGCACGAGCGGCGTGTTGCGATGCTCGGGCGTCGCCATGTCGGGCACGTTGATCCACTCGTGCGGGCCGCCGCCGTAGACGAGGTTGCCGCGCAGCGTCTGCCGTCCGTAGAGCCCGTTGCCGGCCACGCCGCCCACACGCATGAGCGGAATCGGCTCGGTGGCGATCATCTCCACCCGCGCCGGTGCCAGCGGCAGGGTCACGCCGAGCATGTCGGCGAAGAGCCCCGTCTGCGGTCCGGCGGCGACGACCACGGCGTCGGCGCCCAACGTCCCGCGCGTCGTCTCCACGGCGCTCACGCGGCCGCCGCGCTGTACGAGTCCCGTGACCGTCGTGTGCTGCAGGATCCGCCCGCCGAGGTCGGCCAGCGCCCACGCGTACGCCTGCACGGTGCGCTGCGGATTCGCGTGCCCGCCGAAATGCAGGTACGTGCCGCCGATCGCGTTGTCGCCGACGATCGGCACGAGCTCCTTGAGCTGACGGCGATCGAGCAGCTCCCAGCGAAAGCCGCGCGCCTCGCCGATCTCGGCCCAGCGTCGCGCCAGCGCCAGCTGCGCTTCGCTCAGCGCCACGCCGATCCTGAACGACTGGTGCTCGGTGGGATAGCCGAGCAGCGCGTCCATCTGTGGCCAGAGCCGCTGCTCCTCGAGTCCGAAGGGGCTGTAGACGTGCGTGGCGCCGCCGCCGTTGCGGCCCGACGCCTCCCAGCCGACGATCCCCTTCTCGAGCACGAGCACGTCGACGCCGTCGCGCGCCAGCCACCAGCCGGCGCTCAGCCCGGTGACGCCGCCGCCCACGATCACCACCGCCGCGCCACGTGTCGTCATGCGGCGTCCATCATCGTCGACCCGGTGGTTGTCCGACAAGTGCTGCCTGCAGCCGCAGAAGCTCGGAGGCAGGGATATGGCAGGCGATGCGATGATCCGCCGCGAGCTGCTGCACCGGCGGCGGCGTGTCGTCGCAGATCGCGCCCACGCGCCGCGGACACCGCGTCGCGAACGGACACCCGCGTGGGATCTCGTCGGCGCGCGGTACCGGTCCTTCCAGGAGAATGCGCGGGACGTCGTGATCGGGATCCGGCACCGGCACCGCCGACAGCAACGCTTCGGTGTACGGGTGGTACGGCGGCGCGAAGACGCGCTCGACGCGACCGACCTCCGCCACCGTGCCGAGATACATCACGGCGACGTGGTCGGCGAGATAGCGGACCACGCCGAGATCGTGCGAGATGAAGACCAGCGTGGCGCCGTGCGCGGCCTGGATCTCGTTCAGGAGATTGATCACGGCCGCCTGCACCGACACGTCGAGCGCGGACACCGGCTCGTCGGCCACGATCACGTCGGGATCGCCGGCGAGCGCGCGCGCGATCGCGACGCGCTGTTTTTCGCCGCCCGACAGGTGGTGCGGCCTCCGGGCGGCCATCGCCGGCGCCAGCTTCACGACGTCGAGTAGCCGCGCGACGCCGGCGCTGACGTCGACCGGCGCGCGGTCGCGCAGTCGTCGCAGCGCGCGGGCGATCGCGTAGCCGACGGTGTGGCTCGGATTCAGCGTGCTGTCGGGATTCTGGAAGACCATCTGCAGCCGGCGACGCACCGCCGCGCTGCGCGCGTCGACGGCGAGCGAGCCGACCTCGATTCCGTCCAGCGTCACGCCGCCGGCGGTCGCGACCTCGATGCCGCTCAGCACCTTGGCCAGCGTCGATTTGCCGCAGCCCGACTCGCCGACGATCGCGAGCGTCTGGCGCCGCGCGGCGGCCAGGTTGACGTCGGTGAGCGCGCGTACCGACCCGCGGACGCCGCCGAGCCGGCGGCGGCGACGCCGCGGCTCGTAGACCTTGGTCAGGTGATGAACGTCGATGACCGGCTCGGTCTCGAGCTCGCGGTCTTCGGACACGGCGGCGCTCGTGCGGCGACGCCAGGGCGGCAGCTCTCCGGCGCGTACGCACGCCACCCGATGACGGGGCTCGCCGTCGACCGGCGCGGCAGGGATCGGACCCGCTGTGCAGCGGCCGCTTTCGACGTACGCGCAACGACGCGCGAATCCGCAGCCGAGCGGCCGCGAGATCGCCGACTCGACCTGGCCGGGAATGGGCACGAGCGGGGCCTGCCGTTTGTCGCGACCGAGCGCGGGCAAGCAATCGAGCAGCCCGCGCGTGTACGGGTGGCGCGGATCGGCAAAAATCTGCCGCACCGGGCCCTCCTCCACGATCTCGCCGCGGTACATGACGCCGACGCGGTCGCACACGCGGGCGACGCTGCCGAGATTGTGGCTGATGAACAGGATGGCGGAGCGGTGGCGTTGACGCAGCTCGCGCACGAGGTCCAGCACGGCGGCCTCGACGGTGACGTCCAGCCCGGTCGTCGGCTCGTCCATGATCAGCAGCGCAGGGCCGGCGATGAGCGCCATGGCGATGACGATGCGCTGCTGCTGGCCGCCGGAGAGCTGATGGGGATAGCGCTCCATCACCCCCGCCGGATCGGCGAGCTTCACCTCGCCGAGCATCGCGATCGCGCGTTCACGCGCGGCCCGCGCGCCGACGCCTTCGTGGATCATCGGCACTTCCATCAGCTGACGGCCGACGGTCATCACAGGATTGAGGCTCGCCATCGGATCCTGATAGACCATCGCGATGCGACGGCCGCGAATCGTCCGCAGCGCCACGTCGCTCAGCGTGGTCAGATCGCGGCCCTCGAAGAGGATCTGTCCGCCGGCGACGCGGCCCGCGCGTCCGAGGTAGCGAACGATCGACAGCGCGACCGTCGACTTGCCGCAGCCGGATTCGCCCACGAGCCCGAACGCCTCGCCCGCGTCGAGCGCGAGGCTGAGGTCGGGGATCACCGTCACCTCGGCGGCGCGCGTGCTGTAGCGCAGCTGCAGGTGACGAACGTCGAGCAGCGGAGCGTCAGTCACGGAGGCCGAGCTCCCGCAGGCCGACGGCGAGCAGATTGAAGCCGACGACGAGCGACGAGATCGCCGCGCACGGGAACAACGCCATGTGCGGCCACACCATCATCATTCCGTAGGTGTCCTTGACCATGCCGCCCCAGTCGGGATCCGGTGGCGGCAGGCCGATGCCGAGGAATCCCAGCACGCCGATGATGATGACGTTGTAGCCGGTGCGCAGGCACATGTCGACGACGAGCGGCCCGCGCGCGTTCGGCAGGATCTCGACCAGCATGATGTAGAGCGCCGACTCGCCCCGCATCTTG
>Ga0114129_10003429_pt1 | contig 22286 bp, 23 predicted proteins | sample RhiMetdeltSRZDD1_FD_80071 | JGI IMG/M metagenome (GOLD analysis project Ga0114129, IMG submission 80071) | Populus rhizosphere microbial communities from Tennessee, USA - Rhizosphere MetaG P. deltoides SRZDD1 (version 2) (version 2) | ecosystem: Host-associated > Plants > Roots > Rhizosphere >... | reverse complement strand
CGCGACGGTATCGTGCAGGAACCGGCGGCGGGTGATGCCGCTCTTAGGCGTGGACATGCCAGGATTCAAACGCCTCGGCAGCGAGGTGTCAAGAGATGGGGGTCCGGCTGAAGCCGGACACTACAAATTCGCCAGCGAGTGTGTAGCGGGGTCCGACGCGGCGAGGCCCGCAAGAGCGAACGAGCAAGGCGACATGAGCCACACGAGCGGAGCGGGGATCACAGGGGTCCCCGCGAGCGAGTGTGTAGGGGGGTCCGGCGGGGCGAAGCCCCCCGGTTAAAATGGCTCGCAGCAATCCACCGAACTCCGGCGAGACACGGGCCAATCCCGCCCGTAGCTCGCCCGAAAATCCAGCGCGAGCGGAGGCGGATGGCGCGCCCTGCAAGACTCGAACTTGCGACCTCCTGGTTCGTAGCCAGACGCTCTATCCAACTGAGCTAAGGGCGCGGCGAAACTCCAATTATATCAGGCGGGTGCCGCGGAGCTAAAGCCGCGGAGCAAAGGCCGCGGAGCTAAAGCTCCGCGCTACGGCTCCGCGCTACGGGTGACGGTGCAGGCTCGTCCCCCGTGCGGCAACGCCCGGCAGTCCGATCGGCAGCGCGCCGTCAATCGGGGCCTCACCGGCGAGCGCGCGCACGGCAGAGCGTTCCGCGCGATCGTAGAAGTCATACGTCAGCAAGATCGCCGGAACGTCCGGCAGGAAGAGCGCGGTGTACGGATTGCCGAACAGCACAGCGACGAACGGCGTGCGGCTCGACGCCGTCTGCCGCGCGATCGCCCGAAGCAGGCCCTGCATGTTCGACGGCAAGTCCATGCGCCCGCTGCCGGAGGAGGCGCGCACGAAGACCGACGCAACGATCGCATCGAAGCGCGGCGCCATCGCGCGCACCAGATCGACCTCGTTCGCGGTCGATCGCTCGGACAACTCGACTGCCGTCACGTTCGGCCAGCGACGCCTCAGCTCGGGAATGAACGTCCGGCTCGGCGCGGCAATCCGCCATCCGGTCGGAAAGTCCAGAACGGACAGGTACAGCACGTGCGCGTCGCGGACGATCTTCAGCGGAACCTGACCCTGCTGATCCTTGATCAACGTGATCGACCGCTGACTCACTTCGTCAGCGACGCTCTGATGCGCGCGGCCGCCGACGATGTTCGGCAGCGCATCCAGATTGACCATGCGCACGCGATGAAGACCGGTTCGTGCCTTGGCGCGCAGCACCCGCTCGACGGACGCGTCAATCTGCGCGCGCGAAAGCTCACCAGACTGCACCGCCGACTTGATTCCAGCAAACGCCGCCGCGTCATCCGGCGAGTGGAGGATGATGTCGTTGCCTGCCTTGAGCGCACGTACGGCAGCCTCGCCAGGTTTGTAGAGCGCCGTGACTCCAGCCATCCCCATCGAATCCGTGTAGATCAAGCCGCCGAAGCCCAGGTCGCGGCGAAGCACGCCGGACACGATCGGCGCGCTGAGCGTGGTGGGCGTGTTCGGAGACGGATCGAGCGCCGGCATCTCGATGTGGCCCGTCATGATCGCGCCCGCTCCGGCGGCGATGCCGGCCCTGAACGGCGGCCACTCCACTTTCTCCAGCATCTCGCGCGGATCCTTGATGATCGGCAGCCCGAGATGCGAATCGGTGTCGGTATCGCCGTGGCCGGGAAAATGCTTCAGCGTCGCCAGCATGCCGCCGGTCTGCAGACCTCGCACATAGGCAGCCGCCAGGCCTCCAACTGACTCCGGGTCCTCGCCATACGAGCGCGTGTTGATCACGGGATTGCGCGGGTTGTTGTTGACGTCGACGACCGGCGCAAAATTGACCTGGACGCCGATGGCCCGCGATTCGATTGCCGTGATGCGTCCTGCCTCGTACGCCAGACGCTCGTCGCCGGCCGCGCCGAACGCCATGTTCCGCGGAAACATCGTCGCTCCCTCGAGACGGAAACCTGCGCCGGTCTCGAAGTCGGCCGAGTTCAGAAGTGGATAGGTCGCAATCGCCTGGAGGCGGTTCAGCAGCGATGCCGCCGCGAGCGGCTGACCGAGTGTTACGGTTCCGTAGGTGGGATTCAGCAGGACGTCAGGGGCCGCTTCGACGCCGCCGAAAACATGGAATCCGCCGACGTGATAGTCGTGAACGGCCTTGACGAGCGCGTCGAACTCGGCGGAATCGGTGCTCAGGTAATCCGATCCGAACGACGACACCAGCAGTTGCCCGACCTTGTCGTCGAGCGACATGCTCGCGAGCGTCGACTTGACCCATCGCTCTCCGGCCGCGTCCAGCGGAAGCGCATCCCCTTTCTGCGCGCCGACGGCCCCGCCGACAAATGCGCCAACCGCTAACGCCCCGGTCAGTGCAGTCCGCATCCATTTCATCAGCGGCCGATGGTACTTCAGCGAGGCGCCTATAATCGAGGCGTGTCGGTCATCGAACATCGCAAGACGGCCGTCACGGGTGTCCGCTGCAGCGTCCTCACGATCAGCGATACCCGGACGATGGATACGGACGCGAGCGGGCGGGCGATCGTGGAGCTGCTCGAGAGCGCGGGACATCGCGTGGAGAAACGGGCCATCGTCCGGGATGAACCGCGTGACGTGCGGCAACGAGTGGAAGCCCAGCTCGGCGCCGTCGACGTCATCATCACGACCGGGGGAACAGGCATTACGTCCCGCGACAGCACGTACGAGGCCATCGAGCGGCTCATCGAGAAGCGCCTCGACGGCTTCGGCGAGCTGTTTCGCGCGTTGAGCTTCCAGGAGATCGGCAGCGCCGCCATGATGACGCGCGCCACGGCCGGCGCCGCGCGCCGTACGGCCATCTTCCTGCTGCCCGGCTCCGAGCACGCCGTGCGACTCGCGATGACGAAGCTGATCGTGCCCGAACTGGGGCACGTCGTGCGCGAACTCCGCAGGTGATGCCGGCCAGCGAGTATGATCCAATGGTGTCTTCCACGATGCGGCCCATTCGCGAAACGATTCCGCTCGATGAAGCGCTGGCGCTCATTCTCGAGTCAGCGACGCCCGTCGAGCGGACCGAGCGTATTGCACTAAGCGATGCTACGGGGCGGGTGATTGCGGCCCCGCCGACCGCATCGATGGACGTGCCGCCGTTCGACCGTGCAGCAATGGACGGATATGCGGTTCGCGCCGAGGACACGTTCGGTGCGGGCCGCTACGAACCGAAAACGCTGCGCTGCGTGGAGAAGGTCTACACCGGACAGCTTCCATCGCGTTCCGTCGCAGCCGGCGACTGCATCGAGATCGCGACCGGCGCTCCCATGCCCGACGGCGCCGACGCCGTCGTCATGGTCGAAGAAACGGAGCGGGCCGCTGGCAGCGACGAAGTACGGGTCTTCACTCCTGTCTATCCGCGCCAACACGTCGGCCGCCGCGGCGCCGATATCAAGAAGGGCCAGGTTGTACTGGAGCCAGGCGACGTCCTCAATCCAAGCCGGGTTGGCGCGCTGGCGGCAATTGGGGCCCTGGAGCTCGACGTCTACGTCAAACCCCAGGTGGCGATCCTTTCGACCGGCAACGAGATCGTCGAGCCGGGCCGTCCGCTGGGACCGGGACAGATCTACGACATCAACCGTTACACGCTGTCGTCGATCGTGGCCGTGCATGGTGGCGTGCCCGTGGTGATGCCAACGGCGCCGGACACGATTGAAGCGTTGAGCGACGCAATCGATGCGGCGCTCGCGCACGATCTGCTCGTCTTCTCAGGCGGGAGCTCGGTCGGCGAGCGCGATCTCATTCTCGACGTGATGGCCCGGCGCGGCGAAGTTCTGTTTCACGGTGTGGCGCTGAAGCCGGGCAAGCCGACGGTCTTCGGGCGCATAGCCGGCAAGCCGGTCCTCGGCATGCCCGGGTATCCGACGTCGTGTCTGTCGAACAGCTACATGCTTCTGGTGCCGATGCTGCGAAAAATGGCGAGGCTGCCCGAATATCATCCGCAGGTGGTCCGCGTACCGCTCGCACGCCGCATCGTATCGACGACCGGACGGCATCAGTTTTATTCGGTGCGTCTTTCGAACGGCGTCGCGATGCCGGCATTCAAGGCGTCAGGCGACATCACGAGCATGTCTCAGGCCGACGGCTACGTCGAAATCCCCGCCCACGTGGACATCGTCGAAGCCGGGGAGCTCGTGGACGTCAAGTTGTTTTGATGCACACTTCGCCGCTGACGCGGGCGCCAGATTTCAGTCTTCCGGATCAGAAGGGACGCGTTCGTTCGCTTGCCGACCTCCTCGCCCGCGGACGGCTGCTGCTCACGTTCCACCGCGGCACGTGGTGACCGAACTGCCGCCGCCGGTTCGGCGAGCTGAGTCGTCATGTTCCCGACTACGCCGCACGCGGCGTCCAGGTTGTCGCCGTCGTCGCGCAGAATCCTGAGGCCGTCCGTCGCTACATCGAGGAGACGGGTCTGGCGTTCGACATTCTGATCGACGCGCGCCGGGACGTGCTCCGCTCGTACGGCGTGTGGCACCGCGTCGGCCTCGATGCATGGAACATCTCGCGTCCGGCGCTGTTTCTGATCGACGTCGACGGAACGATCCGCTACTCCTTCATCGGCGACCGCCAGACCGAATTCCCTTCTCACGACGAGATTCTCGAAAAGCTCGGTTGACCCTTCGTGCTCGCGTTTCCTTCGAAGACACTGCATAATGACGGCACCCCATTCCGCAACGACGGCTCCGGAGGGAGCAGTCCATGCAGCAGCGGCCGTGTCACGTTCTCGTGGCGGAGGACCACCCGTTCACGCGGCACGAGATCGTGTCGGTGCTTCAGCAGCGTGACTACTGCGTCCTTTGCGCTGCCAGCCCCATGGAAGTCGCGGAGACGATGAAGCGGTGGCCGGTCGATCTGCTGATCACGGGAACACGCATGGGTTCGTGGTACGGGCTTCAGGTCATCCTGACGAGCCGTGCCACACATCCGGACCTCGCGGCGATCATGGTCGGCGATAGCGAGGGACAGATGCAGCAGCTCGATGCCGGGCGCCATCACGTCGCCGTGGTTCCGCGGCCGGTCAACCCTGATGAGTTCCTGGCGCTGGTCGCTGAACGTCTGGCAGCCATCAGGCGGCGGCAGCGCTGGCCCCGCAAGCAGCTCACTACAAATGTGGGTGTTTCGATCTCCGGGCAGCGCGGCCGGATCGTCGACGTGAGCTACGGCGGATGCAAAGTGGAGCTGCCGAGCGCTCACGACGTCCTGTCGCCGATTATGCGGATGTCCCTGCCCGTCCCGCGGATCGACATCGACGCGGAACTGATCTGGTCCGCCGTGACGGCGGACGGCGCGCTTTTCGTGGCGGGGATTTCAGTGGAACAGGACCCGGAACCAACCGGGTCCTGGCGACAGTTCGTCGATCACGTGTACTAACGCTTGAATCGCTTGTTGACGGCGTCCCAGTTGACGACATTCCACCACGCCGCGATGTAGTCGGGGCGCCGATTCTGATACTTGAGGTAGTAGGCGTGCTCCCACACGTCGACGCCAAGTATCGGTTTCTTGCCTTCCATCAACGGACTGTCCTGGTTCGCCGTGCTCTCGATCGTCAACTTGCCGCCGGCATCGATCAGCCACGCCCACCCGCTCCCGAAACGCTTGACGCCGGCATCCGCGAGCTGCGTCTTGAACGCGTCGAAGCTGCCGAACGTCGACTTGATCGCGTCGGCGATGGGACCGGTGGCCGCGCCACCTTTGCCGGGACCCATGATCTCCCAGAACATCGTGTGATTGACGTGCCCGCCGCCGTTGTTGCGGACGGCCGTCCGGATGTCCTCGGGCACGCTGTTGATGCCCTTGATGAGATCGTCGGCGCTCTTGTTCTGGAGCTCCGGATGTTTCTCGAGCGCGGTGTTCAGGTTGGTGACGTACGCCCCATGATGCTTGTCGTGATGGATACGCATCGTCTGTTCGTCGATGTGCGGCTCGAGGGCGTTGTAGTCGTAGGGGAGCGGCGGAACGGTGTACGGCATCAATATCTCCTTACGCGTGTCAGTTGATTTCCAGCATTCGGTCGAGCGCGACCTTGGCCCAGCGCTTGGTCTCGTCGGGCACGATGATCTGGTTCTGAATGGTTCCCTCGACGAGCCCTTCGAGGATCCAGAGCAGATGATTCGGCGACACGCGGAACATGGTCGAACACAGACAGCCGAACGGATCGAGCGTGACGATCTTGCGATCGGGAGTGAGCTCGTGGGAGAGACGATTCACGAGGTGAATCTCCGTCGCGACCGCCCACACGGAACCCTTCGGGCTCTTTCGAAGCGTATCGACGATGAACTCGGTAGACCCGCTGAAATCGGCTGCCTGCACCACGTCGAACGTGCATTCAGGGTGCACGATGACCTTGCCGTCCGGGTGCTGCTTCCGGAAGTTCTGGATCTGCTGCGCCGTGAATCGCGTGTGGACCGAACAGTGACCCTTCCACAGCAGGAGCTTCGCGTTTCGCGCCTGCTCCGCTGTCAGACCACCCCACATCTCGTGAGGATCCCAGACGGCCATTCGATCCAGCGGCAGGCCCAGCTTGTATCCGGTGTTGCGGCCCAGATGCTGATCCGGCAGCATCAGCAGCCGCTCACCGCGGTCCCACGCCCATTTCATGACGCCAGCCGCGTTCGTCGACGTGCAGACGACGCCGCCATGCTCTCCGCAGAACGCTTTGATCGCGGCTGACGAATTGATGTAGGTCACCGGAACGACGTTGTCCGCCCCCATCTCGGCAAGCTCGCGCCAGGCAATCTCGAGCTGCTCCCCTTCGGCCATGTCGGCCATCGAACAACCGGCGGCAAGATCGGGCAGCACCACTTTCTGATGCGGGCCGCGCAGAATGTCTGCGCTCTCCGCCATGAAGTGCACGCCGCAGAACACGATGTATTCAGCCGCGCCGCGGCTGGCAGCCGCGCGCGCGAGCTTCAACGAGTCGCCGATGAAATCGGCGAACTTGATCACTTCGTCGCGTTGATAGTGGTGGCCGAGAATGACGAGCCGCTCGCCGAGATGGGCTTTGGCAACCACGATCCGCTCGTCCATCTCGTCGTCGGACAGGCGGAGGTACCGCTCCGGGAGCGGCTGTCGCTCGCCGATGCTCTGCCGTTCGACCTGATTGAGCAGATGGATGTCCATAACGCGGCCGGATCAATCTTCAATTGTACTGCGGTTAAAGCGCCGCGCTATAGGTGTCTGCTTCCGGCCCCTGGATGACGTTGTAGAGGGTGTCGCGCTCGACCGGCTCACGGCCAGCGGTACGGATGAGGCGGCGGATTTCCCGGGTGGACATGGCTTCGGGGGTGCGCGAACCAGCCATGTGATAGATGCGCTCTTCCTGGACGGTGCCGTCGAGGTCATCTGCGCCAAACCAGAGCGCGAGTTGCGCGGTCTCGACACCGGTCGCAATCCAGAACGCCTTGATGTGCGGAACGTTGTCGAACATGAGCCGTGCGACGGCATGGACGCGCAACGTGTCGACCGCGCTCGGCGCCGGCAGCTTGCGCATCTGGTTGTTGTCCGGATGGAACGCAAGCGGAATGAACGCCTGGAGTCCGCCGGTCTCGTCCTGCAACGCACGCGTCCTCAACATGTGATCGATCCGCTCCTCGGCAGTCTCGATGTGGCCGTAGAGCATCGTGATGTTCGATCGCATTCCCATCCGGTGCGCCGTGCGGTGGATCTCCAGGTAGCGGTCCGTCCCACACTTGTCGTGGCAAATCTTCCGGCGCACGCGTTCCGCGAAAATCTCAGCGCCGCCCCCGGGTAACGAGTCGAGCCCGGCGTCCATCAGCTCGCGCAGGACCTGTTCGTCGGTCTTTCCATAGAGATCCGCGAAGAACGCAATCTCGACGGCGGTAAAGCACTTCAGATGGATCTCGGGACGGATTCGCTTGAAGCCGCGAAGAAGCTCCGTGTAGTAGTCGAACGGAAGGTCCGGGTGCAGGCCGTTGACGACGTGCACTTCGGTGAGAGGCTGGCCCGCGCGCTGACGCAGCTTGTCCCAGGCCTGCTCGAGGGACATCGTGTACGAGCCCGCATCGCCGGGCCGCAGCCGCGCGAACGAGCAGAACAGGCAGCTCGCGACGCAGACGTTCGTTGCTTCGAGCCGTATGTTGAAGTTGTAGTACGTCCGCGCGCCATGCCGGCGTTCGCGCTCGCGGTTCGCCAGCCAGCCAAGCGCGAGCGTGTCGGGGCACTCGAACAGCCGCACGCCATCTTCGAACGACAGCCGGACGCCGGCGTCGAGTTTCGCGGCGATCTCGCCAAGCCCCGCGCGTTCGGCTCTGCTCAACACGACCATACGATCTTACTACGGTGTATACTCACGACACGGCGGACCTGAAGGTCCGCACTACAACCAAACGGCGGACCTCAAGGTCCGCACTACAACCAAACGGGCGGGTCTGAAGGCGCACGCTACAAGGTTGTAGGGCGGCTCTTCAGAGCCGCCACGCCCGGCGGTCATGCGAAGTGGGTGCGAAGCCCACGCGGTGCCGCCACTGTAAGCGGAGAGCGTCATCCTCAGCGCCTCGCCAACGCGGAACGTGAGTTCCGTGAAGGCAGGCGGCCACTGCTGCGTAGGGCGGACCTTTAGGTCCGCCGGACGCGACGGGAAGGCGAAGGATGTCCGCGAAGATCCGCAAGCCAGGATACCTGGCCGTCCGGGCTGATTCCTTCATTCCATCGGCGCGTGAACACGCCGAAAGGAGGCCCGGTGCTGTCGCTTCTCTCCGTTCTTGTCTCGTCCATCTCACTCACTCTTTCCGTTCAACAGGGCGCGATCGCCGGCGTCGTCGTGGACCCGTCGCAGCGCCCCGTTCCGCGCGCGCTCGTACAGGTCCTCACGCGCGACGGCACTGTCGTGTCATCGATCTTCACAGAGCAGGATGGGTCGTTTCGATTGACGGCTGCGCCCGAAGGCTGCCGCGTTCGCGCGGCGCTCTCCGGATTCCAGCCGGTCACCAGTGACTGTTCCAATGCCCCGATCCGGCTGACGCTTGGCGTTGCACCGGTTGCCGAACACGTTGTCGTCTCCGCAACGCGCACCGAAGCGCCCGCCGGTCAGGTGGCATCAGCGATCACCGTCTTCGACACGGCGCAGATCGAGCGGCGGCAGGAGCCGCTGCTGGCGGATCTGCTGCGTGATGCCCCCGGGACGACGGTGGTCCGCGTGGGCGCGCCGGGAACGATCACGTCTCTCTTCGTGCGCGGGGGCGAGAGCAACTACACGAAGGTGCTGCTCGACGGGATCCCGCTCAACGAGCCCGGCGGCGCCTTCAACTTGAGCAACGTCACGACCGCGAACCTCGAGCGCGTGGAGTTCGTGCGTGGCGCCAACTCCGCGTTGTACGGATCGGACGCGATGACCGGCGTGATCCAATTGCTGACGCGACGCGGGCAGACGCCGCGGCCCGAGGTCAACCTGCGGCTCGAAGGAGGCAGCTTCTCGACCGCGCGCGGTTCCGCCGCCGTGGCCGCAAAGACTGGCATCTTCGACTACTCCGCGGATGTCGCGGGGCTGACAACCGACAACGAGGTCCCGAACAACAGGTTCCGCAACACGACCCTTTCCGGTTCTGCCGGCGCGCTGCTCGGACACAATGCCACGCTGCGATTCGTCGGGCGGGCTGAACGCGGCAAGACCGGCATTCCGGGGCAGACTGCGTTCGGCCGTCCCGACCTCGACGCCTTCTTCCGTCGTCATGACGGCGTCTGGGGCGTGTCTTTCGATCAGACGTTCGGCGCCGTGCATCAGCGCGCCGCGTACGGTCTCGCGACTTCGCATCAGGCGTCGACGAATCTGCTCGTCGATCCGCCCTACACGCCAACGTTCCAGGGACGCTCGGCGCCGTTCGAATTCTCTGATTTTCCGTACGACAGCCGTACCGACCTGCGACGGCATCGTGCCAGCTACCAGGTCGACGGCACGATCGCCACGGATCACGCCGGAACGCACGTCGACACGGCGTTGATCGACTGGGATGGTGAGCGCGCAACGCTGGGCGATGCGCTGGCGGATACGTCGGTGCCGGCATCGCGCAACAACGCAGGCGTGTCGCTGCAGCATCAGGCGCTGTGGTCGCGCGTATTCGTGACGGCAGGTCTTCGTCTCGAGCACAATACGAGCTTCGGCAACGCGACGATTCCAAGGATCGCCGCTGCCTGGTATCTGCGCACGGCGACCGGTACCGTCGGATCGACGCGCGTCAGTGTGAATGCAGGCCGGGGAATCAAGGAACCGACGATCCTGCAGTCGTTCAGCCCGTCGCCCTTCTTCCTGGGCAATCCAGATCTGCAACCGGAACGCGCGCGCGCCGCGGAAGTCGGGCTCGAGCAGCGTCTGGCGAACGATCGCGTGAAGGTCGATGTCACGTGGTTCGATAACCGGTACCGCAACATCATCTCGACGCGAACGCTCAGCTTCAACCCGTTCCGCGCGCAGTATTTCAACATCGGCTTGACGCGGGCGCGCGGCGCAGAGCTGAGCGCCGATGTGGCACTCGTCTCCGGCGTTCGTGCGACGGCCGGTTACACGCTCACGGATTCCGAAATCCTTCAGAGCACCTCCACGAGCGCCGTTTTCAAGGCAGGCAACTGGGCGTTCAGGCGTCCGCGCCACTCCGGATTCGTCAACCTGGCGTGGAACGGCGCACGGGCCTCAGTCGACCTCGCGGGTTCGCTCGTTGGCCGGCGCGTCGACAGCGACTTCTCGTCGCTCGTGCCGCCGATAGTCTGGAACGACAGCTACGCGCTGTGGGATCTGCGGGCGTCTGCGGTACTCACCCGCGGCCTGTCGGCGACGTTCGCGATCGATAACCTCGCGAACAGCTCGCACATGGAGCCGCTCGGGTATCCAGTGCTTGGCCGCGCGATTCGCGCCGGCGTCCGCGCAAGGTTCTAGTGGCCACGCTCCGCCCGCGCGCGGCGGTGTCCTGGAGCGGCGGCAAGGATAGCCTTGCCGCCCTTGCTGCCACGCGCGACACCCTGGACGTTGTCGCGTTGCTCACGATGTTCGACGAGACGGGAACTCGGAGCCGCTCGCATGGACTGCGACCCGCGCTCGTCCAAGCGCAGGCGAGTCGCCTGGGCCTCCGTGCGGTAACTGCCTGCTGCTCGTGGGCGACCTACAACGACGCCTTCGAGGACGCGCTGCGAACACTTGCCGGCGACGGCATCACGCACGTCGTCTTCGGAGATCTCGTGTTTCCCGAACACCGCGAATGGGCGGAACAGCGATGCGCCGGGACGGGCCTGACAGCCGTCGAACCGCTCTTCGGGTGCCCGACCGGTGAGCTGTTCGACGCCTTCGTGGCATCCGGCGCGACAGCCTTGCTCGTCACCGTTCGAGAACCCTGGCTGGATCGGACGTGGCTCGGCCGACCGCTGAGCGCGTCCATGAAGGACGTCTTCGTCGAGCGCGGGATCGACCCCTGCGGGGAACGCGGTGAGTACCACACGGCGGTGATCGATTCGCCGCTGTTCTCTCGTCCCATTGCCGTGCACGCCGGGGAATGCGTGCAACGCGGCGAGTGTGTCGCACTGGATCTCATCCCAGATGCTGCAGGCAACTGACGTCTGGTTCGGCTATCACCAGCCACGGATCTTCACGGATCTCCACGGATCACAGCCACGGATCTTCACGGATCAACACGGATCACAGCCACGGATCTTCACGGATCAACACGGATCACAGCCGCGGATCTTCACGGATCTACACGGATCATATCGGGCCGTGCTGCGCGGCATCACGCTGGCAGTGCCCGCAAACGGCTTCGTCGGCATTCTCGGGCCGAACGGCGCCGGCAAGACGACGCTGCTGCGGGTGCTGGCGGGCACGAGGCAGCCACAGCGCGGCACGGTTACGTTCGATGGCACCCCGCTGACTCGCCTGTCACGTGCGGCACTCGCCCGCCGCATGGCGGTCGTTCCGCAGGAAACACATCTCGCCTTCGACTACACCGTCGCGGAAGTGACGATGATGGGACGCTATCCCCATCTTGGCGCGTTCGAGATCGAAGGCCCGGAAGACATCGCAATCGTCGAGGAGACGCTCGCGTCGACCGGAACACTCGACCTGAAGGATCGTCCGTTCTCGACGCTGAGCGGCGGCGAGAAACAACGCGTCATCATTGCCGCCGCGCTGGCGCAGCTGCACGCCGGACATGCTTCGCAGCCGCCCTCCCCGCACCCGGGAGTCCTCCTCCTCGACGAACCCACGGCCTCTCTCGATCTTGGGTATCAGCTCGAAGTCGCCGCGCTCTTGAAGCAACTTCACGACGCGGGCCGGGTCGCGATCGTGATCTCCACGCACGACCTCGGGCTCGCGGGGACCCTATGCGAAAGCCTGACGCTGATTCGCGACGGAGCGATCGTCGCGTCGGGTCCGACCGACGAGGTGCTTACACCGGAGAACGTGCGAAAGGTCTACGGTGTTGAGGCTGACGTGATGCGGCATCCCTCCGGTCAGCGGGTGGTCGTGCCTGTCCGGCAATCGGGGACGCGTGAGGTCCCGTGACGCTCGCACGGCGCTTCGCGCGCACCTTGATCGGATTCGGCGCGTTGACGATCGCGACGCTGCTCGTCGCCCCGCTCGTGGGACCGACGGCCATCAACCTCCGCCGCGTCTTCGATTTCTCGGTTCCCTTCCGGGACAACACCGACGCGCAGATCTTCTTCGTCGCGCGGCTGCCGCGGACGCTGGCAGGTGCGTGTGTCGGTGCGCTGTTTGCCGCGGCAGGCGTCGTGTTCCAGGGACTGCTGCGCAATCCGCTGGCAACCCCGTTCACTCTCGGCGTCTCGACCGGCGCCGCGCTCGGCGCGGTGCTCGCGATCACGTTTAACTGGTCGGTCGGCTTTGCCGGGATCTCCGCCGTCCCCGTCGCGGCGTTCGCCGGATCGCTCGTCGCCGTTGTCATCGTCTACGCGCTCGCGCAGGCGCGCCACCGTGGACTGTCGACGACAGTGCTCCTGCTCGCCGGCGTCACGATGAATGCGTTTTTCTCGGCGCTCGTGCTGTTCGTCCAGTACTTCGCGAGCTTTGCGGACACTTACCGGACGCTGCGATGGCTGATGGGAGACCTCGACGTGAGCAGCTACCAGCCGATTCTGGCGGCGCTGCCCACGACGGTGGCGGCATTCCTGATCTTCGCGTGGCTCGCGCGGCCGCTCAATCTCCTGTCGCTCGGACCGGACAGCGCGGAATCGCGCGGCCTCGACGTCACGCGCGCTCAGCGCGCGGCGTTCTTCAGCGCGTCGCTGGCGACGGGCGCGGCCGTGTCGATTGGCGGCCCCATCGGCTTCGTCGGCATCATCATCCCGCACCTCGTGCGCCTGATCGTGGGCCCTGATCATCGTCTTGTCCTTCCCGCGGCGACGCTCTTCGGCGCGGCGTTTCTGGTCGGGTGCGACCTGGTCGCGCGGACGATTCTCGCGCCAGTCGAGCTGCCCGTCGGCATCATTACCGCCCTCATCGGCGGACCTTTCTTTTTATGGCTGCTCATCCGAAGACCCTGAGCGTGTGGGCGATCGCGCTGCTGCTCCTGCTGCCGCCGAATCACCCAATCACCAAATCACTCAATCACCAGATCACCCAATCACCCAATCACCAGATCACCCAATCACCCAATCACCAGATCAGGCGGATCATTTCGCTCGTGCCCGCCGTCACCGAGATGCTCTATGCGATCGGAGCGGGGCCGCGCATCGTTGCCGTCAGCAGCTACGACACGTATCCACCGGAAGTGAAGAAGCTGCCGAATGTAGGAGCCTTGCTCGACCCCAACGTCGAGCGGATTCTGTCGCTCAAGCCAGACCTGGTGATCGTCTACGGTAGTCAGACCGACCTGATGCAGCAGCTCGCGCGCGCCTCAATCGGCGTGTTCGACTATCGCCACGCAGGGCTGGCGGACGTCACGAGCACGATTCGGACGCTCGGCGAGCGGACCGGAGACGGCGCCGCCGCAGAGGCGCTCTCGCAGCGCATCGAGCGCGGTCTCGATGCGATTCGACAGAAGCTCAAGGGTCGCCCACGGCCGCGCACGTTGTTGGTGTTCGGCCGCGAGCGTCTCGCGCTTCGAGGGATCTATGCGAGCGGCGGCATCGGCTTCCTCAACGACATGCTGGAGGTCGCCGGCGGGACGAACGTCTTCGCAGAGGTCAGGATGCAGGCGGTGCAGGCGAGCACCGAGCAGATTCTGGCGAAGCGGCCGGATGTCGTCCTGGAAACTCGCGCGACGAACAGTGCGTTTCCGATTGGCGATCGCGACGCTGAGCTGAGCGTCTGGAAGACACTGGCTTCGGTGCCGGCGGTCAGGAACGGCCGCGTGCTGTTTCTGTTCGACGATCGCATCGTCATCCCCGGACCGCGCGTCGTCGAGGGGACCGAGGTGATGGCGAAGGCGCTTCATCCGGATCTCTTCAAATGAAGATCCTGGTGTCGTGGAGCAGCGGCAAGGACAGCGCGTGGACGCTGCTCGCGCTGCGCCGCGAAGGTGTGGGCGAGATTGGCGGGTTGCTGACGTCCGTCAACGAGGCCGCCGCGCGCGTGTCGATGCATGGGGTTCGGGTCGAGCTCCTGCGCGCCCAGGCGAAGGCCGCCGGGCTGCCTTTGATCACCGTGCCGCTGCCGTGGCCGTGTTCGAACGAGATCTACGAAGGGCGCATGCGCGTTGCGGTGGGACAGGCCGTCTCCGAAGGCTTCACGCACGTGGCGTTCGGCGATCTGTTCCTGGAAGACGTCAGAAAGTATCGAGAAGATAGGCTGGCCGGGACCGGGCTCACGCCGCTGTTTCCGCTCTGGGGGCGTCCGACGCGTGAGCTGGCGATGGAGATGATCGAGGGTGGATTGCGGGCGCGGGTCGTGTGCCTGGATCCGCGCGTCTTGCCGCGCGAGCTGATTGGATCGGAATTCGATGCGCGGTTTCTGGCCGCGTTGCCGGCGTCAGTGGATCCGTGCGCGGAGCGCGGCGAGTTTCACACGTGCGTGACGGACGGCCCGATGTTCACGTCGGCCATTGCCGTCGAGCCTGGGGAAGTCGTCGAACGGGATGGGTTTGTCTTTGCGGATTTGATTCTGGTGTCGGATCTAAAGACCCGGCCTACGCCGTGAAACTGGTGCCGGGTCTAAAGACCCGGCCTACCGTTCAAAACGTGACCGTCCCCATTTCCACCGGCACGCGCCGCGGAATCAGACCCTTGTCGAACGCCTCCGCCATCAGCCGCTCGACCGCCTGACGGCCGCGGTCGCCGTAGCCCAGCGTCAGCTCGTTCACGTACATCCCGACGAACTGGTCGGTTCGCTCACGGTCGAGCCCGCGACCGAACTGCTGCGCGTACTCCACGGCCTCGCGCCGATGGGACAGCCCATACGCAATGCTGTCGTGCAGCAGCTTCGAGACCCGACGGATCGTCTCGGGCCCCAGATCGCGGCGAATGATGTTCCCCCCCAGCGGCAGCGGCAGGCCCCCGGTCCGATCCGCCCACCACTCGCCAAGGTCCACGACCTTACGCAGACCTTCATCCGCGTACGTTATCTGCCCCTCGTGAATCAACAGCCCGGCGTCCGCCTTGCCGTCGAGCACGGCTTGCTGGATCTGATCGAACGGCACGACGGTGTAGTCGAAGGACGGCTCGTACAGACGCAGTGCAAGGTACGCGGTCGTCAGCGTGCCTGGGATCGCAATCCTGCGGCCCTTGACGTCGGACGGCCCATCGGTCCGGGCGACGACGATAGGTCCGTAGCGATCGCCCATGCTCGCTCCATGCGGCAGCAGCGCATATCGATCGACAAGGTGCGCGAACGCGTGGAACGACACCGCCGTCACTTCGTACTTGCCCTCGAACGCGGCGCGGTTGAGCGTTTCGATGTCGGCCAGCACCTGATCGACAATAATGCCGCCCGTATCCACGTTGCCGCTGGCCAGGCCGTAGAACATGAAGGCGTCGTCCGAATCGGGACTGTGGGCGACGGTAATCCGCATCCAAACCTCCGCTAGGTGCGCACGTGGTTTTTCGCGCGGAGCGCGCTCACCACGGCAGTGACGCGTTCGGCTGCGTAGTCGACATCATCAGCCGTCGTCGTTCTTCCTAAACCGAAACGAACGGAAGCGCCGGCCGTGTCGCCAACGGCGCCGATCGCTTGAAGGACGTGCGACGGCTTCTGGCTGCCGGAACTGCATGCCGAGCCTGTCGACACGGCAATGTCTCCGAGCGCCATCAACAGCGCCTCGCCTTCAACGCCTTCGAAGCTGACGTGCAGATTGTGCGGCAGCCGGTGCTCGAGCGTTCCGTTCACGCGAACGTTGTCGAGTTGGGCGCGCAGCTTGCCGAGCAGTCGATCGCGCAGCGTTGCGAGGCGCGCTCCTTCTTCTGCCATCTCCAGCCGGCAGATCTCCGCGGCGCGGCCCAGACCGACGATGCCAGGGACGTTCAAAGTGCCCGAGCGGATGCCGTTCTCCTGGCCGCCGCCGTCGATTTGCGCCGGCAGCGCCAGCTTTGGCTTGGACTTGCGGACGAAGAGCGCACCAGCTCCCTTCGGACCGTAGAACTTGTGGGCCGTCATCGAGAGGAGATCGATGTGCATCGCCTGCACATCGATCGGGACTTTGCCGGCTGCCTGCGCGGCATCGGTGTGCAGCAGCGCGCCGTGCTGCCGCGCGAGTGCGCCTATTTCAGCTAACGGCTGAACGGTGCCGATTTCGTTGTTGGCAGCCATCACGGACACCAGGATCGTCCCGGGCTTCATCGCCTGCCGCAGCTGGTCCAGATCGACGATGCCGTCGGGACGAACGCCTACGACGGTGACTTCACAACCAGAATGTGTCAGGCGCTGGCAGGCATCGAGAACAGACTTGTGTTCCGTCGCGATCGTCACGATGTGCGTGCCGCGATCGCGCAGACGCTCGGCAACGCCTTTGATCGCCAGGTTATTGGACTCGCTGGCGCCGCTCGTGAAGACGATTTCGTGCGGGCTTGCGTTGATCAGCGCGGCGATGCGACCTCGGGCTGCATCGACGGCCTTTGCGGCCTCCCAGCCCCAGACGTGCTGCCGGCTGTGCGGATTGCCGAACTGCTCGGAGAAGTACGGCAGCATGTCGGCGAGGACGCGCGGATCGACAGGGGTCGTGGCGTGGTAGTCGAGGTAGAGAGGCCGTCCCGGCACGTCAGCGCCGTTTCTCTGCGGTCTCGAGTCGCGAGCTGCTCCGGGTGAGGGAAATCGGGATCACCGGTTCGTCAACTGGTGAGTCGGCCGCAATCTCGGCGAGAGAACAGGTGGCCAGAGCCGCAAGGATGCGATCTTTGATGCGCCACAACGGATCGCGAACGTTGCACTTCGCGAACTGACCGCAGTGGTCGTCCTCGGTGGAGCACGCGGTCACCGTCAGCGGACCGTCGATCGCCTGGATGACGTCGGCAACGGAGATCGCCGCGGTCGGCTTGGAGAGCTTGTAGCCTCCGCGCGTGCCTTGATGCGAGACGAGAAGGCCACGCTGGACCAGGCGCTGCAGCACCTTGGCCATCAGCTCGATTGGAATGTCGTACTGCTCGGCGATCTCGCGGGCGCTGATCGACGCGGCGTCGGACTTGATGGCGAGGTGCTTCATCGCCATCAGCGCATAGTCAGCTTTTTTGGAGAGTCGCAGCATGATCGTTCACCACATTCCGAGTTGCAGCTTCGCGACATCCGACATCCGATCTTTCGTCCAGCCAGGTTCCCACACGACATCGACTTTGGCGTCGGTGACGCCGGGAACGCTTCGGGCGGCATCCGCCACCTGGCCGGGAAGGACTTGCGCCGCAGGACAGCCAGGCGCCGTCAGCGTCATCTTGATGGCCGCAACGCCGGCAGACGTCACGAAGAGGTCGTAGATCAACCCGAGCTCCCAGATGTCGACGGGAATCTCCGGATCGAAGACGGTCTTCAGCGCCTGCTGGATGGCCTCGCGCAACTCCTCCGTCTTCGCCGGATCGGCGACGAGACCTTCCGTCTCCTGCGTCGCGTCCGGCTGTGCCGGCGTTTCCGGTGGAACCATGGGGAGCGGCTTCATTCCGTCGTGGCCTTCTGTTCGCGATCCAGGGCCGCCTTGAACGTGTGCCACGCAAGACTGGCGCACTTCACGCGCACCGGAAATTCACGGACGCCCGCCAACACCGACAGCTTGCCGAGATCCTCGACCCGCTCCTCCGGTGGGGTCGTGACCATGCGATGAAAGCGCTCGAAGAGCGTGCGCGCGTCGGGAACGGTGCGCCCTTTGATCGCGTCCGTCATCAGCGAGGCGGACGCCTTTGAAATCGCACAGCCCGAACCCTCGAACGCGGCGTCTTTGATGACGTCTCCATCCAGCTTCAGATACAGCGTCAGCCGGTCGCCGCAGAGCGGATTGTACCCCTCGGCCCGATGGCTCGCGTCGGCCATCGTGTGAAAATTTCTCGGCCTCCGGTTGTGGTCGAGAATGACTTCCTGATAGAGGTCGGTCAGATCCGACATCAACCGAATACCTCGTGCACCCGATGGAGGGCACGCCCCAGGGTGTCCAACTCCCCGACCGTGTTGTACATCGCCAGCGAAGCGCGCGCGGTAGCGGGCACTGAAAAGCGGGCCATTACAGGCTGCGCGCAGTGATGCCCCGTCCGTATCGCAACACCCTCGCGATCGACGACCGTCCCGATGTCGTGCGGATGAACTCCATCCATCACGAACGAGAGGATGCTCGCCTTGTGAGGCGCAGTTCCGATCAGCCGCACACCAGGGATCGATTCGAGCAGTTGCGTGCCGTACGCGAGCAACGTCCGCTCGTGCTCCGCCACACGGTCCAGGCCCACGCTGTCGATGTAATCGAGTGCGGCGTGAAGCCCGATCGCGTCCGCGATGTTCGGAGTCCCGGCTTCGAACTTGTACGGCAGCACGTTCCAGGTGCTGCGCTCGAAAGCGACCGAGCTGATCATGTCGCCACCGCCGAGAAACGGCGGCATCGCCTCCAGGTGCTCGGTCCGTCCGTACAGAACGCCGATGCCCGTCGGACCGTAAAGCTTGTGTCCCGTCGCCGCGTAGAAGTCGCAGCCGAGGGCCTGAACATCGACGCGCATGTGATATGCGGCCTGCGATCCGTCGAGCAGCACCGGCACGCCGCGCTCGTGGGCGATCCGGACGATCTCGCCCGCCGGATTCACGGTACCCAGCGCGTTCGACATGTGGGTGATCGCCGCGATGCGCGTCCGAGGACCGAGCAGCTTCGCGAATTCCTCCAGGATCAACTCGCCGCGGTCGTCGATGGGCGCCACGCGCAGCCTGGCTCGTGTGCTCTCGCAGACCAGCTGCCAAGGAACGATGTTCGAGTGGTGCTCCATCGCCGAGATGAGCACCTCGTCTCCCTCTTTGAGGCGCGGACGGGCGAAACTCTGCGCGACGAGGTTGATCCCTTCGGTCGTGTTCCGCGTGTAGATGATCTCCCGCGAGTGTCCGGCGTTGAAAAACTGCCGGATGCGCTCGCGCGCAGCCTCGTACGCCTCCGTCGCCCGCTCGCTCAGCTCGTGGACGCCGCGATGCACGTTGGCGTTGATGCCGCAGTAGTAGCGCAACAGCGCGTCGAGCACCACTTGCGGCTTCTGCGTCGTCGCGGCGTTATCCAGATAGACGAGCGGCTTGCCGTGAACCGTGCGGGCGAGAATCGGGAAATCGGCACGTACGCGCTCGACGTCGAACGACGGCCGCGAGGACGCAGACGTGCCGGCCTGCGCGCGAGTTACCGCCGAACCTGCGGGGACTGTCATACGCCGTCCACTTCCGCCAGATCGCGCGCGAGCTGCTCGTAGAGCTCGACTTCGAGCGCCTGACGCAGCGGCTCGATCTGAACACGCTCGAGAATCTCGCCGGCGAAGGCATGAATCATCATGTCGCGGGCCTCGGCGTAAGTGAGGCCCCGGGCACGCAAATAGAAAATCGCGTCCTCGTCGAGCTGACCGATTGCCGCGCCATGCGTGCACTTCACGTCGTCGGCAAAGATCTCGAGCTGCGGCTTGGTGTTGATGGTCGCGCCGTCGGTGAGCAGCAGCGCCCGGTTCGTCTGCTTCGCGTCCGTCTTCTGCGCGTCCTGCCGGACGATGATCTTGCCGTTGAAGACGGCACGGGCGGTCCCGCCGAGGATCCCCTTGTAGACCTCGTGGCTCCCGCAATGCGCCTTGGCGTGATCGATCGTCGTGTGGTTGTCGATCAGCCGCGCGCGATCCGCGAGGTACAGCCCGTTCATCGTGCAGTCGCCTCCTTCGCCATCGAGTATGGCGAACGCGTCGTTGCGCACGAACTTGCCGCCCAGAGAGAACGAATGCGACGAGAACGTCGAGCTGCGCGCCGTGTGTGCGTGAAGGCTTGCGACGTGGAATGCGTCGATCGACTCCTGCTGCACCTTGTAGTGATCGACGACGGCGTTCTCCCCGACGAACACCTCTGACACGGCATTCGTGAAGTACGTCAGCCCTTGCACGCCGACGTAGCTTTCGATCACCCGAAGCTGGCTGCCTGAGCCGGCAACGATCAGCGTCCGCGGATGCGCCATGACCCTGGCCGCATCAGCTCCCGATACGAAAATGATGTGGATTGGCGTATCCACGACGACGCCGTCGGGCACGGAAAGAAACGCGCCGTCCTGCACGAATGCCGTGTTGAGCGCGGCGAAAGGACGATTGGTGAAGTCGGCGAGCTGACCGAAGTAGCGCTGCACGACGTCCGCGTGCTCGCTCATCGCGGTCGCCAGTGAGCCCGCCTGAACGCGGGCGGGCAATCCTTTCGTGCGCGACAGCGTGCTGTCGAAGCGGCCATTCACGACCACCAGACGGACCTCGGCATCGGTGTACGGGAATTCCGTCAGGTGCTCGGCCGCACCAGACACCGGCTCGGCGAGCGTGAAGTCGAGGGCGCCAAGCGGCGCGGCGTTTGTGAACCGCCACTCCTCTTCGCGGACCGTCGGGATGCCCAGCGCCGTGAAACGGGCGGCGCCGCGCGCTCGCAAATCCTCGAGCCAGCGCGGTCCCCCTTGCGGACGCCGTTCCAGGGCCGTCACGAACGGGGTCGTCTTCTCAGCAACCTGCGTCATGCGGCCTCGATCCATCCGTACCCTCGCGCCTCCAGCTCGAGCGCCAGCTCCTTCCCGCCAGACTTGAGGATCCTCCCTCCGCTGAGCACGTGCACGTAGTCAGGCACGATGTAGTTCAGCAGGCGCTGATAGTGCGTGACGACAATGAACCCGCGCTCAGGGGCGCGCATCGCGTTGACGCCGTTGGCAACGAGCTTCAGCGCATCAATGTCGAGGCCCGAGTCCGTTTCATCAAGAATCGCAAGCTTGGGCTCGAGCAGCGCCATCTGGAAGATCTCGTTGCGCTTCTTCTCACCGCCCGAGAACCCTTCGTTGACCGCGCGATTCAGCATCGACTTGTCGATGTCGAGGAGCTTCGCCCTCTCCTGCACGAGCGTCATGAACTCCATCGCGTCGAGCTCCGGCAAACCCTGGTGCTTCCGCTTGGCGTTCACGGCAGCCTTGAGGAAATAGGCGTTGTTCACGCCGGCAATCTCGACGGGGTACTGGAAGGCCATGAACAGCCCCTCGCGGGCCCGCTCATCCGGATCCATCGCAAGGAGATCCTTGCCCTCGTAGAGGACCTGGCCGTCCGTCACCTGATAGGCGGGGTGTCCCGCGAGCGCCCGGGCCAGCGTGCTCTTGCCGGACCCGTTCGGCCCCATGATGGCGTGGACTTCCCCGGCATTCACGTGGAGATCGATCCCCTTCAGGATCTCGTTGCCCTCCACCTTTACCTGCAGGTTCTTGATATCGAGCATCTTCTTTTCTGATCCTTGTCAGAAGTCAGGAGACAGAATTCAGAAGGCAGAAATTGCCTTCTAACCGACCGATCCCTCGAGCGACACGCTCAGCAGCTTCTGTGCTTCGACAGCGAACTCCATCGGGAGCTCCCGGAAGACCTCCTTGCAGAACCCGCTGACAATCATGTTGACCGAGTCTTCCAGCGACAGCCCGCGCTGACGGCAATAGAAGATCTGATCCTCGCCGATCTTCGAGGTCGACGCTTCGTGCTCGACCCTCGCCGAGGTGTTGCGAATCTCGAGATACGGGAACGTGTGCGCGCCGCACTTGTCGCCGATGAGGAGCGAGTCGCACTGCGAGTAATTGCGCGCGTGGGTCGCGTTCTTCCCGATGCGCACGAGCCCGCGGTACGTGTTCTGGCCGTGCCCCGCGGAGATCCCCTTCGAGACGATCGTGCTGCGGGTGTTCTTGCCCAGGTGGATCATCTT
>Ga0114129_10003428_pt1 | contig 22293 bp, 21 predicted proteins | sample RhiMetdeltSRZDD1_FD_80071 | JGI IMG/M metagenome (GOLD analysis project Ga0114129, IMG submission 80071) | Populus rhizosphere microbial communities from Tennessee, USA - Rhizosphere MetaG P. deltoides SRZDD1 (version 2) (version 2) | ecosystem: Host-associated > Plants > Roots > Rhizosphere >... | reverse complement strand
TCCAAGATCCTGGCAGGATCAGGGATAGTGCACGGATCTTGGCCCAAGATCCGTGCACTATCCCTGATCTAAACCAGATCAAGGGGGCGGCGGTGGGTGGGCCGGGTGGGTTAGGAGCCGCCGCCGACGGGGGCGTCGCCCGCCGGAACCTCCTGTTTACGCGGTACCAGGGGAGTCAGATCCCCACCGGAGTCCGACAGCCGCAGCAGGAACGGCCGGTGCTCGGTGTACCGGATGGCGGTGATGGAGCCGGGCTCGACATTGATGCGCTGGAACAGATCGAGATGCAGGGCGAGCGCGTCGGCGACGATCGCCTTGATGACGTCGCCGTGGCTGGACGCGACCCAGATCGCTGCGTCGCCGTGCTCGGCGGCCAGCCGCGTGTCCCAGGCCCGGATCGCGGCCACCGCCCGGGTCGCCATGCTCGCCATCGACTCTCCACCCGGGAACGTCGCCGCGGCCGGGTGCTGCTGCACGGTTCTCCAGAGCGGCTCGCCGGCCAGCTCCTTGAGCGGGCGCCCGATCCAGTCGCCGTACCCGCACTCGGTGAGGCGCGGCTCGATCTGCACCGGCCGGCCCGGCAGCGCCAGTTCGACGGTCTGGCGGCACCGCAGCAACGGGCTGCTCACCACCGCGGCCAGCGGCAGGGGCGCCAGGCGTACGCCCACCGCCTCGGCCTGAGCGCGGCCGTAATCGTCGAGTTCGACGGGCAGGTCACCGGCGAGGACACCGCTCGCGTTGGCGGTCGTACGCCCATGGCGCAGCAGCAGGAGGGTGGTCACCTGGTCAGTATGCCCTGGCGAGCCGGGCTCAGTACGCCTCGATGACGCCGGTGACCAGCAACGCGATGATGGCCAAGCCGATCAGTACGCGGTACCAGACGAACGTCATCATGGTGTGGTTGGCCACGAAGCGCAGCAGCCACGCGATGGCGGCGTACGCGACGACGAAGCTGACAACGGTCCCGACCGCGAGCGTGACGGTCGACACCGACGGCCCGGCCAGAGCGTCCTTGAGTTCGTAGACGCCCGCCGCCGTCAGGGCCGGGATGCCGAGGAAGAACGACAGCCGGGTCGCCGTCACCCGATCGAGGTCGCGCAGCAGACCCGCGGTAATGGTGGCGCCGGACCGGGAGACGCCGGGGATCAGCGACAAGCACTGGGTCACACCGATGATGATCGAGTCCCAGAGCGTCAAGCCCTTCTCGCCCTTGGTTTGCGTCGCGGCGTACTCCGCGAAGGCCATCGGGATGCTCCACAGGATCAGCGCGCAGGCGACCACCCACAGGCTGCGCAGGCCGCCCTTGATGAGGTCCTGGGCGAGGAAGCCGACGACGCCGACCGGAATCGAGCCGATGATGACGTACCACGCCAGGCGGTAGTCCGGCTCCCGGCGGGCGGTGGACGAGAAGGTTCCGCGTACCCACGCACCCGCCAGGCGCACGATGTCCTTGAAGAAGTAGATCAGGGCGGCCGCGATGGCGCCGATCTGGATCACGGCCGTGTACGCCGTGATGGCCTCGTCCTGGATGTCCACGCCCATCAGCTGCTCGGCGATCGTGAGATGCCCGGTTGACGAGATCGGAAGGAACTCGGTGATGCCCTCGACGACACCGAGGACGACGGCCTGCCAGATCTCGATCTGCGACATCTACTCTCCCACTCCGGAGTCCGCCAGGGCCTGCGCGAGCGTACGCAGGGTCGCGATCCCCGAGTCCGCATCGGCGGCGAAGAGCGACACCGAGAGCGTAGTCACCCCGGCCGCGGCATAGTCACGCAGGCGGCTGGCAATGCGATCCTTGGAGCCCAGAAGGCTGGTGCGATCGATGAATTCCAGCGGCACCGCGGCGGCCGCGTCGCGCTGGCGCTTGGCCAGGTAGAGGTCCTGGACCTCGCGAGCCGCGTCGCCATAACCCATCCGGGTGGCGAGCTGGTTGTAGAAGTTCTGCTCGCGGCTGCCCATTCCACCCACGTAGAGGGCGGCGTACCAGCGGACGAGTTCGGCGCAGCGGGCGATGCCCTCGGGCGAATCGTCGTCGCCGACCACCACGGGGACGCTGGGTACGACGTCGAAACCTTCCAGCGTCTTGCCGGCCTTGGTACGGCCGCGTTCGATCGCAGCCAGCTGCTCCGCGGCGTGCTCGGGCGAGTAGAAGATGGCCAGCCAGCCGTCCGCGATCTCGCCGGCCAGTTCGAGGTTCTTCGGGCCCACCGCGGCGAGGTAGATCGGAATGTGCTCGCGCGGCGGGTGGAAGCTCAACCGCAGCGCCTTGCCCGGACCGTCCGGCAGCGGCAGATCGTAGTGCTCGCCGTGGTACTCGACCGTCTTGCGGCCGATCGCGAGCTTCACGATGTCCACGAACTCGCGCGTACGCGCCAGCGGCTTGCCGAAGCGCACGCCGTGCCAGCCCTCGGAGACCTGCGGGCCGGAGACGCCCAGCCCCAATCGGAAACGCCCGCCGGAGCAGGCGTCGATGGTGGCGGCGGTCATCGCGGTCGCGGCCGGCGTACGCGCGGGGATCTGCATGACCGCCGAGCCGACGTCGATGCGCTCGGTCTGACCGGCGATCCACGCGAGAATGCTGGGGGAATCGGAGCCGTACGCTTCCGCCGCCCAGACGACGGAGTAGCCGAGGCGATCGGCTTCCTGAGCGAGCGCGAGATGATCCGCCGGTGTGGACCAGGCGGTTTGATAGCCGAGGCTCAGTCCAAGCTGCATCCCGACATGCTACTCACCAGTAGCACTGAGCGGGCAAATGGACGCCTTCGGTTACACAGACAGGCCGGGCATCAGGCCGCCGAGACTGGGCCGGCGGAGGATCACCATCCTCGTACCATCGCGCAAAAGGCGAAGCCGATCCAATTCCCAGCCGGCATATTCGGCCTGAAGCGTAAGCCGCACCGTGGCGGTCATCCTGTCGACATCGGGTGGCAACCGCAACGGTGCGTATTCGTAGTCCATGTCCCGATCCTGCGCTTGCCACGCCCGTATCTCAAGGCGACAAACCCCGAAAAATCAGGCGGGCACCTCCGGGCCGCCGGACACGTCGTCGAGGGCCCGCACGATCTGTTCCGGCAGCTCGATGTCCTCGGCCCGCAACGCTTGCGCCAGTTGCTCGTTCGTCCGGGCGCCGAGCACCGGCGCGGTCACGCCCGGACGATCGCGTACCCACGCGAGAGCGACCTGGACCGCCGAAACGCCGAGGCCCGCCGCGGCCGTTACCACCGCCTCGACGATGGCCGAGCACCGCGGATCCAGGTACGCCAGCACGAAGCTCTCGAACTGCGCCGAGGCGGCCCGGGATCCGGGCGGGCGGCCGTTACGGTACTTGCCGGTGAGTACGCCGCGCCCGAGCGGCGACCACGGCAGCACACCGACATCGAGGGCCTCGCACGCGGGCAGCATCTCGCGTTCGGGGCCGCGTTCGAGCAGTGAGTACTCGAATCCGCTGGCGACGATCGGGGCTCGTTGCGGCCACGCCTGCTGCCACGTCGCGGCGCGGGCGAGCTGCCAGCCCGCGTAGTTGGCGACGCCGGCGTACCGCACCCGACCGCTGGAAACCGCGTAGTCGACCGCCGCCAGCGTCTCGTCGATCGGCGTGGCCGGGTCGCCGCCGTGCAGCTGCCACAGATCCAGATAGTCCGTGCCCAGCCGGCGCAGTGTGACGTCGAGGCTGCGCAGGAGGTGACCACGCGAACTGTCACGCCGTCGCGGCCCGTGAGCGCGTACGCCCGCCTTCCCGACGATGAGCACCTCGTCCCGCGGTACCATCGCATCCAGCAGCGTACCCAGCACCGCTTCGGCTTCGCCGTCGGCGTACACGTCGGCCGTGTCCACCAGCGTCCCACCAGCGTCCACAAAGGACTTCAGCTGCGCGCCCGCGTCGTCAGGATCGGTGTCCTGACCCCACGTCATGGTGCCGAGGGCCAACCGCGATACGGTCAGCCCGCTGCGGCCCAGCGGTCGCTGCTGCATGGGGTGAACGATATTCGGTTAGCGCCCGTCCCCCAAGCGACGCAAGCCCTTCCGGGGACTGGCAGGCCGTCCGGGGAAGGCCGGCCGCACATGCAAGCCCAGCGCCTACTCCTCGTCCTCGGCGTGCAGATGCTCGTCCATGCGGCCGATGAGGCGGTCGCCGCCGGCCAGCACGAACGGGCCGGAGCCGTCGGACTCCTCGAATGCCTCCGGCTCCAGGGCTTGGTCCACCTCAGTGACGGCGACGATACCGTCGAGCGGCTCCAGCTCCGGGATGTCCAGGGCGGCGAGCGAGCCGTCACCCGACTGGAGGAGTTCGACGAGCGCTTCGCTCACGGTTTCCACAGTGCCGCCCTCGTCGCCCATCGCCGTGTCCCGCGCGGCCTGTCCGGCCTTCAGAAGCGCCGTGACGCTGGGGATGCGGTAGTCGCGGCGCTGCCGCACCGAGATCACCTTCGGGTGGGGATCGGTGCTCTCCTCGGCGTCGCCGAAGAACTGGTCGGCCTTGTCGGCGTCGATCGTGTCCACGTTCCAGGGTGTGACCTCGCCGAAGTTCTCCAGCAAGCAGTCGTCGTACGCCACCGAGGCGTTGTTCAGCTCGACGTAGGTGCGCCAGACCTCATCGTCGTCGATCTTGCCGCCGGCGGCGCGGACGGCCGCCAGGTGACCACGGGCCGCCGCGAACACACTTTCCAGTGCGGCGTCGACTTGGGCGTCGGTGTAGCTCATCGGTCGTCCCCTTCGGACTTGACAGGTAAAGCGATGGTGTGTGGCGCGTCAGCAGGTACGCAACAAGCGGTCGAGCACCCGCACGCCGAACTCTAGTCCCTCTACCGGTACGCGCTCGTCAATGCCGTGGAACAGCGCGGCGAAGTTCAGGTCGGCGGGCAGCTTCAGCGGTGCGAAGCCGAAGCAGCGCATGCCCAGCGTCGCGAACGCCTTGGCATCGGTTCCCCCCGAGAGCATGTACGGCACCGGACGCGCACCGGCGTCCTCGGCCCGCAGCGCGGCCGCCATCGCGTCGACGAGCGGCCCGTCGAACGTGGTCTCCAGCGGCGCCTGGTGATGGATCGATTCGATCTGGAACTGGTCGCCGATCACCTCGCGCAGCTTGTCGAAGAAGCCGGCGTCCGAGCCGGGCAGCGTACGGCAGTCGATGGTGGCGCTGGCTCGCCCGGGTATGACGTTGTCCTTGTAGCCGGCCGCCAGCCGCGTCGGGTTCGCCGTGTTGCGCAGCGTCGCGCCGACCATGCTGGCGACCGGGCCCAGCTTGGCGATCGCGGTCTCCGGATCATTCGGGTCCAGCTCGACGCCGAGCACCTCGGACATGTGCTCCAGAAATGCGCGTACGGTCGGGGTGACCTCGATCGGGAAGCGGTGACGCCCGAGCCGCGCCACGGCCTCGCACAGCGCGGTGATCGCGTTGTCGTCGTGCAGGAAGGAGCCGTGACCGGGCCGCCCGGTCACGTGCAGCCGCAGCCAGTCGATGCCCTTCTCGGCCGTCTGGATCAGGTAGAGGCGCAGATCCTGCCCGACCGACACGCTGAAGCCGCCGACCTCGCCGATCGCCTCGGTGCAGCCCTCGAACAGATCCGCGTGCTCGCGCACCAGGAAGTGGGCGCCGTAGTCGCCACCGGCCTCCTCGTCCGCGGTGAAGGCCAGCACGATGTCCCGCTCCGGCGCGACACCCTGCTCGTGCCACTGCCGCACGGTGGCCAGAACCATCGCGTCGAAGTCCTTCATGTCGACCGCGCCGCGGCCCCAGATATACCCGTCGCGAATCTCGCCGCTGAACGGATGGACCGACCACTCGCTCGCGTCCGCGGGCACGACGTCCAGATGCCCGTGGACCAGCAGGGCGCCGCGGCTGGGGTCACGGCCCGCGATCCTCCCCATCACACTGGTACGCCCACGGGCCGGCTCCAGGATCGTCGGCTCGACCCCCGCCTGCGCGAGTACGCCCGCCACGTACTCGGCGGCCGTCCGCTCCCCGGCGCTCGTGGCGAGATCTCCGGTGTTGGTCGTGTCAATGCGGATCAGGTCACGGCAGAGGTCGACGACGTCACTCATACGGGTATTCCTACCAGGCGGACCGGGTCGCCCGCCTGGTAGGCCGCGGTCACCAGCCGAAGCCGGCCGCGTAGCTGACGCTGGCCAGTACGGTCTGGCCCGACGCGTTGGGGTGGAAGTAGTCCCACGTCGATACCTGGGACAGCGAGAAGGCGAAGTTGAAGATCGCGTTGTCGTCGAAGTCGCAGTTCGCTCCGTACGCCGCACAGGCCGCAGCGAGCTGGGTGTTGAAGTCGACGACCCGCTGGCGTACGCGCGCCCGCCGGTCGACGTCGGCCTGGTTGGTCGAGGTCGGGTTGGCCAGCAGCGACTGGCAGATGCCGAACAGCGACCAGGTGCTGCGGGCCGACGACGAGGTCCGGCCGACGTTCCACAGCTGCCAGACGTTCGGTACGGACAGCACGGCCACCTTGGCGTTCGGCAGCCCGGCCTTCAGGCGGGCAAGGGCGGAGTCGATGCTGGCGCGGAACGCCGTCACCGACGTCATCGAAGCCTCGCTGCTGGTGCAGGCGTCGTTGGCGCCGATGAGGATCGTCACGTACCCCACGCCCTGGCTGACGGCGGTACCGGCCTGGCCGAACATGTCGGCCACCTTGGCGCCCGAGCGGGCGTCGTTGAAGTTCCGGCCGGAGATGGCCGGGTTCTTGGCCAGAATGCGGTTGTAGTGACTGTTGACGGACGTGGTGGTGCCGGTGCTGAACGACCGGCTCGGGCAGTCGACGTACCAGCCGCAGGCGTTGAAGCCTCGGGTGATCGAGTCACCCATGCTGGCCATCGAGGACGGTGGTGGTCCGGCGTCGGCGACGGCCGGCTGAGCGACGAGGACGGCGGTGAGCAGTCCGGCGAGCAGTGCGAGGGACGGGCGCAGAGCACGCATGGGGGCCTACCCTTCGGGGGGTCGTTACCGGGGGGTAACTGCTACCACCGAGTATCGGTTACGGATCCACCCCAATGGAAGCTTCGAATCCGTTGCGGCTGCGGGATTCCGAAGCACTACAGCAGGTGCTCGGGTGCGATGAGCTCGTCCATGTCGTACACGTGGGCCAGCCGCGCGTGATCGGCGCGGACGGTGAACGGCTCGTCGAGGCCGACGGCGTCGAGATCGACGCCGGTGACCGCGATCCAGCCTTCCTGGGCGGCGATCAGCCCGAGCGCGAATCGCGCCGCGGCCGGAGTCAGGTCGATCTCCTCCCCCAGCCGCCGCAACGTCAGCCACACCGACGATCCGCGGCCGTCGGGCGACTGCTCCTGCGCCAGCCGCCGCAGCCCGATGCCGGCCAGGACCCCCCGTTCGAGGAATTGTGCGTGCGCTTCCTCGGCCGCTTCCTGCGGCGTGAGCGCGAGAACGTCGAGCGGATTGGCGGCGAAGTTCGACGTCAGCCACGGCTGGCCGTCCGGACCTTCCACCTCCCACAGGACGCCCAGCGCGATGAGGCAGTCGACGAGCTGCCGCAACGTCAGCGGTACGCCGACCCCGGCCCGCGCACAGCATTCGGTGAAGACTTCGATCCGCCGGGTCCGGGCCTGCACGACGGCGCTGTAATGGGCGCGAGCGTCGGCCGCCGAGCCGGCGGACTGCTCTATCCACTCCTCGACCGGTCCGGGGTCGCACCAGACCGGATCGTCCCACGGCAGCTTCAGCGCCGGATGCTCATACCACCGGCGCGGGTACGCGTCGAGGAGCGCGTCGTCGGCCGGCACGATCCGCAGGCTCGCCACGGCGCACGGCAGCCACCGCACCCACGACGGATGCATCGGCGCCAGCCTCCACTGTGGCTGATCCGCCTCCGGTTCCCAGTTCACGACCGCCCCTCGGGAGTGTCGACACGCGGCCCGGCGGCCGCACACATCGACTCGGAACGCTACATCAGGGGTGTGACATCTCGCCCACCAGGCGGCGTACCTCGCCCGCGCAGCCCCACGACAGGGTGAGCCCGCCGCCGCCGTGGCCGTAGTTGTGGACGATCAGCTGGCCGTCGATCTCCTCCGCCTCGACGCGTACCTGCGAGCGCATCGGGCGCAGCCCGACCCGGTCGGCGAGGTACTCGGCGTCGGCCAGCAGCGGCTCCACGGCCGCACACCGGGCCCGGATCCGCTGACGGATGCCCTCGTCCGGCTCCAGCGCCTCCTGCCCGACGTGCAGGCAGCCGCCGAGGACCACCACGGCGCCGTGCGGCAGGAAGTAGGTGACCTCTTCCGGATCTCCGTCGGCCTCGTCGTCCTCGTACTCCTGGAAGAACCAGTCGACGCCGGGGTTCTTGACCACGAGCAGCTGACCGCGGATCGGCGCCAGCTCCTTGTCCTGCACGAGTTCGCGGGATCCCAGCCCCGAGCAGTTGACGATCACCTCGGCCGTCCCGAACACGTCGGAGAGGTCGGCCAGCCGGTGCCGTTCGATCGTCCCGCCCGCGGCCCGCAGCCGGTCGGCGAGGAAGCTCAGATACACGGGCATGTTCGCCAGCGGCAGCGTGTACCACCAGCCGACCGCGTACCCCGCGGGCAGCTCGTCCGGCCGGCACATCGCGAACGTGGGTACCTCCCGGGCCCAGCCGGGCGGCTCCACTTCGGAGAAGGCCGCCTCGATGCCGCGGCCCATGTGGATGCCACTGCGCCGCTTGCCGGCCAGGTCGACCAGGATGTGAAAGGATTCCTGGCACCACTCCAGTGCGCGCGGATGGGTCATCATGTACGGACCCCAGCTGGCGCCGGCTCGGGCCGACGTCGTCCACTCGGGCGGGAGCTCGGCCAGCACCCGGACCGAGTAGCCGGCCTCGGCCAGGCACACCGCTGTGCTCAGGCCGCTGACACCGGCTCCGATGATCAAGACGTCGGTCCGCGGTCGAGTCGCCATATCAATAGATTAACGTCCATTGCTGCCTGTCAGGGAGGCCGTGAACATGCGTGAGCCGTCCGGACCGTGGTCATTGGACGGTCGGCGGCTGGGCCTGCCGTGACGAACTGGGTGCGTTGCGTAACGTGGCCATCATGAGGTCAAATCGACAGGCGTGGCTCGGCGGGAGGTGGCGGCGGTGTCGATGGTGGGAGAGGTAAGAACCTCGCTGGTGCAGACCTCCGCGGCGCTCGACGACGACGAGGTCGTCGCGATGCTGGACCTGTTACCCGGGCGGTTCGTGCACCGGGTCAGCCGCCCCGTCCCCCATGCGGCGTCACCCGAAAGGTACGTCGGCGTCGACTGCTTTTTGGCCCTGCCGTCGCGGACCGTACGCGCAGTCGGGACGGTCGCGCATCGCACGATCGTGACGGGCGGGCACATCATCCAGGGATCGGCGACCGCCGAGATCCGCCGCGGCCCGGACGGCCGGCGCCTGTCGTGGTCGCACTACCTGGCCTCGCCCGGACGGCTGGAAACGATCGGCAAGGGCGAGCCCGACGACGCCGCCCGCGCGTTCCTCGACGACGCCGGGGACAGCCCGAACGTGCTCGACCTCGGCTCCGTGGCCGACCAGGCGATCGACTCGGCCCAGTACGACTTCGCCGACCTGGACCGGCGGCCGCCGTTGCGCGTACCGCGCGGCCGGGTCCGGTGGTCGGCGGTGTTCGGCAGTCAGCGCCCCTCCGCTCGGCTACGCCTGGAGGAGGGTGCGATCCGCTCGGTGTCGCTGCTATTGCCGGAGGGGACCGATACCGCGGGCGCGCGGGCGTTCTGCGAGGACCTCGCCCTGCATGACTGGCTCCTCACCACCGTGGACCACGTCGTGCGCCGGTCGGGCATCGGCCGTCGGCCGTCGGCCACGATCGTGGAGCGCCTGCGGCCGGCCATCGACCACTTGCTGCACCTGTGGTCGCCGGGCGCCCGGCGGATCTCACCGGCCAGCGAGCTATGGCCGGCGGTGGAGGACGCGACCGGGCTCGACCAGCAGTGGCAGACGTTGATCCACCGGATCCGCGATCAGCTTGCGCTGCCCGCCGTGTCGACGTCCGTCAGGGAGGTCGCCTGACCGCTAGGGCGATCACCACGCCCGGCCGGCGAACACGTGCTCGATCCGCTCGACGATGTCGTCGGGCAGCGCCAGCTGCTCGTCCGCGGCCCTCCGCAACGGGATACGGGCAACGGCCGCGTCCACGGCGATCTGGCTCAAGATCGTCATGACCGCGGTCTCGATCTGCAGAAACCGCGGCGCCAGCACCGAGAACGTCCGGTACGCCGTGAACGGCATCGCCCGCTGGCTCAGCTGGGTCACCCCGGGCAGCTCCGACCACGCGTCCGGCCACGGCGTACGCAGGATCTCCGGCTCGACGACCGGCGCTCCCTTGTCCCGCAACAGACCCAGCCGGAGCAGATGCCACACCGCAGCCAGGTAAGGGCACGACCAGACCCGTTCGCCGCCCTCCTCCGCCCACAGTTCGACGTCGACGAAGATGGAGTGGCGGTTGGCGGCGTTCTGCCGGGCCGGCCGCCACGCCTGTGAGGCCCGCATCGCGGTGGACAACGATGATCGCGGACTGCGCTCACCGTTGCAGAGCCAGCCCGATTCCCGGGCCGGCGGGCGATCCCCGTTGGTGCCCGGCGGCGGTTCGTCCACGAGCAGGCTCTCGACCATCCTCGCCAGTTCCAGATCGCGGCCGCGGGCACAGGCGCTTTCGCGTACCAGGTAATCGATCTGGAGCCCGGCCTGGTCGGCCGCCTCGATGAGCTTCGGCACGATCTCGCTCGGCTCACCGAACGCCGTGAAGTAGTCGTCGACGAGAAAGCAGGTGCTGACTCTGGGCGTACGCCCACGCAGCGCGTCGGTGATCTGGCGGATCGCGGCGTCGGCCCACGGGCGTACGCGCCGGAAGTGGTCGCGCAGATGGTCGGGTCCGAGTTCGTAGTCCTCCATGTAGAGATGGCCGAGTTCGACAGACAGGTGGGCGAAGGGAAGCGAGCGCAGCGGTGGCTCACCCGTTTCACTGACCGTCACTTCGATCGCCTCGTGGGCGGCGGTCACAGGCCCTCCCACGCCGCGTCCTCGACCAGGCGCTTCGCGAGGACGTCGAAGGCGTCCACGGTGGCCTGGTTGGCGATCTGGCTGCCGAGCGCGTCGTGGTCGGTGATGAGCTGCTCGCGCCACTGTAGTACGGGATCCATCGGGATCTCGCCGAGGGTGTTGACCCGGCCGACCTTCAGCTCGCTGGCCAGGTTTTGCAGGGCGATGTTGCAGTTGCGCAGCCACTCGATCTGTTCGGCCCGCAGGCCGGCGAGGTCGTCGGCGTCCGGGTCGACGACGGCGGTCCGCACGAACCGGACGCGGCGCGACAGCTCATTGCGGTCGTGCCCGCGGTCCTGGCCGATGTCGAGCAGACCGTTTCCGCCGAACACCAGCCCCTCGGCGGCGATGATGTGCTGACGCGTCCACCGGTGGAAGACCAGCCACCGGCAGGTCACCTTCTTCAGCCGTGGCAAGGCGGTGGCGGCCAGGACCGTGTCGAGCGCGTGCGAACGCCCGGCGCTCAGGTCGATCAGCACCAGCGAGAACTCCTCGTCCATCCGCAGCAGCAGCCGGGCGCAGCGCTGGATCGTCTCGGCGTCCGGCGCGAACTCGCTGCCGCCGATGTCACCGGGGAAGAGCACCAGCCGGCCGGCGCCGTCGGGCCGGCCCTTCACCGTGGCGCGGTCGGTCTCGCGCCACACGTCCATCGAGACGACCTGGTTGCTGCCCGCGAGGTAGGAATGCAGACCGCCGCGGGCGACGCCGCGCATGGCCGACGGGATGCTGAAGATCGCTCCCGCCGTCGGCGATCCGAAGTCGAAGTCCAGGTAGCACGTATCTCGGCCCTGGATCGCCATGCGATAGGCGATGTTGCAGCTGGTGACCGAGCGGCCGGTGCCGCCCTTGTCAGAGGTTGCGAAGACCAACATCTCAGGACTCCGACGCCGCCAGGCGGGCCACGGCGAGCCGGTCCAGCTCGCGTAGCACCTCGGAGGCCAGGACGACCGCCGTGCCGGGCCGGTCCAGCAGGATGGATCGGCCTCGGTCCAGTGTGGACCGCAGGATCTCAAGCTTGCGTTGCAGCGCTGGTCCTCCCGATGTCGCCCCGGCGAACTGCTCCTGGTCGAACAGGTGGTCGGCCTCGCCGAGCAGATCGTGGGCCTGATCCACCAGGCGCTCGCTGCGCAGCGGGTGGCTGCTGACCAAGGTGGACGCGATGACCAGGCTCTCGACGACGCGTACGGTGTGGTGCCAGGAGGCCGGCCCGAAGCCGGATCCCTCGCCGTAGGCGCCGAACGGCTCGTCCCACAGGTCCCGCCCGGGTCCGCCGCGCAGGCGGCGGTCGTCGATGTGCAGCCAGATGAGGTCGGCGAGGTCGACGATCTCGCTGCGCAGGTCGATGTCGTTGAGCAGCTCGGCGATGCGTACCGTGCGCTTGAGGAGCAGTGCCGAGAAGTCCGCGGCGACCCACTGGAGGGCGGGCCCGCCCAGGTCCTCCGGGCCCTCCAGCGCAAGCGCGACGCCCGGGTGATGCATGAAGGTCGCCGGATCCTCCTGCGTCGGCCGGCGGGTGACCCGGCCCCGGTTGGCCAGTTCGGTGAGGATCCGGCCGAGGCGGCCCAGGTCGGCGTCGGACGCCCGCCGGGCGACCAGGTCCCGGACGGAGATCGAGGTCACCAGGAGGCTGAGGTAGTCCGACTCGGCACCGTCGAGGGTACGCCAGGGGATGTCTTCCAGCGGCCACCGGCGGCCGCCAAAACCGGCCAGTGTGGACCAGTAGGCCTGGGTCAGGTCCCAGCGGATCTCCAGCGCTCGGGCGAGCCGCTGCTGCTCCTCGTTCAGCAGGTTCAGCAGCCGGGTACGCCGGTTGAACAGATCGGCGATGGCGTCGAGCGCAACAACCGTGAAGTACAGATAGGGCGCATCGTAGGCGATGCCGTCACTCTGGCCGCCGGGCTCGTTGATGAAGTCGACGGCCGGGGCGCCCTTGACGATGCCCCACGACCATCCGCACTGGAAGAGGTAGTTGGTGTTGCCCAGTTCGCGCGACCGGCCGGAGCCGATGCTCAGGTCGAGCAGGCCGGCTCGGATCGGCCGCAGGTCTTCGCGCAGCTGAGCGATGCATTTCGCGCGGTCCAGGCCGGCCGGCTTGAGCGTCTCCAGCAGGATCTCGCCGTCGCGCGAGTCGGTGGAGAACGCGAAGACCGTGAAGCTGCGCAGCAGACCGACCATGGCCGCGGTGAGCCGGGTCGACGCGAGCTGCTCCAGGCGGTCCACTTCGGCCGTGAGGTCGGCGCGAGTGATCTCGCCGCGCAGGGTCCGGGTGAATCCGATGGTCGCGAGGTCGAGGGCGACCGAGGCGGCGTAGGACTCCACCACCTCTTCCTCGCATTGGCGTGCGGTCGCCTCCACGCCGGGCACGGCCGAGGTGAAGAACGCGCCGCCGGGGAAGACCGGTGTACCCTCGGCGTTGGTGTACCGCTCGTGGTAATCGGTCAGTATGCGCACGAGCAGCGGGGCGATGGTCGCCTCGTCACCGAGTACCTTCAGGGCCCGCCGGACGTCGGGGTCCATCTGGTTCGGCCGGTCCAGCCGGAAGCTGGGTACCTCGGCGGCCGGCGTCATGATGCACAGCAGCTGCTCCGCGTCGCTGATGGAGTTGGTCTCGTCGCGGCCACCCCACAGCCATTTGCCTTCCTGATAGGAGGCTTCGGCGACCGCTCGCCAGATGTCCAGAAGTGTTTGCCGGGGCTGGATCCTCATGGCGCCGAACACCGTCCCTACCGCGAAGAGACCCCTACCTGCGCTTGTTGCGGCGGCCGGTGGCCAGGATCATGCCGTCGTAGCCGTCGCGCAGCGGTTCGTCGGTCTCATGAAGCTCAATGACTCGGATCTCACAATCGTAGGCAACGCCTGCTAAGCAGGATTTCACACGATCGGTGTCGATCGCAACGGCAGGGTAACTCTCGGTGTCCACTTGATAACCGCGAGAGCCCTTCATGAATGCCGCCGCGAATGGCGCGCCTACTTGCAGGCAGTCCAGGAAGGTATGGACGGCCGTCTCGAATTCCCGGTGGTCCGATGTGATCGACTCGGCGACGAAGAACATCGTGCCGATGTCGTACGCCTGCTTGGGCAGGTCGAAAATGCTGCCACGGACGAACTCCAGCCGTCCCTTCAGGTACGCCCACGGGTCGCCGACGAGCCTGTAATCGGCCTCCGTCGCCAGCACTTCCCAGAATTCGTACCACGAGGACCGGAACCGCTTCTGGATCTCGCGCCGCAGCCACTCCACATTGGGCTGGGCGCAATCCTGGAGGGTGATGGTCCGGCAGAACGGCGCCAGCGCCATGGCCGGGTACAGGTTCGCGCCGGGCCCGATGTCGATGCCGTTGCGGAAGGATCCTCGCAACCGCAGCCGGTGGACGAACTCCTCGCGCAGCCACAGCAGCAGCTGCCGATCGTCCTGCCGGACGCTGTCGTAGTTGTGGTGGAAGTACCACTCCGGGTTGAACCGGTCCCATCGGCAGTCTCGGTTGTAGACGGGCCGATCGACGGTGGATACGCCGATGGACGAGTCACTGCTGTCCTGCGGCGGTTCATCCACGATCCATCCGGCCTTCCACCTCGGAGGGACAACTTCTCACTGTACAACGGAGAAACGATAAATGGGTCGCTGTCCGGGCGGCACTCGGTCGTTCGCCCGAGCCCCGGCGACGACCGGGCGAAGCGGTGCCGGTCAGCGTTCTCGGCGTGGCGGATCGGCTCAGCGTGGCGGGGCCGCCGTACTCCCCCGGGGGACCAGTTGCGGCGTCGCGTCCTGAATCGACCCGGCCGGCGTACCGTCGATGATCTCCAGTAGACGCTCGGCCGCGTGCGCACCGTACGCGGCGATGTCGCGATTGACCGCCGACAGCTGCGGATGCACCAGCTGGCACAGCGGCGAGTCGTCCCAGGCCACCACCGACACGTCGTGCGGGATGCGTACGCCCATCTCGTGCGCGACCGCGACCCCGGCCACGGCCATGACGTCGTTGTCGTAGATCAGGGCGGTCGGTGCGGGCCGGCGCGAGAGCAGTCCCCGGGTCGCGCGGGCACCGTCCTCGCCCGTGTAGTCGGCGTACACGGTGGAGACGTCAAGGTCGAGGCGCTCGGCGGCGGCGGCGAGCCCGCGGTCGCGCAGGGCGGTGTGGTAGAGGTCAGGAAGGCCGGCGATCCGGGCGATGCGGCGGTGACCGAGCGCGGCGAGGTACTCGACCACGGCGGTGATGGCGCCGGTGTCGTCGCTCCATACGCCGGGCAGGCTGCCCAGCCCTTCCGGGCCGCCGATGACCACGCACGGCATCCGCAAGTGTTCGAGGAGCCCGATGCGGGGGTCGTCGCGGCGCAGGTCGACGAGGATCACGCCGTCCACCCGCCGCTGCGCCCACCATTGCCGGTACGCCGCCATCTCGCGCTGCTGGTCGTTGGTGACCTGGAGCAGCAGGCACACGTCGCGGGCGGACAGGGTCGCCTCGATGCCGGAGATCAGCTGCATGAAGAAGGACTCGATGCCGAGCGTCCGGGCGGGCCGGTCGACGATCAGCCCGAGCACGCCGGTACGCCCGTCGGACAGCGCTCGGGCGGCGCTGCTGGGATGCCAGCCGAGCTCCTGGGCGATGGCCAGGATGCGCTGGCGGGTCACGTCGGAGACGCCGGGCTTGCCGTTGAGCGCGTACGAGACCGCGCCCTTCGAGACGCCCGCCGCCTTGGCGATGTCGCCGATGGTCTTGCGGCCGCCCGCGGTTCGGCCCGGGCTGGCCGTGCCGGTGGCACGTCGGCTCTGCATGCGATCAATCTTGGAAGCGAGAACCGGTTAAGGCAAGTCCGCCATCCGGGCACCTATCAGGCGCTTCAACAATTCAGTATTGACACTTAAACGGTTAAGTGCTGGGATCGCAGTCACCCACACGACACTCGCGGCACCCGTTCGTGACCCGCCGGAAACCTTTGGGAGCGCTCCAGATGCACCGCCCGTTCGCGGTCCTGTCCGACCAGACCCTGCTCGGCGTCAACTTCTGGTCCCGGGTGGGCGGCCCGCGCATGTGGAGCCGCTACGACCCGGCCGTCGTGAGCAAGGAACTCCAGGTGCTGGCCGATCACGGCCTCACCGTCACTCGCAGCTTCTTCTTCTGGCCCGACGCCATGCCCGAGCCCGGCCGCCTCGATGAAGCGATCATGGAGCGCTTCGCGCACTTCCTCGACCTGCACACCGGACTGGGCCTGCGGACCATACCGACCCTGATCGTCGGGCACATGTCCGGCGAGAACTGGGACCCGGCCTGGCGCGGCGGGCGCGATCTTTACACCGACGTGTGGCTGGTTGCCCGGCAGGCGTGGTTCGCCGAGCAGGTCGCCCGCCGCTTCGCCGGCCACCCCGCGGTCTGCGGCTGGCTGCTGTCCAACGAGATGCCGCTCTACGGCGGCTCCGGCTCCCCGGAAACCGTCTCCTCCTGGGCCGCGCTCGTCATCGCCGGCCTGCGCGCGGGCGGCGCCACCCAGCCCGTCTCCATCGGCGACGGCGCTTGGAGCATCGAGACCAGTGGTACGCCCGGCGGCTTCCGCCTCGCCGACCTCGGGTCGCTGCAGGACTGGATCGGCCCGCACGTCTACCCCATGGGCGACGATCGCGTACGCCAGCACTGGCGGGCCGCGGTCATCTGCGACCTCGCGCACGTGGCCGGCAAGCCGGTCGTGCTGGAGGAGTTCGGCGCGTCCAGCGACTTCGTCTCCGACGAGAACCTCGGGCACTGGTACCGGCAGCTGCTGCACACCTCGCTGCTGGCCGGGGCGTCCGGCTGGGTCGGCTGGAACAACACCGACTTCGACGACTTGTACGCCGAGGCGCCGTACTCGCACCATCCGTTCGAACTCCACTTCGGCGTGACGGACGTGCACGGCCAGCCCAAGGCTTCCCTCAGGGAGATGGCCGCCTTCCGCGACGTCCTCACCGCTGTCGATCTGCCGTCGTGCGCGCGGATCGAAGCGCGTACCGGCATCGTGCTTTCGTCGCATTTGGACACCGAGTTTCCGTTCACCGACGAGCGCGAACGCACGGTCGGCCTGGGCGCCGTGGAGCAGGCGTACCTGGGTCTGCGGGGGGCCGGCCTGCCGCCCGCCCTGATCCGGCAGAGCGGCCCCGACGGGATCGCCGACGGCTGCGACCTGTACGTGTTGCCCAGCCTCAAACAGCTCACCGGACCCGGGTGGCGGCGGCTGGTGGAGCTGGCCGAGGCCGGGCGCACCGTCTACGTCTCCTACAGCAACGGCGCCACCGACAACCAGCGCGGCCCCTGGTACGCCGGCGTCGATCAGCTTTTCGGCGTACGCCATGAGCTGCGGTACGGCATGGTCGACCGCATTCCCGGCGACACCGTCCGATTCACCGTCACCGAACCGTTCGGTGGACTGTCCACCGGGGACGAACTGGCGTTCGCGGTCGGCGGCACCGAGCATCTGCGGGCGTACCTGCCGGTGACGGCGGTCGACGCCACCGTCCTGGCGGTCGATGAGAGCGGCCGCCCGGCCCTGGTCCGGCGCGCTGTCGGCGCGGGCGCGATCGTCTTCTGCACGTATCCGCTGGAGGCGATGGCGGCGGCCACTCCCGACGTCAATCCCGACGACACCGCCCGGCTCTATGCCGCGCTCGCGGCCGAAGCCGGCGTACGCCCGCCGCTGCCGGTCGATGACGCCCGCGTCTTCGCCGACGGCTTCGTCCGCGCCGACGGCACCCGTTTCTTCTGGCTCGTCAACTGCGTGGCCGAGACGGTCACCGTTACGCCGGCCGCACCGCCCGGTGCGGTCCTGCACGACCTGGCATCCGGCGAGCCCGTCGAGTCGGTGGCCCTGCCTCCGTTCGGCGTACGCGTGCTGCGGTGCCCGGCTGTCCCCACCCATTGAATCGTTGGAGTACGCCATGACCATGAACAGAAGGCAGTTCCTCGGCGCCGCCGGCGCCGGTGCGTTCGCCCTCGGGCTCGGCGCAGCGTGCAGCGACGACAGCGGCGGATCGAGCTCCGGTGCGATCACCGGTGAGATCACCGTGCTGACCCAGCGCACCGACATCGTGGGCACGATCTTCCAGGACTACAAGAAGACCTTCGAGGCCAAGTACCCCGGCACCACCGTCAAGTTCGAGGCCATCAAGGACTATGAGGGCGAAGTCCGCATCCGCATGAACACCAAGGATTACGGCGATGTCCTGCTCATACCCGGCTCGGTGACCGCCGACCAGCTGTCGCAGTTCTTCGAGCCGCTGGGCTCGGTCGAGGAGCTGAAGAAGACGTACCGCTTCACCACCGAGCAGTCGTATCAGGGCCAGTGCTACGGCCTGTCCATCACCGGCAACGCCCAGGGCCTGGTCTACAACAAGAAGATCTGGTCGCAGGCCGGCATCACCGCGCCGCCGAAGACGCCCGAGGAGTTCGTGGCCGCCCTGCAGGCCATCAAGGACAAGACCCAGGCGATTCCCCTTTACACCAACTACAAGGACGGCTGGCCGCTGACCCAGTGGGAGGCCAACCGCGGGGCGGTGTCCAACGATCCCGAGGCGTCCAACAAGCTCGCGCACGACGACGCGCCGTGGGCCGAGGGCAAGGAGCACTTCATCATCGACTCGCTGCTGTGGGAGGTGGTGGCGCGCGGGCTGACCGAGAAGGATCCGACCACGACCAACTGGGAGCAGTCGAAGGGCCTGATCGGCACCGGCAAGGTCGCCATGATGATGCTCGGCTCGTGGGCGATCGTCCAGATGCAGCAGGCCGCCACCGATAAGGCCGACATCGGTTACCTGCCGTTCCCGGTGCAGGTCGGTGGCAAGTTCCACTCGGTCATCGGCGGCGACTACAAGAACGCCGTGAACATCAACTCCAAGAACAAGGCGACCGCGCGGGCCTGGGTCGACTGGTTCGCCAAGGAGTCCAAGTACGCCGTCGACCAGGGCGGCATCTCGCCGGTCCTGACCGACCCGCAGCCGACGACGCTGGCCGACTTCACGGCCGCCGCCGTCGAGTACCTGGAGATGACGCCGGCACCGGCCGGCGAGGAGGGCTTGGTGCAGCGCATCGACAGCGCCTCCGAGATCGGCATGTGGGATCCCAAGTACCGCCAGCGGCTCGTCGATGCCGCGCGGGGAGCCAAGAAGGAGACCAAGGAGGCGATCTTCGCCGACCTGAACAGGCGGTGGGCCGCAGCCAAGGGCAAGACCAAGTAGCCGGACTCGCGGGCGGCGGTGGTCCGGTGCGCGCCGCCGCCCGCCAACCAACTGTCCACTGAGGAGAGCGACGTGGCCACTCCCACTCCCACGAGCCTTGCCGACGACGCGCCCGCCCTCGCCGTGCCGCCGGCCGGCCGCTCTCGCAGGCGCCGCAGCGCCCGGCGCGGCCATCCGGCCACTCCGTACCTCTACGTCGCCGCGGCGCTGGTGCTGCTGATCGTCTTCACCTACATCCCGGTCGGCAGCATGTTCTGGTACAGCCTCACGGTGTGGAACGGGCTGAGCCCCACAAAGGAGTTCGTCGGGGCGCAGAACTACATCGAGCTGGCCACCCGCCCGGAGCTGTTCGAGGTCCTCAAGGTCAGCCTGTACTACATCGGCGCGTCCTTCGTCCAGATGGCGCTGGCGCTCTACTTCGCCACCGTACTCAGCTTCAACGTCCGGTTTCGCAACCTGTTCAAGGGCGTCCTGTTCTTCCCGTATCTCATCAACGGCGTCGCCATCGGCATGATCTTCCTGTACTGCTTCGCGCCGGGCGGTACCCTCGACTCGGTGCTCGCCCTGATCGGCCTGCGCGACGTGCAACAGCAGTGGCTCGGTGACCCCGGCGTCATCAACTTCTCGCTCGCCGGCACCTCGGTGTGGCGTTATCTCGGCCTGAACTTCGTGCTGTTCCTCGGCGCCATCCAGTCCATACCGGCGTACATCTACGAGGCGGCCGAACTCGACGGCGCCAACCGGTGGGACCAGTTCCGCCACATCATCCTGCCCGGCATCAAGTCGATCGTCGGGCTGTCGTTCATCCTGGCGATCTCCGGATCGCTGTCGGTGTTCGAGATCCCGTACATCATGACCGGCGGCGCGAACGGCAGTGAGACGTTCGTCATCCAGACCGTCACGATGGCCTTCAAGTTCCACAAGTTCGGGCTCGCCTCGGCGATGGCGGTGGTGCTGCTCGTCATCGTCCTGCTGGTGACGTGGGTGCAGCGCAAGCTGTTCCCCGACGAGAAGGTGAACCTGTCATGACCCTGTCCGAACGGCTGCGGGCGTGGACCGCGTCGGCGCTGAAGTACCTGTCGCTCGTGGTGGCCTGCCTCATCACCGTGCTGCCCCTGGCCGTCGTGGCGATGGGATCGCTGAAGACCAACGAGGAGTTCCTCACCACCGGCCCGTTCGACGCGCCCGGCGACTGGTTCAACTTCCACAACTACACCACCGCGTTCACCCAGGGCGGGATGCTGACCGCCTTCGCCAACACCGCCTTCATCCTGCTCGTGTCGCTGGCCGGCACGATCATCATCGGCTCGATGACGGCGTACGCCCTGGACCGGTTCGAGTTCCGCTTCAAGCAGCTCGTGGTGCTGCTGTTCCTCCTGGCGACCCTGGTACCGGGCGTCACGACCCAGGTGGCCACGTTCCAGGTGGTCAACCAGCTCGGGCTGTTCAACACCCGCTGGTCGGCGATCGCGCTGTTCCTCGGCACCGACATCGTGTCGATCTACATCTTCTTGCAGTTCCTGCGCGGCATTCCGCGGGAACTGGACGAGGCCGCGGCGATCGAGGGCGCCAACTCGTTCACGATCTACTGGCGGGTGATCCTGCCGCTGATGAAGCCGGCCATCGCCACGGTAATGATCATCAAGGGCATCGCCATCTACAACGAGTTCTACATCCCGTTCCTGTACATGCCGTCGCCCGACCTGAACGTCATCTCGACGTCGCTGTTCCGGTTCACCGGGCCGTTCGGCGCGCAGTGGGAGGTGATCTCGGCCGGCGTCATCCTCGTCATCGTACCGACGCTGATCGTGTTCCTGGCCCTGCAACGCTTCATTTACAACGGCTTCACGGCGGGGGCCACGAAGTAGGCCTAGTGCCGGAAGTGCACGAAGATGCGCCCGAAGTTCTTGGAGTCCTTCTCGACCCGGTGGTACAGCGCCTTGATCTCCTTCTGATCGAGGAACCGCAGCACCTTCTTCTTCAGGGCGCCCGAACCCTTGCCCGGGATGATCTCCACGAGCGGAGCCTTCTTCGCCACCGCTTCGCGCACGATGTCGTTCAAGGCGCGGTCGATCTCTCCGCCCTTGCTGTAAATGTCGTGGAGGTCCAGTACGAGCTTCATCGCTCCCAGCTTAGTGCGCAGATCCGGCGCCGGGGACGGCGTACCCGTAGCATGTACGCGTGCCGCAGCCGACCCACCTCCCGGATGTCTGGGCGCACGCGCGTGCCCTGCGCGACAAGGGCGACCTTGCCTCGGCCCGCATGCTGCTGGAGGACAGTCTCGACGTCGCGACGTTCCAGTACGGCGAGGACCACCCCGACATCCTGGTGACCTCGCACATCCTGGCGACGCTCTACCGGCGAGCGGGCGACCTGCCGGCCGCGCGGCGGCTGCTGGAGGAGGCGCTGCAAGCCGGCTCGGCCCGGCTGGCCGAGTCCGACCCGGTGATCCTGCGGCTGAGTTTCGAGCTGGCCGGAGTCGTCGACGCCCTGGGCAACCGCCATGAGGCGCGCCGGCACTACACCCGCGTCGCTCAATTCGGCGGAGGTGTCGAAGGCTTGGAGGACCAGGTACGCGAATCGGTCGCGTGGCTCGGCCCGGCACCGCCGCACAGTCCCGCGCCCGGCGTCGTGGCCGTCACACCGGACGGCCTGCCCGACTTGCCGCAGCGCGTACCGCAGTATCGGCCGGTGATGGCCGGTTCGCCGCCGCCTGCACCGCCGGCGCCTCCGATGCCGCAGCAAGCAGCGCCGCCTCCCGCGGAGACGACGGCGCCCGTATCAGGTCCACCGGTGTCCGGGCCACCCGTGTCAGCACCACCAGCGCATGCGCCGCTGCCGTCGCTCAGCGGACCGGTGCGGTTCAAGGAGCGGCCGCACGAACCCGATTCCGAGCCGATCTACCGGCCCGCCCTCGCCCAAACGCCCGACCCGGCCCGGGATGCGGACCTGACTCAGCGAGGCGACGCGGCGCAGCGGACTGGGGCGCCCGCACCGGCGCCGGTCTTCACCACTCCCCCGTCCGTCATCGTCGAACGGCGCGGCCGGGGCGCGGTCTTCCTCGCC
>Ga0114129_10003426_pt1 | contig 22302 bp, 16 predicted proteins | sample RhiMetdeltSRZDD1_FD_80071 | JGI IMG/M metagenome (GOLD analysis project Ga0114129, IMG submission 80071) | Populus rhizosphere microbial communities from Tennessee, USA - Rhizosphere MetaG P. deltoides SRZDD1 (version 2) (version 2) | ecosystem: Host-associated > Plants > Roots > Rhizosphere >... | reverse complement strand
TCACTGACGGCCGACCCGTCCCTGAACGTCGCGCGCCGGCGGCCTTCGGGGACTCGCGCGGTGCGTGGGATGGCGACACGTTCGTCGTCGACACGACGGGATCGGTGGACGATGCATGGCTTGATTTCCGGGGTCACCCGGCCACTGATGCCCTCCACCTTGTCGAGCGATATCGGCGCCGCGACTTCGGGCATCTCGAAATTCAGTTCACCATCGACGATCCGAAGGCCTATCGACAACCGTGGAGCGTCACGATGACGTTCGATCTGCTGCCTGACACGGAGCTGATCGAGCACATTTGTGAGAACGAGCGGGATGCCGCACACATCGTGGGCAACTAGCGTCGTGAGAACACGTCTCGCGCAGTGGATGGGCGGCGGCATTTCGATCGCGCTGCTGGTGTGCGGCGTTGCAGGTGCGCAGCAGCCGCGGCTGCCGAGAACGGCAGACGGCCATCCCGATCTGTCGGGAGTTTGGCGCAGCGCCAGCAATCGGTACCTGACGGATCTCGCCGCGGGAAGCGCTCGAGTGACGTTTCAGCCCTTGGCACGAGCGCTATACAACCAGCGGCGAGGCGCCAATGGAAAGGGCCGCCCATCCGAACGGTGCCTGCCGAGAGGTGTGCCGGCCATGATGCTTGCTCGAGACGAGCCGTGGAAGATCGTGCAGACGCCGGGCGCTGTCTTCATCCTCTTCCACGAGTCACTTCACTACCGACAGATTTTCACCGACGGCCGGCCGTTTCCCGGCGACGCGCCTCCAACGTGGCTTGGGTACTCCATTGGCCGATGGGATGGCGACACGCTGGTCGCCGAAACGATTGGCCTCACTGAGGAAACGTGGCTGGATGATGGCGGCCATCCCCACAGTGATGCGCTGCGCGTGACCGAGCGTTTCCGGCGCAGTACCGCTGCGACGATGAATGTCGACATCACGATCGACGACCCGAAGGCGTACACCAGCCGCTGGACCGTGACGGTTCGGTTCGAGTCGGTTCCGAATGCCGACCTCGGAGAACATCTCTGCGCGGTCGCGTCTGCTGCTGACGGAAAGTAGACCTACCTTACCCGCCGATGCGTGGGCCGCTTCGTGGCCGCACCGAGGTCGCGTGAAGAATCTGGCCAGAGCGCAGCGGCGGCGGCGGTGAGCTGTCGCTCGAGCGTTCTTGTTCCACGTGCACGTGCCCGTAGTGGCCAGGCACTTTCCAGAGCACGCGATAGCCGGCGAGCCGGAACATCGCCGACAAGCCGTCGGGATTCGACGACTGGAAATCCAGCGCCATACCGGCATAGTGCGCCGATCCCCGGGCGTGGACGTGGTCGTTTGCCGATACAAGACGGACGGCTTCGGCAGTTCGAATTGCCCAGATATCAGCCAGGGCGTACATCCGCAGCGATTCGCGCGTCGTCATATGAACGGGCATTCGAAGGCCCTGAATCACTGCGGCTTGCTTAAAGGGGGAAGCGTGTACCCCTGTGAGGCGAGGAGCGTGCGCACGCCGTCGAGCGCTTTACCCTGTTCTTCAACGGCATGTGCCAGACGTGTGTTCGCGTCCAGCAGCGCGGCGGTCGTCCGGCGATGCTCCGCGATCATGAACGCGACCACGGCACTTGCCAGCACCCACGGCAGAATGGCGTTCTTGAACTCGGTCCAGATATGCATTCCCATCTCCCCATACCGCCGTGGGACCACGGCGATCTCCCGGCGGCGCACAGGATCCTCAGTCATCCAGTCGCTTCCGCTTCTGAGATTAAGGACGCCCCCTTCGTTTTCTATCCCGCTGACAGTCACATCCATGCACTGCGGCAAACGCCGATCCGGCTCGCTCGTTCCGCAAATCCCGCGGGAACCGGCCGTGCGCCCTCGAATTACGCATTCGTACCGACAGATTCGATAGCGGGATAACGAAGCGGGTCGGGTCAAAATGCACGACAAAAGTGATGCGCACTCACGGATTTGTCCTGAGCCACGCCATGACGTCCTCCGCATTTCGGTCCGGAGGAAATACTGGATAGAAGACTTTTTCGATGCGACCGTCCCGAATGACGAGCGCCATTCGTTTCAGATGTGTGGACGACTCGCCTGGATACGGCTCGAACTCGAATGTCGGCAGACGCAGCGTCCGGGTGAAGACGAGACGGTTGTCGCTCAAGAGCGGGAAGGGCAAATGGAGCCGCTCGACCGCTTCACGCTGATAGTCCGTTGTCTGCGTGCTGAGTCCGAAGAGAGCGGATGCACCGAGCGCGCGAAGCTCCGCATCGTGGTCGCGGAATCCACACGATTGCGGCGTGCAGCCACGTGCTCCAGCAATGGCATCCCATTCGGCCGAACCCGGCTGGTCCGGTCGCCCGGTCCGCGGGTAGATGTACACAACGGTTCTGCCCGGTAACCCGGCCAGGTCGATCTGCTGGCCATCGGTCGAGCTCAGTCGGATCGAAGGAAGGGGCAGTCCGGCGAGGTGATCGCACGCGCCGTCATCGATCGGCACGGGTAGATCGTCGGGCAAGGTGTGCATGTCGTACCGCTGCTGCATGAAATCCCCCTGACATTTTTTGGCCGTCCTGCTCAATCACATCGCTGTAATCGTTCGAAGACGCGCGTAATCTCGCAGCACGAAACGAGAGGCGCGATCTTCCAGGTGCGCGCGTACCAATGCATCTATCCGTAAGCCCGATGGGGGTCAGACCAGGTCTGACCCCCCTTCGTCCGATACAATCACTGAATGCGGCGCGAAGGCGCTTTCAAGAGGCTTGCTGTCGGTTCGCTCGCGATCGTCGCTCTCGTCGCGACGGTTCCTTCTGTCGGCATCACGGACGGCCAGCAGGCGCCGGGCGCATCCCCACAAGGCGCAGCAGAGACCCCCTGGCCTCCCGCCGGTGTGTTCCGCGTCGTTCAGGGCATCACGGCGCCGCGGATCATCAAGAGCGCCCGTCCGAATTACCCGCCCGAGGCTATGCGGGCCAAGGTCCAGGGACGCGTCAAGCTGGAGATGGTCGTTCAAGCCGACGGTACGGTCGGCGAGGTTCGCATCGTCAGTTCACTCGACCGCAACAAGTTCGGCATCGATGACGCCGCCGTCAAGGCGGTGAAGGAGATGCGCTTCGCGCCAGCCATGAAGGACGGTGTGGCGGTTCCCGTGCTCCTGTCGACCGAGATGGCATTCGAGGCAAAGTAGAGCCCGTCGTCGCTAGTTTCGAGGGATCGCCGCCGAAACTGGCGCCACCAATTTCACCTCCGCGGATCCCATCGGTCGCTGAGCTGTCGTCGCGTCACGGTGGTCTCCAGTGTTGGGAGCGGAGGCCGCGGGCACCACCGGTCCTCTGACGTGAATCGTCGTTCCCAACCGGATTCCGGTGCTGATTTGGACAGACGCGCCGACCACGCGCGCCCGCTCCTCCATGCTGACGAGTCCGAACGCACCGCCCCGCCGACGCACTTCGTCGATGTCGAATCCGCGTCCGTTGTCAGTCACGATCATCACGAGATCCTCTCCAGACCTGGAGAGGGAGACCAACAACCGAGACGCCTCGCCATGGACGATTCCGTTGCGCAGCGACTCCTGCGCGATGCGAAAGAAACTGATGGCCACATCCGGCGACACCGGTGATAGATCGCCTTCGCTCGTAAAGGTCACCTCGACGTTGTGTCGGCTGGCGACTTCGGTGCAATGGGTTTTGAGCGCCGACCCCAGCCCCAGCACGCGCAGGGTGGCCGGGTGCAAGTCGTGCGACAACCGGCGAATGCTGTCGAAGGTGCTTCGCGTCTCGTGCGCGAGCTCCGTCAGCGACCGTTGCGATCGTCCGCTCTGTATGTTGCCCGATGAGTGCGTGAGCCGGTCGATCGCCATCGTGATGTACGCCAGACGTTGGCAGATGTCGTCGTGCAAGTCCTGCGCGATGGTCGCCCGCGCAGCCTCTTGAGCGTTGATCAGTCGTCCCGCTAACAGTCGGATCCGTTCGTAGCTCGTTCGAAGCGACGCCTCCCGTGCCCGAAGGACTTCCTCTGCGCGTCGGCGTCTGGCTCGCTGCGTCAGAAGTCCGGCGATGAGCCCCAGCTGCACCATGACCACGACAATCGTGCCGACGATGTACCAACGGTACGCCTCCCAAATCGTTGGTGTCCTGAAGAAGAGTTGCGATCCGGGAGGAAGCTTCGAGGAGTCGATCCCCCAACGCTTCACCTGGCGCCAGTCGAAGATTGGTGTCGTTGGCACGTTGGCTATCGGGATGTTCTCCGGAGGTGTACCCCGAAGAATCTGATGCGCGATCGCCGCAACCTGATTGCCGGATGCTTCAGAGGACCGCATCATGCCGCCGATCACCCCACTGCCAAGAACGATTTCGTCATTTGCATACGTAGGTACGGGGGAGGCTTCGGCGATGAGGTGGGCAATTTGGTCCGGGTACATGTCGGGTGGGTCGTCGGGCGTGAACCGCATATAAAGGATCACGCTCTGTGGCGGGAGGGCCTTGACCTTCGCGAGCAGCGCCGGCATGGTTCGTTCGCTGCTGTAGGTGAGCTCCACGCGGTTCGAGAAGCGGCTCAACGCTGAACGTACGTGTTCGCCATATCCCTCGATCGACGGCGCTTGTGCGACGACGAATACCCGTTTCGACGAGGGCTGCAGGTTCAGCGCGAGCTGCAGCGTCTCCGCAAACGGCGTATCGTTCAGCACACCAGTGACGCCCGGTGTCGTCCGATCGACAACGGCTTGTGGCAAGGTCACGGCCTGAAACACGATCGGCACATTTGGAAACAATTCGTCGCGGTAGCGGAGTGCGAACCGCAGTGCCACTGCGGTAATCGCGATCACGACGTCGATCTGGTGCCGTTCGTACTTCTTCTGGATGTAATCCCGCAGCGCTGTCGATGCCGTGTCCGCCGGGAACTCTTCTGTCTCGAGGTATTCCGTGAAGTAGTCGACAGGCGCATCGGTGTGCACGAGGAGCGCATTTCGGATCGCCGTGTCCAGGCGTTCCGTCCCGGGATAATTTTCCGCGCCCGAATGAATGGTCAGCACGGTTCGAGGGTGCCTCTGAGCCGAAGCGCCCGGACAGAGTGACGCGAGCGTGATCGCCGTTATGACGAGCGTCCTCTGCCGCACCGACAGTCTTAGGCACCGCATGTCAGAACAACAGTTTCATGACCAGTTGGACCTGACGCGACGACCCCGCCTCGCCCGTCGGAAGGCGCGTCCGTGTGATCTTGCCGAACATCGGGCTGCCGACGACGTTTCCAGGCGGGCCGAAATTCGCGTGGTTGAACAGGTCGAAGGCATCAACGCGGAGCTGCACGCGATAACCAGGCGCCACTGTGAGCGTCTTCGTCACGGAAAGGTCCGTGTTTACAAATGAGGGACCGATCACGACGTTGCGACCGAGATTGCCGAATCGATTGACGGCCGCAAAGGCTGCTGGATCGAACCACTGGTCAACGGAACCGATGATTCGAATCGGAGCGACCAGATCGGGACGCACGGTGTTGGGAATGCCGTTGATGATGCTGTTGCTCGTGACGATGTTGACGGGGTTGCCGCTCTGCGCCTGGACGATGGTGGCGATCTGCCAGCCGGTGGTGAACGCGTGCGCCGCGAAAGGAAGCTGGTAGATGGCGCTCATCACGAATCGGTGCCGGGCGTCGAAGTCCGACAGGCCGTATTCGCCAGGGATGTCGTAGGCGTTCTGCACGGCGAACCCCGACGAATTGAGGGAGTTGGTATCCAGCGACTTCGATAGGGTGTATGACGTGTCAAACACGAGTCCGCGCGACAACCGCTTCGTCCCCGAGACCCACAGCGCGTTGTAACTCGAGAACCCGCTACTCTCCACCTGGGTGATGGTGCCGAGCAGCGCTCCCGGGCGAATCGGGCTCGCGTCGCTGAGTGCGGGGTACGGAACGACGCCGTTTACCAGCTGGTTGATATTGCGCGAGATTCGCAGGTTCGCGCCACGGGAGCCGACGTAGCCGGCCATCACGGCGAGATCCACGGCGAGCTGTCGCTGCACGTTGACATTCCACGATCGCAGCCGCGCATTCTGAAAACCCGGGTCGATGGTGGCCGGCGCAAGGCGAACCGGCTGCGTCGCGGTGACAGCGGTACGCAGTGGAACCGACCCAGTGGCCGTCAGCGGAGTCGCAAACGGAGGATTGCCCGGTGTGTCGCGTACTGCTGTCGTGCTCGGCTGGTCGACGGCCGACCCATACGCCGCCCGAATCACGGTGAGACCATCCGCGCCAGGCGTCCATGCCACACCCAATCGCGGTTCGAAATTCCGGTTGTTCTGCCGATAGATGCTGTCGATGTTGACCCCGACGCGGACCAGCGAGACAGAGGGCGCGTCGAAGACGACGAACTGGTTGTCAGGCTCCGTCGGTGTCACGTGCCATTCGTAACGCAACCCGAAATCGACCGCGAGGTTCGAATGGAGACGCACGTTGTCCTGGGCGAAGAGCGACACGGCGTCCTGCCTGATGTGGCTCCATCGCCTCCCGAGCGTGATGCTGAAGGTGTTCGCTGTTCCAGCCAGAAACGCCTCCATGTTCGGGAAGTTGAACTGCCCGGTGCCCTCCGCGAAGTTGTTGTTCAGAAACCGGCGGTATTCGCCGCCAAGCCGCACCGAATGACGGTTCACGACATGCGTGACGGTATCGTTGAAGACGAAAAGCGTATCCTTGCGTCCCTGCGGGAGGTTGGCCGGTCCGCCGAAATTAAGCGATCCGGCGACGATCATCTGCGGCAATCCGATCGGATCGTCCACTCCGTTGGCAATTCCGAAATCCAGCGGATTGAGCGCGGCTGCCGGCAGTGAGCTGCCGTCCTGAGCGGTCTCGCCGAACCGCGCTTCATTGAGCAGACCGCCGTTGAAGCTGTGTCTGGCGTTCAACGTAAATGTGCTCTTCCAGATGCGGCGCTGCTGACCGAATCCTGGAACGCTCGTTCCCAGTGAAGTGGGTTCAACCGCTGTTACCTGCTGCCGGCCGAGGAAGACTTCGACGCGGTCGCGCGTCCCGGCGTTATGTCGAAGGTCGGTGGTCCAGGTGTTTTCATCGACCAACGCGGCGGCGGAGCCGACAAACCGTGGCATGCCAGCCGAGTCGAAATAGTTGGCGCGTGGAACTAATGGAATGAGGCGCGCGATGGCAGGATCAGTAACTGTGGCACGTTGTTCGTCGCTGGGCACGTCACCGTTGATATCGAGTCCCTGCCGCTGCCGCAGACCTTCATACGTAGCGAAGAAGAACGTGTGTCCCCGGATGATGGGCCCGCCGAGCGCTCCGCCGAACTGACTACGCTCGAAGGCGTGCGGCACGTTCGACGCAAGCTCGAAGAAGTTCCTCGCGTCGAGCTCTTCATCACGGAAAAACTCATACGCCTCGCCACGAAACCTGTCGGTGCCGGATCGCGTGATCAGATTCACGACCGCTCCCGACACGTGACCGTATTCCGCACTGAACGTCGAGTTGTCGATCTTGAACTCCTGAATGCTCGCCACAGGCGGTGGAAAGCCAATCGAGCCGAACGTCAGGTTGTTCGTCGTCACGCCGTTGACGATGAAGGCGACGGCCTCCTCGCGATTCCCCGATATGTTGAACGCGAGGGCCCCGGTCCCGCGAATCGGCGTCGTTGAAAACCCGGTCTGTGAGGGTGCTACGGCCCCTGGGACAAGCGGTCCCAGATCGACGAAGTGACGGCCATTGAGCGGAATCTCATGAATCGCCTGCGACGACACCACGTCGCCGACCGTGCTCGTGGCCCGATCCAGTAGCGACAACTCCGCCTTGACCAAGACGGCTTCACTCTGGAGTCCAATATCCAGCCGGAAGTCGCGGACGAGCGTGCGGCCGACCTCGAAGGTCAGCTCTTCGATCACTTCGGGTCGAAAACCGTCCGCTGCGACGGTGACTTGGTATGAGCCTGCCGGAATGGCGGGGATGGAGTAACGGCCTTCGAGATCGCTTGAGGCTATAGTCCTGAAGCCTGCCGATGGATTTCGGATGGTAATCGAGGCACGTGGAAGGGCCGCTCCGGATGCATCCACCACGCGCCCTTGGAGCGTGGCCAGCGTCTGCGCGCCCGCGAATGTCGCAGTACAGAGAAGAAGCGCAACGTATACGGGAAAGCGACCCCAGAGCGTGGCGCGAAATGAGTCCGCGCCGGCCTTGTGTGCGGACACCGGAACAAACCCAGGTCACGCAGTATGTTTCGCGTATTGACTTAGATCAACGTCAGCCAAAAATTTCGTGTGAACGCGTCCATCAGGGCGCGGGTACGAGACGCGCGATTCGATCGTCTCCCATAACCGGGTTCCCTCGCCCATCCCGATTGTTGGTACAGAAGTACAACAGCCCATCCGGGCCCGAGATAACGTCACGAATTCGCTCGAATTGACCTTCGAGCAGGCGTTCCTGGCCAGTGATTCGGCGCGAGGCGGGATCCACGCGAAGACGCAGCAGATGCGTCCCGCGCAACGTGCCGACAAACAGGTTGTTCGCAAATTGCGGGAACCGCTGTCCGCGATAGAACGATGCGCCGCTCGGCGCGACGGCAGGGTTATAGAAGGTCATCGGCTCGCGCATCGCCGGCATCGTTCGGCTGCCCTCGATCGTGGGCCATCCATAGTTCGCGCCACCATCGACCACGTTTATCTCGTCGTTGCCCGTCGCGCCATGTTCTGATTCCCAAAGGTCGCCGGTTTGCTGGATGCCAATCAATCCCCTGCGGGTTCCGGTGGCCGTACGAATAGATCGGTGAGGCGAAGGGATTGCCACGCGGAGTCGTCCCGTCGGGATTGACGCGGAGAATCTTTCCGGCCAGCGACGCGACGTCCTGGGCGAGTTGTTCGGTGGCGGCATCGCCGGCGGTGATGTAGAGGAGGCCATCAGCACTGAAACGGAGCCTGCCGCCATCGTGAATGACGTTGGCGGGAATGTTGTCGAGCAGCAGGATCCGTTCGGCCAGTCTGTTGCCGGATTCGCGATACCGGACGACACGGTTCACAGGGCCGCCCGCAGACGTTCGTGCTGTGTAATAGAGATAAACGAGTCCGTTCGACGCAAACGACGGATCGAGCACCAGGCCGAGGTCGGTTCCTGCGTCTTGGTGTCACACGCCTGCGCCTGTAGCGTCTCGCCGGTCGCGAACATCGTCAACGCGAGCAGTGCTACGCTCCGCATGCAGCGATCGTTATCCGAGGAGTCCTCAGTTGAAACGCAGCATGATTCATGCAGCCATTGGCGCGTTATTCGTTGTGGCAGCCTGCCGACCAAGCGGCGCTCAGGATTCGGCTCTGCGCAACCCGGCGGCGCTCACCGAACAGGCGCCCGCGACGTTTTCAGCCGCGTTCGACACGAGCAAAGGACGTTTTGTCGTGGAAGTGCATCGGGAATGGGCGCCTCGCGGTGCCGATCGCTTCTACAACCTGGTGAAGAGCGGATTCTTCGACGACGTCAGGTTCTTCCGCGTGATCGGCGGGCAGTTGGCGCAGTTCGGAATGCACGGCGATCCAGCCGTTCAGGAAGCGTGGCGCGATGCGGTCATCGAAGACGATCCCGTCAGGCACGGAAATACGCGCGGTTCCGTGTCATTTGCGAGCCGCGGCCCGAACACGCGGACGACGCAGCTCTTCATCAACCTGCGGGACAACAGCGCCTACGACCGATTGGGATTCGCGCCGTTTGCAGACGTCGTCAGCGGCATGGACGTTGTGGATCGCTTGTACTCGGAGTACGAGGAACGTCCGGAGCAGCCGCTCATCGACGAGGAAGGCAACGCCTACCTGACGCGGGAGTTTCCCAACCTCGACTACATTCAGAAGGCTGCGCTGGTTGGTGGTTAAACTAGCGAACCACCAACCACCCACCATCTAGGTACAGAGTCCGTCTCCCGTTCGCAGCATGTCTCGCATGAACCATTCATGCTTCTCGTGAATCTGTACGAGCTGCGAGAAGATGTCGACGGTCCCTGGGTCTCCGTGTTCGTCGGCGACCTTCGCGGCCTGCCGTATCTCCTTGATGACCACGAGCAGGTTGCGGTCCGCTTCTTCGACCATCTCACGCATCGTCGAATGCGGGGCCGCGGCGGCGACGCTGGCGAGATCGGCGGCGGCGATCAGGTGAGCCGGCGGATCCTGCCCGATCATCCGCACGCGTTCGGCAAGTTCGTCGAGTGTCGGCAGCACGTCTTCCGCGAGCTGATCGAACAGCTTGTGGAGATCGCGGAACAACGGGCCGTAGGTCTGCCAGTGATAGTGCTTGTAGTTCGCGTACAGCACGAACGCGTTGGCGACCTGGCGCTGCAACGCCTGGATGATGGGACTCTCGGGTTTGTTCTCGCGCGTCAGCTCATGCGTAATCGACTGAACGTCGGTTGCGCTGACGGATTTCTGGCTTGTGCCCATGTGTGCGCTCCTGTGATTTCGTCACGCACACGCAAGCGTTGCGCCACGCGCCAGCGCGGAAGCTCATGAAGCCTGACGGGCGACGCTTGCGACGGTCTTGTCAACCAGAAGCAGAAAGGCGCTGATCGCCTTTTCGAGATGTTCTTCTGGTGTGTCCTCTTCTTTGCAGTGCGAAAGCCCCCTGGCAGATTGCGCGAACAACATGACGACCGGCATGTGCGGGACCATCTCCGCGGCGTCGTGCAGCGGGCCGGACGGCAGCTTCGGCGCGTCTCCGGTGACCTCACGGATCGACTCCTCGCATAGACGGAGCAGATCCGGATCGAACGGACGCGGCTCGATCCGAAACAGCGGCCGCCATTCGACAGAGACACGATTCTCGTCGGCAAAACGCCGCGACGCATCCTGTGCCTCGCGGACCATGACCGCGAGCACGTCCGGATCGAGCGCGCGCTGATCGATCGAGATCTCCGCCACGCCAGGAACGGCGGTAACGATTCCGGGTTCGACTTTCACGACGCCAACGGTGCACACGACGCCGGCGCCGGGCTTGGAATGACGCCTCGCAATTTCCCGGCATTCGAGTGCCGTTGCCGCCGCGGCCAAAAACGCGTCGCGACGCATCGGAATCGGCGTCGAACCCGAGTGTGCCGCCTGGCCGACGAACCGCACCATGTTGCGTTCCAGACCAAACGTCCCAAGGACGACGCCGGCGGAGCGATTCAACGATTCGAGCACCGGCCCCTGTTCGATGTGCATTTCGAGGTAGGCCCGTGCGTCGATGCGCGCGAGCTCCTGCCTGGCGTTGAGCATCGTCTCGAACAACACACCGTGATCGCGCAACGCGTTCTCGAGCCGGATGCCGTCGGCGTCGCGCAGCTCTCGAATCTCGTCCACCTTGAGGCGGCCTGCGGCGGCCGACGAGCCGAGCAGGCTGCGCCCGAACCGCGCACCCTCTTCGTCGGCCCAATCGACGAGGCGAAGCGTGACTGGCGGCTTTGATTGTTGTGCGTATCGGCGAAGGGCTTCGAGCGCGACGAGAACACCCAGCGTGCCGTCCAGCCATCCGCCGTTGGGAACCGAGTCCAGATGCCCGCCGACGATGACTGTCTTGCTCGATTCACCTGGAAGCGTGATCCAGTTGTTTCCAGCAGCATCCGGCACCGGCGTGAGCCGCAGCGGCGACACCTTCTCCCGCAGCCAGTCGCGCGCTTTCGTCCAGACCGGGCCCCAGGCCACACGCTGGGCGCCAGCGGGCGTTGAGGTCAGCGCCGCCAGCTCGCGGAGATCGGCGATCACCTGTCGGGCGCTACGGTGCAGCTGGTTGTCAATGACGTCAGGCATATGTGGGCATTTCCTCGGGTTTGAATGTACTGGTTTTCCGAGCGCCACTCGGGCACAATTCACGCCGCACCGCGCGCGCATATGCCATGAAAGGCCGTCCTGCGGTCTTCGCGTTCGTCGTTGGCAGCTGGATGGCCGTCGCGTTGTCCAGCGTTCAATCTGCCTCTGCCCGGAGCGAGCGACAGCGAGTCGAGGGACCCCCGATCGACATCCGCGCAACCCTCGATAAGTACTGCATTACCTGCCATAGCGAGCGACTCCATACCGCGGGCCTCGTCCTCGAACGCATTGACGTTTCCAACCCGGCCGCTCACGCCGATGTCTGGGAGCGGGTCATTACGAAGCTCCACGCGAGGTCGATGCCGCCGGCAGGGATGCCGCGGCCCGATGTCGCCGCTTATAACGCGATGGCGGCTTCGCTCGAGGCGGCGATCGATCGCGCATGGATGGCGAACCCGAACCCAGGCCGGATTGGCGCCGTCCATCGCCTCAATCGCGTGGAATACAACAACGCGATCCGCGATCTCTTCGCGCTCGACATCGACGTAACGTCGAAGCTGCCGGGAGACGAGACAGCCGACGGCAGCTTCGACAACTTCGCCGACGTTCTGTCGATTTCAACCGCGCACCTCGAACGGTATCTGTCAGTCGGTCGCGAGGTCACCCGGCTCGCGGTTGGTCTGCCGCCAACGTCCCCGACGGTTGAGCGATTCGAAATCCCGTTGCACGTCGTCCAGGACGATCTTCAGAGCGAAGACCTGCCGTTTGGATCGAGGGGCGGCATGGCAGTTCGCTATGACTTTCCGGTTGACGGCGAGTACGTGATCAAGTTGCGCCTGCGACGGCAGTATCAGGACTACGTCATGGGGATGGGGTGGCCGCAACAGCTCGACCTCCGTCTCGATGGCGCGCTCGTCAAGCGGTTCACCGTTGGAGGTGAAGGAAAGGGACGACCCGCGGCGGCCAGTTACGCCGGGGACGGCGAGCCGGGATTCGCCGGCGATGACGAGTGGGAAAAATACATGCAGCAAGGCGCGGACGCCGGGCTCGAGGTGCGCATCCCCATCAAGGCAGGGCCGCGCCTGGTCGGTGTCTCGTTCGTCAGGCAGATGTGGGAGCCGGAGGGGCTTCCACAGCCGCAGCAGCGTGGGCGAGTCCTGACCAACGATCAGATCTACATGGGCTTCGCGAGCGTCGGTTCGGTGTCGATTGCAGGCCCATACGCGGGCTCAGGGTCTGCGAAGGATACGCCCAGCCGTCGCGCGATTTTCGTGTGCGAACCACATCGCACCTCAGAAGAGCGCGACTGCGCCGCGAAGATCCTCTCGAGGGTCGCGCATCTGGCGTATCGACGGCCCGTTGCACCGTCGGATGTGCAGACTCTGCTTCAGTTCTTTGCCGACGGACGACGGGAGGGTGGCAGCTTTGAGGCGGGGATTCAGCTGGCACTCGAACGCGTGCTCGTCGATCCCGATTTCCTGCTGCGTGTCCATCGCGACCCGCCTTCGCTCGGAGCTTCGGCGAGGCAGGCCCCAGCGGCCGCGTATCGCCTCAGCGATCTCGAGCTTGCATCGCGCCTGTCTTTCTTCCTGTGGAACAGCATTCCCGACGAGCGGCTGCTCGATGCGGCCGGACGCGGGCAACTGTCGAAGCCCGCGACGCTCGAGCAGCAGGTCCAGCGGATGCTCGCCGATCCGCGCGCGACGCGCGCGCTGGTCGACAACTTTGCCGCGCAGTGGCTGAACCTACGTCGCGTTCGTGAAGTCGTCGTCGATCCCGATATCTATCCCGACTTCGACGAGAGTCTGCTTCAGGCGTTCGAGGAGGAAACGAGGCTGTTCCTCGTGAGCATGCTCCGCGAGGATCGGAGCGTCCTCGACCTGCTGCGCGCCGACTACACGTTCGTGAACGAGCGGCTCGCGCGTCATTACGGAATCGCCGGAATTTACGGCAGCCGCTTCCGCCGTGTCACGCTGCCGGATCCCGATCGGCGCGGCGGGCTGCTTGCGCACGGGTCGATACTGGCGACGACCTCATATCCGAACCGAACATCGCCGGTGCTTCGAGGCAAGTGGCTGCTCGACAACATGTTTGGCACCCCTCCCCCACCGCCGCCGCCCGGCGTGAACACCACGCTCGACGAGCCGACGGGAGGCGCCTTGCCGCCGACCATTCGCGAACGGCTCGCGAAGCATCGCACCAACGCGGTGTGCTCGACGTGTCATTCCGCCATCGACCCGCCAGGATTCGCGCTCGAGAATTTCGACGCGATCGGGGCCTGGCGCGCGACAGATGAATCGGGCAAGCCCGTCGATGCGACTGCGACGCTGGTGAGCGGCGCCACCGTTCAGGGGCTGTCGGGGCTGCGCGCGCTGCTGCTCGAACAGCCAGGTCAATTTCCCGCGACAGTCACCGCGAAACTGATGGCGTACGCGCTTGGCCGCCGCCTCGAGTACTACGATCGCCCCGCGGTACGTCAGATTGTCCGCGATGCGGCCGGCCACGACTATCGGTGGTCGTCGCTCATCATGGGCATCGTGAAGAGTCCCGCGTTTCAGATGCGGGCACCCCAGGGTGGAACGAATTGATGCGACACGGAGGGAATTCTTAAATGTCATTCCTCACTGCCAAAGCGTTGCCGCGGCGGACGGTCTTGCGTGGGCTGGGCGCGACGGTCGCGCTGCCGTTTCTCGACGCGATGCTTCCCGCAGCCTCGATCCGCGCACGCGCGGCGGGCGCGCCGGTGCACCGCTTCCAGACCTTCTATGTGCCCAACGGCATGGCGATGGAGTACTGGACGCCGAAGGGCATCGGCAACGCCTTCGAGCTGTCGCCGATTCTCGAGCCGCTCGCGCCGTTCCGCAATCAACTGGTGGTGCTCTCCGGACTCAAGGCGAATTGGAATTACATCCACGCAGGTGCATCAGGTTCGTTTCTCACGGGCACGACGCGTGGTGGCCGCAACGAGGTCGAGATCTTCGCGGATGTGTCGATGGATCAGATCCTCGCCAAGCGCTTCGCCACCGAGACACAGGTGGCATCGCTCGAGCTCGCCATGGATCCACCGAACAATGCGGGCGCCTGCACCGGCAATTTGAGCTGTGTCTACACCCACACCTTGTGCTGGCGCAACGCCACGCAGCCGCTGCCGATGGAATACAACCCCCGCGCCGTGTTCGAGAAGCTGTTTGGCGATACCGGCAGCACCGAAGCGGCCGCGCGTGAAAAACGATTGAGGCAGCAGAAGAGCATTCTCGATTCGGTGACGGACAAACTCGCGAAGCTGAGACGCGAGCTTGGGCCTGCCGACCAGGACAAGATGAACCAGTACACCGAGTCGGTGCGCGACGTCGAGCGGCGCATCGAGAAGGCCGAAAAGCAGACGGCGCTCGAGTTGCCGTCGCTCGAACAACCGCAAGGCGTGCCGCCGGTGTTCGAGGATCACCTCGCATTGATGCTCGATCTCCAACTGCTCGCGCTCCAGTCGGACCTGACGCGTGTCATCTCCTTCATGATTGGCAAGGAACAGAGCGCGCGGCCGTATCCGCAGATCGGCGTGCCCGAGGCGCATCACCCGCTGTCGCACCACAGCAACGTCCCGGACCTCATCGCGCGGATGTCGAAGATCAATCGCTACCACGCGGAGCTGTTCGCGAAGTACGTCGGACGGCTGCGTGCGACGCAGGATGGCGACGGTTCACTACTGGATCACATGACGATCCTGTATGGAGCGGGTATCTCGAACAGCAACGCGCATTCCGGCGACAACCTGCCGATCCTGCTCGTGGGCGGCGGAGCAGGGACGCTGAAGGGCGGCCAGCACCTGCACTACGAGAACAAGCCGTTGATGGCCAACCTGCTGGTGACGCTCATGGACAAGCTCGATGTGCCCGTCGATCATCTCGGCGGGAGCACCGGCCGCCTCGAAATTGACACGCTCTCGGGCGTATAAGTTCGCGAAGGATGGCGGAGGAGGCATGCGTGATCTTCGTGTCCTTCGTGGTTTCTTGACGGCGATCGTTGTTGCCGGTGCCACTGCCACCCTTCAGGCGGCGGACGGCATCCCGCTGATCGACGCCGCGAGGACCGCCGATGCCGCGGCCGTGCGAGCGCTCCTCAAGGAACGTGTCGACGTCAACGTGGCTGCTGCCGACGGCACGACCGCGCTGCACTGGGCGAGTTATCGCGACAATCTGGAGAGTGCGGATCTGTTGATTCGTGCCGGCGCAAAAGTAAACGCGGCAAACGATCTTGGCGCCACGCCGCTTTGGACCGCGAGCATGAACGGGAGCGCGGCGATGGTCCGGACGCTGCTCCAAGCCGGCGCGGATCCAAACCTCGCGCTGCTGCTCGGCGAGACGCCACTCATGGCCGCATCGCGCTCCGGCAATCCCGACGCGTCTGCCCAACTCCTCGACAAGGGCGCGAATGTGAACGCGCGCGGTCCGCGCGGTCAGACGGCACTCATGTGGGCGGTGTCAGAGCAGCATCCGGAGGTTGTCAAGGTCCTGCTGGCCCACGGCGCCGACCTTCACGCGAAGTCGGATGTGTGGCGCGACATGATGGCGGTGCCGCCGCACGGCAAGCCCGAGTACAACCGGTTGATTCCACATGGCGGAGACACGGCGCTGATGTTTGCGGCGCGCGTGGGTGATCTCGCATCGGCAAAACTGCTGCTCGGAGCCGGCGCCAACGTCAACGACGCCGATGCCTGGGGCGTGAGCGCGATGGTGCTCGCCGCACATTCCGGATTCACCGAGCTGGTGGAGTTCCTGCTCGACAAGGGCGCCGATGCGAACGCGATCGGGCCTGGATTCACGGCCCTGCACGAGGCGGTTATGCGCCGGGACGAGCGGATGGTGACCGCGCTCCTCGCGCATGGCGCGAATCCGAATACGCCGCTTCAGACCTGGACACCGGAGCGTCGATCGTCTGCGGACTTCAATTTCGCGCCCTCGCTCGTCGGCGCCACGCCGTTCTGGCTCGCGGCGCACTTCCGCGAGCCGGCCATCATGCGTCTCCTCGTGAAACAAGGCGCCGATCCGCTCTTCGTCCTCCGCAATGAGTACTACGTGAACGACCTCAACGACCGGCGAACGCAGGCAACGACCGCGCTGATGGCTGCTCTTGGCATTGGCGGTGGCCGCGCCTGGGTTCTACCCGATCGTGCTCAGCTCGAGGCGTTGGTGCTGGAGAGCGTAAAGCTGGCGATCGATCTCGGGGTCGACGTGAATGCGGTCAACACTGACGGCCGTACCGCGGTCGACATCGCGCGTGCCTCGAAGCTCGAGCCCGCCGTGAAGCTGCTCATGGATCACGGCGCCAAGCAAGGAAAACCAGGTCCGTAGAGGCGGACCTTCAGTAGCGACGGACGTAGAGGCGGACCTTCAGGTCCGCCTAAGACAGCGAGGAGAACGTATGGCCGCGAAACAAAAAGATCGAAAGCGCCAGGGGCAGAAGGCTGTCAGCAGACGCGATTTCGTCAAGAGCGGCGCTGCCGCCGGCGTCGGAGCGGCCGTTCTGTCGACGTCGGGAACCGCGTTGGCGCAGGGGGTTTCCCCGGTTAACGCGATCCGATGGAACTACGAGGCGGATGTCGTGATCATCGGAGCAGGGTGCACCGGCCTGCCTGCCGCCATTCGGGCGCGCGATCTCGGTGCGTCCGTTATCGTCATCGATCAGAACTTCGATCCTGGCGGCAAGATGCTCCACAGCGGCGGCCAGATCTCGCTTGGTGGCGGTGATCCGCTCCAGAAGAGGGACATCGAGGGCAAAGGCGATCCGGAGGGGTTCGTCACCGCTCCGCGTCAGCACAGCATCGCGGAGCTGACCGAGGATACCGATTTCCTGTTCAGGGACCACACCGATTGGTCGGTGATGGACGCGGCGGCCCAGGCGCCGTACCGGTACAACGAACGCGATCTCCATCGCGCGTATGCCGACAACTGCTACGCCACCAGGGAATTCCTGATGGCGAACTACGTCCGCATGGGCCGCATCTCCGGCACGCACGGCAACGGCGGCATGTCGCGCGCCAGGCGCGCTGTGACCTTCTTCATGGAAGGCGCGACGACAGACATCAAGAAGGGAACCGTTACCAAACAGGATGCCGGGATCGCTGGCAAGAGCTCGAGTCACTTTGCGCCACGGTTCATGGAGGACGGAACCATGGTTGCCAGCAAGGGGGCTCGCACCAATGGCGCCGCGCTCGCCAGGCCGCTGGAGTTCAGCGCGCGCGAAAAGGGGGTCAGGTTCATCCTCAACCGCCACATGGACGAGATCATCCGCGAGCAGCAGTTCTCGGGAAGGGTCGTGGGGATTCGGGCCAGCTATTCACCGAGGTTCGATCCGCAGACCCGCGCGCAGTTGCAGAGCCTCTGGCAGAACGGCAACATCGACGACCGCACCGAGACGATCTACATCAGGGCTCGCAAGGCGGTCATCATCGGGGCCGGTGGGCACGGCGCCAATCCGCAGTTCCGCAGCATGTTCTACCCGGCATGGAGAGAGCCCGCATTCGTATCGAGCGGCTGGGCACTGCTGGGATCGCGCGGTCAGGACGCCAGCGGGATCATCGCGGGAATGAGGGTCGGGGCGAATCTCGCGGGAATGCAGCAAAACCTCTCGTACGCGAGCACGTTCCATTTCCCTGGAAACCTGGCGACGCGAGATCCCTACACGGACATGCTTCCCGGACACCCGACGTTCTCGATGCGCGGTTCCACGGGCATCAACCTCGCCAACGATTCCTTCCAGCACTTAATCGTCGTGAACCAGGTCGGCAAGAGGTTCTTCAACGAAATGCTGATCACGACGCGGCAGGGTGGCGCGGCATTTCCGGCTGGGCCGAGCAAGGGGCAGCCGAAGAAGGGGCTCGAACACGTCCAGCTCGATTGGCGCAATGCGAGCGCCGAAAACATTCGAGCCACCTACTCGGAGCCCAACAGCATTCATGCCGCGCTCGCGATGAACGAGGGCTCGAAGGCACCGGACTTCTTCTCCGGACCGATCTGGGCGATCTTCGACCGCGCCGCGGTGGAGCGTGACCACTGGAACATCGAACCGCCGTTCACGTCGCCGACCAACGGCTTCTTCTTCAAAGCCGACACGATCGAGGAGTTGGCGGCAAAGATTCTCAAGGGACATGAGTTCCAGAGAGTGCCGTTGACGTACCTCAAAGAAACGCTGGCGAAGTGGAACTCGTACGTGGACATGGGCAGCGATCCGGAGTTCGCGCGTGGGAAGGATGCACCGATGCATCGGATCGACATGCCGCCGTTCTATGCGGCGACGCTCTATCCGGTCTGGCACGACTCCTACGGCGGCCTCCGAATCAACGGGAAGGCGCAGGTCATCGACATGCAGGGCGAAGTCATACCCGGCCTGTATGCAGGCGGAGAGTCGAGTGGCGGCGGCAACCAGCATGGCCTCGGCAGAGCGCTCGTGCATGGCTACATCGCCGGCACGAACGCCGCGAAAGAGGGTACGTCCTGACCATGGATTCGCAGAGCGAAGAGAATCGGCCGGTTACGCCTCACGCCCTCAGTGTCGTCGCGTGGGATATCCCGTCAGCCATCGTCGTCGGCGAAAGATTCCGGATGAAGGTCGGGATCAAGTGCGCTGACGAGTGTGACCTCGCGAACACGGACTTTGGAATTTTCGATGAGGAAGGCACGCAAATCGCCACGGGGACGCTCCCTGCCGAACGCTGGCCTGGCACGACCGGCCTGTACGTCGCGGAAATAGAACTCGAAGCTCCTGCCGCGGAGGGCCTCTATTCGTGGAGCGTCAAGAGCCCCTCGACGATGCTCGGGGCAAGCCTCTCGACGTCGCCCGCGGGAAGTTCGGAAGCCGATGGCGAGATCGCCCACGCCGAAGAGTCCATCACGCTCGGGATCAGAGTCGTCGGTCATCCCGAGTGCCTGGTCACGGTGGAGGCGGTCGACGAGGTCGATCAAACGCCGCTCAGCGGCGCTCGTGTCGTCATGCACCCGTATAGAGCTGTCACCGACGAGCAGGGGATCGCCAAGGTGCGCGTCGCAAAGGGTGCGTACAAGTTATTCGTCTCGCAGACGCGGTACGTCACCTTCGGTCTGCCCGTCGAAGTGGAAGGAGATATGACGGCGCGAGCGGAGCTCTACGTCGAACCTGTAACGGAACGGAACTGAACGCGGTCGTCCGCACTCACGGATTCCTTCGGTAAACCTTTCGCGCTGGATACCGGCCCGCCCGGGCAAAGGAGCGGCGATGAAACCTCACCGAGTCGCACGTTTGTTGATCGTCCTATCTATCTCACTATTTCCAACTATCAGCTCAGCACAGACGGCCAGCGGCACGATCGCGGGATTGGTTCGCGATACATCGGGTGCGGTGATCCCCGGTGTCACCGTGGAGGCGAGCAGCCCCGCGCTGATCGAGAAAGTACGCTCCGTGGTCAGCGACAGCCAGGGCCTCTATCGAATCGTCGATTTACGGCCCGGGACGTACACCGTCACGTTCACACTGCCTGGCTTCGCCACCTTCAAGCGAGACGGCGTCGAGCTGACGACCGGGTTCACCGCGCAAGTCAATGCCGACATGAAGGTCGGAGAGCTCGCCGAGACGATCACCGTCTCGGGCGAAGCGTCGGTCGTGGACATACAGAACGTGCGCCAACAAACGACGATCGCGCGTGAAACGCTCGATGCCATCCCGACGACCAAGCGCATCGGCCAGTATGCGTCGATCATTCCCGGCGCGACCTACACCAATCCGACGTTCCAGGATGTCGGCGGCAACCAGGGGGAGGGCGGACAGTTCGGCGTTCATGGCCAGCGTGGTGCCGACCTCAGTACCAACGTCGACGGCATGAATCAGAACCAGCAGGCGCTTGGTGTCTTCAGCTTCAATTCGCAGTCGTTCCAGGAAGTCGTCGTCGAGACCGGCGGTATGTCCGCCGAGGCGATGAGCGGCGGCGTTCAGGTCAACATCATTCAGAAGGACGGCGGCAACCGGCTTTCCGGAAGCCTGAGCATGGCGTACGCCGGTCCGAAGCTGCAGAGCGGCAACTTGAACGACGAGCTTCGAACGCGCGGGCTGAACACGGACATCTCGATCCGGCATTCCTACGACAACGGCGGCGCGCTCGGAGGGCCGCTCGTCAAAGACAAGCTGTGGTTTTTCACGGCACACCGATGGTGGGGCGCCTCGCGCTACATCCAGGGCAGCTACTTCAACAAGCTCCAGGGGACGTTGTTCTATGAGCCGGATCTCACCCGGGTGGCGCGCAACAACGAGTATTTCGAGGATCACAGCGCGCGTCTGACCTGGCAGGCGACACAGAAGCAGAAACTCGTCGTCTCGTTCGCAATTCAGAACAACTGCAGCTGCCCGTTCGGTCTCACCGGGGTCGGCGGCGTCAACGCCGTCAAGCCGACCCCTGAGTCTCGCGGTTTGCACGTGTACAACCCGCAGTACCTGCCGCTTGTCAGCTGGAGCTATCCAGTGACCAACAAGCTCCTACTGGAAGCAGGGTTTTCGGAAAACGTGCTGGACGAAGACTCCCGCCGGCAGGACGACCTGAAGCGAGACGGAACCCTCGTCGGACCAAATGACATTCGGGTCACCGATCTTGCGTTGAACGTCGTCTACGGGTCCGATGCGAACAACAACATCTGGTCGGGCAGCTACACGCGACGCTTCGTCAACAAGTACAACAGCCGCGTCTCCGCGTCGTACATAACGGGAACGCACAGCCTCAAGGTCGGGTACTTCCTGCAGCAGTATTACCTTGGGCGGGAAGGCCGGTACAACGACCTGAATCAGATCACGGGTGCGAGGTCCTACACCTTCAGGAATCGCGTGCCGCAATCGGTCACGATCTGGGCAACACCGTTTGAAGTCGTCGAGCACACCAACAGTCTTGGCATCTACGCGCAGGACCAGTGGGTAGTCAAGCGGGCGACGCTCAATCTCGGAATGCGGTACGACAGTCTCTATGGTGTCGTGCCGGAGCATCACCTGCCGGCGGGACTCTTCGTGCCAGCGCGCGATTTCCCCGCAGTTAATGGTGTGCCGGACTGGAAGAACGTGAACCCGCGGCTCGGCATCTCGTACGACCTCTTCGGCAACGGTCTGACCGCGCTGAAGGGATCGCTGGGGCGATTCGTGCCTTACACAGTCGCCACGTCCAACAACCCCGCATCGAATCAGGCGACAAACGCCACGCGCACGTGGACCGACACCAACGGCAATTACGTTCCGGACTGTGTCCTCGACGCGAGCTTGCCGGGCGCGAACGGCGAGTGCGGCCCGCTTTCGGACACGACGTTTGGTCAGGTGCGCGCCGGCAACACCACGTTTGCAGACGATGCGTTGACAGGCTTCAACAAGCAGTTCTCCAACTGGCAGGCTGCGGTTTCGATGCAGCAGGAGCTGCGGCCGGGAATGGCGCTCAACGTCGGGTATTTCCGGACGTGGTATCAGAACTTCCTCGTCACGGACAATCTCGCGTCGACCGCGGCTGACTACGATTTGTTCTGTAACGCGGCGCCCACCGAGAGCCGGCTGCCCAACAGCGGCG
>Ga0114129_10003425_pt1 | contig 22306 bp, 20 predicted proteins | sample RhiMetdeltSRZDD1_FD_80071 | JGI IMG/M metagenome (GOLD analysis project Ga0114129, IMG submission 80071) | Populus rhizosphere microbial communities from Tennessee, USA - Rhizosphere MetaG P. deltoides SRZDD1 (version 2) (version 2) | ecosystem: Host-associated > Plants > Roots > Rhizosphere >... | reverse complement strand
GGTCACGCACGAGCATTTCGACCACCTGAACGCCGAGTTGCTCGCCACCCTGACGGCGCCGGTCTGGACCAATGCAAGCGTCGCCGCCCAGCTCGGCATACTCGGCGACCAGGTCACGGTGGTGAGCGCGGGCCAGGCGTTCGAGGCCGCCGGCTTCAGCGTCCGGGTGTTCGGCGAGGACCACGCGGTGATCCTCCCCGAGATCGGCGTACCGTGCCGGAACACCGCCTTCCTGGTCGACGACGCGGTGTACCACCCAGGCGATTCGTGGACCCGCCCGGACCGCGCGGTGCACACCAACCTGGTGCCGCTGTCGGCGCCGTGGCACGTGATGGCCGAGGCGGTCGAGTACGTGCGTGAGGTACCCGCCGAGCAGACCGTGAACATCCACGACGGCCTGCTCAACGAGCGCGGTATGACGATCGGCAAGAACTGGATCGGCGGCCAGGGCGGCAAGCCGTATGTCGAGCTCGCCCCGCGCGACGCGATCGACGTCGGCTGACCCGCGAGCCGCTCAGCCGAACTCGTAGATCACGAAGTCGGCGACCGGCCGGTACCCGATCGCGGCGTAGACCTTGTTCGAGGTCGGGTTCGCCAGGTCCGTGTGCAGGCACACCTGGTGGCCTGCGTCGCGCAGAAGCCGCGAGACATGAGCCGTGATCGCGCTGCCGTAGCCGCGTCCGCGCATCGACGGTGGCGTGTAGACCGGCCCGATCCGGGACGACCCGAAGACGGGCGGGGTGTTACCGGCCATCGAGACCGGCTCACCGTCGTCGTACCAGAGCCACAGGCCGCCATCCGCGATCCTGCGGCTTGCGTCCTGCTCGACCTCCTCGGCCGACTGGTGCTCGCGTACCTCCCCGCCGAACGCGGACAGCCACTCCACGACCAGCGGTACGTCGCCCGGCCCGGCGAGCCGCGCACTGCCCGCGACGTCCGGAACGGTGAGGGTGCCGAGCCGGTGCAGCCGATCTTCCCGGCGCAGCGCGAAGTCCCTGCCCAGCAGGGCGTTCCAGCGCTCGGCGAACGCCAGCGCGGTCTCGCGGGTAGCACGCACGCCGATCGCGTCCGCGCACTCGCCGGACATCGCGTCCGCGAAGAGCACGGCCTGCTCCGGCGTCGTTCCGGCGCTGAGCACTACGAAGTGCGGCGGCGTCCGCATCGCGGTGGTGACCAGCGTGTCGTCGTCCGAGAGCAGCTGCGCGTACGTCGCCGGTGCATCGTCGACGATGGCACCATCGGCCCGCTGCGTGACGGCGGTGAGCATCACGCTGTGCAGCACCGGATCCGCCCGCAGCGAGTCGAAGACGGCGTCGGAGAACGCGGCGGCGTCACTCGTCAGGGTCACCCTCATGGCAGCCGACGGTAGCCGCAGCCGACGCTGCCACCTAGCGGTTTTCAGGTGCCGGTGGTGAGCTTCAGCGACCAGCGGTCGAGGGTTCCGGTGTCCACCCGTGCGTGGTCGGTGATCCGCAGCGACCAGTCCCCGGCGATCGGCTGGCCGACCATCGGCGCGAGCGCGGACGGCGGGTCCGAATCCAGCTCCAGGTGCAGGTCGTCCGAGCTGCCACCGGTCCGGTTGTGCAGCACGGCCCGGCGGCCGGTCGGCGACAACAGGACCACCCGCAGGTCACCGACGTACGAATGGGTGATGTCGACAGTCAGCTCGATCGACCGGACCGTGCCGGACCCGGCGAGCGTGATCGTGTCCACCACTCCGGCCGGCCGGTTGTCCGGGATACTCGCGCCGGGTGCCGACTCGCCGGTGACGACCTGCCCGCTGGGGGCGGTGACCGCCCCGACGGTGAACGTGACCCGCGGCCCCGGATCGCTGATCGCGGACAACGTCAGGCCGGACTCCGAGCCGTCCCACTTGAGCGAGGCCGGCCGGCTGCTGTGCGACAGCGCGGTTCCCTGCACGGCCGCGTACAGGTCGCCGCCGTCGCCCTGGTTGATGTTCTGCTCCAGGTCCAGGTGACCGTCGGCCTGCAGCAGCGCGCACTGGTAGTGCTGCTCGCGGGTGCCCTGCTGGAACTCGTTCGAGCCCCTGGTGTCGCAGTGGAACACGGCCAGCCCGCTGGACGGCAGGTAGGTGTCGAACCCGGCCCGGGACCGGTTCTCCACCAGGAAGTACTCGTTGTCGAGCGAGGTCGGATAGCGCAGCACGGTGTCATAGGCGCCCTGCTGGGCGGTGAACTCACCGCCTGCGGACAGGTCGATCTCGTCGCCGCACCAGCTGACCAGGTCGCGGAGGTAGGAGCAGACCGGCGCCGGCGTACGGCCGCGGTCCAGGTGGTTGCCGGCACCCATCACGCAGTACGTGCCGATACCGGCGCTCTTGAAGTCGTCACCCTCGCGTTCGATCCGGCCGTAGTCGTACAGGTCGGGCCAGCGGCACAGCAGGTGCCCGCTCTCGTGGCAGAAGGTGCCGATGCTCAGGTCGGCGGTGCTGCGGCCCATGCTGGTGACGATGTAGAGCTCGGTCCGCACCCCGTCGAAGGTGGCCCGGTGCACCCAGTTGTGCGGCCACAGGTCGCCGCGGTACTCGGTCTGGCCGGCGTACATGATGCAGATCGAGTCGACGATGCCCTGCCCGAGCGAGTCGTACCGGCTGAAGTCCACCCCGTTGTCCTGCGCCAGCTGGAGCGCCTCCGGGACCAGCTCGCCCTCGGTGTTGGCGTAGAACAGCCGCGGCCGGCTGAGCCGGAAGGGCCCGACCACGTCGTTGGTGAAGTCGAGCCGGTTCGTGGACATCGTCTTGAAGAACTCGTTCACCGAGCAGGCGTTGCCGTTCTCCCGGTACGACGGGCTGTTCAGCAGCGCGTCGACGTCCGGCCGGGTGACCGCGGTGGCGAGGTCGGGGAAGCTGACCAGGATGGTGAGCCCGCGGACCGCTCCCGAGTCCAGCCGGCGCCCGGGCAGCAGCCCTCCGCTGGCCCCGAAGGTGAGCAGCTTCTCCCGGTCGCCGTGCGACAGCCGGCCTGCCTCGCCCTCCGGGATCATCGCCTCGTGCCGGTCCAGCACGACCCGGTTGCGAGTCTCCATCGACTCGTGCAGGTGCCGGTCCAGCCCATACGGCGGATCGGCGTCGACGCGTTGCTTGGTCGAGACGAACCGGCCGTCGGCCACGTCGGCGTAGCAGTACCCGCCGAGCGCGTCGTCGTACACGGCGGTGTAGCCGTCCGGCGTCTCGTACCGGGAGTAGAGGTCGTCACCGAACACGACCAGCCGGACCGGGCCGCCGTCGTCCTGGGTGAAGGTCAGGGTCTCACCGAAGATCGCACTCATGCCGCAGCCCCCTCGCGCGATTGGCAACCGGGCCCCGAAGACCCCTCCCAGGAGCCCGCACTCACTCGATGCTCCTGCGCCGTCCACGCACTGTCAACGGCGCGGCAGCCACGGCAACTCCTACACTTCGGACATGTCCACGACACGGCTGCTGCTGCTCGGCGTCGTGCGCATCTTCCAGCCCGCGTACGGCTACCAGCTGCGGCGCGAGCTGATGACGTGGCACGTGCAGGAGTGGGCGAACATCAACCCCGGGTCGATCTACACCGGGTTACGCACACTGGCCAAGCACGGCTATCTGGAGGAGCTCACCGAGGACGGCGGGCGGCGGCCGGGGCGGACGTCGTACAAGCTGACCGCGGACGGCGAGACCGAGTACTTCACGCTGCTGCGGACCACGTTGTGGCAGGTGCAGCCGTTCCGTCCGGACCAGCTGCAGGTGGCGCTGAACTTCCTGCCGGACCTGCGCCGCGACGAGGTGGAGGCCGGGCTGGAGGCGCGGATCTCGCAGCTGGAGCAGTTCGTGAAGCAGCAGCCGTTCACCGAGCGGCACGTCGCGGAGGACCCGGGCACGCCGAACCACGTGGTGGAGATGATGCGGATCACCCAGGCCCGCAACCTCGGCGAGCTGGACTGGACCCGGGAGTTCCTGGACCGCGTCCGGCAGGGCGAATACTCGTTTGCCGGCGAGCCACCGGACTGGCAGCCTCCGAAGGACATGGTCACCTACTGGCAGCGGAAGCCCTGAGCGCGACTATTCAACTTTGACTATTCAAGGTTGATCAGGCCAGAATATTACCCATGATGATCGAAGCTCGCGGACTCGTCCGCACCTTCAAGACCAAGCGCGGCCGGGGCACCAACCTCGTGCATGCCGTGCAAGGCGTCGATCTGGACGTCGCCGACGGGGAGATCGTCGGCTTTCTCGGCCCGAACGGGGCCGGCAAGACCACCACCATGCGGATGCTCGCCACCCTGATCAAACCCACCGCCGGCACCGCGACCGTCGCCGGCTGCGACCTCGCCGAGGACCCCGTCGGCGTGCGCCGCCGGATCGGGTACGTCGCCCAGAGCGGCTCCACCCTGCCCGAGGCCATCGCCGGTGACGAGGTCGTCGCGCACGCCCGGCTGTACGGCGTGCCGAAGGCGACCGCGATCGCTCGCGGCCAGAAGCTGTTCGACGAGCTGGACCTGCCCGGCATGTGGCGGCGGCAGAGCAAGACCCTGTCCGGCGGCCAGCGTCGCCGGCTGGACATAGTGATGGGGCTGATCCACGACCCCAAGCTGATCTTCATGGACGAGCCCACCACCGGTCTCGACCCGCAGGCGCGGGCCAACCTGTGGGAGCACATCCGCGGGCTGCGCGAGCGCGGCGCGACCATCTTCCTCACCACGCACTACCTGGACGAGGCGGACGCGCTATGCGACCGGATCCTGGTGATCGACCACGGCAGGATCGTGGCGTCCGGTACGCCGGAGGAGCTCAAGCAGCAGGTCTCCGGCGACGCGGTCAAGCTCACCCTTGCCGACGCGTCCCAGGTCGAGACGGTGAGCAAGATCGCCAGCTCGTTGCCTGGCGCAACCGAGGCCGAGACCGACAGCAACACGGTGACCTTCCGGATCCCGCAGGGCGGCTCGGTGCTACCCGGCCTGCTGCGTTCGATCGACCTGCAGGGTATAGAGCTGGCGGGCGTCGAGGTGCACCGCCCGACGCTCGACGACGTCTTCCTGACCATGACCGGCCGCTCGTTGCGCGACGACACCGACACGCCGCCGGCGGCCGAGACCGAAACCGACACCGAGAAGGAGGCGGTGACGGTATGACCGTTCTCCGTGAGACCTGGATCGTCTTCCACCGGCAGATGACGCTGTCGCTGCGCAACCCGACCTGGTCGATCCTGATGCTCAGCCAGCCACTGTTGTACCTGTTCCTGTTCGGCCCGCTGCTGAAGCCGATCACCGGACAGATTGCCCAGGGCAACGATGTGAACGCCTACCAGGTGTTCATCCCCGGCCTGATCGTGCAGCTCGGCATGTTCGGCGCGATGTTCGTCGGGTTCGCGCTGATCGCTGAGTACCGCGCCGGTGTGATCGAGGCCGACCGGGTCACGCCGGCGAGCCGGATCGCGCTGCTGGCCGGCCGGGTACTGCGCGACGTGATCGTGCTGGTCGTGCAGTCGCTGATCCTGATCGCGCTGTCGTACCCGATGGGCTTGCGGGCGCCGATCGGCGGCGTGCTGCTGGCGCTGGTCATCGTGGCTCTGCTCGGCGCGACGTTCGCCAGCCTGTCGTACTCGGTCGCGCTGATCACCAAGAGCGAGGACGCACTGGCGCCGCTGCTGAACGGGATCGCGATGCCGCTGCTGCTGCTGTCCGGCATCCTGCTGCCGATGTCGCTGGGCCCGACCTGGCTCGAGCGGCTGTCCGACATCAGCCCGCTGAAGCACATCGTCGAGGGCGTCCGTGCCCTGTTCCGCGGCGACATCAGCTCCAGCACGTCGATGTGGGGCCTGTTCTGGGTACTGCTGCTGACCGTGATCGGCCTCTGGTCCGGCGCGCGCACCTTCCGCAAGGAGTCCGCCTAGTTGTTTGCGTCCTGACAACCTTGCCCTACAGCGCACGGTTCTTCGGACGCAACGTGTTGTTCATCGCGACTGTCTAGCGTCGCGGGAGTGCGCCGGCCGAGTCCTGCTGTCACCGGGCTGGCCGGGACGGCGCTCGTCGGTATCGGCAGCCTGGTGACGTCCGTCGTACCCGCGTCGTCCTGGCTGGCCGGGCTGCCGCTGCGGTCGTCGATGCCGGGCCGGATGGCCGGGCTGGTCGTGGTCGTGGCCGGGCTCGGGTTGCTGGTCCGGGCCTGGCTCACCGCCGGCCGTGGCGTACTGGCGGACCCGATCGGCTGGCGGCACCGGATCAACCGGCTGGCCGCGCTCTGGTCGGTGCCATTGCTGCTCGCGCCGCCGCTGTTCAGCCGGGACGCCTGGAGCTACGCGGCGCAGGGTGCGATGGTGGCGCAGGGGTACGACCCGTACGGCACCGGGCCCGGCGTGCTGTCCGGCCCGGTGGTCGAGGCGGTCGACCCGATGTGGAGGTGGACCCCGGCGCCGTACGGTCCGATCCCGCTCGGGTACGGCGGAGTGTGGGCGCACGTGACCCTCGACCCGTACCTGCTCATGCTGCTGCATCGCGCGCTGGCCGTGCTCGGGCTCTGGCTGATCGCGATCTCGGTGCCGAAGCTGGCCGAGGCGTGCCGGGTGAACCCGACGGTGACGGCCTGGCTGGTGATCGCGAACCCGATGATGATCGCGCACGGGATCGGTGCCGCGCACAACGACATCCTGATGATCGGCCTCGCCTGCTACGCGGTCACGCACGCGAAGGCCGGCCGCTGGGGTACCGCGGCGGTACTGGCTGGCGCCGCGGCCGCGGTCAAGCTGCCGGGCGGTCTCGTGGTGATCGCGATCGCCGCGGTGATGAGCCCGCTGGCGTCCCGGGTGCGGACCAGGACCGCCAGCCTGCTGATCGCCGGCACGGTCTCGGTGCTGTCGCTGGTGACGATCGGCGAGCTGGTCGGGGTCGGGTCCGGCTGGCTCGGCGCACTCGGCGTGCCCGGTCTGGTGCGCTCGCCGTTCTCGCTGGCGAACCTGGTCGGCCTGGGTACGTCGGGCGTGCTCGACTGGTTCGGCGCCGACGACGCGGCCGAGCGGGCGTTCGGCGTCTTCCGGCTCGCCGGCATCGCGGCCGCGCTCGGCCTGGTGGCGACGCTGGCGCTGCGGTCGTCGATGCACCAGGCGGTCCGCGGCGTCGGGATCGCGCTGCTCGCCGTGGTACTGCTCGGCCCGACCGCACACGACTGGTACGTCCTGTGGTGTCTGCCGTTCCTCGCCGCGGCCCGGCCCGGCCGCCGGGTCACCACGGTGCTGGTCGGGGTCAGCATCATCCTGACTATCGCGGCACCGCTGAACTCCTCACTGCGCGGGGCGCTGGTCCCGATCGTGGTCACGACGTTGCTGGTGCTGGTCGTGGCCGGCGTCCTGCTCGGCCGGCTGCGCACCCTGCAACCCGCACCCCTGGTCCGCGTGCAGCGCGCGACAGCCTCATAGTTGCCATTAGCAATGACCAGGACACCGGAGTTCTCCATGATGCACGACGGCGCGGTCCGGTTCGTGTCGCTGACCGAACGGCGGCCTCGACCGCCCGGATCGGCAAACCCGGAAAGGAGAAACCGGCACTACGCCAAGGACGTTTCTCAGAAACGATGACAGGCTCCGGATTTCCTGTTGCCAACGGGCCTCGTGGAGGTCCACGCTTGACCTGATGCGCTATTAGGAGGACTTTACGAGGACGCCGCGTCAGATTCGATGGATGCGAGTTTGGCGGCTTCTCGAAGGCTGATCTCCGTCAAGCGGTGGGGTTTGATGGCGCCTCATGGGGTGGGCGTAGGTGGGGGGATGTTGTCGTGAACCGGAAGCAGAAAGTGCCGAAGCCACGCAGGCGCATCTGGGTCCAGCATGTGGCTGTCGATGCCAACAAGCTGCAGATGCGGTTAGAGGCGGCCCAGGCCGGGCCCTTGAGCCCTCAGCAGGACGCTATTGCTCGGGGAGTTGCCAAGCTCATCGGTATCGCGCGCTCAGCCGCTCTCCGGGAGGATCCCATTCCGCGCCGTTGGTGGAACTGGTGGCGGGGCACGCTGGTCGAGGCGGCGTACCGAAACTTGCATACGGCCCGGGCGCAGATGATTGATCTGTACGGCGAGGATGAACTACGGGCCGAGATTCCGATGGCGTTGGCGAGGGCGCGGTCGACGTTGCGTCGGGACGACCCCCGCCTGATCGCCGCCGAGCAACTCCAGGCCGGGGAGTCACAACACGACTCGGTGGATCGGCTGCGGCCGCGGCTACGTCGTCTGATCGGCGACAGCTATGAGCAGCTGGACCTCGAGCACGCGCAGCTGCGCAGCTTCCGCAACATCGTGCTCTTGTCTGCGATGTCCCTCTTCGTCCTCGTCGTGGTCACAATTGTCGTCGTGTCACAGAACCCGACCTGGATGCCGCTGTGCTTCGCCAACGATGTGACCACCGCTGCGGGAGCCACCCAGGAGATGGGGCAGAACTGCCCGACAAGTAGCGGGCCGACCGCTCACCCGACCGGTGCCGACATCGTGGTCGTGGCCATGCTGGGAGCCCTCGGTGGTGCGCTATCAGCGGCGCTGTCGATCCGCAACCTCAAGGGCACCTCCACGCCGTACGACGTCCCCGTCGCATTGGCCGCCCTCAAGGTTCCGCTGGGCGCATTCACCGCGATATTGGCGCTGGTCGCCATCCAGGGCGAGTTCATACCTGGGTTGTCGGCGCTTGACTCCCAGGGACAGATCCTGGCCTACGCCCTTGTCTTCGGGTTCGCTCAGCAGGCTTTCAGCCGACTGCTCGACCGCCAGGCCCAGACCCTGATGGAGGGATTCCCCGGCGGTACTGGTACGGAACCGCAGCCACAGAGCCCGGCAGCGCCGCAGCCGTCAGCAGAGTCGGCGGCCCCAGTAGAACCGGAGGCCCCGGCGGAACCGGAGGCCACGGCAGAACCGGCGGCCCCGGCAGAACCAGAGCCAGCCGTCGAGGCCGAGCCGGGCACGCCGCCTGCGATTGGGCCGGACGACGTCGTGGAACAACCGGTTCCGGCAGACCAGGCGCCCGCGGTCACCCCGACCGCTGACCAACCAGGCGACGGCGTCGAGGCCATCTCCAGTGAGACGCCCATCGAGGCCGGGCCCGTGGGTGACCAGGTCGTCGAGGTTTCGGCTGACGGCGAATGGGAGATCGCCGACCTGACTCCGGAGGAGCAGCAGGCGCTGATGGAGGAGACCGCCGAGGAGTCCGGGGCCTCCTGTCAGGTGGGCGATGACTCCGGTTGGGGTGACGACGAGGAGGCTGACCGATGACGACCTACTCGCGTAGCGACTACGGCAACAACCCGAACGCCGGGAAGTCCAGGAACAACGCCGCCGAGCGCGGCTGGGGCTCTGGGTGGCCGAATGCTCAGACCGCGCGGATGGCGAAGGTCGGCAAGGCAGGCGTCACGGTCTACGTTCGCCGTGAGATCGCACCGCTGGTCGCGGTGCTGCTGGACAACACCGAGCGGCTGTTCAAGTACGACATCAAGAAGGGCCAGACCTGGGGGTTCGCGAACCGCGCGATCCGTGGCACCAGGACCCCGAGCAATCATTCATGGGGGCTTGCCATAGATATCAACTCGCTCGCCAACCCGATGGGCTCCCGGTTCGTCACCGACATTCCGCCCGCCGTGGTGGCGATGTGGGAGGCATGCGGGCTCTACTGGGGCGGGCGCTACCAGAAGCGGCCCGATGCGATGCACTTCGAGTACATCGGCCGGCCGCGCGACGTCGCGGCGGATCTCCTGCAGGCGCAGCGCTGGGCTGCGTCCACCTCTCGCACCGCTGCGGTGCAGTCTCGCAGCGCTGCGGCGCCGCCTCGTGGCGCGGCCGCGGCGCAGTCGCGCGCCCCCACCGCCGTGCGCGACGTAACCATCACGCAGAGGGCCGTCCAGATGGCCGTGAACGGCAAACCACTGTCTGGCCAGTACGCCTACGACGTAGCTCAGTTCATGGCGTTCGCCAGCCCTGCAGGGCTCAAGGCCATCCCATGGACGACCTACAACAAGTGGCGCAAGGAAAGGTCATGGTCCCGCGGCGTGTGGTACGCCGTGATCCGGGTCCAGCAGATCAAGCAACTCAAGGCCGACGGCATCTTCGGTCCGCGGACCGCCAAAGCCGTCGAGAAGCACGGGTACAGGTGCCCACCTGCATGACGTCGCTACTGCCGGTTCAGGACAGCCGGAAGACCGGGAAGCCGGGTGCCACCTCGCGGAGCTCGTCGTCGGTGGACTTCTTGGTGAGGTTCTCGAAGAACATGCCGACCTCCCAGCCGAACCGTCTCAGGTATGCCCGCAGCACCGGGTTCTTCTCGTCATCCGGCAGCTCGACCGCCGTCACAGGCGTCACCCGGCGGCCCAGTGCGAGTTCCGCGGAGCCGGCAGCTCGCAGGTTGCGCACCCATTGGGTGTGGCCGCGTGGGGCGACCAGGTAGCGGACGTTGTCCACCTCCAGCAGGTTGACCAGGGTCGTGCGAATCTCCCCGGACTTGCGGCCGCGGACGCGCAGCATCCGGGAGCCGAACAGGCTGACGCCGTGCGCGGTCAGCCACCGGGCGGCTGTGTGGATCGCGTTCCGGCCGCTGGGAGCGATGTAGCGGTCGGCGGGTGACTGACTCATGAGCGGATCTCCTTAAAGTGTGAGCAGTGCTCTCGTTCAAGATCAGTGTTCCACGCGCAGTCTGAGAAATCAAGAGCAGTGCTCACACTTGCGTGCACTGCTCACATGACTGTGACAGACTGTCGTCATGCCCAAGGCACCCACGGCGAGGGAACGGGCTCGCGAGGAGCTGACCCGCGAGATCAAGGTCGAGGCGCGCCGCCAGCTGGCGACACACGGCGCGGAAGGCTTGTCGTTGCGTGCCGTCGCGCGTGAGCTCGGCATGGTCTCGTCCGCGTTGTACCGGTACTATCCGAGCCGCGACGAGCTGCTGACCGCGCTGATCCTCGACGCATACAACGCGGTCGCCGAGCAGGTCGAGCAGGCCGTCGCCAAGCGTCGTACCGGGGACTTCCTCGGACGGTGGCGCGCAGCCTGCAACGCCGTCCGGGAGTGGGGACTGGCCAACCCGCAGGAGTACGCGCTGATCTACGGCTCACCCGTGGTCGGCTACCGGGCGCCGCGGGACACCGCGGCGCCCGCGGCCCGGGTGCCGGTCGTGCTGCTGCGCATCGTCCAGGACAGCCACCAGGCGGGAAAGCTCGCCGACGCTCCGAACAGGCCCGCGTTGTCGCCGGCCGCGGCCCGGCAGGTCGACCTGATCGTCGAGGCGGTCGAGGACCTGGACCTGGACCTGCGCCCGGTCCCGCGGGCCAACCTCGCTGCGGTCGTGATCGCGTGGACCCAGCTGTACGGCATGGTGAGCTTCGAGCTGTTCGGCCACCTCGAAGGCGTGATCGACGACAAGCAGGTGATGTTCGAGCACGCGACGAACCAGCTCGCGCACCTGGTCGGTCTGCGTCGCTAGGAGGCCGCTAGGAGATGGCGGCAGCCACAGCCGCAGCCAACCGGGCGTGCAGATCGCGATGACCGGCGCGGTCCACCCGGACCTCCACGACGTCGATGCCGGCGACGGTACGGCGCACCGCCTCGGTCAGCGACTCCACGGAGTCGACCAGCAGGTACGGCGTACCCGTCGCCGCGCAGACCGCCGCCAGCGACGCACCGTGTGGAGTACCGAAGACCCGCTCGAAGTCGGCCGCGTGCTCGGCCGATCCCTGCTCCAGTAGTGAGAAGATCCCGCCACCGTCGTCGTTCAGCACCACGATCCGCAGGTCCGGCCGCGGTTCCGCGGGCCCGAGCAGCAACCCGTTCGCGTCGTGCAGGAACGCGAGGTCGCCGAGCAGGGCGTACGTCGGGCCGGCGTTCGCCAGTGCGGCGCCGACCGCCGTCGAGACGGTGCCGTCGATACCTGCCAGTCCACGGTTCGCGATCGTTCGAATCGGGACCACAGGTGCCAGGTCCAGGTCGCGGATCGCGTTCGACGAGCCGACCACCAGCATGTCGTCGGCGCCGATCGCCGCGGTCAGCGCCGCCGCCACCGCCGGGCCGGTCAGCGGACCCTCGTCCAGCACCTTGGCGACCGCGATCCGGCCCGCCTCGTCGGCCGCCAGCCACCGCTCCAGCCAGTCGGTGTGATCGGCATCGGTCACCTCCAGCGCCGGTACGACGGCGCTGGCCCGGCGTCCCGCGTCGGGCCAGCGGGCGGTCGGCGACACCACGACGATCTCGACGTCGCCGCGGGAGAGCAGCCGACTGACCGGCCGTGACAGTGTCGGGTGGCCGAATACCAGCACCCGTTCGATCTCGTCGGCCAGGTCGCTTGCCGAGAGCAACAACCGGTACGTCGCGACCACCGACGGGCCGAGCCGGGACCGGCTGGACGGTTCCGCGAGCAGTGGCCAGCGACCGGCCTCCGCCACCAACCGGGCCGCCTGCGACGCACTGTCCCCGGCGACGACCACGGTCCGCGGTCCCGGTGCCACGGCCGAGACGGACACCGCGGCGCCGTGCACCGTCGTCCACGCACCACCGCGACCCTCGAGGGACTCCGGCCACGCCTGCGAGCCATCCGGCACCAGCGGCTCGACCAGCGAGCAGTTCAGCTGCACCGGGCCTGGGTCCGCGGTCAGCTCACCGCGCGCCACCGAGACCGAGCGGGCCACCAGCGAGCGCCAGTACGACGCCTGGCCCGGGCGATCCGTTGGTACGCCGACCTCGTGGAACGCGCGGACCGCGGCGCCGAACAGCTTGATCTGGTCGGTGGTCTGGTTCGCCCCGCTCCCGCGCAGCTCGGGCGGACGGTCCGCGCTCAGCACCAGCAGCGGCAGCCCGCCGTGCGACGCCTCCAGCACGGCCGGATGCAGATTCGCCACCGCGGTACCGGAGGTCGTCACAACCGGCACCGGCAGGCTCGATCCGCGGATCAGCCCGAGCGCGAGGAAACCCGCGGTCCGCTCGTCGATCCGGACGTGCAGCCGCAGCCGGCCGGCGCGGTCCGCCGCGGCCAGAGCCAGCGCGAGCGGCGCACTGCGCGAGCCGGGCGCCAGCACCGCCTCCCGGACACCGCACCGGATCAGCTCGTCGACGACGACAGTCGCGAACGCAGTGGACGGGTTCATGCCCCGAGCATGCCAGGCGGCTACTTCTGCGTCGGGTCCGCCACCTGGCCGATGAACAGCGGAGCCCCCGTCGGCTTGTGCACGACCGCGAACGCGAACGGGCGGTCCGCCCGCACGGTGACTTCCGGACCGGGGTCCGCGGAGTCCGGTTCGATCGCGATGCCCGTGACGGCGGCCGCCTCGGTCCCGTCCTCGTCGACCGTGATGTTGGCGCGATGCACCGCCTGCGCGATGTACAGCTTCTCCGTATCGGTCATACCGGAGAAGTCGGCGCGATTCCGATCGAACGGCAGCGTCATCCCGAGCCTCGGCAGCACCGTTCCGAGCGCGATCTGGTCGTCCTTCCCGAAGTCCCAACGCGGCAGCGTGAGATCGACCCGCTTCGGCCGCAACGCATTCCCCACCTCGGCCATCGTCGCCGGAGCGAGCAGGTCGAGAGGTTCGCTGGATCCGATCGGCAGCAGCACCCACATCGCCAGGTCGCTGTCCGCGTACGGCAGCTCGACCGCCTGCCATCCGTCGCCCTTCGCGTAGCCGAGCGAGGCCTGCTGACTCATCATCGGCACGGTCACGTTCCGGCCGCCCGCGAGGTGGAACGGCTTGTCCTCAGTCGCCGACCGCTCGAAACTGCTGGCCCAGTCGGCCTTCAGATAGACGGCGTTGGCGAGCACCAGCCGGGTATCCGGGTCCAGCCGGTCGAACAACTTCTCGATCCGGTCCGCGGTCTGCTTCTGGACCCAGTCGTTGATGACATTCGCCGCGTCCCCCGAACTGCCGCCGAAGTCCACGGTCCGGGCACCGGCGCCGTACTGCTCGGCCAGCGTCCGCAGGAAGTCCTGCTTGACCGGGTAGTCATGCTGCACGAACAAGCCGTTGGCGATGGCAAGGATCGGCGGCCGCGGCTTGTGCCGTTCGCCCGGCTCCAGTGTCGTCGGCGGGGTCCGTGGCGGGGGCGTGTCCTGCGCGCCGACCTGCCGGGTCAGCAGGTTGAAGGGCGCATGCGGTCCGCCCCCGGGGAACCCGAACGTCGCGTCGATCTGCTTCCGGGTGTCGCCCGCGGCACCCGCCTCGGCCATCCCGAACGCGTACGCGATCGACAGCGGTGACAGCACCACATTGCCGTCCGCGTCGGTCTCCATCGCGCGGAGCAGGTCGTACCCGAGCTTCGTCATCCCGGTCACCGCCGGACCAACCTGACTATCCGCGGCCGGTTCGACCCGGCTGACGCCCTCGGCGACGAGCACTGCGCCACCACCCGGGCCTGCACTCGTCGTACCGCATCCGGCGACCAGCGCGAGCGGCAGCGCCACCGGCGCTACCCAGCGAAATCGGCTCATACCCTGAGCACGCGCGCACGACCCGATCCGTTGCCGCTCAGAGCAGCTTCTCCACCCGCCCCAGGCGTTCCTGCCAGCGCGCCACGACCGCGTCATCGGCACGCGCGGCCGCGAGCAGTGCGGGATCAGGCGCCGGGCGTACGACGGGCAGCCGGCCTTTCACCGGTACCAGCGGCTCGGCGACCACGTCGGCGGTGAACATCGACACCGTCGCCAGCCCGCACGCGTACGACAGCTCCGGCAGCGCCGCGGCCAGCGCCACCCCGGCCGCGATCCCGACCGACGTCTCCAGCGCCGACGACACCACGACCGGCAGACCGATCCGTTCCGCGATCCCCAGGCAGGCCCGGACCCCGCCGAGCGGCTGCACCTTGAGCACCGCCACATCGGCCGCGTCCAGGTCCCGCACCCGGTACGGGTCCGCGGCTCGCCGGATCGACTCGTCCGCCGCGACCGGGACCGCCGCGCGCCGCCGTACCTGGGCCAGCTCCTCGACGGACGCGCACGGCTGCTCGGCGTACTCCAGCGAGAACCGCGCCAGCGACCGCAGCGCCGTGACCGCCTCGTCCACCGACCAGGCACCGTTCGCGTCCACCCGGATCCGTCCGGACGGCCCGAGCGCCGATCGCACCGCCTCGACCCGGTCCAGATCGTCGGCCAGACTCTGCCCGCGCTCGGCCACCTTGACCTTGGCGGTCGCACACCCGGAGGCCGCGACGATCTCCGCGGCCCGCTGTGGACCGACCGCCGGGACCGTGCAGTTCACCGGCACGCTGTCGCGCACGGCGGCCGGCCATCCGTCGTACGCCGCCTCGCGCGCCGCGCGCAGCCAGGCGACGCAGGTCCGGTCGTCGTACTCGGCGAACGGGCTCCACTCCGCCCAGCCGGCCGGGCCCTCGAACAGCATCCCCTCCCGCACCGCGATGCCGCGGAACCTGTTCCGCAGCGGCAGTGCGTAGACACTCACCCGAGCAGCGCCTGACGGTCGACCTTGCCCGAGGCAAGCATCGGCAGTACCTCGAGTACGACCACCTCGCGCGGTGCCCAGGTCCGCGGCAGCTCGGCGGCGACGAAGTCGCGCAGGTCGTCGAGCGCGACCGGTCCGACGATGTACGCCACCACCCGGGTACCCCACTCCGGATCGGGCAGGCCGAGCACCGCTGCGTCGGTCACGGACGGGTGAGCGAGCACCCGGTCCCGCACCGCGGGCAGCGCCACGTTCACGCCGCCGGAGATCACCACGTCGTCCAGCCGGCCGAGCACCTCCAGCCGACCGTCCTCGAGCCGGCCGCAGTCCTGGGTCAGGAACCGCCCGTCGACCAGCACCTGCGCGGTCAGCTCGGGCCGCAACCGGTAGCCGGAGAACAACGTCCGCCCGCCGAGCACGATCCGGCCGTCCACTACCTCGGCGGTGACGCCGTCCAGCGGCACGCCGTCGTACACGCAGCCACCACCGGTCTCGGTCATCCCGTATGTGGTCACCACCCGGACCCCGGCCGCGCGGGCGTCGGCCAGCAGCCCGGGCGGGGCGGCCGCGGCACCGACGAGCACGGCGTCGAAGGACCGCAGCGCACCCACCGACGTGGCCAGCAGCCGACGCAGCTGGGTCGGCACGATCGCGGTGTAGCGCCGGTCGCCGGTCATCCACCGGGCCGCCTCGCTGAAGTTGCCATCGACAACGATCGGTGCGGTCCCGGCCAGCAGCGAACGCGTCAGGACCTGCAGGCCGCCGATGAAGTACGACGGCATCGCCAGCAACCACTGACCCGGACCGCCTAGCCGTGCGTGCGTCGCCGCCGCCGAGGCGCGCAGCGCCTGCGCGGTCAGCAGGACCGCCTTCGGCTCCCCGGTCGACCCGGACGTCGGCAGCACGACCGCGCACTCCCGCTCGAGTGGCTCGTCCGGACGCGCCGCCGCGAGCACGCGGTCGAGCAGTGCCGGATCATCCGGTACCGGGACGAAGGCGCCGGCGGATCCGGACAGCACGCTCGCCAGCGCGGCCAGCACTGACTCGGGCGTGCCGGGGATCGTACGTGGGCCGGCCACCTAGCGCACGGGGTACTGGTCGTGCCGGGCCCAGAGCTCGACCCACTCGTCGTCGGTCAGCGTGCGACCGGAGTGTCCGATCTCGGCGAGCTCCTCGAAGTACTTCTCCCGCGGCGGCGCGGGCGCGAACAGGATGAGCATCGACGCCGGCTCTCCGCTGGTGTTGTGGAACGCGTGGATCCCGCCGGGCGGAATGTAGACGAGGTCGCCGGGCGTCGCGTCCACCCAGGCGGTGCCGTCGTAGAGCGCGACCGTCCCCTTGGTCACGTAGAACGACTCGGAGAACGTCTTGTGGAAATGCGCGTCCGGCCCGCCGCCGGCCGAGCCCATGTTCCACTCGAACAGACCGAACTCGGAGTTGGTCGCGCTGCCCGGCGCGACGAACCGGACGTTGGTCCCCGACTTCATCGTGAGCTCGGGTACATCGCCGACCAGCCGGCGTACCGCGCTGGCCTCGCCCACATCCTTGGCGTATGACATGGACCACAGCCAACCACCTGACACAATCTGCGGTCATGGCGACCCCCGCTCAGTGGATCGAAGGTGCCCGTCCGCGCACGCTCCCGGCCGCGATCGCGCCCGTTCTGGTCGGATCCGGTGCCGCGGCGTTCATCGACGGGTTCGTCTGGTGGAAGGCACTGCTGGCGCTCGGTGTCGCGCTCGCGCTGCAGATCGGGGTGAACTACGCCAACGACTACTCCGACGGGATCCGCGGCACCGACGAGCACCGGGTCGGGCCGCTGCGGCTGGTCGGCTCGAAGGTGGCGACGGCACGGCAGGTCAAGCTCGCCGCGTTCGTCTGCTTCGGGGTCGGCGCCGCACTCGGCCTGGTACTGGCGGCGACCAGCGCGTGGTGGCTGCTGGCGGTCGGGGCCGTCGCGATCCTTGCCGCATGGTTCTACACCGGCGGCAGGACGCCGTACGGGTATCGCGCGCTCGGCGAGGTCAGCGTCTTCCTGTTCTTCGGGCTGGTCGCGGTGCTGGGCACGACCTACGTGCAGGCCGGCCGGCTGCACTGGACCGCGGTCGCCGGCGCGGTCGGCATCGGCGCGCTGGCGTGCGCGCTGCTGGTCGCGAACAACCTGCGCGACATCCCGACCGACACCGCCGCCGGGAAGCGCACCCTCGCCGTCGTGCTGGGTGCGCCCCGGTCGAGACGGCTGTACGCCGGCCTGGTGGCGCTGGCGTTCGTACTGGCGGCGGTGTCCGGACTGGCCACCCCGTGGGCGCTGCTCGCACTGCTTGCGCTGCCGCTCGCCGTACGGGCGGTACGGGTGGTCGTCGGCGATGCCGTGGGTCCCGCGCTGATCCCGGTACTGCGCGACACCGGCCTCACCGAGCTGGTGTATGCCGTAGGTCTCACCATCGGCCTGGTGCTCGGTTCCTGACCCTCCCGGCCACTAGGGTCCCTGCGAGTGTGCGGGAACGGGCGAGGGGTCTCCGCCGTCGCACGCACGACCGGCCGGGGATACCCGGCAACCTCAACTCCTGGGAGAAAGTTGATGATGCGGAAGATCATCGCCGCTGCCGCGAGCCTGGTGGCCGCAGCCGGCATCGGCATCGCCACCGCGCCGCAGGCGAACGCCTACGGCTATTGGAAGAACGGCTACTTCTACGCCGACACCAGCTACGCCAACAACGTCAGCGGCGCCTACGTCAAGACCGTCAGCCGCTACGACACGAACCAGGGCGTGCTGTACATCACGGCGTACGGCTACGACACCGTCTGCGACAGCCGCAGGGCCGCGATCCTGATCCGTGCCTGGGACAACGACGGCCGCAAGTGGGTCTACTACAACTCCGCTTACGTGCCGAACTCCTGCAAGGGCACCGCCAAGGGCACCTTCCAGGTGAACGCCCGCAAGATCGGCGCCGACACCATCATCATCAAGGACGGCATCTGGGGCGTGACCTACGGCCCGAACCACCAGATCATCTGGCGCGGCTGACCTTCCCGCATCTGAACGCACTGGCCGCGAGCGCTCGTCGCTCGCGGCCAGTCGTCGTCTCGGCTGCCGGTACGACGGGCGGCCCTGCGGCACGAGCTCGGTCGCGGTGTTCCGCTGCTACGGCTGATCCGCGCGCGCGGGCGGTTCCCGCCACTCGCCGGTGGCGGCGAACCGCTCCAGCGTGTCCAGGTAGGCCGCCAGATCCAGCCCGCGGGACTCGACCCAGCCGTCGTCGTAGTACGTCTGCCGGTACCGCTCGCCGCCGTCGCAGAGCAGCGTGACGATGCTGCCCGCGGTCCCGGCCGTGTGCATCTCGGCGGCCAGCCGGAGCGCGCCCCAGAGGTTGGTACCGGTCGACCCGCCCACCGACCGGCCGGTTACCCGGGAGCAGAACCGCATCGCCGCGAACGACGCCGCGTCCGGCACCGCGATCATCCGGTCCACGATCGTCGGCACGAAGCTCGGCTCGACCCGGGGCCGGCCGATGCCCTCGATCCGCGACGACAACCCGGTCGTGTAGTCCTGCCGCCCGGTCTCGTACGACGGGAAGAACGCCGAGTTCTCCGGGTCGACCACGGCGACCTGGGTGGCGTGCCGCAGGTACCGCACGTACCGGCCGATGGTCGCCGACGTACCGCCGGTGCCGGCGCCGACGACGATCCACGACGGCACCGGATAACGCTCATGCGCGAGCTGCTCGAACACCGACTCGGCGATGTTGTTGTTGCCGCGCCAGTCGGTCGCCCGCTCGGCGTAGGTGAACTGGTCCATGTAGTGCCCGCCGGTCTCCTCCGCGAGCCGGCGCGCCTCGTCGTAGATCTCCGGCGGCCGCTCGACGAAGTGGCACCGGCCGCCGTGGAACTCGATCAGCTCGACCTTCTCCTTGCTGGTCGAGCTCGGCATCACCGCGACGAAGGGCAGCCCGAGCAATCTGGCGAAGTACGCCTCACTGACCGCTGTGGATCCGCTCGACGCCTCGATCACGGTGGTGCCCTCGCGGATCCAGCCGTTGCACAGCGCGTACAGGAACAGCGACCGCGCCAGCCGGTGCTTCAGCGACCCGGTCGGGTGCACAGACTCGTCCTTCAGGTACAGGTCCACGCCGATGCCCGCCGGCATCGGGAACACGTGCAGGTGGGTGTCCGCACTCCGGTTCGCGTCCGCGTCGACGATGCGGATCGCCTCGGACACCCACGCACGTGTGTCTTCGGACCCTCGGTCGACCTCGCGGCAGCTCATGCCGCCGAGGGTAGTTCCCGGCCGCCGTCAGCCGATCACCGCACCGTAGATGTTCTGGTCCAGGCCGCCGGCGCTCGGGCACGTGTCCGGGCCGAAGGTGCCGTCCGGGTTCGCCACCCGGCACTGCAGCACGTCGAACCCGTCCATCCCGTCGACCGGGTACCGCGGATCCACCCCGGGCACCACGTCACGGTGGTCGGTCCAGGTGGCCAGCACCGTCGCGCCGGACGCCGCGATGTAGTTGTAGTCGCCGAAGAACGGCACGTCGCGGTCGCCGAACTGCTCGTACTGCGGCATGGTCGCGACCTCGGAGATCTCGGTGACCGTCCAGCTGGCGCCGCCGTTAGCCGACGTGGCGTAGAACGCCTCCAGGCCAGGCGGCGTCGCCACCGCGCCCGGCGGGTTCGTCGCGACGGCCCGGTTGCCGACCGGGACGGTACGGAAGTCGCCGCCGCCCGGGCCGGTCGCCGTGTCGGACCGGCTGTCCTGCCAGACCGCGTGCAGCGCACCGGACTCCGCCACGAGGTCCGGGAAGTACTGGTGTCCCCTGGCCTGCGGGTCGATCCGGGCTGGGGCCGACCAGCTGGTACCGCCGTTCGTGGTCTTCACCAGGTAGACCGCGGCCTGGCTGCCGACGCCCTCCGAGATGGTGCCGTACGTCGTACCGGTCGGAACCTGGCTGCCCGGCACGCTGGCGTCGTACACGACGAACACATCGTCGGCATCACCGGCGGTGGTCGGGTCGGCGGTGATCCGGACCTGGGTGTTGGCCCGGTGGAACACGTAACCGGACTGGCAGGCCAGCGGGCCGTCACCGCAGTCGCGCGCGAACGCCCGCGGCTCCGGGCTGGCGCAGGCACCCGGACCGGTGTCGCCGACCAGGCAGGCGTCGTACTTCGCCTGGCCGTACGCCGGCGCGTTCACGGTCTGGTCGCCGGGGTCCCAGCCGATGAAGCCGGTGGCGATCTGCGGCTTGCTGAAGGCCCGGCCGCCGTTCGTGGACTTCACCCATGCGACCCCGTTGCCCTGCATCTGCCCGCTGTCGGGACGGAACTCGAACTGCCGCCACGCGACGTAGACGTCACCGTCGCGGGTCACAGCGATGTCGCAGAACTGGCTGCCGTGCACCGACTCGGACACCTTCTGGCTCCTGAAGGTCTGCCCGCCGTCCTCCGACCGGGCCAGGAACACCCCGTTGTTCGGACCGCTGGCCGTGAACCGCGACCAGCACACGTACACGTTGCCGGCGAACGGGCTGTCGGCACCACGATCCACCTCGAGCTGGATCTTGTCGTGGAACAGGCCGAGGAAGATCGGGCTCGGGGTGCCCCGCTCCACCAGCGTGGTGAACTGGTACGACGGTGCGGCGCCGCCGGGCCAGCCGTAGCGCGCCACCCAGATCGACCCGAGCGCGGGGCGGGCCCGGTTGAACGCGATGCCGGCGTAGTAGAGGTGGCCATCGTTGTCCCACGCCTGCACCGGGTCGCCGGCGTTGGTCACGCCGATCCGCTGCAGCGGCGACGCGCTGCCGGCGGCCGACGCGTCACCCGGGTAGCCGGGGAGCAGACTGTCCGTCCAGGTGTTGCCGCCGTTGGCCGAGTAGTAGAAGCCGGCCCAGTTGCCACCGAAGCTGGGCACCGTGCAGTAGTCGTTGGAGCCCGCGCTCATCAGCATCGGGTTGTGCGGCGCGACGCTGGCCGCAGGTTCGTTCTGCTGCCGGTTGTTGGTCGAGCAGGCGGCCAGCACCGGGTCGGTGCCGCCGTCGTACCGAACGTACGTCTGGTCGCTCACGGCGACGTCTGCGGCCGGCGCCGCTGTGGCGACGGCGGCCAGCAGGGAGACCAGCAGGCCGGCGACCAGTGAGCCGGCCAGGACGACACGCTTCATGGGCTCCACCCCTTGAGTTGAGCCACGCAGCGGCCTGCCCGACCGCTCCGCGACGATGGCGGGCGCTCGAAACGCCAGTAGGGTCACTCAACGCCCGGGTATCTGCGCTGTCAACGACCCAGCCCGGGGTGCTGCGCGCTCGCGAAGGGATGACCGACGACGAGGCCAGCCTGGACCGGAACGCGGCTAGGTTGGATGACAGGAGACGACGAGGGCGGCGAGCAGGATGACCGAGAACGGCGGGCGGCCGACGCGGCGGCGGGTGACGCTGACCGACATCAGCTCGAGGGCCTGGGAGCATCCCGCCGACCGTGGCGCGCTGGTCGCACTGCGCCAGCTGCGCGGCTTCGACTACGTGCTGCGCAAGCTGTCCGGGCTGATCAACGAGCGCGCGTTCAGGCTGGCGTTGCTCGGCTCGGCGGTCCGGATCGACGAGCGGCAGTTCCCGCGCGTGCACTGGCTCTACACCGAAGCCGCCGCCACGCTCGATGTCCACGAGCTGCCGGAGCTGTACGTCACCAACTTCCCGATCTGGAACGCAACCACGATCGGGATGGACAAGCCGTTCATCGTGCTCAACTCAGCACTGCTGGACGGACTGGACGAGGAGGAGACCCGCTTTATCCTCGGGCACGAGCTGGGGCATGCGCAGAGCGGGCACGCGCTGTACCAGTCGCTGCTGTTCTGGCTGATGCGGCTTACCGGCGCGCTGTCCTGGGTGCCGCTCGGCGCGCTCGGGCTGCGCGCGATCGTGGCCGCCCTGCAGGAGTGGTC
>Ga0114129_10003423_pt1 | contig 22310 bp, 10 predicted proteins | sample RhiMetdeltSRZDD1_FD_80071 | JGI IMG/M metagenome (GOLD analysis project Ga0114129, IMG submission 80071) | Populus rhizosphere microbial communities from Tennessee, USA - Rhizosphere MetaG P. deltoides SRZDD1 (version 2) (version 2) | ecosystem: Host-associated > Plants > Roots > Rhizosphere >... | reverse complement strand
CAGGACGTTGCACTGCCGGCCGGCAAGAGTCTGAACATCGTGGCGGACAAGAAAGGTTCAGCCGGCGGAGAGCGCTCGCTGACCCTCGTCACCGCCCATCTGGATTCGGTCAATCATCCCGCCGACCATCCCCAGGAGGACCCGACCGCGCCAGCGCCGGGGGCCGACGACAACGGCAGCGGAAGCGCCGGCGTTATCGAGATCGCTCGAACCTTCAGAGACCGCCCCATCACGCAAGACCTGCGGTTGATCCTGTTTGGCGGCGAAGAGCAAGGCCTGTGCGGGAGCAAGGAATATTTGAAGCAATTGCCTGCCGCGGAACGCGCGCGAATAAGAGCAGTGGTCAATATGGACATGATCGCAGTGCTCAATACCGCGAGCCCGACTGTCCTTCTGGAGGGAGGCGATCCTGTCTCCAAGGACGTCGTCGCCGGGTTGTCCGCGGCGGCGCATGCCTATACGAGGCTCGAGGTCAACACATCGTGGAATCCTCACGATAGCGACCACGAACCGTTCATCCGCGCAGGCCTTCCGGCGGTGCTCACGATCGAGGGCGGCGATGAGACCAATGCGCACATTCACAACGCGAAAGATACGTTGGACCGCATAAACTACGATCTGGGATTGGAGATTCTTCGCATGAATACGGCCTTTGTGGCCGACCGAACCGGGGTGTAGGTCTCTCGAACAGCCGGTGCGAAAGCGGGTGCTGTGGGGAGACCGGCAGCGCCAGGGAGGGAGCATCATGGACAGCCGAGACGAGCAGGTCGCCAATCCGACCCGCCGCGACATCATTGCGACCGCCGGTGCCGCCGGCCTTGTCGCGGGAGTCGATGCACTTCTGGGCATTAGTCAGGCGCAAACCGGCAGGACGCCGCACGTGGTGATCGTCGGCGCCGGGCTCGCCGGTCTTTGTACGGCTTACCTGCTGCAACAAAGGGGTTGGACCTACACGATCCTGGAGGCCGAAAGCACTCATGTGGGCGGACGCGTCCGCACGATACCGATCGGTGATCGATTTTATTGGGAAGCGGGGGCCATGCGCATCCCGCGCAACCATGACATTACGCTCCGGTACATCAACAAATTCCCTGAACTCAAGACGCGAACCTTTGTGATGGAAAATCCGAAGGCGTTCTATTTCGCCCGAGGCCACAAAGAGCGCGCAGAGGATGAGCGTAACCTAAGGCGCGTTTTCAATTTGAACCGGGCGGAACGGAACCAGTCTCCAACAGACCTTTGGAAGCTCAGCGTCCATGGCCCCCGCGACCGGCTCGGCCAGAAGGAGAAGGAAGAGCTCAGATCCGCTAATTCGTTCACTCATCAAACTCTCAGAAATCTGGATCGGCTGTCGTTGAGACAGTTGATAGAACAGGCACGCCTTCTGGATGAAAAACTCTCTGAAGAGGCCATTGAGTATGTACTCTTTGGCTATGGCAACCTGACGCTCCAGCACGGAGCCGCCACCGAGTTTCTTCGCGAGGAACTCAATGGGGTCTGGGACCCGCCGTTCTTCGAGATCATCGGAGGTACAGCCGGCCTGCCCAAGGCGTTTCAGTCGAGGCTTCGGAGCGAGCAGATCAAGATGGGATGTGAGGTCACTCGCCTCGTTGACAAAAGTGGCGATCGCCCCAAGGCCGTTTATCAAAAAGACGGCAGAGAGCACTCCGAGGAAGGAGACTTCCTGCTTTGCACGGTTCCGTTCCCGGTCCTTTCGCGTATCGAGTTCGACCCCGTGCTGCCGTACAAGAAACAGCGCGCCATTGTGGAAATGGGGTTCGACTCTGCGACGAAAGTCGTGTTTCTGACTAAAAATCGCTTTTGGGAATCCAAAGACGGTATTTACGGCGGCAGTACCACCACCGACTTGATGACCGGCATGGTCGTTTATCCGTCCGACAACGCGCAGGAAAAAAGTAGGAGCGTCTCCGACGGCCCCGGCGTGCTAGTTGCGTCTTACGCTTGGGGCCAGGACGCCCGCCGGCTCGGAGCAATGAGAGCCAAAGAGAGGCAAACCTATGTCCTCAATCAAGTGAAGCAAATCCATCCTGAACTCGGGGAAGACGGCATGGTGATCGACCAGGCAAGTTGGGTTTGGGATTCCTACCCGTGGGCGGGCTGCGCCTTTGCGTTCTACCAGCCTGGTCAGTTCGCACGTATCCACCGACATGTCGTGGCTCCGGTGGGGCGGATTTATTTCGCCGGCGAACATTGCTCGCACAGCCACAGCTGGATGCAGGGCGCCCTCGAGTCGGCGGAGAGGGCCGTGGACACCTTAGCGACCCAATACAGCACGAGACGAGGAGGCTGATCGAAGGGTGTTCTACTGCAGCCGGCGGAGCAATTCCTTCGCCTCCTTGAGGTCAGGGGTCTCGAAACCTTCGGTGAACCACTCGTAAACCGGAGCCAGACATTCCCGCGCGCTGCCCGGCTGATCCCGCTGCTCCAGCATGCGTGCGAGCGTCGTTGCGGCGCGCAGCTCCCACCCTTTGGCTTCCTGGGCGCGCGCGACCTCGATCGCTTTGCGGAGATTGGCTTCCGCGTCGGCGCTATCGTTGCCATCGCGGGCCAGCAGCAGCTTGCCTTGCAGCCGATAGGTCTCCGCTTCGGTCGCCCTTTCACACGATCGTTCGATATGGTCGATGGCCTGATTCAATAGGGTCAATCCCTCGTCATACCGACCTACCTCTCCCATTCTGTCGGCAAGCAGCCCCAAAAACTTCGGCATCGACGAGCCGGCGCCGGTCTTCCGATAAGCGACCAGCGCTCTCCTGAGATGAACAATCCCCTCCTCCACGCTGCCCTTCTCGGCCAAGGCCCAGCCCAGCCAAAAATCCGCATGATCCACCCACACGGGATAGCCGTGCGACTCCGCGACCTCGATACCTTCGCGGACCCGTTCGAGCAGCCGATCAGGCTCGCGACGGAACATGTAGACGCTCGCGCCGGCGGTCAGCGCTTGCGCCAAGGAGTTCGGATGCTCCATGCGGCGGGCGTGGCGATTCAATTCCGCTTCGAGCTCGACCGCCTGGTTCGGAAAGCCGAGTTTCCAAAGCGTCCAGGTTCCAAACTGATACGCGATCATCTTCCGATCGACGGCATAGGAATAGGCCAAGTCCCGATGCCGGTCCCAGTCATAGCGGGCACGCACTTCCTCCAAGTGCTTGCGCGCTGAAATGAATTGTCCGGAGAAATAGCAGCTCAGGGTTCTCGAGACGTGGGCGACGACAAGCTGGGCGGAGTCATTGGAGGCCTCCGCGATTTCCAAGAGCCGCCCGGACAGCTCCAGATGCAGATCGATGTCGCCTTTGACCAGGTGATGCGCCGCAATGCCCCACACCACCGAGAACAGCTCGGGCTCGTCCAACTTGAGGCAGAGCTGGTGGGCGCGAGAAAAAGCCCGCTGCACGTCGGGCGAAGCATGACCGGAAATGGCGATCAGCGCCTGACCCAGGCAGGACTGCAGTCGCAGCTCCAGGCGCATGCGCTCGGGCGACTCCGGCCTCTCCGCCAGACATTCCAGGCCCTTTGTCAGGCTCGCCCGCGCCTCGCGGTTCGCCGACTCACGCAGGGCAAGTTGGCCCGCCTCCAACCAGAGCGGCGCCGCCTGTGCCCCGAAACCAGCAGCACTGTAGTGGTACGCAATGAGCTCTGGGCGTATATCCGAGGAGTTCGCTCGCTCGTCGGCTATGATATCCGCGATCCGGGAATGCAGTGACTGACGCTTGCTCTTGAGCAGGGATTCATAGGCTGCATCCCGGATGAGCTCGTGCTTGAACACGTAGTAGACCTCGCCGCCGCTTTGCTGGCGCGTAATCAGGCCGGTCCGCACGACCGCCGCGAGCGACGCTTCCAGCGTTTCCTCCTCGAACGGCCACAATCGGCACAGCAGCCAGTACGGAAATATCCGTCCGATGATGGCTCCCAGTTGGGCCGCCGGCTTGGCTATTCCGAGCTTGTCGAGCTGCGACATCAGGGGGTCGTGCAACGTTTCCGGAATGACCGTGCGTCCCGAGATCGCGGTACGCAGGGATTGGCTCCCTTCCGTCCGCGACTCGCCGGTTTCCATCATCCACCTGGTAAATTCCTCGACGAACAGCGGGACGCCGTCTGCGCGTTCGAGGATTTCGGCGAGCTTGTCCTCCGACAGGGACACTGCCTCCGCCACCAACTTGGCCATCTCCGCGGAGTGGCGCCGATCCAGCCGGTTGAGCGCAAGGCCGGTGACTTGCGATGCCGCCGCCCACCCAGGCTCGAATTCCGGCCTCGCGGTGATCAAGATGAGCAAACGGGCCGTCTTGATTCGCTCGACGGCCGCCGCCAGGAGATCCTGGGTGCTCGGATCACTCCATTGGGCGTCCTCGAACAGCAGAACCATCGGCTCGCGTTCTGATTGCGACGCCAGGAGGTCGACCAGCGTATCGACGATCCGCTTGCGAATATCGCGCGCGGTCAGATTGAAGTCCGGATACAGATCCCTCGTAGGCAAGGAGAGGAGCGTGGCGAACAATGGGACTGCCTGGTCGTCGCGCCGCGGCCATTCGTCCAGCAGTTTCCGAAGCTTCGACAGACGGTCGGTTGCATTATCCTCACGGGAGATCCCAGCCGTCCGCTCGATTGTCTCGATGATCGGATGAAACGCCGTGTGAGCGTGCAGAGCTGAGCACTGGCAGCGCAGCACGGCATGGGGCGTCTGAGAAATATGGTCGAGGAAAGCTTCGCACAAATGCGACTTGCCAATTCCCGACTCGCCGGAAACCAGCACGACCTGCCCCTCACCTTCGCACGCGCGTGCCCAACACCGGCCCAGGAGGGCCAGCTCCTCGCTGCGGCCCACGGTGGGCACGAGACCTGCCGTGCGGCGCGCGGCGAAGCGGCTTGGCGCGGCCCGCGCCCCGGCCAATCGCCAGACCGATACTGTTTCGGGAATGCCCTTGACCTGATGTAGTCCCAGATCCTCACATTCGAAATTGGAGCCAATCAGACGTCGGGTCTCGGCCGCGATGGCGATGCAGTCCCGCGGCGCGATGGCCTGCAGGCGAGCCGCCAGGTTCGGCGTCATGCCGAATGCGGGCTGCTCTTCGGAGGCACCTTGACCGATCGCGCCGCCCACCACGACCAGACCCGTGGCGATGCCCACGCGAGCGCCGACACCGGCGGCCTGCTTCGAGCCGCCGGCCTCCTGCCTGGTTGCCGCCACGATTTCCAATGCCGCATGCGCCGCGCGTTCGGCGTCGTCTTCGTGTCCCACCGGATACCCGAAATAGGCGAGCACACCATCGCCCATGTATCTCGCAACGAACCCCTCATAGCGCTCGATGATCGCGTGCCATGCGGCGTAGTGCCTCTTGGTCAATTCGCGAAGGTCTTCAAGATCCAGGCGGCTCGAAAGCTCGCTGAGACCGGCGATGTCACAGAACATGACGGTCAGATGCCGCCGCTCGGAATCCTGTGTCGTCACGTCCGGGCCATCCATGCCTGCGATATAACGCGGTATACCCCGGATAAAGTTGATACCAATGTGACCTATTACACCTAGCTCTCTGCAATAAAAAACCGTTTACGCGCCGGCTGGTAATGGCATGAGGTGTGCGAACGTACAGGACCCGTCGTGTGAACAACTTGCCCCTCGTCTAAAAGTTGTTCTCTTATATGTTTACAATCGCCTAGCCAACGACCCGGAAAGATCGCCGCCGCCGCTCGCGTCGGCTGACGAACGAGGCCGAAACCATCACAGCACGCCGCCACCCAACTCCTTGTTGATCACCCCATGGATGAAGGCGACGTCATCCACGACGGCAAAATGAGCACCCGGCCTGATGTGGACCTGCAGGCGTGAATTGGTAAAACGCCCCCAGCCAAGCGCATGGCGGCGAGAAACATAGGGATCGTCGAGGCCCGCGAAACACGTTATCGGAATGTCCCACGGCGGCTCCTCGACGAAATCATAGTTGAGCGCCATCTCGAATTCCGCGCGAATGGCCGGCAGCATCAGCTGCCGCAGCTCGGGATCATCGAGCATCTGCCCGGTCGCCTGGATGTCGAAGTGGCGGATGAACTCGGAGAAAACGGTGTCGGGCTGGGCGTGTGGCGGAAGCTGAATTCTGAACTCGGAGAGCTTGAGCAGATCTTGCGTCAGTCGCTCCTCGAACGGCCCAAGATCCAGGATCCGGTCGGGTGGCCTCGCCCCCGAGACGAACAGGTGGGTTGGCCGCAATTCCGTCGCATGCATGAGCCGACGCGCGGTCTCATACATGGTCAGGCCGCCGAGACAATGTCCGAAGAACGCAAACGGCCGATCGAGCACCTCTTCCATCTCAGCCAGCAGCTTTTTGACGAACTCGTCCAGATCGGAAACCGGCTTTTCATCAATGCGCGCGAGGCGGCCGGGCGCCTCGACCGCCACGACCTCGATCGACGGGTCCAGCGATTGTGCCCAGCTGTGAAAGACGGCTGAACCGCCTCCGGCGAACGGAAAGCAGAACAGGCGCAAGCGCGGCGCGGCGCGCGGGGCGACGGTGACGAGCCAGCGCCCGGCGGGCGTGGCGGGCGTGGCCGCAGTCGCGGCGGCGGGTGCCGCTGCGGCGGTCTGCTCCTTCCCCGCATTCAGCTCGGGCAGAATCTCTTCGACCAGCCGCGCGACGCTCGGCCCCTGGATGAGCTTGACCGCCGAAATCCTGACGCCGAGAGCCGATTCCAGCCGATTGACCAGCGTCACCGCCATCAAGGAGTCGAGGCCAAGCTCCCGAAGCGGGCGGCTCGGGTCAATTGGGTCGGTGACGCCCAATGTCTTCATCGCCTGCTGACGCACGAACGCGATCAGCAGGTCGCGACGCTCGCCGTCGGATGCCTCCTGCAGGCGAGCCTTCAATGCGGCCGCATCGCGGGCCGCGGCACCGGTCGCGGCCCCCGCCCCGACCTCTTTCTGCAATTCGCCGTAGAGGCGAGGGGCTCGGTTGAACTGCTGCAGGAAAACCGACCATTGCGTGATGGTGATCGCGGCAGCAGTCGCGCTGGTTCCGACCAGCAGGTCGAGCGCCTGCCTCCCAATCTCGCCAGGAATGTATTCGGTGCCACGCGCGCGCCAGATGGCGCGGCCCTTCTCGCCTGAAACCGTCGCCAAACCGGATTCGTCCCACGGCCCCCAGTTCAACGCAAGCGCAGGGCGGCCTTCGCTGCGGCGACGCGCGACGAGCGCATCGAGGAAGGCGTTGGCGGCGGCATAGTTGGCCTGTCCCGCCGAGCCGAACAGGCTCAATACCGACGAGAAGACCACGAAACAATCGAGGTCGAATTCTCGGGTCAGGTCGTGCAGCAGCCAGCCGCCCGACACCTTCGGCGCGGCGGCGTGGTCGAACTTCCGCCAATCCATCTGCATCAGAATGCCGTCATCGAGCAGTCCGGCGCAGTGAAAGACGCCTTTGAGCCGCCGGCCGGATTTCGCGATCCAGTCGAGCAGACGGCGAACATCCCGCTCGCCGGTGACATCGGCCTTGCGAACGACCGCCTCGGCGCCGAGCGCCGCGAGCGCGCGGCACACCGGCTCGGTATTGGGATCGTCTTCTCCGCGCCGGCTGACAAGAATCAGATGCTTGATGCCGTGCCGCGTCACCAGCCATTTGGCGACTTCGACGCCAAGCGCGCCGAGTCCGCCGGTGATCAGATAGCTGCCCTCGACGTCGAACGGGACGGTCGGCGCGGGCGGAACATTCGCGCGCACGAGGCGCGCGGCAAACCGGCGCCCGGTCCGCAACGCCACCTGATCTTCGCCATCGCTGCTCAGCAGTTGCGAGAGCAGCGCCGCTGCGTCGATGGACGGCGAAGTGTTCGCTGTCGCCTCGAGGTCCACGAGACCGCCCCAGTTCTGCGGATGTTCCAATGCGGCGCTGCGCCCGACGCCCCACAGCGCGCCAGCCGCCGCCTCCGCCGGGGGATCGGCGGGCAGCGCCGAGACCGCATTGCGCGACACGAGCCAGATGCGGGCAACCGAATCGGAGCCGGACCGCGCTTCGACCACGGCCCGAAACAGCGAAAGCGCGCTCCCGGCAACGATCTTCTGCGATTCCCGGAGTCGTCCGAACGTGATGCCATCGGTCGTGACATCGAGCGGCCATAGATCGACGACGCCCCGCAGGGCCACCGATCGCTGCTTGAATTCGGCGACCAGCGACGCGAACGGCCTCACAAGATCGTCCGGACTCCAGGAGCGCCGGTTTTCCTCAGCAATGGCGTCTGCGAAGGAAACGATACGGCAGACCCCGCCTCGATCGGTCAGCATTTTGGCGAGCGCCGCACCGACCCCGCCCTGATCAGCGAGGATGAGCCAGCCGGCCGGTGCGTCCCCGGGCTGCTCCGGCGATGGTAGATGCGGCTGCTCGACCCATTGCAGCTGGTAAAGCCAATCCGGCCGCGCTTGACGCGCGTACGGGATCAGCGCCTCCGGCGGCAATTGCTTGAGCGCAAGGCCTGTGAGCCTCGCCGCCTGGCTGCCGTCGTTGCGGTACACGACAATATCGATGGTTACTGTTTGCGGATCGTCCTGCGCTGGTCGCCGCACGCCATGCACCCAGACCTCGCGCGCCGCGGCACCGTCGCTGTGGAACCGCTCGATGCCGATCGGCAGGTAGGTGTGGCGCAGCTCCTGCAGGGCGCGCTCGAAGTTGCCATGCCGGTGGACCAGCGCCGGATAAATATGCAGGCAGGCGTCGAGGAGAGCCGGATGCAGGGCTTGCGCGCTCTCGAGGTGCGAAGGCAATCGTACCCGCGTCAACACCTCGTCTTGGCCGAGCCAAACCTCCTCGATCGCACGAAACGCCGGCCCGTACTTGAGACCGACCGCTTGCACCATCCGGTAGTAGAGCTCGGGCGACATCGAGCCTGGGCACCGCAGCTTGATCCGGTCGAGCGCGGCCGGTGTCGTCCCTTGATCCTGCTCCAAAGCCTCGGCGCGTGCCATACCGATCATGTGCGTCCGCCACCCCTCGGCCGCGTCCGCTCCGATGCTCGCCAGCCGAAACTCGGCCGTCGCATCGTCAACCGGCGTGAAGATGGATTGCACGACACGTTCGCCGGATTCCGGCAACACCAGGGCCTCCCGATATTGCAGGTTGGCGAGCACGACATGATCGGTCCCGAAATGCTGTCGCGCCGCGTCGCATAGCGCCGTGAGTCCCGCCGTCAGTGGCAAAACCGGCAGGCCGTAGATGCGGTGATCGCCGAGATAATCGAAGCGGCCCAGGCTGTAGACGGCCTCGAATTGCGTCTCCGGCAACGCCGATCGAAGCCGCTGGCCGGTCAGACCCACGTCGACGGAAGCGGAGCCTCGCGACTGCATCGTCCCGGTGTCGTTTTCCAGCCAGTAGCGATGACGCTCGAATGGATAGGTGGGCAGCGAAACCCGGCTTCGGGGATGGGCCGCGTTGAAGCCATCCCAATCGATCTCATAGCCGCGGGTATAGAGTTCGCCCAGGCTGGTCAGGATCTCGCTCAGATCACTGCGCCGCTTGTCGCCGAGCGAGCCGAGCCATGCATGAGGGCCGTCGAGAGATTGCCGACCGAGAACACGCAGCGCATTGCCCGGACCGACCTCGATGAAATCCGTGACGCCCATTTCTACCAGCGCCTGAATGCCCTGCCGAAAACGAACAGGTTGCAGGGCATGCTCGCACCAATAGCGGGCATCGGGCGGCTCCCTGAGCTCAGCACCCGAGGCGGTGGAAATCCACGCGAGCTGCGGTGCACGCGCCGGAATCGCCGTCGCGAAGCGCCGCAGCTCGTCCATGACCGGCTGCATCAGCGGCGAATGAAAAGCATGCGACACGGTCAACGGCTTGGCTCCGATCCCGTGTTCTGCAAAATGCGCGACGGCGGCATTCACCGCCCGACGCTCGCCCGAAATGACAGTGTTATGCGGCGCGTTCACCGCCGCGATGGCGACGTTCTCGGCATTGCCCAGCGACGCGGCGACCGCGGCTTCGTCCGCGAAAATGGCCGCCATTGTTCCAGTCCGTGGCAGCGACTGCATCAGTCGCGCGCGCTCGGTGATCAGCGACAGGCCGTCCTCGAGCGTGTAGACGCCTGCACAATGGGCGGCGGCGAACTCCCCGACGCTGTGACCCAGCACGGCGTCGGGGACGATGCCCCAAGAGCGCAACAGCTCGGTCAAGGCCGCCTGAACGACGAACAAGGCAGGTTGCGTGTAGACGGTTTCGTGGATCTCATCGCCGCGGTCGGTCGACGCGAAAACCACCTCCAACAACGGCCGTTCCAGCCGCCCGCGCAACAGCTCGGCGCAGCGGTCGACGACCGCGCGGAAGATCGGCTGGAGACGGTAGAGTTCCGCTGCCATCCCCGCGTGCTGCGATCCTTGCCCGGAGAACAGAAACGCCAGCCGCCTTTTTCCGCTCGCCGGCACGCGATCGCTCGCCGCCGGCTCTTTTTGCGACGTCTCGGCCGCGGCCGATTGCAGCTCCTCCGCCAACGCCGCGCGCAATTGCGCGATGGAGGAGGCCGGCGTCGCGAAGCGATGCGCGAAGTGGTTTCGCCCGCTGCTCAGCGTGGAGCAAATGCCGGGAAGATCGCCGTCAGATCGGCCGTCGAGCCAAGCGTGGTGACGCTCGATCGATGCGCGCAGCGCGCCAGGCGTTTTCGCCGACAGCGTGAACAGGTTGACCGGAGGTTCGTCGGCGGCGTTGGCGGCGGCCGACGCGGGCGCCTGCGCGAGGACCGCAAAGGCATTGGTTCCGCCAAGGCCGAGCGAATTGACGGCGGCGAGCCGAGGGCCGTCCGTCGGCCAATCCAGACAACCGGTGGCGACGAAAAACGGACTCCCGGCGAAGTCGATCTTCGGGTTCGGCGTTCGAAAATTGAGACTTGGCGGGATTTTTCCGTTCTTCAGCGCCAGAGCCACCTTGATCAGGCCGGCCATGCCCGCGGCCTGCTCGAGATGGCCGAGGTTGGTCTTCACCGAGCCGATCGCGCAGAAGCCGCGTCGAGGCGTCTGCGTGCGAAATGCACGCGTCAGCGCATCAATCTCCAGCGGATCACCGACGATGGTGCCGGTCCCATGGCATTCGACGTAACCGATGGCGTCCGCAGACGCGTCCGCCATCACCATCGCCTCGACCATCGCCCGCGTCTGCCCCGCAACGTTGGAGGCCGTATAGCTGACCTTGTCCGCGCCATCATTGTTGATCGCCGACCCCTGGATCACGGCGTAGATGTTGTCGCGGTCAGCGAGGGCTGCGCCGAGCTCCTTGAGCAGGATCGCCCCGCCCCCGCTGCCGAAAATCGTACCTTGCGCGTCGGCGTCGAACGCTCGGCAGTGTCCGTCGGGCGACAGAATATCGCCCTTGCGGCTGACATAGCCGACCCGTTGCGGCACACGGACCGTCGCTGCTCCGGCAAGCGCCATATCGCATTCGCCGGTGAGGATGGTTTGGCAGGCCAGATGGACCGCGACGAGCGATGTCGAGCATGCCGTCTGCACGTTGATGCTCGGACCGGTGAGATTGAGCTTGTAGGAGATTCGTGTGCTCGGAAAATCCTTGTCGTTGCCGATATGCGCCACGCTGCCGGTCTGCCCCGGCAGCTCGGTCGAGAATCGCACCCGGTCAACGAGGTAGCTGCTCACGACCCCGCCCGATCCGACGAAGACGCCGATCGGCCGCGCGGCCGACACGGGGGGATAACCCGCATCCTCGAACGCCTCCCAGGCAATCTCCAGCAGCAGGCGCTGCTGCGGATCCATCAGGCGCGCCTCGGCCGGCGAGTACTCGAAAAGCGCGGCGTCGAACCGGTCGACATCGGGGATAACGGCCGCCGCTTTTACATAGGACGAGTCGCGCAGCATCTCGGCGGGAACGCCGGCGGCTGCGAGCTCAGCCTCGTTCAGAGCTGTGATGGATTCGATCCCGTCGCAAAGGTTACGCCAATAGGCGCGATGATTCGTGGCGCCGGGAAAGCGGCACGCCATCCCGATGATCGCAATGCCTGATGACGCCGTGTCCGTCACTTTCGGGCCCTTCGCGCCCGCCGGTTATTCGCGCGCTGCACCGCGGCGGCGAGATCGCTCTCCTGCGCCTGCAGCTTGTCACCGCCAAGAATAGCGCCGCGATACGCGCGCACGAGATCGTCAACGGATCGAATGCTGGTGATCGACACGAGCTTGGAGAATGGATCGACGCCAAGGTCGGCCTCGAGCTCGGCGACCAGAAACGCCAGGTCGAGCGAGCTCAAGCCAAGGGTCGCATTCAGCTTGTCCGTTCCGCTGAGTACGTGGACCTGACCGGAACGCTGCTGCAGCACCCTGCGAATCCTGTCGTGCACGACCGCTTCTATCTGCTCGGGCGTGCCCGGCTTCAGCATGTGACTCCTCCGTCCACGATAAGGACCTGCCCGGTAATGAAGGATGCCTGCGGCGATGCCAGGAAATATACGGCATTCGCGACGTCTTCCGCGCGGGCCAACCGTCCGAGCGGCGTGCGGCGGACGATGCGCTGCTTCTGCTCGTCGGTCATGCCCTTCACCATCTCGCTCTCGAAATACCCGGGCGCAACCGAGTTGACCCGGATGTTGCGGGGGCCGAGCTCACGGGCCAGGCTCCGCGTCAAGCCGTCGAGCCCCGCCTTGGCTGCACTGTAGACCGCAACGCCGGCATGCCCTCGCACCGCGTTCACCGATGAGATATTGACGATGCAGCCGCCGCCTTGCCGCAGCATTGCCCGCGAACACGCCTGTGACAGCACCAGCGCCGACGTCAAATTCACCTGTACAGCCTCGACGATGTCCGGCGCGCGCATGGTCGGAAGCACGCCCTCGACCGCGATGCCGAGGTTATTGACCAGGATGTCGATCCGTCCAAACCGCTCGACGATTTCCGCGACGAAACGGCGCAACGCCTCATCATCGCGTGCATCGACGGCGGACCAGCAAAAGTTCTTCGCACGCGGCCGGCGCAGCAACCGTTCGATGAACACGGTTTTCGTCCGGCTCAGAGTCGCCACCGCGTAGCGCCGGTCGAGAAATCCCGACACCAGCTCGGCCCCCAGGCCGCGGCTGCCGCCGCTGACAACCGCGACGTTTCGCGTCGCGTCGCGCACGCGACCTTGATCCAGGTCGCGGGAGGCCGCGCCGACCTTCTGGTTCATCAGCATTGGACGGCACCACGCACTTTCTTGAAGCGAGCGCCGTGGTGATCGGCATCCCTGATCTCGATGACGGCGGGGACCTTGAACCGCTCAAGTCGCGCCTGGCAGAATGCACGGACACGCTGCTTGAGGGCCTCCGGATCTTCTGGCCTGACCGGCGTAATTCTTGCTCCGACCACCTGCCCGGTGACCGCGTTCGGTTTGGCGAACACGGTGGCGTCCTTGACGTTGTCGAGCTGCAACAAGACGTTCTCGATTTCGGTCGGATGAACCTTCTCGCCGCCCACGTTGATCAGCTCCGATTTGCGCCCGACGATGCGAACGTAGTCACCCTCGACCTCCACCACGTCTTGTGTGTTGAACCAACCCTCGTCGTCAAATGGCGAGGGGGCGTTCAAGTAGCCGAGCATGGCCGAATCCGATCTGAGCCACAGCACGCCGTCGACGATGCGGTGCTCGAAGCCCGCGTTGCCGAGCTTGAGCCATAGCGAGTCCGAGCTGCGCGACTGTGTCGGCATGATGCCCAGCTCGGAGAGACCATAGGTCTGCTTGAAGCGCACGAAGGGCAACGCTGCGCTGGCGGCCGCAAGGGTGCTCGCCGGCATCGGCTCGGTACCGTAGGTGACGATTTCGAGCGAGCTCAAATCGTGGCGCTTGATCGCATCCGATATCAAGAGCATGCGCAGAAAGGTCGGCGTCGTCGGCAGAAGCCGGATCTGGTACCTCTCGACGGCGCGACAGACCGCTTCGGGAGTGCGGTCCCGCGCCGGGACGAGAGTCCCGCCATGGCAGAACACGTGGAGCAGCGTGTTGATTCCTCCGATGTGATCCAGCAGGAGGAAGACCAGCGTTCGATAGGCAGGCCGTGTATTTCGGAACTTCTCCAACAGCTTGTCGAAGTCAGCGACCGACGCCTTGCTTTCCCCACTCGACCCCGAGCTGAACAGGACCAGGCCCGGCGCGCCGGACGCGATCAGCTTGCCGAGCAGAGGATGCGCGACCCTGCGCCCACGCGCGGCGACTTGCCAGCCGTCGTCGGCGGCGAATTCCACCGTAAATTCGACTTCGGCCACGTCCATCATTTGGGGCCAACGGCGCGACGTGGCAGCCGCCAGCGGAACGACGATGTTGCGGTTGAGCAGCGCGGCGATCAGCAACGCACAAACTCTTGGCGAGTAGTCGCCGCAGATCGCAAGCGTGCTGCCGGGTCGAATATCGCGCCGACCCAGCTCGTCGAGCCACCCGTCGGCGGCATCGCAAAGCTGATCATACGACCATACTTGGTCGCGCCATATCAGCGCCGGGTGTCCCCCCCACCCGCGCAGGCGCTGAGTCAACCAGTGAGAGTCAGGACGCACTTTCGCACTCACGCGTGCTCATCCAGCCAGAGCTGCGACATAGTCGTGCAACTGAACGGTGGCGATGATGATCTCTCCCAATCACTTCGATTGAGGACTTGCCTGCCAGAAACTTCGCATGAACTCCGCGACCAGGTAATCCACCCGTTTGATCAAACCATCCAATTTGGTCTCGCTCCCTCCGCATCTTTCCCTTGCCCGTTGACCCGACTTCGAACGTGCTTTGAGCATCGCCGGCCCTCCCCCGCCCCCTCGTCGCGCCGACCGCGCTCCATTTCCGATAGTTATCGCGGTATCATACAACCTCATGCCTTCGTTTTCACCCTGAAACAACAGGTGCCGATCGACCCCTAGGCATCAACTCCGGCCGACTGCCGCCCGCGCAAGCCTTCCGGTCGGCGGAGCGCCTCGACGATTTCTCCGATAAGCGCCTCATCCATCTCGGCAAGATAAAAGTGGCCGCCTGGAAACATTCGGACGCGGAAGGCCCCGGTGGTGAAACCGCTCCAGGCCCGCAAGGCGGTCCGGTCGATCGCATCATGGGCACCGCCGAAGACGGTGATAGAGCATGACAGGCGGGCGCCCGCCCCCAAGCGACGACTCTCGGCGAGCGCAAGATCGGCCCGTAGCGTCGGCAGGACCGCGGCCATCAGTTCGGCCCGCTCCATGACGATCGCGGGGGTGCCGCCGTGCCTGATCAGCAGGGCCAACAGTTCATCATCTGATAGCGACTGGCTCGAGCGCTCCTTGATCGCGTGTCCGGGGGCCGCACGTCCGGACACGAAGAGATGCGCTGCGGAACGACCATCCGCTGCGCACAGCATGCGGGCGGCATCGAGCGCGATGCAGGCTCCGGTGCTGTGACCGAAGAACGCGAACGGCACCGTCAGCAACGGCTGCAGCACGGCCTGCAGATTGATCATCAAGGCGGCTAAATTCGTGAACGGCATCTCATCCATCCGCCCGCCATGGCCGGGCAGTTCTATCGGGCAGAAATCGATGCCGGGAGGCGCGTGGTCCCGCCACGAACGGTAGAAGGCGGCGCTGCCGGCCGCATGCGGAAAGCCGAAGACACGCCAATCAACCGCGGTCTTCTCGCTCCGGTACGGAACCCATTTGTCGAGCACAATCCGATTTCCGATCTGCGGCACGCGACAGACGCTGAACGGGTCCACTAATTTTGGTAGGCGGCGTGGAAGATCCCAATCCTACCCAGCGTAGCCGAACGAAGGTACGTCAAGTGTGATCTACTTCACATCCGCGTCGCGATCGGCCAATCGAGAGGCGCGAGAACATGACCGGCGGCATGACAACGACTGAGAGGATGGCCCGCCGATCCATGCTCTTCTCGCGCGCGGCGGCGTTGCGCGCCACAGGCTAAACCGACATGCCTACAGTTCATGCCAGGGTGGTCCTTTTCGGCGCTTCGCGCTTGCCGACCGAATCCGCATTCAGGCCCTCGATCAACGCCTTGGCATATTGCAAGTCAGCCGTCTCCAAGCCCTCCGCAAATTGGTCGTAAATCGATCGCAGCAGCTTCAGAGCCTCCTTGCCCCGCCCTTGCCCCTGCCAGAGCCGCGCAAGATCGCAGGATGTCCGCAGTTCCCAACACAACGCCTTCTGGTGCCGAGCGACCTCCAGGCTCGCGATGAGCACGCTCTCGATCTCCTCGGCTCTGGCACGGCCGGCGGCCAGCAGGAGGCCGGCCTTGATCCGCAGCACCTCGGCGACGGCCCATTTCTCTCCGGTCTCGTCCGAAGTTGCCAGCGCCTGCTCGATAGCCTGCAACGCGACGTCGTTGCGACCTGCCTTGGCGTGAACTTCCGCCTCGAGCGCCAGGAAGATCGGCAGCCACAGCCGCGCGCCGGTCTTGCGCCAAGCGGCCAGCCCGCCGCGCAGTGCGACAATTCCCGCGTCCTTCTCGCCCTGGCGAGTGGCCGCCCAGCCATCGAGGATCTGACCGCCGGCCGCCCAGAACGGAAAGCCATGTTCGGAGCAGAGCGACATGACCACCTCGGCGCAGGAGCGGGTATCCTCCGAACGGCGGCGGAAGACATCCATCATGCCGCGGGCATGGCACAGCGTGTAGACCAGCGTATGGGGATGCGATATCGCCTCCGCGCGCTTCACCGCCTCGGCTGCGACTTCCGACGCCTGGTCGACATGCCCGAGGTGCCACAGCGCCCAGCACAAATAGCACAGCGCGGCCGCCCCGATGTCCTGGCCGTATTGAAATCGGAACTTCGGATGATGCTCGGGATCATAAAGCGCTCGCGCCTGCTCGAGGTGCCCTCGCCCCGCGGTAAAGTCTCCCATCGACACATAGGTCGTGCCGAGTGCCCGATGTGCGAGGCAGAGCGCCGCCGTGTCGGCGTACCGTTCGGCTTCGGCAAGAAACTCTGCAGCAGTCACCTGCTGCAGGGCGACGTCGCCACCGACGTAGTAACACGCCCATATTCCGTAAAGGATCGCGAACTTCTGCGCCGCCTCCGTCGACTCGGCGATGAGGTTTTTCGCGCGCAGGAGAATTTCCTTGGTCTCCGGCGCCGCATAGCCCCTTCCCGCGATCATGGCCTGGCCGAGCATGACCTCCAATTCCAGCGCCAGCTGCCTGTGTTCCGAAGTGTCGGGTAGCTGCTGCAGCAGTTCGAGCGCGCGCTCCAGGTGACCGATCGCCTCTGCGTTGGCCGAGCGCTCGATCGCCCGTTGCCCGGCCTTGCGCAAGTAATCGATGGCCTGCCTGCCGAGCCCCGCCTGCGCCAAGTGATGTGCGATCAGCTCCGGCTGCGTTTCGACCGTATCGGGAAACTTGTCCTTGAGGACGTCGGCGATCTGGCTGTGGAGCTGTTGGCGCCTGCCGCGCAGCAAGCTTGCATAGGCCGCATCCTGCACCAGCGCGTGCTTGAACACGTAGGTGGCGTCCGGCGGTTCACCACGACCGAATATGAGTTCGGCAGCCGTAAGCTGCGCGAGCGCTCCCCGGAGCAACGGTTCGGAGGCCGGAGCCACGCTGGCGAGCAGGCCATACGAGAATTCGCGGCCGAGCACCGCGGCTATCTGGGCGATCTCCTTGATAGGAGCGAGCCTGTCGAGACGCGCCATCAGAGAATCGTACAGCGTCGTCGGGATGGCCGAAGGCGACAGCGCGCCGACCTTGCGATGCTGCTGGTCACCTGCATCATCCAATGCCGCAGACTCGAGCACCGTCTTGGTGAGCTCCTCGACAAACAAAGGAACACCATCGGTCTTGCTGATGATCTGCTCGTAGACCTCGGCCGGCAGCCCCTTGTCCCCGGCGATGTCAACGACGATGGCACGGGCTTGGTCGCGTCCAAGTCGATTGAGCCGGAGCATGGTCACATTCGACTGGTCGAGCCACGGCGGAAAGAATTCCGGTCTGAAAGTTACCAGGACGAGGATCGGCGCCTTGCTGACCGGTTCAATCGCTCGATTGAGCAGATCCAGCGTAGTCGGATCTATCCAGTGCACGTCCTCGAAGACAAAAAGCAATTGTTGGGTCTGCGCAAGACCGAGAAGCTGCCGGATCAGGGCCGCGGCCGTGAGGCTCTTCTGTCGCTGAGGCGTAAGATTTAACGGGGGATAGCGTCCCTCGGTCGGGATCGACAGCAGCGCGGCAAAAAGTGGAGCGTCCGCAAGCGTCGTTTGACCAGGGAGGGACAACAGCGCTTCCAGCTTCGTGAGCTTGATGTCGGGAGTATCGTCTCGCTCAAAGCGTGCCGCGCGCTCGAGGTGTCTAATGACCGGATAGAACGGACTGTTGATGTGGTGCGGAGAGCATTGATATCGGATGGTGAGGTTCGGCTCACTCGAGATGTGCTCGGAAAAAGCGAGGCAGAGACGGGATTTCCCGATGCCGGGTTCGCCACACAGCAGCGCGAGTTGCCCCTCGCCGGCCTTGGCGCGCCCCCACAAGCTCAACAGTTGACCAAGTTCATTCTGCCGGCCGACAAACTGGGTAAGCTTGCCGGAGCGCGTGGCATCGAAGCGGCTTTCGACCGCCCGCTCGCCGGTGACCCGCCACGCCTTCACGGGCTCCGAAACCCCCTTGAATTCGTAGGAACCCAGATCCTCGCAGACGAAGAGGTCACCCAGGAGGCGACGAGTGCCGGGGGCGACGGCAACGGTGTTCGGGGGTGCCTGGCTTTGCAAGCTGGCGGCGAGGTTCGGAGTTTCCCCGACAATGGCCTGCTCGCGCGACGATCCCTCGTTGGCCGGGTCTGGGACGATGACCAGCCCGGTCGCAATGCCCACTCTTATTTGCAACAGCTCACCGGACGGGAGCACGAGCTGACCCAACTTCGCCACCAGATCAAGCCCCGCCCGCACCGCAGATTCGGCGTCGTCCTCGTGCGCCTGCGGATAGCCGAAATAGGCAAGCACCCCGTCACCCATGTACTTGGCGATACGGCCGCCGGCATGTCCAATCATGGCGGCGCACGTCGTCTGGAACCGGCGCATGACGATGCCGAGATCCTCGGGATCGAGTTGCAGCGCGAGTGCCGTCGAGCCCACGATGTCGCAGAACAACACTGTAAGCTGTCGTTTCTCGCCGTCTGAATGCGGCGAGCCAGTGGTCGGGGCAATGGGGGTGGCTGGGCCAGTCGCAAGCGCCGCGCTGGCGCCAGGAAGCTCGGCTATGGCTCGCAGAATCCGCTTCCGATGACCGAGGGCAACGTTGAGTTTCTCAAGATCCGCCTCGGTCAGGTCCGGCAAGACCTCCATGTCGACCGCATTGTCGCTAAAGGTCTTGGCATATTGCTCGAGGCCAAGCCTGCCAAGCCAAGTCGCTATTGTGCTCATGGAGGCTACCGATCCTACTCAGCCTCGGCGTATCGCTGCCCGAGCATGTTCCCGAGTGACCCGAGTCAGGGCATCACCTTCCTATTATATCGCAATACTTTCCGTTATAGACAATGTACCTGCGTGGAGCAAACGCAACCCCGCCGGACCTGCCCTCCAACATCCTTTGTTGCAGTTCCACGAAGAGCAGGTATCCCCGGCCCTTGTGTCGGCTGCTTAACAAGGCCCTCACGATCGGACTTGGCCGGGTTGATCGGCAGACGCCGCGGATGATCTTTCCGAAGACCGGTATCGACTTTTCGGGATCACGTGCTAGGCGGCGCGCCGCTTGTGGGCGCCATCGAACGCCGGCGCCACCTCGCTCATGAAGCGCGCCATCTCATCCTTGACCTGCTGGTGCGGCTTGAGACCGACGTTGACGTAGAGGATCACCTCGGCGAATCCGGCGGCCTCGACTTTCTTCAGGGTATCGGTGATCCGCTGGGGCGAGCCGAGCAGCACCGAATTCTCGGTCAGGTCTTCGGGCTTGACCTTGTGCAGGCGCGCGACCATGTCGACAAAGTAGCGATAGCTCGGCGGTGCGGTCTTGGGATCGCCCGGGAGCGCCGGGATCACGCATTCGCGGTAATAGCGGATCTGGCGCGCGCGTTGCGCGTCTTCCTGCGCCTTGTTGTCGGCGAAGTGGGTGAAGTAGCTGCACATCAGGCGCCCCGGCTTGGTGCCGAATTTGGCGCAGGAGGAGTGGTAGAGGTCGGCCACCTGCTGCAGGCCGCCGAAGCTCATGGCGGCCGCGAACGGAGCCACGATCAGCCCGCAATTGAGCCGCGCGGCAAGTTCGATCGACGGCTTGGAGAACGATCCGACATAGGTCGGGATCGGCCGCTGCACCGGCTTCGGCGTGATCCGCACGTCGTCGAACGAATAGTGCCTCCCGTGATGCGAGATGCGATCTTCGGCCGCCCACAATTTGCGCACCACTTCGAGCCCCTCGTCGAAGATGCTCTGGTTGTCTTCGAACGAGACGTGGAACGGCAGGTATTCGCGCTTGTCGTAGCCGCGGCCGGTGGCGAAATCGACGCGTCCGTTGCTGAGCAGATCGAGCGTCGCCCATTGCTCGGCGACGCGGATCGGATGGTGCAGCGGCAGCACCGTGACCGCGGGAGCGAGCCGGATGTGCTTCGTCCGCGCCGCGATATAGGCCAGCACCAGATCCGGGCAGGAGAGCACGCCCAGCGAGTTGAAATGGTGCTCGCCGATCCAGGCCGAGTGCATGCCGATCTGGTCGGCATACAGGGCCTCAGCCGTGATGTCGGCGACGAACTGGTTCGGCGTCCGCGGGTTGTGCTCGTAGTGATTGTCGCTCAGCGTGAAATAGCCGAAGTCCATGCCGCGCCTCCCGTCTGCCGATGATGACCTTTTTGGTGTTTGGTGACCTTGTTCTTGGTTGCGGACATTATAGATGCATTTGCAACTGTTGTAAATGCAAGTAAGCCGCGGGCACCCCGGATCGCCGGATGCGAAAGGCGGGCGCGGCAGCGCTATTTTGACATGGTGTCGATGCGCCCATACAAGCGTCGCGCATGATGTTATCGGAATTCGGATTTCATGGCCAATCGGGCGCACCTCGACTTCAGCGAATATCTCCCCTACCTGATCAACCGCGTCGGCTCGGCGCTGGTGGTCGACTTCGTCGGCAGCACGCTCGCGCGGCACCGCCTGAGCATCGCGATGTGGCGCGTTCTGGCCGTGCTCTCGAGTGACGGCGGCCAACGTCAGATCGACGTCGCGGCCAAGACCAGCATCGACGTGTCGACCCTGTCGCGGGTGGTCACGCGGCTCATCAGGATGGGTCTCGTGACCCGCACCCGCTCCGCCACCAACAGCCGCGAGGTCGTGGTGCGGCTCACCGCCAAGGGGCGGTCAATCGTCGATCGCCTGATCCCGAATGCGATCGCCGCCGAGCGTGGCGCGATCGCCGGCGTGCCGGCCAAGGACCTTGCCGTGCTGCGGCGCTCGCTGCGCCGGATGTATGCGAACCTGGCCGGGTCGCGGCGGAGCTAGCGCTTGGCGCGCGGTTGGGCGGCTGCTTCGAGCTACTGCAGCGTGACGCCGGCGATCTTGACCGCCTCGCCCCAGAGCGCGATCTCCTTGCCGATGAACGTGGCGAATTCCGCCGGGTTCGGGTCGGCCGGATCGACCCCGTTCTTGTGCAACTGCTCGACGAAGGTTGCGTCCTTCATGGCGCGCGCAAGCTCCCCGGCGATGCGGTCGACGATCGGCTTTGGGGTTCCGGCCGGCGCCACCAGGCCGGTCCATGACACGGCGTGGAAGCCCGGATAGCCGGACTCGGCGATGGTGGGCACGTCCGGCGCCTGCTGGGCGCGGGTTCCGCTCGACACCGCCAGCATGCGGACATTGCCGCCGCGCGCCTGCGGCAGCACTTCGGAAATCGGCGCGAACATGGTCGGGATGTGGCCGGCGATCAGATCGGTCATCGCCGGCGCCGTGCCGCGATAGCTCACATTCTGCATCTCCAGGGCGGCGCGCTTGAGGAACAGCGACATCAGCAGGTTGCTGGCGCTGCCCGGCCCGCCGCCGCCCGCATAGGAGAGCTTCACGGGTTGCGCCTTCACATAGGCGACGAATTCGCCGACGGTTTTGGCCGGAACCTTCGGATTCACGACCAGGACCTGCGGCGACGTGCTGAACAGGCTGATCGGCGCGAAATCCTTGACCGGGTCGTACGGCACCTTGGTGATCGCCGGGAAGATGGCGATCACGGAGGTGCTCGCCCACAACAGCGTGTAGCCATCCGCAGGCGCGCGTGCGACCGCCTCGGTCGCGATGGTGCCGTTGCCGCCGACCCGGTTCTCGACGATGAATTGCTGCCCCAATGTCTCGCTCAGGCGCTGCGCAGCGAGACGCCCCATGACGTCGATATTGCCGCCCGCCGCGAACGGCACCAACAGCTTCACCGGCCGCT
>Ga0114129_10003419_pt1 | contig 22319 bp, 32 predicted proteins | sample RhiMetdeltSRZDD1_FD_80071 | JGI IMG/M metagenome (GOLD analysis project Ga0114129, IMG submission 80071) | Populus rhizosphere microbial communities from Tennessee, USA - Rhizosphere MetaG P. deltoides SRZDD1 (version 2) (version 2) | ecosystem: Host-associated > Plants > Roots > Rhizosphere >... | reverse complement strand
CTCGACGGGGGCGGTCATCCGCAAATTGATCACGACTGCGGCCAATGGCGAATTCGAGAGCCTGCAGTACCTGAACTCCGCGGGCGCGTGGGACCCCTCCGGCACAAGGTTCGCGCTTGCGACAATCCGAGGCGGACGGCCGGCAGTCACGATCCTCGACGTCGAGCGTCGAGGCCGGACTCGCGAGCTCGCCCTGCCGCAGCTCGATGAAGCGTACAGTCCGACGTGGTCGCCGGATGGACATGCGATCGCGATCGCGGGAATGAAGGGGGGCTTCACGGATCTGTTCCTCATCGACGCGGCAAGCGGCGCGCTCCAGCAGCTCACCGACGACGAGTACGCCGATCTCCAGCCTTCGTGGTCGCCGGACGGGAAAACCATTGCGTTCGCCACGGATCGCTTTTCCACCGATCTGACGATGCTGCGCTGGGGCGGGTACCGGCTTGCGCTGATGGATCTCGAGTCGCGCGCAGTCGAGATGGTCCCGGCCGTTCATGGCGCCAATCAACTCGACCCGGCGTGGTCGCCGGATGGATCGAGCTTGTACCTCGTGGCCGATCCGGACGGCGTCGCGAACGTCTTTCGGATGACGCGCGCCGACGGCCGGATGTATCAGGTCACGCACGTCGACACGGGCGTCAGCGGCGTTACCCGGCTCAGCCCGGCGCTTTCGATCGCGTCCCGAGCGGGCGCGATGGCGTTCAGTGTCTTTCGCGGCAACGGCTACGACATCCACACCCTCTCGTCCGAGTCTGCCCTCGCTGGAACTCCAATTCCGACCGTCAGCACGCCGGCGCCGGCTGCAGTGGCTTCTGCAGACGACGGAATCGATCCCGTTTCTCCGCTGCCGACGGCAGCAGATGGAGACACGCCGCCGTTCGAGCGCAGACGCTACCGGCCGAAGCTTTCGCTCGAAGCGGTGGGGTCGCCGTACTTTTCAGCGGGAGGCGGTTCGTTCGGAAGCTACGTGCAGGGAGGTGCCTCGTTCCTGTTCGGCGACCTGCTCGGCGACAAGCAAATGCTCACCGCCCTTCACGTGAACAGCCGGCTCGAGGAGTCGGCGTTCGGGGTGTTGTACGTCGATCGCACGTCGAGGTGGACGTGGGGCTTGACCGGCGAGCAGACGCCGGAAGTCAGGGTCACGGCGAGCACGCTCCGTATCGGCTCGGACGGCGAGTCGACATTGACCCGGGATCGCGAGCGGCATGTTTGGACGCATCGCCACGCAGCGGCGTTCGTGGCGTACCCGGTGAGCCGCACGCAGCGCATCGAGTTGAGCGCCGGCGTACGTGAGATTTCGTTCGACCGCGAAGCACGGACCGAAGTTTTCTCGACGAAAACCGGAAAGCTGCTCGAAGAACATACGCAGCCTCTCCCTGGCGATCCGTTTGTCGCGCACGGGGAGGTTGGCGTTGCGCTCATCGGTGACCGGACTCTGTTTGGCGCGACCGGTCCGCTCCTGGGGAGCCGTTATCGTTTTCAGGTTACTCCCGCATTCGGCGGTCTACGGTACACGAGCGTCCTCGCGGATTACCGGCAATACATCATGCCGGTCCGCCCGTACACCGTCGCGCTGCGCCTTCTGCATTCGGCACGATACGGTCGGGATGCGGATAGCGAACGTCTCCGCGAAGCGTTTCTCGGATCGTCGAGCCTCGTTCGCGGATATGGCGTGAACACCGTCGCGCGATCGGAGTGTCGCGACGGATCGGGGAATTGTCCCGCGCTCAACGCGTTGCTCGGCACCGGGCTGCTCGTTGCGAAGATCGAGCTGCGCGTACCTGTCCTGAGCGCGTTCTCCTCGCGGATTCATTACGGCACGCTGCCGATGGACGCGTTCGTCTTCGCGGATGCGGGCACAACCTGGGGCGGGAATCAGCATCTCTTCGGGCCGCTGGACGGCGGACGAGCCGTCATCCGCAGCGTCGGCGCAGGCGCGCGCCTGAACGCCATGGGCCTCGTGCTCGAGCTCGCGATGGCGCGACCGCTCGATCTGCGGCGCACTGGGTGGTCGTTCGGGTTCAATCTGCGACCGGGCTTCTGAGCGGCGCGCCTCCGTCGGAGGAAGCGGAGCGCGCGGATGAATCGTTCACCGTTTCAAGTGACGTTCGGATTAGAATCCCGCCCCAAGTGACAGCCGCGACGCTCACGGCAGCTCAAATCAATCGCGCGACGCTCGCGAGACAGATGCTGCTGTCGCGCGAGAAGACGACGGTCGTCAAGGCGGTCGAGCGCCTTGTCGCCATGCAGGCGCAGGTCGCGCGGCCGCCGTTCGTCGGCCTGTGGACGCGCGCCGAGGGCTTCCGTCGCGAGGATCTGCTGACCGCCCTTCGCCAGAAGCAGATCGTGCGAGGGACCTCGCTGCGCGGGACGATCCACATGATGACGGCCGCGGACTTCATCGGCCTGCGTGGGGCGATTCAGCCGGCCTTGACGCTTGCGGTACGGGGAATCCTGAAGGATCGCTTCGAGGCGCTCGACCTCGCCGCGCTCGATGCGGACGGCCGCAGGTTCTTCGAGATGCCGGCGACGTTCGACGCGCTGCGGGATCACTTGAAGAAGAAATACCCGAACGGCGACGAGCGCGCGATGGCCTACACCATCCGGACGCATCTGCCGCTCATCCAGGTCCCGACCGACGATCCGTGGGCGTTCCCCTCATCGGCTGATTTCACGCTCGCCGAGACGTGGCTCGGAAAGAAGATTTCGACGCTCCACGCGCCGGCCCACACGCTCGTCAAGCGATATCTTGCCGCGTTTGGTCCGGCCACGGTGCGCGACGCGCAGGTCTGGTGCGGTGTCCCCAATCTCGCGGACGTGTTCGAGTCTCTTCGCCCGAACCTGGTGACGTTTCGCTGCGGCAGGCGCGAGCTGTTCGATCTGCCCGATGCCCCGCGGCCGCTCGACGACACGCCGGTTCCAATCCGATTTCTGCCCGAGTTCGACAATCTCGTGCTGTCGCACGAGGACCGCACGCGCGTCCTGCCGGACGAGCACCGTTCGCGCGTCCTCTCGAAGAATCTCCAAGTTCGCGCGACCTTTCTCGTGAACGGCATCGTCTCCGGCGCCTGGAAGACCGAGCGCAAGAAGAAGAGCGCGACGCTGTTGCTCGAGCCCTTCGACAAGCTGTCGAAGAAGACGATCGGGGAGCTGGAGACCGAAGGGGAGGCGCTGCTGCGATTCATTGAGGAAGCCGCGGAAACGCGCGAGATAAAGTGGGCGCGCTGACACAGCCGATGCGACTTAATCGTGCCTTCTCTTCATTCTCGTGCCTGACCTCGCGCTGCTCCTGACGCAGTTGCTGGTCATCCTCGCGAGCGCCCGGGTGACCGGCCGCATCGTTCGATGGGCCGGTCAGCCGCGTGTCATCGGCGAGATGATCGCGGGGCTTGCGTTGGGGCCGTCGCTCTTCGGCGCTGTGGCGCCGCGGACCATGCGAGCGCTTTTCCCTGACGACGGCATGATGCCGCTCGCGACGCTCAGCCAGCTCGGTGTCATCCTGTTCATGTTCGTCGTCGGCCTCCGGCTCGATCTCTCCGCGCTGCGAGGGCGCGTTCGATCCGCGATCGCGATCAGCCATGCGAGCATCGTGGTCCCGTTCGTACTGGGCGCTGTGCTCGGCACGTGGCTCCATCCGGAACTGGCGGGCCGCGGCGTGCCGCTCCTTCCGTTCATCCTGTTTTGCGGCGCGGCAATGAGCGTGACGGCGTTTCCCGTGCTCGCACGAATCCTCTCCGACCGCAAGCTCGTTGGAACGCGTCTCGGGTCCGTCGCAACTGCGTGCGCCGCTGTAGACGATGTGACGGCGTGGTGTCTGCTGGCGGCGGTGGTCGCGGTCGCACGAAGCGGCAACGCCATCGAGCGTTTCGGGTTCACGCTGTTTGGCGCCGCGATCTACACGACGTTCTGCGCAACGGTCGTGCGCCGTGCGCTCGGAGCCTGGTCGGATCGGCGCCAGCAGTTGGGCATTGCACCAATCCCGTCCGAACATGCGATCGGCTCTGGCGAAGGTCGGACGCCGTCGGTTGGTGCGGAGTTGGTGGGCCTCACGGTGGTGTTTGCGCTCGGCTCCGCGCTCGTGACCGAGCTCCTCGGCGTGCATCCGTTGTTTGGCGCATTCCTCGCCGGTACGATTGCACCGCGACAGCATGGCCTTGCACGCGCGATTGCCGATCGCGTCGAGGACGTCGTCGGGACGGTCTTGCTGCCTGTCTTTTTCGTTTTCACCGGACTGCGCACGGAGATTGGTCTCGTGACGAGTGCGGGTCTATGGGGTGTGTTCGTTGCCGTTCTCGCCGTCGCAGTCGCAGGAAAGCTCGGCGGATCAGCCGTCGCGGCGCGCGTCACTGGCGCGCCGTGGGCGGAAGCACTTGCCATTGGCGTGCTGATGAACACGCGTGGCCTGATGGAGCTCGTGATTCTGAACGTCGGCCTCGAGATTGGCGTGATCGGTCGCGAGCTGTTCGCGATGATGGTCGTGATGGCGATTGTCACGACGGTGATGACATCACCGACCCTGACGCTGCTGCTGGAAGACAAACCTGAGCTCACCACGCCTCTCGTTCCGTAGATCGATGGCTCGGTGGCTGCTCAGAAAGTGCCGGTAGCTCGGTGGCTCGGTAGGTCGGTAGCCCGGTAGGCCGGCGGCTCGGCACGAGAGGCCACTTGATGCATGGGGATCGAAGGATGACGACTCTGACTGAGAATCATGCCGACATTGATTGAACGCCCGAGCGTGATTGAAGCCGCGGGGAACAAACCGAAAACGGATCGAGGAGTACGCCGGACGGGTGAACTCGGGTCACAGCGGCGTCAGCGTCGCGAGGATGGTCTCACCCGCAGGCTGGGAGGAACCAGGGCAGCGTCCCGAATTCGAGGAGATCACCGTCGTCCTCAAAGGCACGCTCCGCGTCGAATACGAACGGGGCGTTCTCGATGTCCACGCCGGTCAGGCGGTCGTCACGCATCCTGGCGAGTGGGTCCGTTACAGCAGCCCGGAACCGGGCGGCGCAGAGTACGTCGCCGTTTGCCTACCGGCGTTCTCTCCGTCGACCGTTCATCGCGATCCTTGAATCTCAGCAGGCTAACGGCTCACGTCGCCGTTCTTGCTCTTCTAGACGTGGCGGAAGCGGGGCAGAGGGGCGCCTCGCAAAGCGACGACGAGAAGGCTTCGGGGGACGACGTTCCCCGGATGAGTAAGGGAGGATCCATGAATCGCGACGAACTCGAGGGTAAAGCGGAGAAAGTCAAAGGCAAGGCCAAGCAAGCGATCGGCGACCTGACCGACGACGAACGGCTGCGCGACGAAGGCGTCGCCGATGAAGCGGCTGGGAACGCTCAGGAGGGGCTCGGGAAGGCGAGACGGAAGGTCGGTGAAGCCATCGAGGACATTGGAGAGAATATAAAGAGGTAGCGAACGAGGTCCGGGGGAGTGACCTCCCCCCGACCACTTGCCTCCAGAGGTTCCGTTTGTTATAGTTGCAAGGTTCTGGGCGGCCCTAGGACACCCTATCTAGGGCTAGCCTTCAGAAAACGGCGCCGCACTCGAGACACCACGGACAACGATTCCGGGACGCGGCCCGCATCGAAAGCGCCCGGCAGGGCGCAGCATCATCAACCTTATAGGGTAAGTCAGCTCCAGGTGCCGGGCCGCCGTGCGGCTCCCTAGGCCTGGGGCAATGGAAGCCGATCCCGAGCGATAGCTGCGCGGGCAATCGGCTGTTGCCTTTTTGGGGCGCGCCGCGCCGGCGGCTGCGCAGGGAGCAATCGTGCCGACGATCAGCCAACTCGTCCGGAAGGGACGCGAGAAGGTCCTGAGCAAGACCAAGAGTCCCGCGCTGCAGGACAGCCCGCAGAAGCGTGGCGTGTGCGTGCGAGTGTTCACGCAGACGCCCAAGAAGCCGAATTCGGCGCTGCGCAAGGTTGCGCGTGTCCGTCTGACGAACGGCATCGAAGTGACGACGTACATTCCAGGCGTCGGCCACAACCTGCAGGAGCACTCGCTCGTGCTGATCCGCGGAGGCCGGGTCAAGGATCTCCCGGGCGTCCGCTATCACGTCGTCCGAGGCACTCTCGACGCGGTCGGCGTGCAGGGTCGTAAGCAGGGCCGGTCGAAGTACGGAGCGAAGAGGCCGAAACAATAACTGTGGATTGCTGATTTATGCCACGACGACGTGAGATTCCGAAGCGCGAAGTAGCCCTCGATCCGCTGTATAGCAGCGCGCTCGTGACGAAGTTCATCAGCACGTTGATGCGCGACGGGAAGCGCAGCACCGCCGAGCAGATCATGTACGGGAGCCTGTCGACCATTCAGGAGAAGACCGGAGACGATCCGTTGAAGGTCTTCAAGAAGGCAGTCGAGAACGTGAAGCCGGCGCTCGAGGTCAAGTCGCGGCGAGTTGGCGGCTCGAACTATCAAGTGCCCGTGGAAGTAAACCCGAATCGGCGCCTGTCGCTCAGCATCCGCTGGCTGGTCGGCTACGCACGCGCGCGGGGTGACGGCAAGACGATGCAGGAGAAGCTGGCGAACGAATTGATGGACGCCGCGAACCTGCGTGGCGGCTCGGTGAAGAAACGCGAAGACACACACCGCATGGCGGAGGCCAATAAAGCCTTCGCCCACTACCGCTGGTAAGGCTGTATTGGCCTCCGCGGCGGAAGCCGGACATTTTAAGACGGCCTGCCTCCGGCAGGCCTGGGGCGCTCGCGCATCATCGTTGGTGAAATTCGGATCGTAGGGCGGGGTCTTCAGACCCCGCCATCAAGCAATGCCCAGACAAGTACCACTGAACCGGACGCGCAACATCGGCATCATGGCGCACATCGATGCCGGCAAGACCACCACGACGGAACGGATCCTGTTCTACACGGGCATCACCTACAAGATTGGTGAGGTTCACGAAGGAACGGCCGTGATGGACTGGATGGAGCAGGAACAGGAGCGCGGCATCACGATCACGTCGGCTGCGACGACCTGCTTCTGGCGCGATCACCGGATTAACATCATCGATACGCCCGGCCACGTGGACTTTACCGCGGAAGTCGAGCGTTCGCTGCGCGTCCTCGATGGCGCCGTCGCCGTGTTCGACTCGGTGGCCGGCGTCGAGCCGCAGTCGGAGACGGTCTGGCGTCAGGCCGACAAGTACCGCGTCCCGCGAATCTGTTTCGTCAACAAGATGGACCGCGTCGGCGCGGATTTCAAGCGGACGTTCGATCAGATCATCACCAAGCTTGGCGGAAACCCCGTCGCAATTCAGTTGCCGATCGGCAGCGAAGACAAGTTCGTCGGCGTGGTCGACCTCGTCAGGATGAAGTCGATCACCTACAAAGACGAGACGATGGGCGCCGATTACGTCATCGGCGAGATTCCGGCCGACATGATGGCCGACGCGCAGCACTACCGCGAGCAGTTGATCGAGAAGGTCAGCGAAGCCGACGACAAGCTCCTCGAGAAGTACCTCCACGGCGAAGACATCACCGAAGACGAGATCAAAGCGGCGCTGCGCAAGCGCGTGATCAGCTCTGTCCACAGCACGGGCGAGAAGGCGGAGCCGGCGTTCGTGCCGGTCATCTGCGGCTCGGCGTTCAAGAACAAGGGCGTCCAGCCCCTGCTCGACGCCGTCGTCGACTACCTGCCATCTCCAATCGACGTCCCGCCGATCAAGGGCTTCGATCCGAACAAAGGACCTGACGCGATCGTCGAGCGCGCAGCGTCGGACGTCGCGCCCTTCAGCGCGCTGGCGTTCAAGATCATGACCGACCCGTTCGTCGGTCAGCTCACCTTCATTCGCGTCTACTCGGGCGTCCTGACGTCGGGATCGACGGTCTACAACGCGACGAAGCAGAGGACCGAGCGCATCGGCCGGCTGCTCAAGATGCACGCGAACAAGCGCGAGGAGATCAAGGAGGTCTACTCGGGCGACATCGCGGCCGCCGTTGGCCTCAAGACCGTGTCGACCGGCGACACGATTTGCGATGAGAAGAAGCCCGTGGTGCTCGAGTCCATGGACTTTCCCGAGCCGGTCATCGAGCTGGCAATCGAGCCTAAGACGAAGGCGGACCAGGAAAAGCTGGGCGCGGGCCTGCAGAAGCTGATGGCCGAGGACCCGACGTTCCGGGTGCGCACGGATCAGCAGACCGGCCAGACAGTCATCGCCGGCATGGGTGAGCTGCACCTCGAGATCATCGTCGATCGTCTGAAGCGCGAGTTCAACGTTGACGCGAGCGTCGGTCGTCCGCAGGTCGCCTACAAGGAAACGCTTACGCGTCCCGCGGATGGCGACGGGCGTTACGTCCGGCAGACCGGCGGCCGCGGCCAGTACGGCCACGCGAAGATTCATCTGTATCCGGGCGAGCCGGGCTCCGGGTACTTGTTCGAGAACAAGATCGTTGGCGGCGTGATCCCGCGCGAATACATCAAGCCCGTCGATGAAGGGATCAAGGAGGCGCTGACGCGCGGCGTCCTGGCCGGATATCCAATCGACGATGTGCGGATCGAGCTCTACGACGGTTCGTATCACGAGGTCGACAGCTCAGAAATGGCGTTCAAGATCGCCGGATCGATGGCGTTCCAGGACGCGGCGAAGAAGGCCAAGGCCGTGCTGCTCGAGCCGGTGATGCGCGTCGAGGTCGTGGTGCCGAAGGAGCACATGGGCGACGTCATGGGCGATCTGTCGAGCCGCCGAGGCCACATCCAGTCGCAGGAAGATCGGGCCGGCACGCAGATCATCACGGCGCGCGTGCCGCTCTCGGAAATGTTCGGCTACGCGACCGACCTGCGCTCGCGTACGCAGGGGCGCGCGACGTATTCGATGCACTTCGATCGCTACGAGCCTGCGCCGCAGAACGTCAGCGAGGAAGTCGTAGCGCGAGTACAAGGCAAGTAAAGTCTAGGGTTAGCGAAGGACTGAGATGGCGACAGCGTTCAGCGACAAGATTCGGATTCGGTTGAAGGCGTACGACAACCGGGTGCTCGACCAATCGACGACCGAGATCGTCGACACGGCGCGACGGACCGGCGCGCGGCTGGCAGGGCCGATTCCGCTCCCGACCGAGAAGAACAAGTGGACCGTGCTGCGGTCGCCGCACGTCGACAAGAAGTCGCGCGAGCAGTTCGAGCTGCGCACGCACAAGCGGTTGATTGACATCTTCGAACCGACGCCGCAGACGGTGGACGCGTTGATGAAGCTGGATCTGCCGGCCGGCGTCGACGTCGAGATCAAAGCGTTCGGGAAAGAACACAAATAAGCCGGGATTCGGGAATCGGGATTCGGGGTTCGAAGAGCCCGAGATCACGAATCCCGGGCCCCGAATCCCGAACCCCGGCAGGATTTCTCATGCTGACAGGCATCATCGGCAAGAAAGTTGGAATGACCCAGGTTTTTGCCCAGGACGGCACGGTCACGCCGGCGACCGTCATCAAGGCTGGCCCGTGTGTCGTCGTCCAAGCGAAGTCGACGACGACCGACGGGTACGAGGCCGTGCAGCTCGGGCTCGTTGAAGATCGGCCGGCGCGAGTGCGGAAGCCGCTTGCGGGTCATTACTCGAAGGCAGGCGTCCCGCCGACCCGCGTGCGTCAAGAGGTCAGGACCGCCGCCGGGACCGAGGCGCCGAAAACCGGCGATCAGATCCTCGTGAACGGCGTGTTCAACAACGGCGATCGCGTGGATGTGATCGGGATCAGCCGGGGCAAGGGGTTTCAAGGTGTCGTGCGACGGCATCACTTCTTCGGCGGCGCCGCCACTCACGGATCGATGTTCCACCGCGCGCCGGGATCGATTGGCGCGTCGTCGTTTCCATCGCGGGTCATCAAGGGCATGCGCGCCGCCGGCCGGATGGGTGGAGATCGCGTGACCGTCCGCAACCTGAAGGTTGTGCAGGTTGACGGGGAGAACAACCTGCTCGTGCTGCGAGGCGCTGTGCCGGGCGCACCGGGCGGTTACGTGATGATTCGCAAGGCCGTGGCGGCAAAGCGGGAGCCGAAGCCGCAGGTGGAGAAACCGTCGAAGGCAGCCAAGGCGCCAGCGAAGGCCAAGAAATAGGGGTGGAGAAACGAACATGCAATTAGATGTCTTCAACACCCAGAACGAAAAGATCGGCGCGCTCGAGCTGAACGATCACGTGTTCGGCGGGCGCGTGAGGGCCAGTCTGATCTGGGAATCGGTCGTGCAGCAAAACGCGTCCGAGCGGCGGGGGACGCACGCCACCAAGAACCGCGCGCTCGTGAGCGGCAGCGGCAAGAAGCCGTGGCGACAGAAGGGCACGGGGCGCGCGCGCGTCGGTGAGATTCGCAATCCGCTCTGGCGGAAGGGCGGGACGGTGTTCGGCCCGCAGCCGCGGAGCTACGCTTACAACCTGCCGAAGAAGGTGCAGCGCGGTGCGCTCCGTGCCGCGATTGCCGACAAGATTGCAGCAGGCGCCGTAATTGTCGTCGATCGACTCGAGTCGGCCGAGCGCAAGACGAAGGCAACCGTCGAGATGCTGAAACGGCTCGGCGTTACCGGGAAGGCGCTGTTGATCGATGTGAAGCCGGACGAGGGGTTCGCGCTCAGCGCGCGAAACATCGCGGGCGTGAAGCTGGTCGCGAGCGCGCGCGTCACTGCGCGAGATGTCATGGATACGGCACACGTCGTCGCCACGCGCGAGGCGCTGGAGAAACTGCAACAGAGCCTGGAGGCGGAAAGTACGAAGTAAGAAGTACGAAGTAAGAAGCACAAATTACGAACCGCGGAAGCAACAACAACCCAACACGAAACAGAGACATCGAAGCAACACGATCACGGCGAATTACTTCTTACTTCGAACTTCGTACTTCTGACTTTCGGGGAACTCGTTATGAAAATGACAGACGTCATCAGGCGACCGATCGTCACCGAGAAGACGACGCTGCTTCGCGAAGATTCACGCACGCTGGTGTTCGAGGTCGCTGCAGGCGCGACGAAGGTGGACATCAAGCACGCGGTTGAGAAGCTGCTCGGATCCAAGGTCGAGGCGGTGCGTACGGCAATTGCTCACGGCAAGGTGAAGCGACAGGGACGGTTCGTCGGGCGTCGATCGGACTGGAAGAAGGCCTACGTGAAGCTCAGGGAAGGCGAGAAGACACCGGAGTTCCTCGAGGGCGCCTAGAGAATGCCGATTGTGGATTGCTGATTGTGGATTGAATTCAACCATCAATCAGGGATCCTCAATCGACAATTTCAGGGAACGAAGCTTATGCCTATTCGCAATTACAAACCGACGTCGTCGGGCCGCCGCTTTCAGACGGTGCAGGTGTTCGACGACATCACGACCTCCGAGCCGTACAAGCCGCTGACCGAGCCCCTGCGCAAATCGGGCGGACGCAACAATCACGGCGAGCTCACGTCGTGGTGGCGGGGCGGGGGACACAAGCGCAACTACCGCGTGATCGACTTCAAGCGCGACAAGCGCGACATCCCGGCGAAGGTGTCCACGGTCGAATACGATCCGAACCGCTCCGCGCGGATCGCGCTCGTGACGTATGCGGATGGCGAAAAGCGCTATATCCTGCAGCCGCTGGGGCTGAAGGTGGGGGAAACGATCGTGGCCGGGGAGAACGTCGACATCCTTCCAGGCAACGCGCTTCCGCTCAAGAACATTCCGCTCGGGACGACCGTGCACAACGTCGAGCTGCGGCCTGGCAAAGGGGGCCAGATCGCCCGCAGCGCGGGCTCGGGTGTGCAGGTAGTCGCCAAGGAGGGTGAGTACGCGTCGGTGAAGATGCCCTCGGGCGAGATCCGGAAGATCAACATCGAGTGCCTCGCGACGATCGGGCAGGTCGGGAACGTCGATCACGAGAATGTATCGATCGGTAAAGCGGGCCGCAGCCGCTGGCTCGGGAAGCGGCCGCACGTCCGTGGCGTCGCGATGAACCCGGTGGATCACCCGCTCGGTGGCGGCGAAGGCAAGACGTCCGGCGGCCGCCATCCGGTGTCGCCGTGGGGTATGCCGACCAAGGGCTACAAGACGAGGAGCCGGAAGGCGACCGATCGGTTCATCGTTCAGCGGAGAAAGAAGTAATCGAGATCAGATATGGGCAGATCACTTAAAAAGGGTCCTTTTGTCGACCTGCCGCTGCTCGAGAAGGTCGAGATCATGAATCGCGGCGGCGACAAGAAGGTCATCAAGACCTGGTCGCGGCGCTCGACCGTCGTGCCCGAAATGGTGGGGCACACGATCGCGGTGCACAACGGACGGAAGTTCATCCCGGTGTACATCACCGAGAACATGGTCGGCCACAAGCTCGGCGAGTTCGCGCCGACGCGGCAGTTCAAGGGCCACACGACCAAGAGCGACAAGGCGGCGGCGGTGGCGGCCGCGCCACCCGGCGCGCCGGCGCCCGCGAAGGCAGGTGGGTAATGCCGGTTCAGGCGCACGCAACAGCGAAGTACATCCGGACGTCCGCGCAGAAGGCCGGGCTCGTGCTCGACCTGATCCGCGGCCGTGACGTGAACGCCGCGCTGGCGACGCTTCGGTTCGCGCGCAAGGGCGTCGCCAGGGAGGTCGAGAAGGTCCTACGGTCGGCAATTGCCAACGCGCAGCAGAAGGAAGGGTTCGGCGGCGACGTCGAGCGGCTGTTCGTCGAAGTCTGCTACGCGAATCAGGGTCCTTCGCAGAAGCGGATTCGTCCCGCTCCGATGGGCCGCGCGTTCCGCGTGGTGAAGCGGACTGCGCACCTGACCGTGCGCGTGGCCGAACGACCCTCCCCGATCACGGCGGCGCCAGAAGCGGGCGCCCCGAAGCGGCCGCGCGGCGCGAAGCCCAAGACCGTGAGGAAGACGGAGAGCAAGGCTCCTGTGCAGAAGCGCAGCCGCGCGAAGGCTTCGAAACCAGCGACGAAAGAGTAGAGACCAAACTATGGGTCAGAAAGTTCATCCGCACGGATTTCGACTCGGCTTCAACAAGACGTGGCGCTCGCGGTGGTTCGCCGATCGCGACTACTCGAAACTGCTGCACGAGGATCTGAAGCTGCGCGACACGCTGAAGGAACGCTTCGCGCACGCCGGGGTGTCGAAGATCGAGATCGAGCGCGCCGCGAACAAGCTGAAGATCGACATCCACACGTCGCGTCCCGGCATCATCATCGGCCGCAAGGGGACCGAGGTGGACAAGCTGAAGACCGAAATCCAGAAGCGGACGAATCGCGAGGTCTTCATCAACATCCAGGAGATTCAGAAGCCGGAGCTCGATGCGCAGTTGATCGCCGAGTCCGTTGCGATGCAGCTCGAGAAGCGCGTGGCGTTCCGGCGCGCGATGCGAAAGGCCGTCGAGTCGGCGCTCCGGTTCGGTGCGCGCGGGATCAAGGTGCGTGTCTCGGGCCGCCTCAACGGCGCGGAGATCGCGCGCTCCGAGTGGTACCTGCACGGCCAGCTGCCGCTGCAGACACTGCGCGCGGACATCGATTACGGGTTCGCCGAAGCGAGCACGACCTACGGCCAGATTGGCGTGAAGGTGTGGCTCTACAAGGGCGAGCGCCTCGCGCCACGGATCGGGCGCGAAGAAGATTACCGCACGCCACGAAGGGCCGCGAGAGCGTAAGCGCCCGGGGCCCGGCGAGCGAGCGAAGCGAGTCGAGCCGAGCGCGTGGGGGTGGGGCCCCACGCGTATTGAGAAATGCCGACCCTGTCGGTGAAGTGAGCGAGGACTCTGCATCATGTTGATGCCGAAGAAGGTCAAGTATCGGAAACAGCAGCGCGGGCGCATGGCCGGAAAGGCGTGGCGCGGGGCCGACGTGTCGTTCGGCGACTACGGCCTCAAGGCGCTGGAGCCGTGCTGGCTCACGGATCGGCAGATCGAGGCGGCCCGCGTGGCGATGACTCGATTCATCAAGCGCGGCGGCAAGATCTGGATCCGCGTGTTCCCCGATAAGCCGATCACGAAGAAGCCGCAGGAGACGCGCATGGGCAAGGGTAAGGGCGCACCCGAACAGTGGGTTTGCGTCGTCCGGCCCGGGCGGGTTCTCTTCGAGATGGAGGGAGTGAACGAGACCGAGGCACGTCAGGCGATGCGGCTCGCGGCGGCAAAGCTCCCGATCAAGACGAAGTTCGCGACCCGATTTGCGGAGGAGAAGGCGTTATGAAGGTGGCGGAGTTCCGCGAATTCGCGGTCACCGAGCTGCGTCAGCGCGAGAAGGAGCTGGACGATCAGCTCTTCCGGCTGCGGATTCAGAAGTCGATGGGGCAGATCGAAGCGGCGCACAAGCTCAAGTCGCTGCGTCGCGACCTCGCGCGTGTGAAGACCGTGCTGCGCGAGAAGGAGACCGCGTAAATGGCCACGAAGGCAGTCGTCACAGGGGTCGTCGTCAGCGACAAGATGGACAAGACCGTCAAGGTCGCCATCGAGCGTCAGGTCCGGCACGATGTCTACGGCAAGACGCAGCGGCGCACGTCGACGTTCCTCGCGCACGACGAAAAGAACGAGGCGAAGGTCGGCGATCGCGTGGCGATTACCGAGACGCGTCCGCTCAGCCGCCACAAGCGGTGGGTCGTCACGTCGGTGGTGGAGAAGGCAAAAGAGATCTAGCGAATTGCCGATTGCTGGTTGCTGACTGTGGATTGATGCCGTATTGGGGCAGTAATCAGCAACCGTCAGTCAGCAATTCAGGAGACTCCAATGATTCAGATGCGATCGATCCTCGACGTGGCCGACAACTCGGGCGCCCGCAAGATCGCGGTCATCAACCCGATCGGCGGTTCAACGGGACGCTACGCGCGGCTCGGGGACATCATCACGGCGTCGGTGAAGGAAGCGACGCCGGACTCGAACGTGAAGAAGGGACAGGTCGTCAAGGCCGTGATCGTGCGAACCCGCAAGGAGCAGCGCCGGAAGGACGGCAGCTACATCCGGTTCGATCGGAACGCCGCCGTGCTCGTGAACGATCAGGGGGAGCCGATCGGCACCCGCGTGTTCGGCCCGGTCGCCCGCGAGCTGCGGGAACGCAAGTTCATGAAGATCATCTCGCTCGCGCCAGAGGTGTTGTGAGGCGCCAGGAATACAAACTATGTCTCGTCTAGCAACTCCCATTCGCCGCAACGACAACGTTGTCGTGACGACCGGGAAGGACCGCGGCAAGCGAGGCCGCGTCCTCAAAGTGGTGCCCGAGAAGAATCGCCTCATCGTGGAAGGCGTGAACTTCATCAAACGGCACACCAAGCCGAACCCCCAGCGGCAGATCAAGGGGGGCGTGATGGAGCGCGAAGCCTCGCTCCACGCGTCGAACGTGCAGCTCGTCTGCCCTGAGTGCGGTAAGCCGACCCGTATCGGTCGCAAGATCCTCGGCGACGGCCGCAAGGTGCGGATCTGCCGGAAGTGCGAGGGAGTGGTAGACAAATGAGCCGGCTGAGAGAACGGTACGAGAAAGAAGTCGCTTCGGCCCTCGAGCAGGAGTTCCACTACGGCAACGTGATGGCGATCCCGAAGATCGAGAAGATCGTCGTCAACATGGGTCTCGGTGACGCGACGCAGAACGCGAAGATCGTCGACACGGGCGCCGAGGAAGTCGCCCGGATCACCGGTCAGAAGGCGATCACGACCCGGGCGAAAAAGTCGATCGCGCAGTTCAAGGTGCGGAAGGGAATGCCAATCGGCGCGATGGTCACGCTGCGAGGCGAGCGCATGTGGGAGTTCCTCGACCGCCTGATTTCAATCGCGCTGCCACGCGTTCGCGACTTCCGCGGCGTCTCGCCGCGCGGGTTCGACGGCCGCGGCAACTACACGCTCGGTCTCAAAGACCAGTTGCTGTTCCCCGAGATTGACTATATGAAGGTCGACAAGGCGCGCGGCATGAACATCTCCATGGTGACGACGGCCAAGACGGATGAGGAGTCGCGCAAGCTGCTCCAGTTGCTTGGTATGCCTTTCAGGAACGCGTAACACATGGCTACGACAGCGAAGATTGCGAAAGAGACGAAGACGCCCAAGTTCAAGATCCGCTTGCGGAACAGGTGCCAGCGCTGCGGCCGTCCGCGCGCGTTCATGCGGAAATTTGCGCTGTGCCGCTTGTGCTTCCGCAGGCTGGCGCTCGAAGGGGACATCGCCGGGGTTACGAAGAGCAGCTGGTAAAGCGCCTGCAGCTGGCGGCGAGCGAGCGAAGCGAGTGGAGCCGCAGCGAGCGGGGGTGGGGCCCCGCGAGCGCTGAGAAAGGTTCAGGGTTGAAGGTTCACGGTTCTTGAACCTGGAAGGTTCAGTGAATATGACAGATCCGATTGCAGACATGCTGTCGCGAATCCGCAATGCGACGCTCGCGCGGCACTCGCGCGTCGATATGCCGTCGTCGCAGCTGAAGGTGGAGATTGCGCGCATACTCGAGAGCGAAGGCTACATTCAGGGCTTCAGGGTGCTGGAAGCGCAGCCTGGCGAGCGAGTCCAGGCGCAGCTCCGCCTCTTCCTGAAATATGGCCCGCGCGGTGAGCGGGTCATCACGGGGCTGGAGCGTGTCAGTCGGCCCGGCCGCCGCGTCTACTTCGGGCGCGATGACGTACCCGAAGTATTGGCGGGTCTGGGGACGAGCATCCTGACGACGTCGCGCGGCGTGATGACTGGTCGGGAAGCCGTGAAGGTCGGAGTCGGAGGCGAAGTGCTCTGCAACGTTTGGTGACCGATATGTCGCGCATAGGCAAGAAACCAATCAGCATCCCCAAGGGCGTCAAGGTCGACGTTCAGCCGGGAGCGGTCGAAATCCAGGGACCGAAAGGCAAGCTGCGTCAGACACTGCCGGCCGGAATCAAGTTCCAGGTGAACGGCGAGCACCTGCAGGCGCAGACGATGCACGACGATCCGCAGCTTGGAAAATTCCATGGGCTGGCGCGAAGTCTCGTCGCGAACGCCGTCCGCGGCGTAACCGAGGGCTTCCGCAAGGACCTGGATATCGTGGGCGTCGGCTACCGTGCGGAGCTCAAAGGCAAGCAGGTCCACTTGGCCCTGGGCTATTCGCATCCGGTGGTGTTCGACATCCCGCAAGGGATCGACATCGCGATCGACAAGCAGACGCACATTACTGTCACGGGGATCGATCGACAGCAGGTCGGACAGGTTGCCGCGAACATCCGGCGCCTTCGCAAGCCGGATCCGTACAAGCAGAAGGGCGTTCGATATACGGGCGAGGTCCTGAAGAAGAAGGCCGGCAAGACGGGGGCGAAATAATGCGGCGGGGTCTAAAGACCTCGCCCTACAAACGCGGTAGCGCCGGATCTTTAGACCCGGCGGCACTTGGATCCGAAACGTAGCGCGGGGTCGTCAGAGCCGGCGGCACTTGGATACGAAATGAAGATCAACACGAAGAAGGATCGGCGGTTTCGCATCGGCTTGCGCCAGCGCAAGCGCATATCCGGCACGGCCGAGCGGCCTCGCCTGCGGGTGTTCCGCAGCGTGTGCCACATCTACGCGCAGGTGATCGACGACTCGAACGGCACGACGATCGTCTCGGCTGCGAGCACCGAGCCTGCGCTCAAGCCGCAGCTTGGTGGCGCGGCGCGGCCGGGCAACAAGGCGGGCGCGCACGTGCTCGGGAAGACCATTGCGGAGCGGTTGATCGCGAAGGGCATCAAGCGCGTGGTGTTCGATCGCGGGGGCTTCCTGTACCACGGGCGCATCCGGGCCGCCGCGGAGGCCGCACGCGAAGCAGGTCTGGAGTTTTGATACGCGAACGAGACGAGACGCGGATTAACGCGGATTTCGCGGATTGATCGATTGATATGGCTGAAACACGAGAAAAGATTGACCCGTCGCAACTCGACCTGAAAGACACGGTCGTGAACATCAACCGCGTCACGAAGGTCGTCAAGGGCGGCAAGAACCTGAGCTTCAGTGCGCTCGTCGTCGTCGGCGACGGTCATGGCGTTGTCGGCTTCGGCGTCGGCAAGGCCAAAGAAGTTCCTTCGGCGATCAAGAAGGGGATCGAGGCCGCCAAGAAATCGCTGATCCGCGTGCCGCTGCAGGGGACGACCGTGCCGCATCCGGTTCTGGGGCGTTTCGGTGCGGGTCAGGTGCTGCTCAAGCCGGCCCCGGATGGCACAGGGATCATCGCGGGAGGGGCCGTACGCGCCGTCGTCGAATCGGCGGGAATTCAAAACGTGCTGACGAAGTCGATCGGCTCCGCGAACCCGCACAACGTGGTCCGGGCGACGTTCACGGGGCTGCAAGGGCTGAAGGATCCCAGGTTAGTGCGCAGGTTGCGTGGAAAAGAAGAAGAGCAGCCGGAGCCGGCAAATGTCTGACGCGAAGAAGCTCAAGATTACTCTCGTCAAGAGCACGATTGGCTTCGACAAAAAGCAGGCAAAGGTGGTCCAGGGCATCGGTCTGCGCCGGCTCGGGCACACCGTCGAACTGCCGGATACGCCCGCCACTCGGGGGATGATCCATAAAGTGCGACACCTGGTGACGGTGGAATAGAGGAACGCGAAAGTACGAAGTAAGAAGTACGAAGTAAGAAAGTCAAAGACTCTCACTTCGGACTTCGTACTTCTTACTTCTGACTTTCAGGGACAGGATCATGAATCTCAGTGACCTTCATCCGCCCGATGGGGCGACGCATTCGAAGAAGCGGCGAGGCCGCGGTCAGGGCTCGGGCAACGGGAAGACTGCGGGGCGCGGACACAAGGGCGCGAAGTCCCGTTCGGGCTTCAAGCACAAGCGCGGGTTCGAGGGCGGTCAGATGCCACTCCACCGCCGCGTGCCGAAGCGCGGCTTCCACAACCCGTTTCGCGAGGAGTTCGAAATCGTAAACCTCGATACGCTCGGCGCGCGATTCGAAGTTGGCGTGGAAGTCACTCCGGAGCTGCTGCGCGACCGCGGTCTGGTCGCGAAGATCGATCGGGTCAAGATTCTGGGCCGTGGCGAGATCGACAAGGCGCTGACGGTGCGGGCGCACAAGTTCAGCGGAAAGGCGGCCGAGAAGATCGCGGCAGCGGGTGGCAAGGCCGAGGTTTTGACCTAAGACGGCGATGGGAGCCCCGGCGCGCGTGTTTCGCGCGCTGGGGTGTAGGTGGGGGGTCCGGCGGGGCGAAGCCCCCCGGTCTAAGTTCAATGTTGTCAGACAGCCTCAAGAACATCTTCTCGGTTCCCGACCTTCGGAAGCGCGTGCTCTTCACGCTCGGTCTGCTGGCCGTTTACCGCGTGGGTGGGCACATCGCGACGCCGGGGATCAACCAGCAGGCGCTCGCGCAGCTCGCCGATCAGGCGAAGAACACGATGTTCGGCCTGTACGACATGTTCTCGGGCCGGAACCTCTCGCAGATGACGATCTTCGCGCTGGGCATCATGCCCTACATCAGCTCGTCGATCATCCTGCAGCTGCTGACGGTCGTGTGGCCGTACCTCGAGCGGCTTTCGAAGGAGGGAGAGCTGGGGCGGCGCAAGATCACGCAGTACACGCGCTACGGGACGATCCTCCTCAGCGTCGTCCAGTCGCTCGGCATTGCGTTCTTCCTCGAGCGAACGACGGAGATCGCCGGCGGACTGCCGCTCGTCTACAGCCCGGGCTGGGGCTTCCGGTTCATGACGGTGCTGACCCTGACCACCGGGTCGGCATTCATCATGTGGCTGGGCGAGCAGATCACGGAACGCGGCATCGGCAATGGGATGTCGCTCATCATCTTCGCAGGGATCGTCGCCAACTTCCCGCACGCCGTGCTGGTCACACTCGATCAGATGCGGACTGGGCAGATGAGCCTCTTCACGATCCTCGTGATCATGATCCTCATGATTGCGGTAATCGCCGCGATCGTGTTCGTCGAGCGTGGGCACCGCCGGGTGACGGTTCAGTACGCGAAACGGGTCGTCGGCCGGCGGATGTACGGGGGGTCGAGCACGCACATTCCGCTGAAGGTGAACACGGGCGGCGTCATCCCCGTCATCTTCGCCTCGTCCATCCTGGCATTTCCGGCGACGATCGCCCAGATGTTCCCCGAGGGCGGGTGGGTGCGACGCCTCAGCGAGCAGCTCGCCTGGGGCATGCCGCTCTACAACCTGCTGTACGTGGCGGGAATCATCTTCTTCTGTTACTTCTACACGGCCATCATCTTCAATCCGGACGATGTCGCGGAGAACATGCGGAAGTACGGCGGATTCATTCCCGGGATTCGGCCGGGCAAGCGTACGGCAGAATACATCGACACGATCCTGACCAGGATCACGCTCGTCGGCGCGATCTACCTCGCGGTCGTGGCGATTCTGCCCGAATTCCTCATGGCCGGCTTCAAGGTTGCGCCGATTCCGTTGATTGGCGAACGTCTCGACGCCATCCTGCCGCGGTTCATCACGAACGGGTTGAACGTGCAGTTCTATTTCGGTGGCACGACGCTCCTCATCATCGTCGGCGTGGCGATGGATACCGTGCAGCAGGTCGAATCGCAGCTCATCATGCGTCATTACGATGGCTTCATGAAGAAGACGCGGATTCGCGGACGGCGAGGCCTGTAGGGTGGTCTCGCGAAATGATGTACGTCCGGCGTTGAATGTCGTGATGCTCGGCCCGCCCGGGGCGGGTAAGGGGACGCAGTCCGAACGGCTGGCGCTCAGCCACGGGCTGCCGAAAATTTCGACCGGCGACATCCTGCGCGAAGCGGTGCAGAGCCGAACCGAGCTCGGGTGCATCGCACGCGCGTCGATGGAAGCCGGCAACCTGGTAAGCGACGAAGTCATGATTGGCATCGTCCGGTCCCGTCTGAGCCGCGAGGATGCGCAGCGCGGGTTCGTGCTGGATGGCTTTCCGCGGACGGTGATTCAGGCGACCGCACTCGATCGCATGATGGATGGCCGTGGACCGCTGATCGTCCTCGATATCGTCGTGCCCGCGGACGTGCTCGTCCGGCGTCTGGCGATGCGGCGGATCTGCAGCAAGTGCGGAACGAATGGGCCCGTGGACTGGCCGGCGAACTGTCAGAAGTGTGGCGGCAGGCTGATCGCACGTGCCGATGACAGCGTCGCCGTCGTGAAGGAGCGCTTGAAGGTGTACCAGCGGCAGACGAAGCCGCTCGTCGAGTACTATTCGGCGCGGGGAACGTTTCGCGCGATCGACGGGAACCGGCCGCCCGATGTCGTGGCGGCTGCGGTGCGCGAGGCGTTGAGCGAGGCTGTCGCGGCGAGAGGGGCCGGCCTTTGATCGTCTGCAAATCGGCGGCGGAAATCGAGAAGATGCGCGCGGCCAATCAGGTCGTCAGCGACGTCCTCGCAGAGCTCGCGGCGATGGTCGCGCCAGGAGTGACGACTGCCGACCTCGACGAGGCCGCCGAGCGCCTGGTCCGGGCAGCGGGAGCGCAGCCGGCGTTCAAGGGCTATCGCGGGTATCCGGCGACCTTGTGCGCCTCGGTCAACGAACAGGTCGTGCACGGGATCCCGGCGAACCGGAAGCTGCGCGACGGCGACATCATCTCGCTCGACATGGGCGTCAAGCTCAACGGGTTCTTCGGCGACTCGGCGATCACCGTACCGGTGGGCCGCGTGAGCGATGAGGTGATGCGGCTGCTGCGGGTCACGCAGGAAGCGCTCGATAAAGGGATCGAGCAGGTGCGGCCCGGTGGTCGGATCTCGGACATCGGTCACGCGATTCAGCAGCACGTCGAGTCGAATGGCTTCTCGGTCGTCCGCGAGTTCGTTGGTCACGGGATCGGCGCGGCGCTGCACGAGGAACCGCGGATTGCGAACTACGGCGATCCCGGACGCGGCCCTCGGCTCGCCGAAGGGATGGTCCTGGCGATCGAGCCGATGGTCAACATGGGGCGGCCGGCGGTGAAGGTGCTGGCGGATGGCTGGACGGCGGTCACACGTGACGGCAGCCTGTCGGCGCACTTCGAACACACGGTTGCAGTGACGAAGGACGGGTCGTCGGTATTGACGCAGCGGATCCCGGTGCCGCTGTGAATAGTTGCGGCGTCCGAGATCCCAGAGGAGACGGAGACACGGACAAGCCATTCACCACAGAGTCACGAAGTGCACGGAGAATTGTTTCGGGTTTCTACGTGAACTCCGTGGCTCCGCGGTGACCGGTTTCCTCCGTGGCCTTCGTCTTCTCCGTCGGCGGGGTGCGGCGTCGAAAGATCATGCCGATCGAAGGTACCGTGCTGGAAATTCTGCCGCGCGGCCTGTATCGCATTGGCGTGGACAGCCAGCGCGAGGTGGTCGCGCACGTGCCGAGCGGTCCCGGACGTAACTTCATCCGGGTCCTGGTCGGCGACAAAGTTCGCCTCGAGTTGTCGCCGCGCGACATCAGACGCGGTCGCATCATCGAGAAGATAGGGTGAATCGTAGAATTGTGAATTGCGAATTGTGAGTGGCCTCCGGATGCTCTCCGGGGTCCGGACGACTTG